>Ga0207674_10007568_pt1 | contig 12654 bp, 9 predicted proteins | sample KBSCornC72_FD_184303 | JGI IMG/M metagenome (GOLD analysis project Ga0207674, IMG submission 184303) | Corn rhizosphere microbial communities from Kellogg Biological Station, Michigan, USA - KBS Corn C7-2 (SPAdes) (version 2) | ecosystem: Host-associated > Plants > Roots > Rhizosphere > Soil ... | reverse complement strand
AAGCTCCGGACCTGCCGATCGGTTGGGTACTTGAAAACAATGAGAAGCAGATCGTCGGATCGATTGGTAGCGTGCCCTTCGCCTTCGAGCTCAACGGACGGGAGTTTATCGCCGGCACGAGTTCAGCCTGGGTGACCGACGATCGCTACCGCGCCTACGCGCCGTTACTCCTCGACCGGTTTCTGACGCAGCCAAAGGTGGACCTCCACCTCGGTATTTCCGCTAACGGGGAAGCGGCGCCGGCTGTCGAGCTTCATACAGAACGAGTACCGGTAGGCGCTTGGGACCGCGCGGCGTTGTGGATCTCGGATCATTGGGGCTTTGTGGGAAGTGCTCTCGCGAAGAAGAAGGTTCGGTTCCCAGAATTGATGCGCTACCCGGCGTGGGCCGCCATGCTGCTCCACAGTGTCGTTAAGCCGGATGCGCTGAAGGGGGCGCTACGGAAGAAACGAGACTACGAAGTCACGACGCTGACGGCATTTGACGACCGATTCGATGAATTTTGGGAGACATTGAGGGCGAGAAACCCCCACCGACTGCTCTTCACGCGCAGTCGAGAAGTCCTCGAGTGGCATTTCAAGTATCCATTCGCACGAAACGTCGCGTGGGTCACCACCGTGTGCGATGGCAGAAGACTGGCCGCATACGCGGTGTTTTGCAGAAAGGATGTTACTAGCATCGGGCTGCGCCGGGTTCGGCTCATCGACTACCAGTCGCTCGATGGCGATACATCGCTGTTGCTGCCGATGTTGGCCGATACGCTCGAACGCTGTAGGCGTGACCATACCGCGGTTCTCGAGAGCATCGGTTGGCGCCTCGAGCGCGGCGATCTCATGGACAGACTGGCGCCCTACTCCCGAACGCTACCCTCGTGGCTCTACTTCTACAAAGCGAGTGAGCCTGCATTAGCCAGCATGTTGAAGTCGCGGGATGTCTGGAACCCAACGCAGTACGATGGCGATGCGTGCGTCTGATCGAAGTGCCGAGAATCGCGGATATATCGGCGTGCCGTCAGACTCAGGGCGCGTGTGACGTAGTCGCGCGCCCAACGAGGACACTGAAGCTCCGCTGTCTCACCCCGTCCTTAGGCGTCGCGATTTGGTTCGCCTCCGTCGGTTGCACTTGAATATCGTTGGTCCTCCCTGAGCGCCCGAAGCCCGAAACGGCTTGTGATCGAATCGGGAATAGCAGCGATGCGTCGCCGGTTGAGCGCGTCGATCGCTTGGGCCGGCCCTGCCGCGTCGTCCGATGCGGCGACCGATTCCCACTCGCTCGGCGTCACGAAGTAGATCGTCGGCGTTACTCTCCACTCACGTTGGAGTTCACCGGTGGCTCGCGCGCGCTCACTACGCGCGCGCAGCTGATCGATGGACGATTCCCGGACATAGATGACCCGTGCCTCGTCATTCCGATGCTCGCTGAAAACAGACTGCAGCGCCTCGGGATCACTGACGTGCACGTTGTAGTGCAGGCTCGCCTCGAGCACACGCGCGTTGTTTGCGACGACGGTGAGGAGGAGCCCGGCGTACGGGTCCTGGAGTACCCACAGCGTTTCGCGCTCGCCGGGCCACACTTCTACCTCGAACTTTGTGGCAATGTTGAAGCCATCCTTGCGCGCGATGGCGATGTAGCGCTCGATGCTGTCACCCTCGGCCGTATCGCCCTGCTCGACGTTAGGCTTTGGTTGGCGTCGAGGCGCCGGTTGCGCTGGCGTTGCGTCGGTAGTGGCTCGGCGTTCCGCGGACTGACCTGTCGGCGCTGTCGGGTGACCGAGTGATGGCGCCGACGTGGACCCCTCTGTGTGTTCACCAGTGTGGCGATGGGGGCGGGACCCGCGTGGCCGTGTGCGCCAAAAGGTCCACCGACTGGGCGAGTGTCCGGGAGCCTGTCCGACGTCGGGGCGCGCTGCCTCGGGGCGGCCGGGCGACGGGAGGGGAGCTGGCGCAACCAAATCACCCGTGGCATAGCTCGGCCATATCATCTGCGTGGGCTTGGGCGCGTTAGGTCCCATGGCGCGCCCATCCAGCAGCTCGTAAAACGGCGACCGGAACGCGCGCGACTCGACGCCGTCCCAGAGCAGAAACGCGCCGTCAGCGCCGCGGGATCCGCTCGTCATGACGAGGGTGGGTTGCCAGCGCTGCAGAAGCTGCACTGCTGACGCGGCGACGTCTTCGCCAAAACCTCGAGGCAGCGTCTCATCCATGTGAGTGACATAGAACCAACCCACGATGCGGCGTGTCGGCTGACTCACGGTCGACTCGAGCACGTCGCGGAACGCCGCGACTGGTGCTTGGTCCCGAAGCTCGGAGTGATCGCTGACGGAGTCGATGGTGAGATAGCTGACGGCGGTCGCCGGACATTCGCAGAGGCCGCCTCGGAGGAGTCCGACGATGCGTCGATCGCGTATCCGACTGGTGACCTCCCGCAGCGTTGCGAGCACGTGCTGATGCACGAACAGCTGACGTCGGCCGCCATTTCCGGGCTGCAGGCTGGCGACGACATGGTGCGACTCGCGGACCGGCATCCAGTGGATGGAATGGGAGACCGGGAGAGGTCTTCGCGCGACGCGTTCAATCATCGAAGTGGGCGGATCGAAATGCAGCGGCTGGCTTCGCTCGTCCGTTGCGCCGGCGTCGGCGCTGGTCTCGCAGGCCCGTCCTTGGGACGGTCGTTAGGGTGACGAGTAGTTAGTTGCGATGGCCTCATCGATTCCTTGCGATCCCATACATGAGGCCGTTGCGATCCAATCTGCTCGCTCCAAACGGCTGGGACTGTTCGGGCCCGACCCATTCGCGCGTCATGGTTACCGACATGGCAGCGCCATGGCGAGCCTAACGATTCTGCCGCCGTGCTCCAATTGCAGAGGTGTTGCACTGTTTCGACATGGCTGCCGCGGCAGCGCCACGCTTCGGCGGCTTCGTCCGCGTTAGGTCCGTCATCACGCGCATAATTGCCAGTTGCGCATTTGTTACGTCCCGCATAAAGTGGCCGGGAACGGGAAACATGTGATTCTCCTCATGCAATAGTAAGCGGGCAGGAATACCAAGGAATCACACACGGGGACGCTTGCGAGTGAACTCGCACGTCGATCAGGTGCGTGCTCCTTGACAATAGACGGACAAGCTAGCGGACGACCTCGGTCAGCACGTACGTAGGTGATACGGCGCCGAGGCGTGACGAAGCGGTCTCTCGCATTGAGCATGGCGGCCATCGACCGCCCAGCTCGCCTTGTACCGTCAGCGGTGGGTGTGGTGGGGTCGGGCTGAGAAGCGGGGTGGTGGATGATGTGGCGGAGGCTCGGTGCGGACAGATGTGGCCCGCGCTGTCGCGGCACGCGTGGAGGTGAGCGCCTCCACGCGCCCCCAAACCTGGACGACGCGGAGCGCACGCATCGCAACGCAGGCGCGTTGCGAGCGGCGCGGTGCTCGTGAACGAGTCATCCGAGCGCCCGATCGTCCAGGCTCCTGGTCTTGCGCCGGCCGACACTCGTTATGCGCTCGAGCCGGTGAGCGCGGTGTCGGTGTCGCCACCGGATCCCGTCGCGCCGCGAAGAGGCGACAGCGCGCTGGTCATCGAGATGCTACGCGCGATCGATGGCGGTGCATCGCTGCTCGCGCTGTGTCTGGTGTTCGTCACCGCGCAGACCGGACGCATGCCCCGCGGCTTCCAGGCGTTCCTCGTCGAACGCATCAGCTTGAAGAACCTGCTCGTCGCCGGCGTGTTTCTCTTCTGCTGGCGAAAGCTCTTCTTCCTCTGCGGGCTCTACGACGCGATGCGCCCGCTGTACCGCAAGGATGAGCTCGAGCGCGTGATCGCCGCGTGTTCGGCCGGGAGCTTCATGACGCTCGCGATGCCGCTGGTCAGCGCGACGGATTGGTTTCAACCGTGGCATGCGGTGGCGATCTGGGCGATCACCGTGACGACGGCCCTGGCAGCTCGCGGGCTAGTACGACTCGGAGTCGAAACGACGTCCAATCGCGCGCTCCGAACGGTCATCATCGTCGGAAGCGGTCCGCGCGCGCTGCGACTTTACAATACGCTGCACGCACAGCGAAGCGCCGGCCTGGCGTTGCTCGGCTTCGTCGACAACAACGAGCACATCGAGTCCGAGGTGGTTCGCCAGCGCCTGCTCGGCCGGATCGACAACCTGGAGCACCTCCTGATGCGGCACGAGGTCGACGAGGTGCTCGTCGCGCTGCCCATCAGGTCGTGCTATGCGCTGATTCAGGACGTGATCAGCATCTGCGAGCGCGCGGGTGTTCAGGCGAACTACCTGGCCGATGTCTTTCGAACGTCGCTCGCACGTCCCCGTTACGATCAGACACACGAGACGCCTTTGGTCGCGATGACCGTCGTGACCGACGACCAGCGCCTCGTGATCAAGCGGGCGATCGATATCCTCGGCGCGGCCCTCGGCCTCGTGATTCTCAGTCCGCTCATGGTCGCGATCGCGATCGCGATCAAGTTGACCAGCCCCGGTCCGATCATCTACGCGCAGACGCGCCACGGGCTTCGTCGTCGCCATTTCCGGATGCTGAAGTTCCGGACCATGGTCGCCAACGCCGAAAATCTGCAGCGGATGTACGAGTCGCAGAACGAAGCGACGGGGCCGGTCTTCAAGATCCGAAAGGATCCCCGCGTGACGCGTCTCGGCGCCTTCCTGCGGAAGTCATCGCTCGATGAGCTGCCGCAGCTCATCAACGTGCTCAAGGGCAATATGTCACTGGTCGGGCCGCGTCCGCTGCCGACTCGCGACGTGTCGCAGTTCAGCGAGGCCTGGCTGCTCCGGCGCTTCAGCGTACCGCAGGGCCTAACGTGCCTGTGGCAGATCAGCGGCCGAAGCGAGCTCGGGTTCGACGACTGGGTTGCGCTCGACCTCCAGTACATCGATCAGTGGTCGCTCTCGCTCGACCTGCGTATCCTCATCCGCACGATCCCGGCAGTGCTGTCGGGCACCGGGGCAAGATGATGTCGGTCGCGTTCTCGCGTTTCGTGCTGACAGTTGCGGCGCTGACGCTCGCGCTGCCGGCTGCGGCTACGACTCAGTCGGTGACCGCCGCGCGCCCACCTGCCGCGGGGCGAGACTCGCTGGGTGAACCGCTTCGGCCTGGCGACGTCGTTAGGCTGCGTGTCTGGCGGGAGCCCGACCTCACCGGTGAGTTCCCCGTAAATGAAACCGGCTCGGTCGTGCTCCCGAAGCTCGGACCGACGCAGGTCACCACGGAGGCTTCGGCACTGCTCAAGGCGCGAATCGTCGCCGCCTACTCCAGGTTCCTCAATCACACCGCCATCGATGTGACGTTCCTGCGGCGGATCCAGGTATTGGGTGCCGTTCGCCAGCCAGGCGTCTATCCCGTCGATCCGACGATGACCATCAGCGACGTTCTCGCCGTGGCCGGCGGGATGACAGGCGACGGTGATCCCGGTCGGCTCGAGCTCATCCGCGACGGCCAGCGGCTGCAAACCACAATCGCTGGCCACAGCCTCCTCAGTGACACTCGCGTTAGGTCCGGCGATCAGATCTACGTGCCGGAGCGAAGTTGGTTCCGTCGCAACACTGGCTTCCTCATTGGTACCATGGTCAGCGCCGTCGTGACCGTCCTTGTGACGCGGGGGATCCGGTGAGCGCCGAGCGATCCTCGAGTGAGTGGGCGAGGCGCGACGTCGCTGTGCGCGACGTTGCGGGCGACAGCGTCAGCGGTGCGCCGGGGCCATGGCCGCCGGCGCCGACGAACGATGGAAGGCAACTCGATCTCTGGGGCACGGCCCGGCGCAACTGGATGCTCATCGTCGTGTGCATCGTCCTGGCGATGGGCACGGCTGCAGCCGCGACACGGTACGTCGTGCCCACTTACGAGGCCTCGACCACACTTCGGATCGACGAGAAACAGTCAGGCGTCCCGGTACTCGACGTGTTGCAGGACCTCTCCTCCGGCAGTGAGATCGACACGGAGAGAGAGGTGTTGGCCAGCCGCACCGTCGCCGAGGACGTCATCGACTCGCTCGGGCTTCAGCTCCGCATAGTGGGGCCGGCCAACCGGTCGCGCGACGAGCTGCTGACCGTAATCAGCGTCGCCCGCGACATCGTCCCGGCGCGGTACCGCCTCGTCCGGCAGCCTGACAATGAATTCGCGATCCTCGACAGCGCCGGTGCGCAACTCGGCGCGGCGCGCGTGGGCGAGCCGCTCTCCGTCCCTGGCATTCGATTGAGACTGACACCGAAGGCGGCGGCCGAGTCGCAGATCGAGCTCCGCGTCACGTCGTTCGACGATGCGCTCGATGCTCTGCGCAGCGGAATCCGCATCGATCGCCTGAACCGCGACGTCAGCATTGTAGAGGTCCGCTATCGAGATTCCGACCCGGCGCTCGCGCGCGCCGTGCCGAATGCGATCGTGTCGCGATTCATCACCCGGCGTCAGCAGTCGAAGCAGACGGCCGCTCGCGGCACCGTGGTGTTTCTTCGCGATCAGCTGTCGAAACGATCGAGGGAGCTGCGCAGAGCGGAGAACGAGCTCCGCTCCTTCCGTGAGCGCGAGCACGTGGTGAATCTGCCGGAACAGGCCAGCTCGCAAATCAGCCGGCTCGCCGAATTGCAGGCGCAGCGTAACGCGCTGGAGACCGAGCGCACGGCCCTGGCAACGCTGGTTGCCGAGACGCGCCGCGTGGCGACGGCCCGTCGGCCAGGCGAGCCGAGTCCGTATCGCAACGTGCTTGCGTTTCCAACCCTCTTGCGCAGCCAGACCGCGTCCCAGCTGCTGACAGCACTCTCGGAGGCGGAAGGCCGTCGAACCGACCTGCTCTCGCGTCGCTCGCCGGAGGATCCCGACGTCAAGTTCCTCACCGATCGCGTCACCACGATCGAAGATCAGCTCAGGCAGACTGTCGATACGTACCTCCAGGGGCTGAGCGATCAGGTGGCGGCGATCGACGCGACGCTGGCGCAATCGCGCGGGCAGATGGCAGCGATACCGTACCAGGAAGTGCGACTGGCGCAGCTCGAGCGCGATGGAAAGACACTCGCGGATGTCTATTCGCTCGTGCAGTCGCGCCTCAAGGAGGCCGAGATCGCGGCCGCGGTTCAGGACGGGACGATCCACGTGATCGATCCCGCCGTGGTGCCGCGATATCCCGTCGAGCCGCGGCCAGCGAGAACGCTCGCGCTGGCGCTCGTTGCCGGTCTGATTCTCGGCGTCACGGCATCGGTCGGACGTGAGATCGCCGACAAAGCCATCCATTCGCGAAAAGACATCCTGAATCTCACGGGCGCGCCGGTGCTCGGGGTTCTCCCACGGATGGAGGCGGCGGACAATGTGAACTCGCGCATCCGCGGCGGAATCCAGCGGCTGATACGCAACCGGGGCTACCGCACGTGGTCTGCCGGCTTGACGGCGCAGGCAACAGCCGTCGCGACGCGGCCCGGCCCAACGTGGAGCGCAGCGCGAGAGGCCTTCAACGGACTCCACGCCAATGTCGCGGTTGCGATGACACCATCGCCTGGACGGCTGCTCATCGTCACGAGTCCGCTGCCGGGCGATGGCAAGACGACGGTGGCAGTGAACTTCGCGGGGATGCTCGCGCGACTGGGGCAGAAGGTGCTGCTCGTCGACGGAGACATGAGGCGAGGGATCGTACACGCCGCGCTTCGGTTACCGCGCGCGCCGGGATTTTCGGATGTGCTGTCCGGCGTCAGTGACCTCGGCGGTGCGTTGCGAACGATGCCGACCGGCGGCGGCCCGACGAGTGGTCGACGACTCTTGCACGTCCTCACCAGTGGGACACTGAGCGCTGACCCGACGCAGGTCCTCGGTCCTGGGCGCATGGGCGCGTTGCTCGAGCGGCTGTCGAATGAATTCGACTGGGTCATCGTCGATTCGCCTCCGCTCAACGTCGTGGCGGACGCGTCGCTCCTCAGCGCAACTGGCGCGGCGGTTGTCCTTGTTGCGCGGGCCGGATTCACGCCGGCGAAGGGGCTGCGGTATGCCGTCGAGCAGTTGCGTGCGGTGCGGGCGCAGGTGGTTGGGACGGTCCTGAACGGCATCGACAAGCGTGAGGCGAGCTATGACAACGCGTATGACTTTTTCGACTACGCATCGATGTATCACGAGATGGCGCCGCGAGGTCCTCGCGCGACGGTCGCGTTCGCAGCGGAGCCTGGATCATGACGGTCGAGTCGTTGTTGGTGTTCACGCCGTGTCGCCCACTCGTTAGGTGACGAGGGGACGGCGGATACCGCTCGTTCCTGAACGTTCGGCTTTATTCCTGGAGAAGTCGACCATGGCAGCAGCAAACGGAACGACCAGAGTCCTCGTGACTGGCGCCGGTGGGTTTATCGGCCACCACCTTGTGTCCTTGCTCAAGCGACAGGGTTTCTGGGTGCGCGGCGTCGACCTCGAGCATCCGGAGTTCGCGGCGACCGAGGCCGACGAATTCCTCGTGCGCGACCTACGCCGCTGGGAGGCCTGCCTCGAGGCCACGGACGGCGTGCGTCATGTCTACGCGCTGGCTGCCGACATGGGCGGGATGGGGTTCATCTCCGCGAACCACGCACAGATCCTCCACAACAATGTCCTCATCAGCACGCACACGATCGATGCGGCGCGCGCCAACGGCGTGGAGCGCTACCTGTACACATCCTCGGCGTGTGTCTACCCGGAGTACCGTCAGACATCGCCTAACGTGATTCCGCTGCGAGAAGAGGACGCCTACCCGGCACAGCCGCAGGACGCGTACGGGTGGGAAAAGCTCGTCACCGAGCGCCTCTGCACGCATTACCGCGAGGATCACGGCCTGGAGACGCGGATCGTGCGGTTCCACAACATCTTCGGGCCGCTGGGGACGTGGACTGGGGGGCGCGAGAAGGCGCCGGCGGCCATGTGCCGGAAAGTAGCGGTCGCAAAGCTGACCGGGAACGTCGAGATCGACATCTGGGGGGACGGCGAGCAGACGCGCTCGTTCTGCTACATCGATGACTGCGTCGACGGGATTTACAGGCTGATGTGCTCGGACTATCGCGCCCCGCTCAACTTAGGCCAGGATCGCCTGATCTCGATCAACGAACTGGCGGACATGGTCGCGGAGGCGGCTGAGGTCCGGATCACGAAGCGCCACGTCCCGGGGCCGCAAGGCGTGCGGGGGCGCAACTCGGACAACACGCGTCTGCGAGCCGTACTGGGGTGGGAACCACGGACCTCGCTGGAGGAGGGGATCGCGCGTACGTACGGCTGGATCGAGGACCAGGTACGTACGTCGGGCCTGGTGTCCCGCTCGCCGGTGGGTGCGTCGTTAGGCGCTGCAGCTGCAGTTGATCCAGCGCTGGCCGGTTGAGCCGGACGCCAATGACCGCGCGCGTGGATGTGCTTGGCGTAGGCGTGAGCGCCATTGCAATGGCCGACGCGATCCAGACCATCGCTGGTTGGATCGCGTCGGGCGAACAGCAGTACGTGTGCATCACCGGTGTTCACGGCGTGATGGAAAGTTGCCGCGATCCCGCGCTCCGCGCTGTGCACAACGCAGCTGGGCTTGTTACGCCCGACGGCATGCCGCTCGTGTGGCTCGGCCGGGCGCGCGGCTACAGCCAAATGCGACGCGTCTATGGTCCCGATCTCATGCTCGCCCTGGCCGGATGGTCGGTCGCTCGGGGCGTGCGCCACTACTTCTATGGAGGTGCGGACGGAGTGGCAGACACACTTGCCGCGCGGCTCCAACATCGGTACCCGGGGCTGGTCATCGCGGGAACGTTCTCGCCGCCATTCCGCGCACTCGTGCCTGACGAGGACGAGGCGATCGTGCAACGGATCAACGCGGCCGAGCCTGACATCGTGTGGGTCGGGATGAGCACGCCCAAACAGGAGCGATGGATGCATGCCCATCGCGACCGGGTAAAGGCGCCAGTGATGATTGGCGTTGGGGCGGCGTTCGACTTCCTCGCTGGGCTCAAGCGGCAGGCGCCGCGGTGGATGCAGCGCAGCGGACTGGAATGGTCGTTCCGGCTCGCGACCGAACCGAGACGGCTGTGGAAGCGGTACCTGGTGAACAACCCGTGGTTCGTATGGGAAATTTTCCGGCAGAGCATCGGACTGCGGCGTTCCGAACCACAGCGCTCGCTGGAGCCGCGGACATGAAGGTCTCACGGCGGAGTGGCCGCATCACGAGCAGCCGATCATGAGAATTGCGATTCTTGGGGCCGGAGGTTTTATCGGATCGCACCTGGTCGAACACCTCCTCGCGCGGAACGAGCACGAGGTGGTGGGACTCGATCTCACCGCTGAAAAGCTGCGCGGTATCACGGGCCGCGCCTTCACGTTCGTTCGAGCGGATCTCTGTTCGGGGAGCCGGCAGGTCGAAGAGGTGATCCAACGGGCCGACGTCGTGGTCAACCTCGTCGCGTACGCTAACCCGAGCATTTACGTCACGTCGCCACTGGAGGTGTTCGAGCTCAATTTCATGCAGAACCTCGACGTGGCGCGGTTCTGCGTCAGACACCGCAAGCGTCTTGTTCAATACTCGAGTGCTGAGGTGTATGGAAAGGCGGTAGCTGGCGACTCGTTTTCCGAGGAGACGACCGATCTCGTCGTCGGACCGATTCACAGGCAACGGTGGATCTACGCGTCGGCGAAGATTCTTCTCGAGCGCGTGCTCTACGCGCATGGTGTCGCCGGCGATCTCGACTACACGATCGTTAGGCCATTCAACTTCGTCGGGCCGCGCATGGACTATCTCGTGCCGGCACATGCCGTCGGTGGACCGCGTGTCTTCCCCCACTTCATGTCGGCGCTGTTGACAGGTGGGCCCATCCGGCTCGTCGACGGCGGCTGGGTGCATCGCGCGTTCACGCACATTCGAGACGCGAACAGCGCATTCCAGACGCTGCTCGACCGGCCCGAGGACACGCGGAATCAGATCTATAACTTGGGGAATCCCATGAACAACACGACGATCCGCGACCTCGCCGTGTTGATGATGGAGATCTACGAAGGACTGACTGGCAGGGCCGCCGATTCGGAGGTCGTGGACATCGACGGGGAGGTGTTCTACGGCGTGGGATACGAGGACGGCGATCGACTCCCGCCGGACATCTCGAAGATGCAGGCGTTAGGCTGGGACCCGTGCTGTGACCTCCGCCAGACGATCACGGACAGCATGGCCTATTACGTCGCGGACCGACGGATGGCCGCATGGGGCGCCCAGCGGGACTCGCGTGCGCTGGTGCGCTCGCTCCGATCGCACGGCGGGCCGGCATCGAGCGTGGACTTCCCGTGCTAGCCGTGCATGGCGAGCGCGGCGTGGTGGGGCGCCGATTGATCAGCCATCGGGTGCTGCGGCGGGCGAGTTGGGGGGTGGCCGATCAGGGACTCTCGAGCCTAACGAATTTCGCCCTCGGGATTTTCGTCGCGCGCAGCGCGACAACGGCCGGATTCGGCGCGTTCAGCATCGTCTTCACGACCTTCACCGTGACCCTCGGCCTTTCGCGCGCGCTCACGTCGGAACCGTTAGTGGTTCGCTGCAGCGACCGCAGTGAGCTGGAATGGCGCCAGGGGACGGTCGCGGCGACAGGTACCGCCCTCGCCGTGGGCATTGCCCTGGGGCTCGGTTGTGGTCTTGTTGGCTGGACCGTCGGAGGCACGCTCGCGGCGCCGTTCCTGGCGCTCGGCGCAACGCTCCCGGGGCTCCTGCTACAGGATTGTTGGCGGTATGCGTTTTTTGCAAACGGTGAGGGCCGCAAGGCGTTTTTGAACGATGCGCTGTGCGCTGCCGTGCTGGTTGTCCTGTTCGGGGTGCTACTCCGTTCGGGCGTGGCAAGCATCGGGTTGCTGGTGCTGGCATGGGGCGGGGCTGCGACCGTGGGGGCGCTTGCTGGTGCGCGGCAGTCGGGCGTCGTTCCCGTACCTCAGCAGGCGCGCGCCTGGGCGACACGGCATCGCGACCTGATTCCGCGGTATCTGGGCGAGTTCGTCGCAAGCAGCGGCGCCGGACAACTATCCGTCTATGGCGTCGGGCTGATCGGCGGGTTGGCGACACTCGGTTCATTTCGCGCCGGGTATTTGTTGTTCGGCCCCCTCCAGGTGCTTTTCATGGGCATTGGTCTGGTCGCCGTTCCCGAGCTCGTTAGGTTCCTGCGTCGCTCTCCGCGCCATCTGTATCTCGCAAGCAGCGGCCTCTCCGTGCTGCTCGCCACGGTTGCCTTGGCTTGGGGCATGGTGGTGATACCGATGCCGGCGTCGGTGGGGCGCGCGATTCTCGGCTCGACATGGTCCACTGCTCACGCGCTGGCGCTCGCTCTCACAGTCGGGTGGAGCGCTTCCGGCATCATTGCGGGGACTGCGGCGGCCATCCGAGCACTGGCCGCAGCGAGACAGGGCCTGAAGGCGCGCGTAGCGGGGTCACTCTTCGCGATCGCAGGGGCGTTGCTCGGTGTCGTGCTTGGCGGGGCGCGCGGTGCCGCGTGGGGCCTGTCAATCGCCGTATGTCTCGAATGCATCGTCTGGCGCGCGCAGTTGACTCGAGCGCTGGGCGAGGTCGGTGATCCGGTTGGCGCAGAGCGGTGCGACGCTGCCACCTTTGTGGTGGGCCCGACTTTCGTTGAGAAATGTGGCGATGCTGCTTCTTGATTCTCGGGTTCACCGGATCAGCGCACTGGATGTCTGGTGGCCGGCG
>Ga0207674_10007566_pt1 | contig 12655 bp, 9 predicted proteins | sample KBSCornC72_FD_184303 | JGI IMG/M metagenome (GOLD analysis project Ga0207674, IMG submission 184303) | Corn rhizosphere microbial communities from Kellogg Biological Station, Michigan, USA - KBS Corn C7-2 (SPAdes) (version 2) | ecosystem: Host-associated > Plants > Roots > Rhizosphere > Soil ... | reverse complement strand
GCCGTGGCTTTCGCGGGAACTGGATCGGGGCGCTCTGGTAGGCGCCACCCTGAGGATACATGGTATGGAGGTATCGCGCCTCGGATGGGGTTGGCCTATGCAGTGACTCCGAAGACCGTCGTCCGTTCGGGATACGGGCTGTTTTATGACAACGCCAACATGCCCGGCTGGGCTGGGGGAATCTCGCAGGACGGTTACAATGCCTCTGCCGGATTCGGCAGTTCAAACGGTGGCACGCAAGCGGCGTTTATTCTGAGTGCCGGTCTGCCGTCGAATCATCCTGTACCTCCGAACCTGGTTTCAACCTTTGACAATGGATTAAACGCTCCAGTTTACCGACCTAAGACTGCCAACCGGCTTCCTTACGGCCAGCAGTGGAATCTGACCGTGGAGCATCAATTCACCGGCCGCGACTACGTCTCCGTCTCGTATGTCGGTACCAAGGGCAGCCGTCTCATGTCGCAGATCGACCCCATCAACGTGGACGATCCGAAATACCTGTCGCTAGGCGCGCAATTGAACGATACCTTTCAGCCCGGCGATACCCAGGTTGATGGTGTTCCCGAACCATTTCCGAATTTCGCGACTGTTATGACGCAATGTCCTCCTTCGGTAGCACAAGCGCTCCTGCCGTTTCCCCAGTATTGCAACAATATTGTGGGGCTCAACGAGAATAAAGGCAGCTCAAGCTACCATGCCTTCGAGGTAAAGCTAGAGCATCGTACGTCCAAGGGCTTTTGGGCCCTGCTGTCTTACACGAATTCAAAGTTGATTACCAACGCTGACGTGGCACAAAGCTTTCTCGCCTCCTACTTCTCGCCTTATGAGCAGCGACGCAATCGATCGCTGGCGCTGGAAGATGTTCCGCAGGCGTTCAATTTTGCGTATAACTACGAATTGCCGTTCGGACGGGGAAAGCGCTGGTCGTCGCACAACGGCCCGGTCAACGCCATTCTTGGTAATTGGGCCTTCAACGGGGTGTATCGCGTCCAGTCAGGAATTCCCTTCCAGATTACTTCATCAAACTGCAACATCCCTTCGCAGTTTGTTCAGTTCTGCGTGCCGGCATTGCTGCCTGGGGTGTCTCCGTTCCTGCAATCACCCAGTCACTTTGACCCGAGCCAGCCTGTGCTGAACAAAGACGCGTTCGAGCCGGCATCCAGCTTTACCAATTTCTATACCGGGATGGGACCACGTGTTCAGAATTTCCGCCAGCCCGGTTATAGCGACTTTGATATTGGACTGCAAAAAGTCATTCACTTAACCGAACGTTTCACCTTCCAACTGCGTGGAGATGCCTTCAATGTCTTCAATGCGCACCACTTTAATAGCGTTGGAGCATTCATTCAGTCCAGTGGCAATGGTGGAAGTGCCTTCGACACTGATATAGCGAGTCAGGAGTTTGGAAAGTGGAACGGAGGCGTGAGTTCGCCAAGGAACATTCAGGTTTCAGGACGGGTCTCCTTCTAAGTGAGTGGCGGACTTTGCGGAAGTTCGTGGGACTCAAAGCAACGATACAGTCGGTTCGCATTACCTACTCTGGATCCTGCCGGAAAACCCCGGCATGTTTAAGTGCAATAGAATTTTGCTGGAAGATGGAATCCAAGCTCTGAGAGACCTCTACCTTTTGGTGCTAACGACAAACTAGATTCGGTTGGCAGGGGGCCAGCGATCGATCACGCTAGCGGGAATCCCCAGTCCTATGACCCTGAGATTTGCGTATGACCTGGTCACGAACTGCGATGCCCGAGGCGATCTGGCGGAGAAGCTTATGGTTACACCACTCCGGAAGCTGCTCGTTTGGCAATACCTGGGATTCCGGGCAACGAGGCAACAAGTCTTCGGGTGTAGGCATGCTCTGGCTTCGTGAATATCCGTTCTGCGGAATCGCATTCCACGATTTCGCCTTCGTGCAAGATTGCCACGCGATGGCAAATTCCAGCCACCGAAGGCAGGTCGTGAGAGATATACAGAATGCTCATTCCATTTTCCTGATTCAGGCGGGCAAACAGTGCCAAGATCTCCGATTGGGTGATAACGTCCAAAGCGCTTGTGGCTTCGTCGGCAATAAGCAGCGCCGGGCGATGAATAACTGCCATCGCAATCAGCACACGTTGCGCCTGGCCGACGCTCAGCTGTGACGGATAGCGCCTGAGGAACTCCTTGTCATAGGGCAAGCTAACGCTCGCAAGAGCACGCTCCATGGCGACATCACAGTCTGAGCCGGTTCCGGTTGCGTGTGCGCGCCACGCCTCCTTTAATTGTGTGCGAATTTTCAAAGCTGGATTCAACGATGTGAGCGGGCTTTGCAACACCAGCCCGAGCGAGCGGCCCCGAATTCTGCGCATCTCACGCTCGCACAGTCGCAGCAAGTCGCTGCCGGCGAAGTCAATGTTGCCATCGGCTCGTCCGTTTTTCATTTCGAGCAAGCCCAAGATTGCCAATGCGAGGCTGCTTTTGCCCGAGCCACTCTGTCCTACCAAGCCGAGGATCTCTCCGGGTGCAATGTCAAAGGCCACGTCGCGTAGCACGGTCTTCCGGGGATAGTGCACGGACAAGCGCACTGAAAGCAACGGTTGAGATTTGGTCATGGACGTTTGGCAACCTCTGCCGTCACGGTGAGCCGCTCGATGTTCCAGTAAGTTTGCGGGCGCAGAATGACTGGACTTGCTCCCTGAACGGAGTTCGATACCGCCGAGAGCGCATTACGGTTAACAAGATAGATGAATGGTGCCTGCTCAGCCACAACTTGCTGGACTCGATCAAACGCCCTTTTCCTTTTCTTAGGATCTGAAGAAGACGCTTGTTCGCGCATGAGTTTGTCAATCTCGGCCTCCCATTCCGTCTCCGGCGTTTTTTCCTGTGGGTTCCACTGGTGGTTTTCGGAAGAGCTGAGCCACACGTTCATCTGTGCGTTGGGATCTATATCCACATTGGTGAGGCCGAGAATCGCAGCTTCGTAGTTAAAGCTTTGTGAAATGCGCTCGATCAGCGAAGGGAAATCCAAAGTGACGACATTTACTTTGATGCCGAGTTTTTGCAGATCCTGCTGGATCAGAACTGCCATTCGTTCGCGATACTTGTTGCCCGAGTTGGTGATGATTGAGAATTCGACAGCATTACCGTTAACGTCGCGCAGTGTTCCATTTTGGAGGCGGAAGCCATCGAGCTGCAGCTTGGCAAGCGCCGCCTGTTGATTGTAGAGATCGGCCTTGAGTTCCTGATTAAACCAAAACTTGTTTGCCGTTGAGATCGGCCCGATCGCTGGACGCGCGTGAGCGTTGAACACCACTCGACTCAAATCGTCGCGATTGATTGCCAGCGAAATGGCACGGCGAAAATTTGTTGAGCGGAACCAACTACGTTTGTAGTTGGGGATCGGTGCTTTGCCAACTTGGTTGAACCACATCTGCTCGGAATCGAGGGACGGGCCGGCATCGTGGACGAGATTCGGCGAGCTGGAGGAAAGGCGGTCGAAGTATTCGCTGTCGAGCGAATTAATAAGATCGAGTTCGCCCCGCTTGAATCGCAAAACCTCGATGTCGCGATTTGGCTGAATATCGAGCCGAATCGCGTCGAGATAAGGCAGTTTATGGCCTTGGCTGTCGGTCTTCCAATAATTGGAATTTCGCTTGAGTAGCAACGACGATCCCGGTTTGTAGTCGGCAACTACGAATGGGCCAAGAACTGCTTTTTCTTTGATTGGAGAATGTGCCGAGAGAATCGCAACCTGATCGAAGAGCTGGTCCAAGCCCGCAACCGGGGCTGAAAAGGTAATCGCGATGCGATCAGGAGCGAGGGCTTGTGTATTCACGGGGCCCGTACCGGAGCGAAACGCGTCCCCAGTAGGCGAATGCAGGGCCGGGTCCATCATCTGCTTCACGGTGTAGGCCACATCATCTGCCGAGAAAGGGGTGCCGTCCGAAAAGAAAACGCCTTTACGCAACTGGAATGTAATCCCGCGGCCGTCCTTCGAAAGCTTCCACGAAAGCGCCAGTTCTGGCTCCAATTTCTGTGTTTGACGGTTAGAACGGATCAGCACACCACCGGTGAGATAGCGGACAGTTTCGGAGGCGTCGTCTTCAACCAATAAGGGGTTGAAGGTTTTGGGCTCATTTCGCAGGCAGAAGCGCAGCTCTGAGCCCGATTGGGCTGAGGCAAGGCCGACGACGAGCACAATACATGAAGACAAACAAGAAACACGGCGCATCATGCTGGTACCTCCTCACTCGAAAGAACCACCTGAAATGAAGTGACTACGACGATTAACAATAAAAGCGGCGCTAGCTTCCAGGGTTGATCTCCAAGTGAAGTCAAGCCTTCCAATTCTTTGAGCAGACTTCCCCAGGACGGCAGCGGCTCGGCAACACCGAGTCCGAGAATGCCAAGGTTTGCTTCGCTCAGAATGAAGACAGGAATTGAAATCCAAAACTGGGCAAGCAGAATTGGCTTCAAGGTGGGGACCACGTGGATCGCAAAAAGGCGTGCTCCATGGAGCCCCAAAGCGCGCGCCTGCAACAGCAAACCGGAATGGCGCAACGAGCGAGCGGCCGCACAAAGGACTCTTGCTGAGGCGGCCCAGCCCAGAAAACCGAGCATCAAGAAAGTGACAAGCATGGACAGGAGGGGAGAAACATTCAAGGGCAGAAGTGCGCGGACGGTAATCAGCAGAAATAGCCAGGGCAGTGAAAGAAATAGATCAGTAATGCCCATGGCGAGGCGTTCCCAGAATCCCCCTAGATAGCCCGCCACGGCGCCGATCAGCGCAGCCATCACGGTGGAAAGCAGTGCTGCGGTTGGAGCGAGGAGCAACGAAATGCGCGTGCCGTATAGCATGCGAGAAAAACGGTCACGGCCAATTTCGTCGGTTCCCAGCAGATGGTGGCGGGAAGGCGGAGCGCTAGGCGCTTCGCGAAATTGTGTGGCATAGTCGGCTGGCGCGATCCAGGTCGCGCCGAGTGCAGTGATGACCACGACCAACAGAATCCCGCATGCGAGTTTGCGGGTAGCGCTCATGACTCCTGGGCTCGCAAAGCGTGACCAACAACATCTGCGCCCGAATTGGAGAGCAAGGTTGCGACCGTAACAAGAATGGTGATGTTCACCAACAGCGGCAAATCTCTAGCGAGTGCCGCTTGCCAAGCCAGATCGCCAACACCCGCAACCCCACACAGAGCTTCAATGGGGATGGCCGCACCTATGGCCATGCTCACCGAGACGCCTGCAAGCGCTACTAGTGACGGGGCGACGACCGGAAACACATGCCAACAGAGGATGCGCAACCGGCCCAGCCCTTTTGCACGAGCGGTGACGATATGTGGTGAGGAATAAGCCCTTTCGAGAAGGCTTCGCGAATAGGTAAATACTTTGGGGAAAACAAGCAGCGCGATTGCGAGATATCCAGGAGTATTCAAAACGACCGACAACAACGCCAGCACCGCAGCCGGAATGCACAAGAGAGCTCCGCTCAGAGCAATGGCAAAGAATCTGTAAGCGGTGACTCGCGCCAATGCCGAAGTCAGTGCGAAACTCAACGCAATCAACCAGCCTAGCGCGAGTCCCATCGCCACCAGGCGCAAGGTGACCGGAAACCGGTCGCGAAGAAGGCTGCTTACCGGCCGGTTAAGCGAGTGGGAGATACCAAGGTCTCCGTGCCAGGCACGATTCAAATAGGCGGCGTAAAAAAGGAAGACTTTTTTTTCGGACTCATGCGACTGGTGAAGGGCTTGCAAGCTTTCCGCACTTAGCCGCGGGTCAAGCTGTTGCTCATCGGTGGCAAATCCCGGTGCGAAGCGCACGAGGGTGGCAGATGTCAGCCCTCCCAGAACAACAATCGCAGCGATCGCAAGCAGGCGCCGTGAGATTCGCCAGAGCATGGAAGCGTTATCCTCAATTCACTGTGCTCAGATGAGCGTTGGATCGGAGCATGCCATCCATCTCCTCAGCCAACGCATGGTGCACCTGTTTCATGGTGTACATTTTGCGGTCGGCTTCGGCGAGTAGGCGTTCAGCGTCAATGCCGTCTTCGGGGCAGAAAGCAGTGCCAACGCTCAGCGAGATGATGTTCTTGCCGCATACTCGCTTTCCAGCAGCGATCGCAAGTTGATTCAAGCGGTTCGCCTTTTCGGTGGCAGCGTTGGGCTTCATGCCCGTAGCGATCAAGACAAACTCATCACCGCCCATGCGTGCGACGTAATCGTACTCACGACATGCCTCCTTTAAGTCGCCCGCGAAGGTTTTAAGCAATCGGTCGCCTTCCAAGTGGCCATAGCGATCGTTGATTTGTTTGAAGCCATCCAAGTCGCAAACCATTACCGCCAGAGAGGTACCTGTGCGCCGGCAACGTGCCAGTTCCTGCGCAAGGTGCACGAATAGCGAGCGAGCATTCGGTAGACCGGTCAGATAATCCGTGGTCGCCGAGTTTTCCGCTTGTTGATATTTCAAAGCATTCTCGACAGAAACTGCCACCTTAGCGCTGACAGCCAATAAAATGCGCAGATGGTCGGCAGTGAAGGCATCGCATTCCCTGTGATACATCGCGAGCACCCCTACCACACCGTTCAAGCCTTCCAAGGGCACTGCAATCGCCGACTGTAGCGGAGTCGCTTTTTCGGCTTGGTTGGCATATCCAGGTTCAACCTGCGGATTGCCATTGATGATGGGTTTGCGATTCTCCGCCACCCATCCACATAAACCTTCGCCGAGTGGAATGCGCAGCGAGGACAAGAGCCGAAAATTCTCTCCGCTGACTAGCTCTGGAACCAAGCGCCCGTTGCGGCAAACGAAGACTGCAATCGAATCGAATGGGATTACTTTACGTAACCGCATGGAGAGCACGGATAGCGTCTCTCCCAGGCTGAGGGAATTTCCAAGGTCCTGGCTGACTTCAAACAGCGTTTGTGCCTCCTGGCGAGCGGATGCGATGGAAGACAGGAAGTCGCTCTCGCTACTAGCTGTACTGCCGACTGCCGAGTGCTCGAAACCTGCGGCCGGCTCGACACCCCGCTCAATGCGAACATTTGTCGAGAGTCCTGGCGAGGTCATGCTCATGGATTGAGTTTGGGCGATCTGCTCCAATTCGATATAGCGCCGCTTCAGTACGTCCACGACCTTTGGATCGAACGACGTTCCTGACATCTGCACGACTTGCGTCATGGCTTCATCGAGCGGTAACGCCCTGCGATACTGCCGGTCGGTAGCTAAAGCATCCAAGCAGTCTACGGCCGCCAGGATGCGGGCACCGATCGGAATGTCCTCGCCCACAAGCCCTTCGGGATAGCCGGTGCCATCCCACTTTTCGTGGTGAGCTCGGACGATGGGAGCAACGGGGTACGGGAAAGCAACACGCTCCAAGATTTCCGCGCCTACGATCGGATGGATCTTCAGTTTTTCGAATTCTTCAGGCGTCAAGCGGCCGGGCTTATTAATAATGTGCTCGGGTACCGCGAGCTTGCCGATGTCGTGGAGGAGCGCCGCTGCACGCAAAGCCTCGAGCTCCTTGCTTGAGAGTCCCAGTTCCTTGGCGAGCTCTGAAGCGTAGATTCGCACCCGATGCAGATGTTTGTGGGTGGTGTGGTCCTTGGCGTCAATGGCGAGCGCTAACGCTTCAATTGTGCGCATGTGGAGCGAAGCAATATCTTCCACGTGCCGCTTCTCAATTTCTACGTGCTTCTTCTCATCTTCAAGACGCCCCAGATACATTCGGTAGGAACGATAAACCCAATAGATCACGGGCAGCACCATTAGCGAGGTTTGCCAACCCGCGTGCCGGTTTACAAATCCCACGAGACCAATGACGGCAGCGCCTACCAGGTAAAAAGGGAAAGACCAGAAATAACATTCCGACCACACCTTCCGGGCCGACTTGCTTTCGGTCAGCGCGATAATCACCGACACAGGAAGCGTATTGGCCAAAAAATAGATTAGGGACGCGAGCACGAGCATGATCAGTGTGGCTCGATTCCCCGTAATCAGAATGAATCGGTGATACGCGAAATAGGCCAACGCGATGGCGTTGGCCATATTGCTAAATACGTTAAACGCAATCTTTGCGAGGCTTGTCGATTGGTTCGTGCGCCATACGCACTGGACTAGCGCTGCACTGCACCCGATAAGCAACGTCTCTGGCAGGCTGAGTTCGAGGACCCCAAGAAGGATAAATAGGAAATTGACCGACATTGTGCCGTCAATGCCGGGCAATCGCACCTTCAGACTGGAGGCAAAAATTGCAATTGCAAGATAACAAAAGAAACGCAGCAAGTCGTCGCTATGCCAGCGCCACACGGATATTGCGACGATCGCAACACCGAGGGCTGCGGTTATGCCGATAAAAATTTTGGCTCTGGTTGGCATTTACTCGCAGACATCCTTACCAATTAGGGCATTAAGATTGATCCTTCCGCCACGTACGCCTGTCCCTGCCCACCCGCAATTCGAAACGGTTCGACAAGCGGGACTACCCTTAATGTCAGAGTCTAGAGTGGGTTAGAGAGGCTTGCACCTTACTTAGGTCACTCAGCCGTAGCCGGAGAACTACCAGAGACCTTATCTGAGCGCACGAGAGACGGCACTCGGCCCTCGAAAGGCGGGATTTCCACCTACCCGCCTTCTCTCCTTTAGAACCACCCGCCGCACAGCGAGTTGGTGCCTAGTGTGCCGCTGCCGTCAAAAATTGTTGGTTAGCTGAAGGGCTGGCATCTGCCATCGTGGAAAAGTATCGGCGGAAGCTGATATACATCAGCACCATTGCAGGCAATATTGCGAGGGGCATGATCCAACTGACTTGCTGGCTGATCGCTGAGACGATGGACATGAGTCCAGTGCAGCCCAGGTAATAAGGGAAGGACAGTTGAAAAATGCTCGAGCATGTACGCATCAAGCTGGCACCTTCGGTCAGAGAAATGATCGCGGCTACAGGGATGGTGTTCACCAGGAAAAATGCCGCGCATGAAGCAATGAGTGGGAGCGACCCAGACCAAGTATGGCCTGCGAGAGAGTGCCGGTGCCACAGTAGTGCGCAGCTCCCGGCCGCCAATCCCATGGTGTTCACATTAAAAAGGAGCTTCACCGCACTGAGCCGGGTTCCTGGCTTTGGCAAAGTCTGCACTGCCGAGGAAACCAGCGCCACCAGCATACTCTCGAATAGGGTTAGCTGCGCTGCCGCGATCAAAATGAACGGCAGGTTTACTGACATGTTCCCGTTGATCCCGGGCAGTTTCAGCTTCAGCCGCGAGGCCGATGCTGAAACCACCAGCAGGACCAGGAACGGATAGTGAGGCAGCGATTGGAACTTGATCACGCTATAGCCCAGCATGGACAAGCCCGATGCTGCTATTGCGCCGATGAAGAATATGGCCAACCGTGAGCTTTTCATATGCCGTTTCCTCTATTTTGAATTGTGCTCACGGCCCTTAGTTGTCGCCGGTGATACTGATGGCTTCGCTCTGGCTCGTACTGGAATTACCCCACACAACAGAGTTTCCCCAAACCACGCTATAGCCCTGGGTGGTGCTGTTACCCCATACCACCGAGTTGCCCCAAACCACCGACTGCCCGCTCACGTTGGTGCCCCAGATCACCGAGTTGCCCCACACGACTGAGTTGCCCCACACGACTGAGTTGCCCCAAACCACCGAGTTGCTTTTGACTACATAGACGTTGCCATTTGCATCCAGGGCGACCGCCGGCGACAGTGCGCTCCCGACAGTAGAGGGCGCAAGATCTACGTTCATCAATGCCGCCTGGATGTCCAGGTAGCCGGCACCCACAGTGAATATGTCGTACTGGCTGGTATATGTGATCCCGGTCGACGGATCGGTTGTGCTGCTGTAGCGCGGAAAAGTCTTGTACGCACTCTTCATCAGACGCGCTTTCACCTGATCGGGAGTGACGAGAGGATTTTGTTGTATCAGCAACGCAGCCGCTCCGCTCACGACCGGCGTCGCCATACTGGTTCCGCTCAGGGTGAAGTAGTACGGGGACGCTGCGCTGCCACCGCTGTAGCCGTAGGCGTTATATGCCACTGAGTTCTGGGGATACAGGGAAACTATCAGAGCGTTGGTGGACGACAACGTCGAGATGATCTGGTTGCCAGGAGCAACGATATCTGGCTTCGCGAGGTGGTCAAAAAGCGTTGGCCCCTTTGAACTGTAGCTCGCGATCAGGTCGTCTGCGCGGTCTGCTGTTCCCATCGGCCTCATGGCGCCGACTGTGATCACGTAAGGATCGTTGCCTGGTGCGCTGATCGTGCCGTAGCCGGCGGTTCCTGCCGAGTCGTTCCTGCCTTCGTTGCCGGCCGCGACGACCACCACTATGCCGGCTTTCCACGCCGATTCTACCGCCTGGCACAGCGGATCAAGTTTGTAGCTCTCATAGACGGGTCGTCCGAGCGAAAGGTTGATGACTCGAATGTTATAGGTGTTCTTCAGATTGATGGCTGCCTGAATGCCGGCAATGACCTGGCTGTCCGTGCCAGCTCCGCTGCCATCGAGAACTTTTAAGTCAATAATATTCGCGCTATTGGCAATGCCGGTGAAGGTCTTGAAATAGCTCCATCCGGTGGAGTTCTTTCCGTTGCCCGCGAGGATACCAGCAACGTGAGTCCCATGCCCGTAGATGCCGCTGGCGCCGTTGACCACGAAATTCTGAGCGTAAACAATTCGCGATCCGTAGAAGTTGTCTTGTGTGAAGTCGCCGTTGTTGGTGATGCCGCTATCAATCACCGCCACTCCAACGCCGGCGCCATCGTAACCGAGCCCCCAGCCATATGGGGCAAGCACTGCTTGATCGTAATAGTCTGTCGTGACTGCGGTTGAAGCGAGCGGGCGGTTTGGAGAAATGTAACTTACATCCGGATCGTTGGCCAGATCCTCGAGAGTATTCTTCTTCACCGTAAAGACCGCTCCACGAATCACGCCGCGCAAATCCTTTTTCAAGACCCCGCCTCTTGAAGCAACGCGGTCGAAATGCGATTTCCCGGGCTGCACTCCGTACTGGACGATGACCTCAACGGATTCTCCGTCTTGTGTGTCATCGAGGTCCTTTGAGATCTTAGGGGACTTGGCCAAAGCCATCTCAGCGCAAAGAATCAGGCACAGCAAGGCCGAGTAACGGAACTGGAATCTCACCTTGCGATCCGTCCTTTCACGCTTCACGGCGATCTCCGGAGCTTCGGAGCTTGGCTTTCTGTAACCACCCCAAGTTGCGCTCCAGCACTGTTTGTGTGTCATCGAGGTCCCCTAATCAGAAATTTCAAAATCGCATTCACTTTTGACAGAGAACGCGCCCGTTCTGGAATCGTCCCCAAATAGCGTGGACAACAGCCTCATTAGCCTCGGCTGGTTCCAGGTCTTTCGTCAGATCGCCGGCGCCGCTGGAGTTTTCTACCACCGGTTTCATCTCTTCCTGGCTGAACCCGACGTTGTTCTCATGACTTTTGGGTTTCATGGTCTCTACCTGTACTCGCACTACATAAAGCAAACGCCTGGCCATCTCAGAAGCTTCCGTAAGTACCTCGGAACATTGAAGAAATGCTTTTCGCACCGGCGCTTCAGGAATGACAAGATGACCCGTTCTCAGAAAGACGGGACATATTGGCCCAAGCGGGTTGCCGGGAACCAGCTATTACGTTCGTTACCGCCGATTGCTGTTACTGAACGCGTTTTCCTGCCCTCAATGAGACAGTCTAGTAATCGTTCTTCTTGTGCAAACAAGACCGGGAGCCGTACGTGATTCTCGCGATTGAGTGGACGTTGGGGTCGATCAGGGGGTAAGCGTGGCCAGTCCCGCGCTAGGCAAGCAGTCTTCCGCCATCAAAGAGAGCGCCAAGTCCATTGAAGGCACTCCCGTTCATTCCCATCATCACTGGGGAAAGTTGGATACCTCCATCCTGGGTCAGCTCCATGAGGCGGTCATTGTGACCGACTTAGAGGGCAACATCACGGGCGGCAACAGGGCTGCTCTGGTGACCTATGGATACGGGTCAGAAGAGCTGCGGGGCGTAAATATTTCGGTATTGTGCACCGAAGACGAAAGGCCCGCCCTTCACAGTGCGGTCGCCAGCGTAAAGGAAAGCGGGCATCACGAGGCGGAGCTTCGTACACGAACGAAATCGGGGGCCGATGTATTTGCCCAACTCTCATTAACTTCGCTTGTTGATAACAACTCGACACCAGAGGGAATGGTGGCGATCCTCACCAACATCACTGAGCGCAAGTTGTTAGACGCCGCGCTCAAACAGAGCCATGCGAAACAGCAGAAGGCGGGCGACGTCCCCGAACAGCCACTGAGGAGGAAATCAGAGTTAGTTCATCGTCAAATCAACGGCGCGCCATTCCTGATCGCCAGCCCGATCATGCATAAGTTCATGACGATGGTGGAACGGGTGGCCGTCCATTCGGAGATTGTCCTGATCACCGGCGAGACTGGCAGTGGCAAGGAACTCATTGCCCGGAGCATTCATGACAATTCCTCTCGCCGAAGCCAACCGTGGGTCGACATCAATTGTGCCGCCTTGCCCGAACACCTAGTGGAAAGCGAACTATTCGGATATGAAAAAGGAGCCTTTAGTGGTGCGGACGCTGCCAAGCTTGGGCTCTTTGAGCTAGCCCATCATGGGACGTTGTTCTTGGACGAAATCGGAGAGCTTGACCTCAAA
>Ga0207674_10007564_pt1 | contig 12655 bp, 12 predicted proteins | sample KBSCornC72_FD_184303 | JGI IMG/M metagenome (GOLD analysis project Ga0207674, IMG submission 184303) | Corn rhizosphere microbial communities from Kellogg Biological Station, Michigan, USA - KBS Corn C7-2 (SPAdes) (version 2) | ecosystem: Host-associated > Plants > Roots > Rhizosphere > Soil ... | reverse complement strand
TGTAGGAAAAGGTAAAGTACGTTTCTTCACGTGGCAGGTTGCGGTCCATCACCAGCAATAGATCTTCAGACCACGTGGCGACGCCGGTTGCAAATACACTGTCGAGCATCGGGCCGACAGTGGACCAGATGTCTTTCCAACAGTCCTGACCAGATCGGCCTAGCCAATTCGGATGCTTGGTGACGCCGAGGATGGGAATGTAGCCGTCGTTGTAGAACATCGTGTAGGCGGGATGACCCCACCAAAGCACGATTGGATAGCGCGAACCGATGCAGATTGAGACGGCGGTTTTGAGCGACTCCGGCCATTGAGCGGCTGGCCCAACCGGGCTGCTCGACCAGTCGAAAGCGCGCATGCGTTCGCCCATCTCGCCGCCGCCTTTGAGAAAACTCAAATCACCGGACTGCGGCGCAGTTTTCTCCCGGGCAGGTTTAGGCACACGCTTTTTCGGAGTAGGCTTGGCAGACATTCCGGGTCCAAAAATCGGGGGGTTAAATTTTTGAGAACGGGGAGGGCAATTATAGCCACAAAAAGGCACAAAAAGCACAAGAATAGTTTTGTGCTTTTGTGCCTTTCGTGGCTAGACGTGATAATGGGATGTGACTTCTTTGGGTAATCCGAGGTTGCGGCGGGCCTTCTGCTCAAACTTGCGCGCGGGATTGGTCATGTAAAGTCCGCAACAACGATTGCAGATCGGCATTCGATTCGAAAGTATGTACTTCCGAAACCTCACCGCCATCTCAGAATTGAACGATTCCATAAAACCGTCGCGAAAAACATTTCCCGCAATCACGTCCGGATGGCCGGGACAGAAGATCAGATCGCCGTTGGCGTGAATCCGTGCCCAGTAGAACGGCATGAAGCAACTCTCGTTGCCGAAGGTATTGAGATAGTTTGAAAACCACTCGTCAAAATCTTTTCCGCGCAAGTGACTCGGACCAGACACCGCGTACGGCGGCAGCAATCTGAATCTCTTTTGGTTGAGCAAACGCCGCAGGCGTGTCACCGTTTCGCTGTAGTCGTGACGCTCATGAGTCGGCGCAATCCAACCGCGCCAGGCGCCTGATGATTTCAGTCCAAACTCTTCCTCTAGATGTTTCTCGTACGCCAGCCCGGCACTCTCAGGCATGAAATAGCGCAGATTGAAGTTGAGCATGAACACACCGAGCTCGCGAGCTGTGCTATACGCGCACTCTATGACGTCTGCGGTCCATTCGGATACGACTGTGCTCATGACGACGAGTGGTGCGGGCAGGCGCAGCTTTCGTCGAAGATCAAACAGGCATTCAAGCGCTTCGATGACACGTGCATAAGTCCCCGCGCCGCGCACACGGTCGTGTGTCGCTTCGTCGCCATCAATCGAAAGGATAAAGGCGAGGTTCTTTATCCGCGCCACTGCCTGCAGATGACTCTTCATCAACGTGCCGTTCGTCGTTATAAGCACATCGAAATCGCGTTCGGCGAGCGCGCTCAATAAGCTGTCAATGTTTTTGTAAGCGAAAGGCTCTCCGCCATGAACGTTGATCATCGAATCGCGCGGCGAGAGTTTACCGATCAGTGAAGTGATGGCGTTCCCATCTATGTTTTCGACTTTGCGTGAGCCTGCGAGAAAGTAACCCGCATCGCCCCACTGATTGCAGAACGCACAGCGCAGATTGCAGCCTTCAGTCGGTATCAGTTGAACCACCGCTGCGGCGCGCAGCTTAAAACTCCCATCTCGAACAGAAGCCTCAAAATCTTTGCCCCACTGCTGCATCCTTCGACGCCCACGCCAGTAGAAGCGCGCGAAATGGAGATAGTCACGAGCGGTGTACCTTTGACGCTTCATGAGATCATGGGACTTATCGTGTAAATCACGGCGCTGAGAATCGCGGCAATCGGCAACGTCAGTAGCCACGACATCAAAATTCCTGACACGACACGACGATTCGCTTCTCTCGTGATCAGCCCTATGCCAAAAAGCGAACCGACCGACACATGCGTCGTCGAAACAGGCAGCCCAAAGCGGCTCGCAAGTATTACGAGCGTCGACGTCACGAGATTTGCAGTGAATCCCTGTCCAGAATTGAGCGGTGTGATTCGCTTACTCATCGTGATCGCAACTTTGCGTGCATTGAGTAGCCCGCCAATCGCCATCGCAAGTGCCACCATCAGCATTCCCAATTTCACATCGAAAGCTTTAATCACGAGCAGCAACGCGACGATCTTTGGCGTATCGTTCAAGCCTCGTGCAAACCCGACGCTGCCGGCACTCAGAAAATGAACGAAATCCAGCGCCTTCTGAACACTTCCGCCAAAGAGTTTTCCTTTATACTGTTGCCGGCACTGTTCTACTGGTCCAACAGCGACCGCCGGCATCGTGACAGGTGCGAGCGCGAATAATCCAGCCGGTTGCGCAATCGGAACCACTTGGACGACCTCACCAACGCAAACACACCATTCCTTTTCTATCCCGAGCTTCACTCTGATGCCGCGCGCGACAACATAACTCCCAACTCCCAATCCAACTGCCAGTAGTGGACTCGCAAGCAATGGTAGAAAGAACAACGTGCCGAGCGTCGCGAAGTTAACGCTCATACCAACCGACGTTAGCCCCGCGCCCACAAGTGCACCCGCCAAACCATGCGTTGTCGAAATTGGAAAGCCAGTGAGCGTCGCCAACATCACCGTCAGTCCGGCGCCCAAACCCACAGCCAAAACAAACTGCGGTGAAGCTGCAAGTTCATTTGGAACCAACCCGCGACCCGAAAAGTTTTTTAGCAGAGTCTCGGCGAGAAAAAGCGAGGTGATCGAGCCCGCGTAAGTTGAGATTGTGGCCCAGATAATTGCTGCTCTATACGAGGTGGTCCCGCTGCCGAAGAGAGTCGCTACGCCTTTGAAGTTGTCGTTCGCACCGTTTGAGTAGGCGAGAAAAAGGGTTGCGACAAACAAGACGACGAGAGTGATCATGGGAGTACCTCAGGCCAATGAGTTTTGACTTGTTGAGGTAAAGAAAGACGTCTCCTTGCCTTCTGCTCAAACGACCTCGCGGGATTGGTCATGTAGAGTCCGCAACAACGATTGCAGATGGGAAGACGATTCGTGAGCATGTGCTTGCGAAACTTTATCGCCATGTCAGAGTTGAATGCGTTGCTGAAACCATCACGAAAGACGTTTCCAGCAACGATGTCCGGATGCCCCGGACAAAAGATCAACTCGCCGTTAGCATGAATTCGCGCCCAGTAAAACGGCATGAAGCAACTTTCGTTGCCGAAGGTGTTGAGATAGTCCGTGAAATACGTTTGATAATCTGATCCACGCAACTGGCTTGGAGTGGTAAAAACAAATGGACGCGAAAGGCGTCTCTTGTTCTGCAACACGCGCGACAGCGCAGCCGCCACGCTGCTGTAGTCGTGTTTCTCATGATTCGAAGAAATCCAGCCACGCCACGCACCACTCGACTTCACTCCGAATTCGTGTTGCAGATGGCGCTCGTACGCCAGGCCCACATCTTCCGTGAGAAACCAGCGAAAGTTGTAATTGATCGCAAGGGCGTTGAAGTCGCGCGCTACATCGTAGATCTTTTCGAGCGTTTCCGTGGTCCATTCGCAGACTACAGAGCTGATGATTACGGCCGGCAGCGGCAAGCCAAGCTGGCGACGCAGATCAAACAACTCTGCCATTCCGTCTCGTGCCTTCTTAAAGGTTCCCTTGCCGCGCACCTTATCGTGCGCCGGCTCATCTCCATCAATCGACAGGAGAAACATCAGGTTACGGATCCTCGCGAGTTGCTTCAGGGCCGGTTTGAGTAGTGTCCCGTTGGTCGTGAAGATAACGTCGAATTGTTGTTCACTCAGCAGGTCGAGCAACGTAGAGATGTGTTTGTAGACAAATGGCTCGCCGCCATGAACGCTAATCAGCGAATCGTGCGCCGAGAGCTCGCGCATCAGCTTCGTCAACGACGCTTCATCCATGTGTTGAATGGGGCGCACGCCGTCGAAGAAATAACCGTTTTCGCCCCACTGATTACAGAACGGACAACGAAGATTGCAGGCCTCGGTGGGAATGAGTTGCACCACAGTCGCGACGGGCAGTTTGAAAGTTTGCGAACGAACCGCGTGCTCATACAACTCTCCCCAGACACGCTGGCGACGACGGTTGCGCGCGTACATGCGAGCAAAGTGCAGATAATCTGTGAGGTGATAGGTCATTGTTATGTTTTGTTCTTAGTACTTTGTTCTTTGTAGTTAGTGCTTAGTGCTTCCTGGCCTACAGCAAGGACAACTGACAACTGACAAAGCACAAAGGACAAAGCACTAAGGTCTAAGAACAATCTTCCCATAACTTCTTCTACTCGAAAGCAACTGATGAGCTTCGACAATCTGAGCGAGCGGCAGAACGTGGCCCACCTGCATCTTCAGTTTCCCCTGCGAAATCCATTCGAACAACGTCGCCAGTGAACGGCTCAACAATGCCGGCCGTTCGAAGATCGCACTCAAGTGCAGACCCAATACAGCCTGTGAGCGAAACAATATTTTCAGCGTGTCAATCGGCTGTACGTCTTTGCTCGACGCGCCAAAAACAACGAGCCGCCCGAGCGTCGGCAGTATCGTCAGGCTGCGTCGAAATACATCTCCACCGACTGCCTCCAGTATTACCTCCGGCGCGTTTTTGCCGGTCAGCTTCTGATCGAACTCGTCATAACTCAATGCCTCATCAGCCCCGAGTTCGAGCACGCGCTTTCGTTTCTCTTCCGAGGATGCCGTACCGATCACGCGCAGACCAAGCAGCTTCCCGATCTGTATCGCAGCGGTACCGACACCACCGGCCGCTGCGTGAATCAAAACTGTTTCACCTGGCTCCGCTCTGCCGACAGTCGTGAGCGCGTGATACGCGGTCAGGTACTGAACCGGAAACGCAGCCGCTTCGACGAACGACATCGAATCGGGTACCGGCATGCATGCAGCCGCATAGACGCAAACTCGATCCGCGTGACAACCATGTGTCCCGATCGCCACGACTCGTGAACCGGCCGGCAACGAATCTCCAGCTTCGACTATACCGGCTGCCTCGACACCGGGAATAAACGGTGGTTTTGGTCCATTGGGATAAAGCCCTTCGCGCTGCATGACGTCGGCATAATTCAAGCCGCACGCCTCGACGCGTAATCGAACTTCTCCCGGCTTCGGTTCCGGATCCGGCAACTCGACGAGCTCGAGCTGGTCCACATCACCAAAACCTTTCACGCGAACTGCCTTCATCTCAGTTGTTTCTCCTGTGCAATGCGTGCGGCGATGTATTTGGCATCGCGCGCGATCCCGCGTAAATATGGCGAAGCGAATGTTCTGCCGAATCGATAGCCGAGCAGGAAGACTCCCTTCGTGCGTGTGCTTTCGCAATTCTTAACCAGCGGCCTGCCATCCGGATCCAGATCGACAACGGCCTTTAAGTGTTCCTTGGCATAACTAAATCCGGTTGCGAAGACGATCAGGTCGGGCTCGAGTTGTTGACCATCTGCGAAGTCAACTTTGGAACCCTCGTAACAACTCACCGCTGGTACGCGCTTTATCAAACCGCTTCGAATTGCCTTCACCACTTCACGTCCAGTCATCGGTTCGGTAAGCCGGCCTGCGCGCCATCCAAATAGATTCGTCGGAAACTGCTCCGGGAGCCACGCAAAGTAGTGGACGTCGATTCCCAGGATCCAGTGCGGCACTGCGCAGAGTCTCGAACGCAACGACAACCACGCACGATCGTCTTTCCGCCTGACTCGCAGCCATGTTTCCAGAACCTCCGTTGCTGATGCGCCACCACCAACAACCAGAAGTTGCCGCGCGGCTGCAATGTGTTCGGCGCGCGTGTCGATGCTATGTCGCCAATGGCGCGCTTGGAAGTTGAAGTTATCAGGCAGTCGCGGTTGGCTGATGATGCCGGTCGCGTTGATGACGTGACTGCCGCGAGTCTCATGTTCTTCACCGTCTTTTTTGTAGCTGACTACGAATCCGGATCTGGATCCAGTCGCGTCTTTTTTGACTGCGGTGACCATGCAGTCGAAAGTCACGTTCAAGTTGTACTGTTGCTGGTAATTCTCGAGCTCATGAATCAATGTACTGAACGGGAGATATGTTGGTGCGTCGGGCGCGATCGTCATACCGGGCATCAGCGACAACCCCCTGGGCGACAGCAGTCTCATTTCCGGGTCGACCCGGCGCAAAGCATCCGCGACCGCAGGCCCCTTCTCGAGAATTCTGTACTCGACGCTTCGCTTCGAGAGCGTCTCCGCTGCTGCCAAACCTGCCGGACCAGAGCCAATGATGATCACCGGATCGGCCTGGCTCATACGGCGACCTGTTGCCGGCTCGCGGATCGTTGGCCCAACTGTTGGACCACCAGATCCAGTAGAGTGTTCGCTTCACTTTCACTCAAAGCCGTCAAGCGATAAGTCAGGAAAGCCTGAGTGCGTTCAGGCCACGCGAGCACCGCGAGCGCAGCGCCCATGTGCAAACAAACGGGCGTGTAGATCTGCTGATCGACGAGTTGCAAAGCGCCGCCGGACAAACGAAAGACATCGTCGTGAATCGTCTGTGCGTGGTCGAGCCATGCGAAATGGCTGGTGGCAAAGCCGGTCAATTCAGGGCTCTCGGCAATTCGTCTCAAGACTTCCCATGGAAGAAAGTTGCCGGGCGCTGAGAGTGCCGGCAAAGCCAGATGTTCTCGGCGTCGCATTGCGCTGCTCATCTGCTGCTTGAGTTGAGTGGCGAGTTGTTCCAATGGTTGAGTGGCGTCACCGAAGAGTGTCAGCGGCGAGATGAGATTTCCGATTTGCAAATTCGCATCGCGTTTACGACGCAAACTAACCGGCACTTCCAGAGATATCAACGACGTTGTCTTCTTATCTCGCAAACGATTCCACTCGTAGATCGCCTTCATCCACGCACTCGCACACAGCCACCCATTTCGAATCTCGACATCTTTCTCAACAACCCCGATCTCACCCGGCGTACAACTCCGCACCGCGAGCCGCGCGCTCTTATTTCCCTTCGCTTCTTCCCTTAATTTCTGCACACTCTCAATTGCATCCCTAACGCCAATCTTTTTGGTAAATCCGTGGTTTTCATCCGTGTAATCCGTGGTTACCTGATTCTTGCCAGCCAGCACCCGCAGAGCCTCCGCACAAACTCCAAAGAATCCCTCACCATCAACAACCGCATGATGCGCACGAAACGCCAACAGATTCTCATCACCAGTCGCGATCCAAAGCACCTGAAACGGTGGCTCGATAAACGGATTCAATGGCTTGTTTCGCCACTTGGACAACTCGTCTCTCTTCTCACCAATCTGCAGCATCGCCCGTACACGCGGCTCGCCTTCCCATGCCAACCCAAACAATCGTCTGCTTGCCCGCTGGCCTAACGGTGGCCAGCGCCGCACAAGGTGGGACAACATCTTCTCCACGTCTGCACGGCTGATATGCCCTTTCAATTCGGTTTCGACACCGAGCTGCATGAGCACACCGGACGTCTCCTGGTACGCAACAAAGAAAGCGTCGATCGCTGACAACCGTTTTGATTTCATGACGCTTTGCTCCAGCGGGCAAGGCGATCGTTGCGGGCGTCAATAGCCGCAGACCATTCGGGGACTGATTCGAGCAACATCATCACCAGTTCGCCTTGCATGATGCGTTCGCCATTCACGGTAACGGTGACGGCAGTGTTGACGTTTGAAGTTTGTGAACGAACGATCTCGGCGATTATGTCCAGAGTCGCCGGAAGAAACACCGGACGCAGAAAGCGAGCATCACGCACCATGCCGAGAATGGCCCAGCGCTCGATTCGCAGTTGGGTTTTTGCGTGCTCTTCCGCTAACAGTCCTGAAACCTGCGCGGCAAGCTCGAGTATTAGCGAGCCGGGTAACAACGGCTTATCCGGAAAGTGATCCGCAAACAGCGGATGCTCCGCAGGAACAAACGCCTCGCCCGCAGCACGACCTTCCTCTGCGTCAATATTTATCGCATTCACGAATTCGAACATCTTTCAGGCGCCATACAACGTACTGTAGGGGCGGCCCTCCGTGGCCGCCCGGCGTGGAATTCTGTTCTTTGCCGCCGGCGTGTTTGCCGAGATCGAGTTCGACGCCGGGCGGCCACGGAGGGCCGCCCCCTACAATTGAACCTTTCCTAGCTTATATTCCACTAGGCGCGTGATTGCGCCGACGGTGCAGAAGCGCGGCAGTGTGGTCGCGTGAATGCGCGCCGGAAAGAGCTCTTTCGGCGTGTCGTAAAGCAAATCCATCAAACGCGCCCTGCCCACTTCAGTCAGCACTGCATCTTCCGCAAACTCAGCCTCAGACAAATCACCACGCGCGAGGTGATAGATCGTCCCCTCCGGAATCTCAATCCCAAAGTGCTGCTCGAGCCGAAACAACAGATCGAGCAAGTCCATCGATGTGAAACCCAGATCGTAAAAGAACAGCTGCGGCGGCGAAATCGCTTCAGTGTCAGGCAGCGCGAGTGTCTGCCTCACGAGCGCCGAAACTTCCGCGAATGTGCTCAAGCGGTTACGCCTCCGTCAACACACCAAATCTGTCCCGTCACATACGAGCTCATTGGCGACGCGAGAAAGAGCGCTACCGGCACAACTTCTTCAGCTTCGCCGGGCCGTCCCATCGGAATAGACGCACGTGCACGGTCCATGTGATCGTCGAGAATGCGCGCGCTCATTCCGCCGGCGAGCAGCCCCGGTGCTACGGCATTGATTCTGATCCCCCGGGTGGCAGTCTCACGCGAGGTAGTTCGCACGAAAGCGTCGAGCGCGGCTTTGGAAGACGCATACGCGGCCTGCCCGGCATTGGGACGCTGCGCCGCGGTGGAAGAAATGACGACGATGTTGCCACTGCGATTGAGAATCATCGGTTTCAACGTCGCTCGGAGCATTCGAAACGCAGCCCATAAATTGAGTTCGTAAACTCTCGACAACTCCTCGTCAGTCAAACCCGCGACGAGTCCATCAGCGAGGGTGCCGGCATTTATAATTAGCGAATCGATCCGGCCTGCTTCTTCCACTACACGATTAACGACACTCGTGGCGGCGTTCTCTTCAGTCAAATCGGCAACAATGCTGCGCGCCGATAACTTCTTCAACGCTTCTTCATTTCGACCAGTCAAAAACAAACTCGCACCCGCGTCCGCAAAACCTTTAGCCAGCGCTCGACCGAGATAACCAGTAGCGCCGGTTATTAAGGTCACACGATCTTTTAAGTTCCAATCACTCATGACGCTTAAGAACTATCGCGGCGTTCTGTCCTCCCATACCGAATGAAACCGACAACACACTCCTGGCATTCACGTCACGAGGCTCTCCGATCACATGGTCCAGCTCGCAACCTTCATCCACATGTTGCAGGTTCACAGTCGGCGGCACGATTCCGGTCGCGCAGGTTTGTGCGGCCACAATCGCTTCGAGCACTCCGGCCGCCGCCATTGCGTGTCCAATCGCGCCTTTGGCTCCTGATACCGGAACACTTCGCCACCGATCGCCGAAGAGTTTTCTGAGGGCTGCTGCTTCCGCCAGGTCGCCGGAGTAAGTCGCGGTAGCGTGTGCGTTAACCGCGTCGACTTCATCCGCACTCAAATCCGCATCCACAAGTGCACGGCGCATACAGAGCTCAGCGCCGGCGCCATCGTCACACGGTCGATTCAGATCAAAACCATCCTGGCTGACGCCGAACCCGATCACTTCTGCAAACATGGGCGCGCCACGTGCGAGCGCACTCTCATGCGTCTCCAGCACCATTGCTCCTGCGCCGTCAGCCAACGCAAAACCTCTTCGGCGTTTATCAAAAGGACGGCACGCCAACGAAGGATCGTCGCCGTTGTCTATCGCAACTGCCTGTAATCCCGCAAATCCGATCAGGTAAAACGGCGTGAGCATGACACTCGAACCACCGGCAACACACGCATCCACATGACCGTTTTGAATCAGCCGAAACGCTTCGCCAATCGCCTGCGTGCCCGAGGCACACGCGGCGGCAATCATTCGTCTTGGGCCAGTAAACCTCGCTGACAGGTTTGAGAAGCAACGGCCCGCCGAGCGATGCACAAAACCCTCTGGCCCCATTTGAAAAGTATCGAGACCTGTAGACCAGATGAAACTACATTCAGCGGCGTCGCGGTTCGATTCGGCCAGCGCATCGTCAATGGCTCGATTGGCAATAACGTGATCGCGATCGATGTTTTCAGGCGAGACGGCATCGACCTCACCACCAGTCGTCACATTGATTCCCGAGTCGACGAGACGCTTCACGCCTCGCACACCTGAACGATTGGCGAGCAGTCCATTCCACAATTCCTGCGTGGTTGCACCGAGCGCCGAGAGCGCACCCCTGCCTGAAATCACTACGCGCCGTTTGTCACGCATTACAATACTTCCAAATTAACCGTGACACTTGAAAACCCGTCAGTGTGTTCTGGTGGAACAACGTACGCAAGAGTCCCGCGTTCCGTTATCGATGATAACAACGCCGCCAGACCATTCGCTGCGTGTGGCTTCACGTCGGACAGTTGCCGATGACGCGTGATCGATTCGAAACGAACGCGGCGCTCGAACGTTGAATATGGTCGCGCGTGAACTGAAAACAGCAACGCAACACCCAATCCAGCAGCACCATCCTCGGCAGCGTCCTGATCTCCAGCCATCAAGAGTGCTTCTTCTTCAAAGCCCGCACTGAGACGCTCGATCATTGCCTCCAACCCACACCAGGCTTGTCCGGCAGCGCCACCCAGTCCGAGACAATACGCGTGATTGCGATGCGCGATCGCAAACGCAGACATCGCGAGATTGTCGACCGCATGAAGCGTTTGCGTCGGATTCATACGCATATTCCCGAGCGTTCCACTCGCCATACCGGAGGTAACAACATCTCCCCATCGATAAAGATCAGCCGAACCCGGCTGACAAGGAGCTAACGAGATGACTGCCGCGGTTGACGAATCATGGGAAAACTTCATCACCACACTAGCTGCCGCAAGCGCGAGCTGGGCCGGCAGGTTGTATCGACGCACTTGGCGCCACAACTCCGGCTGCTGTTCTCTGACCTTCGCAAGGTTACTCGACTGCGCCGCTGCCACCAGATAAACCATTTTGTGCCTTTTGTGCTTTTTGTGCCTTTTGTGGCTCAGTTCTTTCCAAAGTAAACGGTATGTATCCCACGCTTCACCTTAGACCAGTAGTACAAATTTGTGGCGAGGTTGACCCACAAATTCAGCGGCTTGCGACGAAACACAACGCGGCTCATGATCGAACGCAACGAGTAAAACTCCTGCACTGCTCGCCACCAACCATCGTGCAACTCTGCAGGCGAGAGTTGTTGCGGTTTGAAGACCACGTACGGCTCGCGTAGATGATTCAAATCCGTATCGAACACACTTCCCGATCGCCAGATCTTGTCGCCCGTCGGTGAACCTGGATAAGGCGTCAAGATAAAGAACTGCGTGATCGGAACCTTCAGCGACTCGAGATAATCAACCGTGCGTTTGAACGTCTCCGCGTTGTCGTCAGGTAGCCCGAAGATGATCAGCGCGTGTGGACTGATGCCCGCATCCATGATGCGCTTGAATCCTTCTGCATACTTATCGACAGCATGAAAAGTCTTATTAACATCCTCGAGATTCCGCGCGGAGAAAGTCTCCACGCCGAGCGCCATCAGCACGCAACCTGATGCACGCGCCTTCTTCAAGAGATCCGGATGACGTGCGACATTGATAGTCGTTTGTGTTCCCCAACGGATGGGCGCGCCTTTGAGCGCCGTAAAGAGTCGTTCGGAAAACTTCACGTCTTCACAGAGATTGTCGTCGCAAAAGTTGATGTTTCGACTACGCGTCGCCTCCACATCGCGAACAATCTGATCCACCGGTCGCTTGCGATACATGCCGTTGAAAACAGCCGCAATCGAGCAGTATTCGCACGTAAACGGACAACCCCGCGTAGCCTGCACCGGATAGACCACCACGCGATCTTTTTTAATGAGGTCGTAACGCGGAACGGGAAGATTGTTGATATCAGGTGGCCGTGCCGATCGGTAACGACTCTGCAGTTTGTTCTGCTCGATATCCTCGAGTATCTGCGGCCACACCTCGTCGCCTTCACCGATGACGATCGCATCAAAGAGACCTTCAACGCGATCGGGCAACATCGAAGAGAGGTAGCCTCCAAGCACTACCTTCTTCCCCGCCGCACGAAAGCGGCGCGAGATATCGACGCAACGCTGCAACTGCATGATCTGTCCCGACAGCGCCACCACGTCCGCATCGCTGTCGAAATCGATGTCTTCTAAATATTCCTCAACTAGTCTGACCTCGTGTTTCTCCGGCGTGAGGGCAGCCATCAGCGGTGGACCAAGGTGAGGCAAATAAGCACCGAGACGATCGATCAGATTCTTCGACTGCACAACACTACCATCGTCTCGATAGTGCGCCGGATGAATGATGTCGATCTTCATGCCACAGATTCCACGGATTCTCACAGATTCTTGCGAGGTCTCGTCAACGTCCGGCCAGAGGATTGCGCGAGCGAACCTGACAGCGGGCCAGCGTCGCAGGCGTAGCCTGCGACTGTGAAGGAGGCGGCCGAGGAATGAGAGCGCTGCGACCGACCGGCTCTCATTTCCTCGGCCGTCTCTC
>Ga0207674_10007562_pt1 | contig 12657 bp, 13 predicted proteins | sample KBSCornC72_FD_184303 | JGI IMG/M metagenome (GOLD analysis project Ga0207674, IMG submission 184303) | Corn rhizosphere microbial communities from Kellogg Biological Station, Michigan, USA - KBS Corn C7-2 (SPAdes) (version 2) | ecosystem: Host-associated > Plants > Roots > Rhizosphere > Soil ... | reverse complement strand
CTAGAAGTTCGCCCGCACCCCAACGTGCGCCCCAATCTCCTGGCCTCCGTCGCGGCCGAGCGTGCTGGTGACTGAGCTATCGAGGCTCATTCCGCCCCACAAGGTCGCTGCCGCGCCGAAGGAGGCGCGCGCGTAAGTGTCCTTGTCGCGGCTTACCTCCCACGAGTTGACGATGACCGGCGCGTCGGTCTGCGCGAAGCGGATCACGCGGCTGTCGCCCGAGAATTCGTGCTCCGCGGTCAGCGCGGCATAAGGCCGGATTCCCGGGAGGTCGGCACGGACTTCGACGCCGATCTGCCCGGTCAATGACTTGAGGCTCTGGCTGCCGACATCGAGCGTCAGGACCGGATCGCCGCTCTCGGTATAACCGTCGACCTTCGCCCTTGCGTAATCGAGCGCGGCGACCGGCCCGATCCGCGCCGCGCCGAACGGCATCAGATAGCCGCCCTTCGCTCCGGCCGTGACGTGGCTGCCGTTCGGGTGCGCGCTCATGTCGTCCACCACGCCGGTACGCGCCAGCCGGTTCCGGTCCTTGCCGTAGCCGAGATAGGCTTGGCCGAAGAGGCCGTTCAACGCGACGCTGCCGTAAGCGCCGACCTGCCAGCTGCGCGCGTTCACCCTCGCCGAGTCATTGCCGAAGCGGACGCGCGGGCGGCTGTAATTGGCGGCGACCCCGACCGCGCCCATCGGCAGCCCGAATTCTGCGCCGATCGTCCCTCCGGCGCCGGTCACGTCAAACGCCGCATTCTGATCGCTCGCCGCCACGTCCTCGGAGAAATAGTCGCCCACCGCGAACAGCTTGAGCCCCGCCGGCGCTCCGCCGCGCCCGTAAAGGTCGGAGCGGCTCGACAGCGTTCGGCCGAACTGGCGCGCGGTGGCGAGCCCGAGGTCCGAGGGGGCCTGCAAGGTCAGCGGCGCGGCGAGTTGGCGTTCGATATATTGCGCGACGATCGCAAAGCCGCTCGACGTCAGGTGGAGCGCGTCGCCGTAGAACAGATAGCCGTTCGAATCGATGAGGCAGGTCGGATCGGGGAAGATCGGGCAGACCAGGCCGTTGGTAATCCCGAACGCCTGCGGGTTCGCGGCGATGTTCGCGAGGAGAAGCTGGCCGTCGAGATAGTGGACGATGGAGCCGTTCGCCGCATAGCCGGCGAGCACCGGCTGCAGCCCCGAGAAATAGGCGCTGGAGAAGGTGCCGCGGATGGCCTGCGCGTTCGGATCGAGCGCGACTTCGGGCGCGAGCGCTCCGTTCAAGGCGAAGAAGCTGATCGTCGGGTTGCCCTGCGCGGCCAGGCGGTCGAGCTGGACAGCGGTGCCTGCGGCGGCGGCGGTGCCTGCCGCCGAAGCGCCGGCCAGGGTTCCGCCCGCCTGCTGGTAGAAGCGCGCATCGTTGCCGCCGATCGACACCGCGAGCAGGTCACTTCGGGTCAGCACCGTCGATCCGTCTGGAAAGACCGCGGATTGCGGTCCCACGCCGAGGAACTGGTCGACCTCATATTGCAGGCCCTTGCCGCACAGGGGCGACGTGCCCGGCGCGTAGAAGGAGTCGAAGCACAAGGTGCCGTTGTTGCTTCCTCCGAACGCGCCGCCGATTGCGAAGTCCTCGACCGGCACGTGGAGCATCGCGGCCAGCGTATCGATGTAATTGGTGCCGCCGGAGAAGCGCTTCGTCGGGTAGATGGCGAGCGCCTGCGGGTTGGCATAGCCGAGCGCGAATGCGTTGCCGGTGTCGTTGTAGCTGTCGCCGACGGCGACGATCCGGTCGATCTGCTGCGCTGCGGCCGGAGTTGAACCCGCCGCGAAAGCCACGATTGAAGCGCAGCTGAGCGTGCTGCGAAAAATCTTGCGAACCATGGACATGCCTCCCCTGCCGATCCTCTTCGACCGGCCCCCGGACATGGTGGCGATTATTGACAGGCGTGCAAGCGCAGCCGGTTCCGCGCGCACAGGTTCACGCGCGACTGCGGCAGCGGCGCAACAGGCAGAAGCGGGGGCGCGCCGACGCGCAGCCCCTGCCGCACTCAGCGCAGAAGCCCCTTTTTCTCCTGCGCCCGGGCGTACAGGAACAATGCGAGCGCAATGGCGATGACAACGATCGGGATCGCCTTCATCATCGGGCTGTCGGTGGCGCCCGGCATCGGCGGCGCAAGCAACAACTGGTAACCGAGGCTGAGCACCGCGCCGATCAGCGAAATCCCGAACGACCACACCGCCCACCGGCTCCGCGTCAGCAAGAGCACGGCCCCGAGCAGGCCGAGCCACACGCCGAGGCCCCAGCCGACCTGCGCGTACAGCGGCATGCTCTCGACCCAGTCGAGCGCGACGTTCGGGTCGACGCCGGGCATCGCGCCCTTGAGATATTCCATGTTGTGCATTCGGGTCATGGTGTAGTCGTACGCCCCGAAGCAGTTCCACAGGAGCGCGAGGATCCCGACGATCCACAGGTGCGCGGGCGTCCGCGCCGACACGGCTTGTTGCATGTCTCTTCCCCCACCACGCCGCGCGTGCGGGGCGCGGCATACCGGATGAGGCTCCCATTCGCCGCGGCTGTCAATCTCGCCCACGCAAGCGGTTCAGCTGAGTGCGATTTCCTGCTTCAGGAGATCGCCGATCGCGCTCGCGAGGGCGCTTAGCTCATACGGCTTCTGGAGCACCGGAAAGCCCTCCGTCGCGCTCACCTGCTCGCTGTAGCCGGTGGTGAGGAGGATCGGCAGCTCGGGGAATCGCTCGCGCAGCTTTCGGGCCAGCTCGACGCCCGTGATTCCGCCGGGCATCACGACGTCGGAGAAGACCAGCTTTGGCTTGTCTCCTGCGGCGAGCCGCTCGAGCGCCTCCTTCGCGCTGTGCGCGATCATCGCCTCGAAGCCCAGCTCGCCCAGCATGTCGGCGGCCAGCTCGGCGACGAAGGCGTCGTCCTCGACAATCAGGACCCGGCCGAGCGCAGGGGCGCCGTTCACCCGGCCCTGCGCCGTTCCGGAGCCGTGGCTCGCCGGCAAGTAGATCGAGAAGGTGGCGCCCTCCCCGGCTCTGGAATCGACCGTCACGGCGCCGCCGATCTGCTTGGCGAAGCCGAACACCTGGCTGAGCCCGAGCCCGGTCCCTTCGCCGAAGCTCTTGGTGGTGAAGAAGGGCTCGAAGACGCGATCCATCACCTCGGGCGGCATGCCCGGTCCGGTGTCCGCCACGCGCAGCACGACGTGCTCGCCGCGCAAACCGTCGGGCTTGCCGCTGAGCACCTCGTTGTGCGCGCTGATCTTGAGCGATCCGCCGTCCTTCATCGCGTCGCGGGCGTTGAAGGCGAGGTTGAGGAGCGCGAGCTCGAGCGCGCCGGCGTCGGCGTCCACCGGCCACAGCTGGTCCGAAATCTCGGTCACCACCTCGATGTCGCTGCGCAGCGACGGACGCACCAGCGTCGCGACGTCGGCGAAGAACTGCCGGAGATCGATCTGCTTGATCTCGAGCGGCTGGGCGCGCGCGAACGCGAGCAATTGCTTGGTCAGGCCGGCGCCGCGCTGGGCCGAGTTTCGAACGCCCTCGAGCATGCGCTTCACCTTGTCGGCATCGGCGATGTTGCGAAGGCCGAGCTCGCACGCCCCGAGGATCGCCGTCAGCAGATTGTTGAAATCGTGCGCGAGCCCGCCGGTCAGCTGCCCGAGGGCCTCCATCTTCTGCGAGCGGAACAACTGCTCGCGGCTCTCCTCCAGCCGAAGCTGGGCCTCGCGCTTCTCGCTCATGTCGCGGGTGATCTTGGCGAAGCCGATCAGCTTGCCGTCCTCGTCCCTGATCGCGTCCAGGACAACGCTCGCCCAGAAGCGGCTGCCGTCCTTGCGCACGCGCCAGCCCTCGGCCTCGTAGCGGCCGGTTTCGCGCGCCGTCTCGATCGCGCGCTTGGGCACTCCGGCGTCGAAATCCTCTGGTGTGTAGAAGCGGCTGAAATGCTGTCCGACGATCTCCTCGGGCGCGTAGCCCTTGATCCGCTGCGCGCCCGCGTTCCAGTTGGCCACGCGACCCTCGGGATCGAGCATGAAGATCGCGTAATCCGTGACGCCCTGGACCAGGACTCGGAACGTGCGTTCGGCATTGAGCAGCGCCTGCTGCGCCTCCCTTTGCTCGGTCATGTCGCGGGTGATCTTGGCGAAGCCGATCAGCTTGCCCTTCTCGTCGTTGATCCGGTCGACGACGACGCTCGCCCAGAACCGCGTCCCGTTCTTGCGGACGCGCCAGCCTTCGCCCACGAACTTCCCTTCGCGCTTGGCGGTCTCGAGGACCTTTTCCGGCAAGCCCGCCCCGCGGTCCTCGTCGGTGTAGAATTTCGAGAAATGCTGACCGAGGATCTCTTCGGTCTGGAAGCCCTTGATCCGCTCCGCGCCGACGTTCCAGCTGGTCACGAAGCCCTTCGGGTCGAGCATGTAGATCGCATAGTCGACAATCGACTGGACGAGCAGCTTGAAGGGGTCGGATTTCACAATATCGACTTGATCCCGTACCCCCGCCAAGACTCTCGCTCCTCACATCCGGAAGGCGCACCGCCGGAGTACGCACAACCCGCCACACCGGCTTCCGGTTGCATGCCGACGGCCGGATGGCCGCGGCTAGCGGCGCTGCGCCGAGAGCCGGCTCATCAGGATCGCGGCGCGCTTCGCCTGCTTGAAGATCGACGGGATATCGACCGCTTCGGACGCGGTGTGGGAGCCCGAGCTCGCCGGGCCGAGTCCGACCAGCCCGTCCACGTCGGCGGCGACGAAGCTGATGTCCCCGGCGCCGCGCTTCGACGGGTCGAGCTCGCCCATCGCGGCGAGGCCCATGTCGCGGTTGACCCCGTTGAGCTCGGCGAGAAGCGCGCGATTGCCCTCGGTCGGGGCCATCGGCGGGTAATAATCCGGATCGAAGCTGATCTCGGCGCTGGTCTGCGGCAGCGACTGGGCGACGATGGCGCGCATCTTGCCCTGCACCCGGTCGATCTGCTCCTGGCTGATCGCGCGCAAGTCGCCGCGCGCCACTGCCGTCGCAGCGACGATGTTGGTCTTGCCGGTCGCCTCGATCCGGATCTTGCCTTCGTCGAGCCTGGCGGTCTGCCCGCCGCCGACGAGCCCGACATTATAGGTCAGCTTGTCCTCGGGAAGCTCGCGCCGGAACTGGTCGAGGATGCGCGCCAGCTCGTAGATCGCGCCATAGCCGACGCCCGGAGCGAAGACTCCGCTCGAATGGGCGCTCTTGCCGGTGACGGTCAGCGTCCAGCTGCCCGCGCTCCGCCTCGCGATGACGCCCATGTCCTTCCCGTCCTCGACCGAGAGATCCTCGAAATCGAGCGCCACGTCGGCCTTCTTGCCCTCGGCGATGAGGTCGCGGCGGGCGAGCGCGATCGGGCTTCCCGCATCCTCCTCGTCGCCGGTCATGAACACGGTGACGTTGGCGTTCTTCAATGTGCCCGCCGCCTGCATTGCGCGCAGCGCAGCGACGATCACCGCGATCCCACCCTTGTCGTCGCCCGAGCCGGGGCCCTTCGCCTGCTCGCCCTGGCGTTCCCAGCGCTGGAAGGGCGAATCCGGCTCAAACACCGTGTCGAGGTGCGCGATGAGGAGCAGGCGCTTGCCGGTCTTGCTGCCCGCGTGGCGCGCGACCAGGTGACCGGCGCGATCCGCTGCGGCCATGTCGATCCATTCGGTGGTGAAGCCGAGCTGCTTGAACTCGGGCGCGACCATGTCGCGAACCGCGACGACGCCCGCCTTGTTCATCGTCCCGCTGTTCTGGTCGACCCAGCGCTCGAGCATTCCGATCGTCCGCTGCTGCTCGGCATCGACGGTCGTGGTCATCTTCTGCTCGGCGCGGCTCAGCGCCGCCGATGCGGGGGTGGAAAGCAGGAGCGCGGCGGCTCCGGCGGCCTGCAGGAGTCGGTTGATCATTCACTTTGGTTAGCCGCGATCCCGCAAGATGTCAGCATCCCGTTAGCGGTTAAATGACTTTCCTACATTGCACCCATTTGGTTATTCCCCTGCGACTCGAAAGGAGAGAGCGGGTGAATGATTCAATCGACGTGAATGCACTGATCGATGCGCTGATCGAGCGCGAGGGCGGCTTTGTCGCCGATCGGGCCGACAGAGGCGGGCCGAGTCGCTTCGGGATCACCGAAGCGGTTGCACGGGCGAACGGCTACCGCGGGGCTATGCGCGCGCTTCCGCGCGAGGAGGCGGCCGCGATCTACAAAAGGCTCTACTGGCTTCGTCCGCGCCTCAACGAAGTCGCAAGCCGGAGCGGCCGGATCGCGGAGGAGTTGTTCGACACCGGCGTCAACATGGGGCCGGCGGTTGCCGTCACCTTCCTCCAGCGCGCGCTCACCGCGCTCAACCGCAACGGCAAGGACTATCCCGACCTGGTGCCCGACGGACGCATCGGACCGCACACGCTGGCCGCCCTCGATACCTTCCTCGACCTCCGCGGCAGGACCGGCGGCGAGACCGTCCTTCTGCGCGCGCTCGAAGCGCTGCAGGGCGAACGCTACCTCCGCCTCGCCGAGCGCCGGCCAGCCAATGAGGCCTTTCTTTACGGCTGGCTGGCGAACCGGATTGGTGAGCCGTGATGCGTCCGCGTGTCACTGCGAACATTCGCGAACATTCGATCCTGGAGATTGCCATGACACGACTTCCGCCTCCGGGCACCTTCGCCGAGGGACAGCGCTACATCTACGGACTGCTTGCGTCGGCCGCCGGAATCTTCTGCGGCGTCTGCGCCGTCGCGATGATCGCGCTCCTCATGTGGGGCCGCTGGAGCGCCGGCGAGGAGCACAGCATCGTCACCATCTTCGGCTGGTCGCTCGGCGGCTTCATCGCGGCGATGGTGGTGGTGATCGTCGGCCTCCTCGCCGGCGGGCCGGTCGGACGCTTCAAGATCGAGGCAGGCCGCGACGGCGCGTCGTTCGAGGCCGAGAGCAAATGACCGGCCTGCTCCGGATCCTGGGCGTCCAGGGCGTCGCCGGAATCGCGGTCAGCCTCGCGCTCGGCCTGCTGCTGGTCATTCAGAAGGGCGAGACCCGCCACTGGAAGACGAAGAGCGGCCGCTTCGAGCAGCTCTACGCCGGGGAGCGGGCCGCCCTCGCCGAAACGATCGCCAATTACCGCGCCGCCGCCGACGCCGCCCGGGCCGCCGACCAGGCGAACGTCGCGCGGGTCGCCGCCGAGCAGCGCGCCATCAACGAAAGGACATCGAATGATTATGAAGCACGTCTTGCCGCCGCTCGCACTCTTGCTCGGAGCCTGCGCGGCCAGGCCCCAAGCGCCGCAGCCGATCCCGGCGCTGGCGGAGCAGCATCGCTGCCCCGCCTACCCGCTCCCGCCGGAGGAGCTGATGAAACCGCCGGCGAAGACCGACTTCCTGACCCCGACCGCCTCCTCGCCACCGAGCAAGCCATCCAGCTCGACGAGTTGATCGAGTGGGTGAAAGCGCAAGCGCGCGTCGATCCGAGCAGCAAGGAAAGATGATTTCACGCAAAGGCACGAAGGCACGAAGGACAACCGTCATCCCGGCCTTGAGCCGGGACCTGCCTTCTCTTCCATTGGCGGCAAGGAACGCGGGCCCCAGCCTTCGCCGGATGACGAAGGTTCCGACCACCCGTCCTTCGCGCCTTTGCACCTTTGCGTGAAACCCTCCCCTTTTCCTCTCCGCGTCTCCGCGTGGACCGATCTTTCTCCTCTTCGCCTTCTCACCTACGATGAAGCGAAGGGGGGCGCTGCATGAAACCTGACCGCCTGAACGCGCTCACCGACGGCGTCGTCGCGATCGTGCTGACGATCATGGTGCTCGAGCTGAAGGTCCCGGCGGAAGCGAGCGTTTCAGCGGTGCTCGCGGTGCTGCCGCTCCTCGCCGCCTACCTGCTCGCCTTCATCTATGTCGCGATCTACTGGAACAACCATCATCACATGATGCAACCGGCGCGCAAGGTGACCGGCACGGTGCTTTGGGCAAATCATGCCTTGCTGTTCTGTCTCACGCTCTTCCCGCTGATGATCCGCTGGATCGATGAAGCGGGGCCGACGCCCTGGCCGGTCGCATCCTTCGGCCTCGTCCTGGTCGCCGCGTCGATCTGCTACGTGCTGCTGGAGCGGGCGCTGATCAAAGCTGAAGGCGAAAGCTCCGGCGTCAAGAGCGCGGTGGGGCATGGCGCCAAGGAGTGGATCAGCTTCGCCGGATACGTCGCCGCATTGCCGCTCGCCTTCGTGTCCCCGCTGATCTCGATCGGAATCTATGTCGCGGTTGCGTTCCTGTGGGTGATCCCCGACCGGCGGTTCGAGCACAAGCACGAGAGGGCCCAGTGACCACCATTCTCCTTCTGATCTGCTCCAACATCTTCATGACGCTCGCCTGGTACGGACATCTGAAGTTCCCGCACCTGCCGATGCTGACTGCGATCCTGATCGGCTGGAGCATCGCCCTGATCGAATATTGCTTTGCCGTGCCCGCGAACCGCATCGGCTACACGCACGGCTTTACCGGCGGGCAGCTCAAGATCGCGCAGGAGGTGATCACGCTGGCGGTGTTCGCGGTCTTCGCGGCGGTCGTTCTGAAGGAGCCGATCGGCTGGCGCTACCTCGGCGCGTTCGCCTGCATCGTCGGCGCGGCGGCCTTCATGTTCGCGGGCCGCGCTTGAACAGCACCGCGTCCCGTCCCCACATGACGGCGATGGAACAATGGCATGGAACGACCATCCTCGGCGTGAAAAAGGACGGCAAGACCGTCATCGCCGGCGACGGTCAGGTGACGATGGGCAACACGGTGATGAAGCCCAACGCGAAGAAGGTCCGTCGAATCGGCGCGGACGGCAAGGTGATCGGCGGCTTCGCCGGAGCGACCGCCGACGCCTTCACTCTGTTCGAGCGGCTCGAGAAGAAGCTCGAGCAATATAACGGCCAGCTGCTCCGCGCCGCGGTCGAGCTCGCCAAGGACTGGCGGACCGACAAATATCTCCGCAACCTCGAGGCGCTGATGATCGTCGCCGACGCCGAGCAGATGCTGATCCTCACCGGCAACGGCGACGTGCTCGAGCCCGAGAGCGGGATCGCGGCGATCGGGTCTGGCGGCAATTACGCGCTCAGCGCCGCCAAGGCGCTTGCCGATTACGAGCCGGACCCGGAGGTGCTCGCCCGCCGAGCGATGCAGATCGCATCCGAAGTCTGCGTCTTCACCAACGACCGGCTGACGCTGGAGGTGATTGAAGCCTGACGTCATCCCGGCCTTGAGCCGGGAACCGCCTTCTTTGCGCGCGAAGGCACGAAGGAGAAATCAAGGCACGAAGAGGCGCTGAATGCCTTGGCGCCTTCCGTCTTCTTCGTGCCTTCGTGTGGCAAAAAAAAGCGGGGTTCCCGCGTTCGCGGGAATGACGATAGGGAGGGGCATGCTTCTGGATCGCCGTTCCTTCACCGCAGGATCCGCCGCGCTGCTTTCCGGATGTGCGACCGTCGGGACGCGGCGCCTCGCCGACTGCACGCCGCTTGCCCCTGTCGACGCCGACCCCAGCCGCCTGATCCGCGCCGTCGCGGGTCTTCGGCCGTACCGCCGCCAGGGCTTCGTCGTCCGCGCCGAGGCGCTCGGCGAGAAGCGGCTCGTCCACAACTACGGTCATGGCGGCGGCGGGATCACCTTGAGCTGGGGCAGCTCGAAGCTCGCCGCCGAGCTCGGGCTCCAGGGCCATAGCGGCCCAGTCGCGGTGCTCGGCTCGGGCGTGATTGGGCTTTCGACCGCGCGTCTCGTCCAGGAAGCCGGCTTTCCGGTCACCATCTACACGGCGGCACTTCCGCCCGACACGACCTCCAACATCGCCGGCGGCCAAATCCACCCCTTCTCGGTGTTCCGGGAGGGCTACGAGCCTGCGGGCTTCATGGACCAGTTCACCCGCGCGCTCGATTACAGCTGGCGGCGGTTCCAGATCATGGTCGGCGAAGATTACGGCGTGCGCTGGCTGCCGACCTACACCGAAGCCGACAGCCCCGACGCCAAGCTCCTCGAGAGCTTCCCGCCGGTGAACCGGATGCTTCGCCGGGCGGAGCATCCGTTCCCGCTCGACAGCGTGCTGCGCTACGACACGATGTACGTCGAAGTGGGCCGCTACCTCCGCCAGATGATCCGCGACGTCCAGATCGCGGGCGGCAAGATCGCCATTCGCAAGTTCGCGACTCCGGCCGACATCGCGCCCTTGCCCGAAGCGCTCGTCTTCAACTGCACCGGCCTTGGCAGCCGCGACCTGTTCAACGACCCGGATTTGCACCCGGCCCGAGGACAGCTCGCGATCCTCGAGCCGCAACCCGAGGTCCGCTACGCCTTCACCGGCGGCCCCGGCTACATGTTCCCGCGGCCCGACGGGATCATCCTCGGCGGCACGTTCGAAGTCGACGAGTGGGACACGACGCCCGAGCCCGCGACGATCCAGCGCATCATCGCATCGCACAAGCGCTTCTTCTCCGGCTTCCGCTGCACCGCTTGAAGTGCCTGTCGCCGGTCCCGACATTGCCTGACGACATGAACTATCAAGCGACCATTCCCCAGAGCGGCGGGGAGCAGGACACACTCACTCCGAAGGCGATCGTCGCCGCGCTCAACGCGCATATCGTCGGCCAGGACGACGCCAAGAAGGCGGTCGCCGTCGCGCTCCGCAACCGCTGGCGGCGGCAGCAGCTCGCGCCTGAGCTTCGCGACGAGGTCACGCCCAAGAACATCCTGATGATCGGGCCCACGGGCTGCGGCAAGACCGAGATCAGCCGGCGGCTGGCGAAGCTCGCCGACGCGCCGTTCGTGAAGGTCGAGGCGACCAAGTTCACCGAGGTCGGCTATGTCGGCCGCGACGTCGAGCAGATCGCGCGCGACCTGGTCGAGGAAGCAGTCCGTCTCGAGCGCGAGCGCCGCCGCAATAAGGTCCGCTCCGCGGCGGAGGAAGCGGCGATGGACCGGCTGCTCGACGCGCTCACCGGCAAGGGCTCGAGCGAGGCGACGCGGCAGAGCTTCCGCCAGCGTTTCTCCGACGGAAGCCTCGACAAGGCCGAGGTCGAGATCGAGGTCGACGAAGCGCCCGCAATGCCGTTCGAGATCCCGGGCATGGGCGCACAGGTATTCGACCTCAAGTCGATCATGGGGAAGATGGGCGGACAGCAGCCCCGCAAGCGCCGCAAGCTCAAGGTGCCCGACGCCTTCGCTCGCCTGACTGAAGAAGAAGCCGACAAGCGCGTCGACCCCGACGATATCAACCGCGTCGCGCTCGCCGACGCCGAGGCCAACGGGATCGTCTTCCTCGACGAGATCGACAAGATCGCGGTCAGCGACGTTCGCGGCGGCTCGATCAGCCGCGAGGGCGTCCAGCGCGACCTCCTGCCGCTGATCGAGGGCACGACCGTCGCGACGAAGTACGGGCCGCTCAAGACCGACCACATATTGTTCATCGCGAGTGGCGCGTTCCACCTCGCCAAGCCCGCCGATCTGCTGCCGGAGCTCCAGGGCCGGCTTCCGATCCGGGTCGAGCTGAAGGCGCTGACGCAGGAGGATTTCGTCCGGATCCTGTCGGCGACCCGCGCCAGCCTGACCGAGCAATATCAGGCGCTGCTCGGCACCGAGGGCGTGACCATCACCTTCGCCGACGACGGCATCGAGGCGCTCGCCCGGATCGCCGCCGAGGTGAACGAGGCGGTCGAGAATATCGGCGCGCGGCGCCTCCAGACGGTGATGGAGAAACTGCTCGAGGACATCAGCTTCGAGGCCGAGGAGCGCCGCGGCGAAAGTCTCGTGATCGACGCCGCCTTCGTCGAGCAGCAGCTCAGCTCGATCGCGAAGAACGCCGACCTCAGCCGCTACGTGCTCTAGAGCAGGCGCAGCGGGCTGTACCGGCGGTATCGCCAGACCAGCCCGTTGACGAACGGCGGCCATACGCTCGCCTCTACGCCGGCAAGGCTCAGCCACCGCGCGGCCACCGCGTTGCAGGTGCGGATCGCGTTGGCCTTACCCGTGGCTTTGTAGAAGGCATCGGAGGGGCCATAGCCCGGATGGTCGATCTGCTGCGGCCTACCCCGTCCATCGAGCGCGAAGTCGGCGCGGATCGCGGCCCACAGCCGGCGATATTCCTCGGGCCTGAGCCGAATTTCGCGCACCGCATAAGCCGGGCTCGGTACATATTCGACGTGCATCACCCGTTCGCCTCCGACGACCGACGCCCAGATCGTCCGCGGCGTGATGTCCCACCAGGTCGGCGTGTCGAGATAGACCCTTTTCTCGCCCGAGCCGAACGCGATCCAGCCGGCGTTCGCGTCGGCCGCCGCGAAGTCGCTCGCCGGGATCAGCGGCCGCCAGTCGAGGCCTTGCGCCCTGATCGGCAGGATCAGGTCGGCGTGGATTCCGTTGTCGGCGATGTAGATCGTCGTGCCCTGCTTCGCCTCGCTCCAGTCCCCGTTGACGGCGATCAGCGACCCGGCGAGCGCGGCGGCGAGATACAGCGCGGGGACCGCGAGCAACGCCGTCAACGCGCGCCCAAGCCACTTGCCCGCTTTACCTTTTCGCCGTCGCCGAACCACTTGCCTACCCCGCCGCACCTTGCCTTGTCGGATAGCCCTGCCTAGATGCCGCGGCCAAGTCGGGGCGTAGCGCAGCCTGGTAGCGCATCACACTGGGGGTGTGGAGGTCGCTGGT
>Ga0207674_10007561_pt1 | contig 12658 bp, 13 predicted proteins | sample KBSCornC72_FD_184303 | JGI IMG/M metagenome (GOLD analysis project Ga0207674, IMG submission 184303) | Corn rhizosphere microbial communities from Kellogg Biological Station, Michigan, USA - KBS Corn C7-2 (SPAdes) (version 2) | ecosystem: Host-associated > Plants > Roots > Rhizosphere > Soil ... | reverse complement strand
ACCGGCAGCCCGTAGCCGCGGTAGCCCATCGCGATCTTCGACACGAGCCGCAGGTGCGAGTTGACCAGCTTGGCCGCAGCCTCGGTGTCGCCATGCTCGCGCCAGCGCTTGGCGAGCATATATTCCTCCTCCGGGGAGAGGATCGGGAATTTCTTGATCTCGGCGAGATAGCGGTTGAGTCCGGCCTCCCCGCCGGACGAGGGGAGCGAGACAATCCCTTTTTGCGTAGCCATTCTTGTCGTCTTTCTCCCTTTGCAGGGCGGCCCGTCTGATGGTGGCCGGCCCTAACGCGTTAATTCCTATACACCAAGCGCCTTGAACAGTTCCTGCATGTCCGGCGGCATGGGACTTGAGAACGACAGCCTGCGCTTCGTCACCGGATGGGTGAAGCCAAGCTCGGCGGCGTGCAAAGCCTGGCGGTGAAACTGCAGTTCGTTCAACAGCTTGCCGTGGGTCTTTCCCGACCGCCCATAGACCGGATCGCCGAGCAGCGGATGGCCGAGCGAGGCCATGTGCACGCGGACCTGGTGCGTTCTGCCAGTTTCGAGCCGGCATTCGACCAAAGCGGCGTCCCGCAGCAATTGCATTCGCTTCCAGTGGGTCACCGCCCGCTTGCCGCGGCGCCCCTCCACAACCGCGATCTTCTTGCGGTTGGTTGCCGACCGGGCGAGCGGCAAATCGACTGCACCCTCGCTGGTATTCGGTACGCCGTTGACGATCGCGAGGTAGCGACGGTCGATCGAATGTGCCGCGAACTGCTTTGCCAAGCCTTCATGAGCAACGTCGGTCTTGGCAACGACCAGAAGCCCGGACGTGTCCTTGTCGATGCGGTGGACGATCCCCGGCCGTGCGACACCGCCGATCCCGGACAACTGCTCTGCGCAGTGATGAAGCAGGGCGTTGACGAGAGTGCCGTCGAGATTGCCCGCGGCGGGGTGAACCACCAATCCTGCCGGCTTGTCCACGACCAATAGATGCTCGTCTTCGAACACGATCGTCAGCGGGATATCTTGCGCCTGATTGTGCGGCGGAGACGGTTCCGGGACGGCAACGCGCAAGGATTCTTCGCCGCGTACCTTGGTGGCAGGATCGCGCACCGCCTTGCCTTCGGCTTCGACGGCGCCGCTCCTGATCAAGGACTTGAGCCGCTCACGCGACAAAGTGGGAACGGCAGCGGCGAGCGCACGGTCGAGGCGCCAGCCGGCATGAGCGGGCTCCAGGCGCACATCGATCGTCTGAATTCCCCCCATTCACAGTGGAATATGGGATTCGCCCGGTGTCGTTCAATGTTGTGGCGCTTGCGCCGGGTTAAACTCTGCCCCATCAAAGGCTTGCAATGAACCCAGTCGATTTTGCCAGCCTGCTCTGCTCGCGGCTTTGCCACGATCTCATGTCCCCCGTCGGTGCGCTCAACAATGGGATCGAGCTGCTCGCCGACGAGACCGATCCGGAAATGCGCGAGAAATGCCTCGAGTTGCTTGCCGACAGTGCGCGGGCTTCGGCCAACAAGCTGAAATTCTTCCGCCTTGCATTCGGCGCGGCAGGCGGTTTCGGCGAGGAGATCGACACTCACGAGGCGGAGGTCGCGCTCGAAGGCCTGTTCGGGGCCGAGCGGCGGATCGAGCTCGGCTGGGTGGTCAGCGACGAGAAGCTGCCGAAGGACGCAGTCAAGCTGTTGCTCAATCTCGCCCTGCTTGCCGGTGATGCACTGGTTCGCGGCGGCAGGCTGGATGTGGGCGCCGAAAGCGAGGGCGACCAGATCGAGTTGGCCGTTCGCGCTGAAGGGCCGCGTATCCTCCTCGACCCGGCCCTGCGCGACACGTTGGAGAATGGCGCGAGTGGCCGGATCGAACCGCGTGCGGCGGGCGCGTGGCTGGCGCACAGCCTGGTCGCCGACGCAGGCGGCGCGATTCAGCTTTCGCAGCCCGGAAGCGAGGCATTGATGATCGGCGCGCGCCTGCCGCGGCAGGCTTCGATAGCCGCTTCGGGACACGGATAACGGCGCGTTAACTCCTCCCCGGCATAAGCCCCTTGAAGCCAGCGCTGAGGGGCGAATTCGCCGATGGACGACCTGATTGCCGATTTCGTCGCCGAATGCCGCGAAATGCTCGAAGCGCTGGGCGGCGAGATTGTCGCGTGGGAGGCGCAGCCGGACGACCGTGCGCGCCTCGATAGCATTTTCCGCTTCGTCCACACGGTAAAGGGCAATTGCGGCTTCTTCGAATTCCCGCGGCTCGAGGCGTTGAGCCACGCCGCCGAGGACGCGCTGGCCGATGTTCGCGCCGGCCGCAGGCGGCCCGACGGCGCCCTGGTGAGCGCGGTATTGGCGGTGATCGACCGTATTGGCGAAATGGTTGCGGCAATCGAAGCCGGCGAAGAAATGCCCGGTGGCGACGACAGCGCTCTTATTGCCTCGCTCGAGCCGGGTGCCGAAGGAATCGCTGCACTGGCGGTGACAGCTGCCGGAGACACCGCGACCCGAGCTTCTGCCGCCCCCCGCACGATCCGCTTGTCGGTCGAGCTGCTCGATCGGGTGATGAGCACCGTCTCCGACATGGTGCTCGCCCGCAACGAGCTGGCACGGCGGCTGCGCGAATCCGATACCGACGTGCCGGTCGACGGCGCATTCGAACGGCTGTCTTCAATCATTGCCGAGATGCGCGACGCGATCACCCGCACGCGCATGCAGCGGATCGAAAATCTGTTCGTCGGCCTGCCGCGGATGATCCGCGACCTGTCCGCCGAGCTTGGCAAGCAGGTGCTGGTCGATATCGAGGGCGGCGACGTCGAGCTCGACCGCGAAATGATCGAGATGATCCGCGATCCCTTGACGCACATCATTCGCAATGCGGTCGATCACGGCATCGAGCATCCTGCCGAGCGCATCAAGGCCGGCAAGCGCGAGATCGGCGTATTGTCGGTATCGGCGCGCCAGTCAGGCAACCAGATCCTGATCGACATTCACGACGACGGCCGCGGCATCGACGGCAAGAAGCTGGTCGAGAAAGCGATCGCAAACAAGGTTGTTACCAAGGAAGCGGCGGCAGAGCTTAGCTCACGCGATCAGCTGGCGTTGATCTTCGAAGCGGGGCTTTCGACGGCCAAGCAAGTTACGGCGATCTCCGGCCGCGGAGTCGGCATGGACGTGGTCCGTTCCAACGTCGAGCGCATCGGCGGCATCGTCGAGGTCGACAGCCGGCCCGGCGAGGGGACGCGCATGACCCTTCGCGTGCCGCTGACTTTGACCATCATTCCAGCGCTGACGGTTTCGATCGCGGGCCAGCATTTCGCGATCCCGCGCTCGGCGATCGACGAGATCGTCCGCGCGACGGGGGAGAGCGTCACGCTCGAGCATCTCGGCGGCGCCGGGGTCGCGACCATCCGCGGCCGCCGCGTGCCGGAAATTTCGCTTGCATCGATCCTCGGCCTTGAAAGCCAAATAGCCGAAGAGGACCGTACCTTGATCGTGCTGAGGCCGGCGGGCGGCGACGTCTACGCCTTGTCGGTCGACCGGATCCACGATCATGAGGAACTGGTGGTGAAGCCGGCGGCGCCGGCGGTGATGGCGACGGGCCTTTATGCCGGCACCACGCTTGCCGACGACGGCAGCCCGATCCTGCTGATGGATCCGGCCGGCATTGCCCAGGTCGGCGGCGTCAAGCTCGAGGCGCACGAGCGCGCCGCGCGCATTGCTGAAGGACCTGCAGCCGCGGTTTCGAAGGCGACTCCGGTGCTGCTGTTCCGCGGGATGGACGGGGGCCGCCGCGCGCTCCGCCTTGCCGTGGTCGACCGTATCGAGGAAGTCTCCGCCGACAGCATCAAAGAGGCGGCCGGCCAGCTCCGGGTCCAGCTCGGCGATTTCATCCTGCCGCTGGCTGGCGCGAGCAAGGCCGATATCGGCGAGGGCAAGGTTCGCCTGTTCCGCCTCAACGATGGCCAGTTCGAGGTCGGTTACGCCTTCGCTGAAGTCATCGACTTTGCCAGCATCGAACATGAAGTGATCCATGCCGAGCGCGCCGGAGAGATCAGCGGGGTCACGCTCATCAACGATCAGCCGGCTGAGATCATCGACGCCCATTGGCTGTTCGCCAACCACGTCGGCGTCGCGGCCCGCGCGAGCGAGCAACTCGTCTGCCGTATTCCATGCTGGGATCCGTGGATGCAGAACATGCTCCGGCCGCTGGTCGAAGCTGCCGGCTATCGCGTGATTGACGACGCCGAAGAGGAGCAGGCCGATGTCGTCATCGCGTCGATCGGCGAGGAGCTTCCCGAGGAGAGCGGCGAAAAGACAATCTGGCTTCGCGCCGAGCCTGAAGCTGCGAGCAAGAAGGACGACAGCATCTATCGCTACGACCGCGCAGGCCTGCTCATTGCATTGAAATCGGTTTCCGCGGGGAGGGGCAGGTGAACGAGCTTCTGCTGGTTGTGACCATCGCCGGCGAGCGTGTCGCTTTGTCGGCCGCCGCCGTTGAATCTGTGGTCGAGCTGGATACGTTGATTCCGGTACCGCGTGCCGCGCCGCACGTTGCCGGCCTGTCCGCGCTGCGCAGCCGTGTGCTGACGGTGATCGATTGCATGCGGTCGCTGGAGCTTGGCGACACCGACTGCTCCGATGGCATCCGGGAGGCCGCCGTGGTCGAGCTCGACGGTCATCATTACGCGCTGATCGTCGACCTTGTCGAAGATGTGGTCCAGGCCGCGTCCGATCCTGTGCCGATGCGTGCAGCGATGGAATGCGGCTGGGAACGCGTGTCGCAGGGCATGGTCGAGACGGAGGAGGGGCCATTGTTGCTGGTCGACGTCGCTGCCCTGATCGGCGGCGCGGCCGAAGCGAAAGCCGCTTAAGTTCTTCGTTACCCTTATCGTTTAGTCAGCGGGCCAATCGAAGTGGGAAATCCTGGCATGAAAAGCTGTTTGATTGTCGATGACTCGAAGGTGATCCGGAAGGTTGCCCGGCACATCCTCGAAACGCTCGAGTTCGAGGTCGAGGAAGCCGGCGACGGCCAGGAAGCGCTGACCCGCTGTGAAGCAAAAATGCCGGATGTCGTCCTGCTCGACTGGAACATGCCGGTAATGAGCGGCATGGAGTTCCTCCGCCTGCTCCGGCAGCGCGGCCACGCCGACCAGCCCAAGGTCGTGTTCTGCACCACCGAGAACGACATGGCGCACATCCGTGCCGCGCTCGAAGCCGGTGCCGACGAATATGTGATGAAGCCGTTCGACCGCGAGACGCTCCACATCAAGCTTCAGCTCGTCGGCGTCGCCTGAGCAGCCGGGCCGTGGAGCGGGCGCTCGCCAGATCGCGGGACCGCCTCGACGACCCGCGCAATACACGCCGCAGGATCCGGCTGATGATCGTCGACGATTCGACGGTCGCGCGAGCGGTCCTGTCGCGCATGGTCGAAAGCGATCCTGCATTTGAGATTACCGCCGTTGCCGGAACTGCCGAAGACGCCATCGAGGCGCTCGGCGAATGCCGCGTCGATATCGTCGTGCTCGACCTCGAAATGCCGGGCGCGGGCGGGCTGAAATCGATTCCTCGGATCATTGCCGCGGCCGGCGGCGCCAAGGTCATGATCGTCTCCTCGCTTGCCGACGACGGTGCCGAGCAGACCGTCGCCGCCCTCGCACTCGGTGCCGCCGACACGATGCCCAAGCCGGGTATCGGGCGCTTCAACGGCAAATTCTCCGAGATCCTGCTCGGCAAACTGAAGGCGCTTGGCTACGCGTCGGTCCAGCCGCCGCCGCCGATCGCCGCCACAGGCGGAACCCAGACCCTGCTTCGGGCGATGCCCGCCGACCCGATCGACGTGCTTGCAATCGGCGCATCGACCGGGGGCATTCATGCGCTCGGTGCGCTATTCCATGCGCTGCCGCCCCGAATCGGCGTTCCGATTCTCGTAACCCAGCACCTGCCAATCCCGTTCATGACCGTATTCGCGCGCCAGCTCGGGGCTGTTGCCCGGCGCGAGGCCGTCGTTGCCGAAAATGGAATGGAGCTGCGCCCCGATCGAATCCTGGTGGCGCCCGGCGACGCGCACCTCACGCTTGAGCCCGGCAATGCGAACACGCTCGTTCGCCTGACCCAGGGCCGCAGCAGCAGCGGCTGCATGCCGTCGGTCGATCCGATGCTCGCTTCCGCAGGCGCGATTTACGGGCCAGGCGCGCTCGGGGTCGTGCTTACCGGCATGGGCCGAGACGGTGTCGAAGGCGCTTCGCGGCTTGTCGCCTGCGGCGGGTCGATCCTCGCCCAGGACGAGACCAGCTGCGCCGTATGGGGCATGCCGCGCGCGGTGCTCGAGGCGGGCCTTGCCTGTGCCGTACTTCCCCCAGATAAAATCGCCAGGCGGATCGCTTCGCGCATCGAGGAGCCGCCGGCGTGCAAATAAGCGATAGTTCGAGCCGCATTCTTGCCGGCCTGCTCGAAGCGCGGACCGGGCAACAATTGACGATGAGTCGCCGCTGGCGGATCGAGACGGCTCTGTCCTCGCTCTTGCGCGAGCGGGAGATCGCCACCCTCGATGAGCTCATCACCATCCTCGTCATGGGCAAGGAGCCAAGCTTGTCGCAGAAGGTCGTCGAGGCGCTGCTCAACAACGAAACCTACTTCTTCCGCGACCGGGCGCCGTTCGACGTGCTTCAGCGCTATGCGCTTCCCGAGCTTGCCAAGCGCCGGCAGAAGTCGAAGCGGCTACGGATATGGTCGGCCGGCTGCTCGACCGGACAGGAAGTCTATTCGCTTGCCATGCTGTTCGCCGAGCAGCCCGCAGACTGGCTTGGCTGGACCATCGACATCCTCGGCACTGACGTTTCGACCGGTTGCGTCGATCGCGCTCGCGCCGGCTCATACAGCCAGTTCGAAGTTCAGCGCGGGCTTGGCATCAACCAGATGATCAAGTGGTTCGAGGAAACTGCCGATGGCTGGCGCGCGGTCGAGCCATTGCGCAAGCCGGTGCGCTTCCAGGTTCACAACATCCTCGAACCATCGCCGCACCCGGGCGATTTCGACATCGTGCTATGCCGCAACGTCCTGCTCTACCTCAGCCCCGAGAAGAAGACGCTCGCGTTCGAGCGGATTGCTGGTGCGATGGCGGAGGATGGCTGGCTGATGCTTGGCGCGGGGGAAACGGTGATTGGTCAGACCGGCAAGCTTGGCTCGGACGTTAACGCGCGCGGGCTCTACCGGCTCGCCGGCGACGGCAGCCGGGTCGAAAAACGGCAGGCGGATCGCCGCTCCGCAACAGGGGCTTGACCCCACAGCCGTAGGCGTGCGCCAATACGCCCCGTGGATTTCGACTTCATCGACCGGCCTTCGCCCAATTTCGACGAGCGGCAGCTGCCGGTCTCGATGATCGTCCTGCATTATACGGGGATGCCCGATGCCGAGGGCGCGCTCGACCGGCTGACTTCGCCGGAAGCGAAGGTGTCATGCCATTATCTGGTCGACGAGGACGGCTCGATTTATCGCTTGGTCGACGAAGCGAAGCGCGCCTGGCATGCCGGTAAGTCGCGCTGGCGTGGCGTCGGTGACGTCAATTCAGCGAGCGTCGGGATCGAGATCGTCAATCCCGGCCACGAGTTCGGTTATCGCGCTTTCCCCGACGAGCAGATTGCGTCGGTCATCCCCCTGGTTGCCGACATCAAGGAGCGGCACGGGATCGGCCGCGGCAATGTCGTCGGGCATTCCGACATCGCGCCGACGCGCAAGGAAGACCCGGGCGAGCTGTTCCCGTGGGGGGCGCTCGCCAAGCGCCGCCTGGCGCTGCCGAGCCCGACACGCGACCTCATCGATCCTTACTGGACCGACGCCGGTTTCCTGCTCGCGCTCGAACGCTTCGGCTATGACGTCACCGATCCGCAGAAGGCGGTGATCGCTTTCCAGCGACGCTTCAGGCCCGACCTGATCGACGGGATCATTGATGGCGAATGCCGGGCCAAGCTGCTTGCGCTGCTGCTCCCGAGACCGCAGTGAGTCATGAGCCAGGCGTCGTGAACGGCAACATATAAATGACCGCCGAGTGGCCGGTTCACTGCAAGACAGGCAAAATCCGGCCGGTCAGGGTTGCGAATGCGGATGATTGGCGAACCGCGTCATAGATCGGCAGCCACAGCGCTATTGCGCCGATCTCGTCCGGACGCCGGCCTGCTTCGACATTGACGATGATCTCCCCGGCAAGCAGCAGCCTTTCGAGCACTTCCTCGATCCCGACGATTTTTGCATAGAGCAGAAGTTCCTCCAGTCCCGACCGATGAGCCGAGATGGCCGCGTTCCTCAGGGTCAGGAACTCGGCGAATGCTGGCGCCGGATTTCGGCTGAACTCGATCCAGGCTCTGACATCGACCGCTCTGTGCCGCAGCGCGCGTTCGAAATTATCGCCATCGATCAGATAGTTTTCGACCATCGGCCAGTCTCCCGCGGCGGCCGCCCATCGCAGGCGCGCCGCGAGAAAGAAGGGAAGATCGGGCCAGCGCGCGGCGGCGTCTTCCAGCCGCGCGAGACCATCGCCGATGCTGCCATCGCAAAGCAAAGCGAGGCTGTGATAGAAAATCCGGATCTGAAACAGCGGATCATACCGCTCCGCCAGCGCAAAGAAGGCGAGCGCATCGGAGATGCGTCCCTGCTCAAGCATTTGCACGCCAAAGGAAACGTCCGGCGATGCAGTTCGCCCGTGGCTCGAAGGCGCCGGCGTTTCGTAGATGCGGTGCTCGCTGAAATCGAAGACCGGTCCGCCCACGTAAGGAACGAGCCTCGCCGAAGCGCAGCCCGGATCGATTTGCAATGCGCGCCGCGCTTCACGAATGGCTTGGCCGCGGCTTTGAGCCGATGGCTCCCCGAAGAAACCCAATTGCACTCGACCAAGTGCGAGCGCTCCCCAGCCGTCGGCAAGTTCGGGAGCGAGCCGGACGCACTCTTCAAGTAGCGATACGGCGGTCGATTGACTGACGGGGTCGATATTGCGCGTAAGCTCGGCGCCGCGCAGATACAATTCATAGGCACGGGCGTCCACGCGGAGCGGCCGCCGGCGTTCGGCAAATGCTCGGTCCAATGCCTTTGCCACGCGCTCGGCCACGCGACTTCCCAGGCCCGGGGCACCATCATTCGGTTCCTCGATCCATTCGGACCAGATGATCGTTTCCTTGTCCGCTTCCACGAGCTGAACCGAGACCCGGATCGTGTCTCCATCCTGCTGAACGACGCCGTCGAGGACGTGCGTGACCCTAAGTGCCGATTTGACGATTCCGACTGCTTTGTTCGCACCTCGAAACTGAAAGCTCGAGGAGCGGCCAATCACGCGAATGCTGGTACTTGCGGCAAGCGTGTTCAGTATGGCTTCGGCAATGCCGTCCGAAAGCCATGACGATCCCGGATTTGTGGGCGTGAATTCGAAAGGCACGACGGCAAGCACCACCTCGGGTGAGCCATTGGACTCCGCTTTGTCCGTGGCGAGGCGGTAACCGACCTTGGCGATCGTCTCGATCCGGAAGCCTGTCGGCCCACTGAGTTTCGACAGGCGGCGAATGGCGGAGATGGCACGGTTGAGTGAATCGTCGCTGACAAACCGCCCGGCCCAGCAGGTCTCGTGCAACTCCGACCTGGAGACCACCTCGTTCTGACGTCGTTGGAGTGCGACTAGAACCTGCATCACCTTGGGTTCGATCTGGTGCGCCCCATCGTCGATCCTGATCGTGCAGGTTGCAGGATCGACCGCGACTTCAGCCAATCTGAATGGCGGCTCGCCAGCGAGAATGATTGGAGATGCTGACACCGCGCGCTCCTGCAATCCGCGAGCGTACAGGTCGCGACCCGCTCTGGAAACCATCGGCATTTCGTCAGCTTTTCGTTCGAACCGCGTCCTATTCCGAAGGTCGCGGGCGCTTCATTATTCGAAAAGCCGATGTCGCTGCGCCCAATGAACGCGCAGGCGACATGTGGCGGGGAGATCGTCATGATGAAGAAGCTGCTGATTGGTTCGCTGCTCGGTGCGTGCTCGATGGTAACACCGGCGAATGCCGGCGAGGTCACCGGGAGCGGCAGGAACCTGCCTGTCAACGGTCACTCGCTCTGCGCCTATTCGGGTCTGAACGACACGCCCGACGGGCTGTCCGTGCCCGACGGCCAGGGCGGGTTTATCGAGATCGATCCCGGCGGCCGCGTCCAGTCCTACGGCTATTTCAAGGCCCAGAAGGACTTCCTGCGCAGTCCGAACGACCCAGACGCGAGAGCAAGTTTCGAATTCCCCGCCGTCGGCTGCAACGGAGACACACAATGATCGAGTTGGGGACCGGCTGCATTCGAACGCGGCGCCGGAACCCAACTGGTCATTTCGTGCGCAACCGGGGGAGTGACCGGTGAGTAAAATCTTTGTCCGATCATGTGCGGCATTATTGGTGCTGAGCGGCTGTCACCAGAAGAATGCGCTCGCTGACCAGCAAGAGGCAATGAATGTCGTCACCGGCGACGATCACGTCGATGTCGCTGCAAACTCCACGTGCCGAATGTTCTCCCGGGCCGAAGCCGGGAGCTACATCGGCGACTCCGTCGGCGCGCCGGAGAATGCAGCAATGGGCGCTGGTTGCGCCTGGTCGGCTGGCGAAAGCGGCGAAGTGGTCGTCGCGATCGTGCCGGCCGACAACCATGAGCCGCCGAAGAATGCAGCGGGCTTCCGCAAAATCGGCTCACCGGGGCGGGAAGGCTTCGTAGTCCCCGACATGGGCGGCTGGATCGCGGGCGCGATCGTCGGCGACAAGGCGATCCGGGTCACGGTGATCGGCAAGGCTGCCAGCGAGCAGAGCGCCCTGAAGCTGCTGACGGACGCAGCTTCGCGAATCTCATCAGACTGAACGGCGGCCGTGATGCTGCGTGCAGCAGCCGCCGAATCCCACTCTGTTCGGGCGAAGATCAGGCCCACTTAAAAACAGGAGAAGACTCATGCGCGATAAATTGAACCTGCTCGGAGCTGCGGCCCGGCTGTCGATCGCGGCGGTGGTACTCGCTCCCGCTGTGGCCCACGCCGATCCCACCCCGGCATGCAATGTCGGCTTGGGGGACGCGTCAAGCGAATGCGGCGCGAATTCGGAGGCGACCGGCGCCGGCGGCACCGCCACCGGGCAATTTAGCACTTCCAGCGGGTTCCAGAGCACCGCCACCGGGTCCGGCAGCATCGCCAGTGGAGACGGCGGCACCGCGACCGGGGCATTCAGCACCGCCAGCGGGGCACACAGCACCGCCACCGGGGAGGCCAGCAAGGCCACCGGCGCCTCCAGCACCGCCACTGGGGAGAGCAGCAGGGCCACTGGTAACTTCAGCACCGCGCTTGGCCAGGCATCGGAAGCCCGGGCCGGCAACAGTGTGGCGTTGGGCTTTGCATCTGTCGCTGACCGCGCCACCACCGTCTCGGTCGGGAGCGTTGGCTCCGAGCGGCAGATCGTCAACGTTGCGGCGGGCACGCAGCCGACCGATGCGGTGAATCTCGGCCAGATGCAGGCGGCCGACACGGCCCTGCAAACACAGATGGCCGACGTCCAGTCCGTCAACACCGTCCAGTCCACTCAGATCAGCGCGCTGGATCGCCAGCTCGCTGCGATCGGTACGAACAATGCGGCGATGCAGTCGGACATCGGCACGTTGTTCGACCTGCGGCGCCAAGACAGGCGCGACATGCGCCAGGGAATTGCCGGCGCGCTCGCCATGGGCAATGCGCCAATGCCCTCGCAACCCGGCCGCGTGAGCTACGCAGTCAACGGTGCGCGCTTCCGCGGGGAGAATGCGGTCGGCGGATCGATGATGTACCGCCTGCCCACCAAGTCAGCCATGGCGATCGGCGCGGGATTTTCTTACGCCGGCAACAGGAATAATGGCGTTCGGGTCGGGCTCGCCGGTGAGTTCTGACACGCCTGCCGGTCGTGAGCTTCGGCCAGTCGAAGCGCTAATCGAGCATGAGAGCCGCGCATGGAACGCAGGAGATGCGGCCGCATTCAGCGAGGCTGTCGCAGCGGACTGCGTGTTCACCAACATCTTCGGCCAGGTCTTCATCGGCAGGCCCGCGTTCGAGGAGCAGCACGCCCGCATCTTCGCCACCGTCTATCGAGGCTCGCGCCTTGAGCAGACTGTCGAGCACTTGCGTATAGTTCAGCCGGACGTGGCGCTCGTCGATACGTCCGTCGTGCTGAGCATTCCACCGACGCCCGCCCTGTCTGGTAGAATCGTGCGCACGAAGCTCGCGCAAGTCCTGGTGCGAACGACCGGCGCCTGGCAGGTCATGTCGTACCACAATGTCGAGGTGCGTCCCGCGCCGGCGATGTGAATGCAGGGCGCATACAAAGAATTGCGGTGGCCTCCCACTCGCAAGACCAGCTCGCTTGGCCTATATCACCCCTCGCCAGAGGGCCGGGCGGCCGCGGCGGGGACTTGTCTCCGGCGAGGAAAGTCCGGGCTCCATGGAACTACGGTGCCGGGTAACGCCCGGCGGTCCTCCATAGCCTTGGCGAAGGAGGATCAGGGACAGTGCCACAGAAAGCATTCCGCCCGGCTTCGGTCGGGTAAGGTCGAAAGGGTGCGGCAAGAGCGCACCGCGGTCCTGGCAACAGGGCCGGCACGGTAAACCCCACTGGGTGCAAGACCGAATAGGGGCGGCATATGGGCCTGGTTCCGGCTCGC
>Ga0207674_10007559_pt1 | contig 12661 bp, 9 predicted proteins | sample KBSCornC72_FD_184303 | JGI IMG/M metagenome (GOLD analysis project Ga0207674, IMG submission 184303) | Corn rhizosphere microbial communities from Kellogg Biological Station, Michigan, USA - KBS Corn C7-2 (SPAdes) (version 2) | ecosystem: Host-associated > Plants > Roots > Rhizosphere > Soil ... | reverse complement strand
GTTGTGTGCCTGCACCTGGGCAACAGGCACGCCCCACGTCTGAGCAGCGGCTTGCTCGAGCATCGTTCGGGCCGCTGCGCCGCACCGACGCATAGGTTCGAAGAAGTGGCGTGTGCTTCTCGAGCCGTCGGTGTCTTGATTGCCGTACTTTTCCTCGTCGGCGGGCGCCTGGCTATTGCCGCGCGGAATGTTGCCGGGCGGACGCGGCACCGGATCGGCAAAGATATTGCCGATACCGCCCTGCGCGCGCGCCGACGGCGTCAGCGGAAACGCGAGAAAAAGGGCGATGGCGGCTATCGGGGCCGCAAAACCGGCCGGGGCAATGGTTCGAAGCATCTCGCGCGGCGTTGGCAGGCGAATCGGGCGTTTGGAACATTGTATAGCGCCGCCTGCGGCACGACCGGTTAACACGCCGAATACGGCGGGGAAAGGGCCACGCCTCCTTTGCCGGCACTGGTCAGCGCGGGCCGCGGGTGAAATAGTTCCTCATTACGGCAGCTCTGCACAAGCAGAGACGGCCGAAAGCGCGCCAACAAACGTCCAACCATCCGGGCGAACCGGAGTTTTCCTGAAGGAAGCCACATGAGCGATCGCATTCGTCTGGACGGCAGGATCGCCGTCGTCACCGGGGCCGCCGGCGTCATCGGCAGTGCGACCATTCGCCTCCTCGCCGAACGCGGCGCGAAGATCGTCGCCGTCGACCGCAAGCAGGCCGATCTCGAAGCCGTCATCAAGGGCCTGCCGGCCTCCGCCGAAGCGGTCGCGGTCACGGCCGATGTCACCGAGGAAGATGGCGTGAAGGACTATGTCCGCGCCGCGATCGACCAATTCGGCACCGTCGACGTGTTCTACAACAACGCCGGGATCGAGGGCGACGTCGCGCCGATCACGAAATATTCGCTGCAGACATTTCGCCGGGTACTCGATGTCAATGTGGTCGGCGTGTTCCTGGGGCTGAAGCATGTGCTGCCGGTGATGCTCAAACAGAACAAGGGCAGCATCATCAACACCGCCTCGATCGCCGGCCTGTTCGGTTCTCCGGAAGTCGCGGTTTACAGCGCCAGCAAACATGCGGTGATCGGGCTCACCAAGAGCGCCGCACTGGAATGCACCGCAACCGGCGTGCGCGTGAATTGCGTCTGCCCCGGCCTGATCGACAGCCGCATGCTGAGCGCGATCATCGAAGGCCGCAATCCCGGCAACGCGCCGGTTCCTAACGACAAGATCGTCGAGCGGATTCCGGCGCGCCGGCTCGGACAGGCTTCTGAAGTCGCCTCCATCGTCGCCTTCCTCGCCTCCGACGAGGCAAGCTACGTGTCGGGCGCCGCCTACACCGTCGACGGTGGACGAACCGCGAGCTAACAATTCGCTTCGTTCAAAAAACCTAACGCAACAGGTCTTCGCATCATGCCCGTTATTCTCGATCCCGATGCCGCCGCCGTATTCAAGGCGTTTCAGGAAGCCGGCCGGCCGCCTTATGAGACGGTTTCGCCGGCGGAAGCGCGCGAGCTCTATTTGAAGGGCCGTCTCGTCACCAATCCCGAGCCGCCCGAGCTGAAATCGGTGGCGCCGCTGGCGATCCCCTCGCCCACCGGGCCGATCCCTGCGCGCCTCTACACGCCGATGCGGCTAAGGAAGACCAATGGGCTCGCGCCGTGCCTGGTGTTTTTCCACGGCGGCGGCTGGGTGATCGGCGATCTCGATTCCCACGACGTGGTGTGCCGGAAACTGGCCGACGAAGGCGAGCTCATCGTTGTTTCCGTCGACTATCGGCTGGCCCCCGAGCACAAATTTCCGGCCGCCGTCGAAGACGCCATCGCCGCGACCAGGTGGATCGCCGACAATGCAAAGCAGCTCAATGTCGACGCATCGCGGCTGACGGTTGGCGGCGACAGCGCCGGCGGCAATCTCGCCGCGGTGGTTGCGATATCCGCGCGCGACGGCAACGGCCCTGATATCGCGGGCCAGCTGCTGATCTATCCGGCCACCGACTTTGCGCTGACGCACCCCTCGCACGGCGAGCCCGAGACCAGCATCCTGCTGACGCATTCCGTCATCAGATGGTTTCGCGATCATTATCTCAACGGCGCCGCCGAGGTTCACGACTGGCGCGCGTCGCCGGCCCGCGCCAAGACCCTGATCGGCCTGCCGCCGGCCTATGTGCTGACCGCGGGCGCCGATCCCCTGCGCGACGAAGGCGACGAATACGCCCACCGCCTGAAGGAGGCTGGCGTTCCCGTGACCTACCGGAACTTTCCCGGCCAATTCCACGGCTTCTTCACCATGGGCAAGTTGCTGCAGCAGGCCAATGTCGCGGCCAAAGAAATCGGCGCCTGGCTGAAGGCGCTGGGCTAGGACGCGAACTCATTTGCTGGCATGCGCGAATCGCAGCGGGACGATAAATCGGGCAAGCCGAACAAGCACCTGCGCCTTGTGCCCGTTTCGGAACTGACCAGCGCTCATTCGATCACACCATCGGCGAGCGCCAGCAGGTTCGCGGGCACGCTCAGGCCGAGCGATCTGGCGGTCTTGAGATTGATGACGAATTCGAATTTGGTTGGCGCCTGTGCCGGAAGACTGGCCGGGGCTTCTCCCTTCAGGATGCGGTCGATATAGGATGCAGACCGCCGAAAAATTTCCTCCGAGTCAGGCCCATACGACATCAACGCGCCTTCCTCGGCGAATTGCCGATAGGCCGAAAGCGTGGGCAGCTTGTACTGGGCAACCAACCGCAGGATCGCTTAACGGCGCACTATATTGGATGCAGCGGCGCCAACGATCAGGCTGCCGCCGGGTCTCACCGTGCGCGGGTCACTTCCGGTCTACCCGGATAAACAGACATCCTCAGGGTCTGGCGGCATGTCTCAAAGGTGCCACGAACAGACGCGCTCAATTATTCGTGCCGCAACAAAGAACGGTCTACTCGATTACCTCGTCGGCGGTCGCAAGCAGCGTCGGCGGTATGTCCAGGTTGAGTATCTTGGCGGTCCTCGAGTTGACCACCAGCTCAAACTTGGTCGGCAACTGCACGGGCAGATCAGCGGGTTTCTCGCCTTTGAGAATGCGGTCTGCGTAGATCGCTGCCTGTCTAAATAACTCGATCAGATCAACGCCGTAGGACATCAGGCCGCCATCGGCGACTGCCGCGCGTAATGCAAATATCGTAGGTAGATGGTGCCGCGTGGTGAGCTCCACAAAGAGCTTGCGCTGCGAGTTGGTGGTAGGATCGGACGGCACGATCACGCCGTAGTCAGGCGCATTTGCGAGTCGCGACATGGCAGTTTCGATCTCGGCGGGATTGCGCGCCGCGGCCGACTCGATACTGACGGCGAAGCCGGAAGCCGCAGCTCCCAGCGAAGTCAGCACATGTTTGTGGGTCGCGTTGTCGGGGTTCATCAGGACGGCCACGCGGGTAACGCGCGGCGCGATCTGCTTGAGCATCCCAAGCAATTTTGCGCCGAGAGTCGGCTCCATGACCGCAAACCCAGTCACGTTGCCGCCGGGGTGGGAGATGCTTCGCACCAGCCCGTCGGCCACGGGGTCCCCGGAGCCAATGAAGATGACGGGAATTGTTTTGGTCAGCAGGAGAGCCGAGTGTGCGGATGCATCGCCATTGGCCAGCAGCACATCAGGCGAAAGCCGCAGCGCCCGCTCGGTCGCAGCCTGCACCCAGGCCGCGTCACCCGTGCCCCACTGAAAATCGACCTGAAGGTTACCGCCGATGCTCCAACCGGCCTTCTCTAGTTGACGCTGGAATGCCGTGGCGCGGAGCTGTCCCTGCGAATCGTTCTCAGGGTATAACATGACCACGCCGATCCGACGCATCTGCTGAGACTGCTGCGCACAAATGGCAAAGGGACAACTTGCAGCGGCGCCTGCAAACATAAAGATTACTTCGCGGCGCCTCATGATCCCTCGAAGGTTCCGATAAAGCATCACTGGCTTCGGTTGGGTGTTCGCTACCTTGCTGCTCTCGACGGCTAACACCAAACACTAGCATACATTCCGATGGTAATTTGCCGAAGGACTGCCTGCGGGCCAAGCCTGCATTGGGTCAAAACCGGAAGTCTCGCCGCTTGCACGGCATGTCCGTTCTACCCCCAGGAGCAGACATCGTATGGACGCCCCGGGATGTCCGAAAAGTGCCAAAACCGGACTCATGCACTGCGACAAGAGAAGGCTGTTCGATTACTGCGTCGGTACAGTCGAGCAATGGCCGCGATGACACGGCTGGACACGGTCGACCAACTTCTGCGCAAAGCGCTAGCCGTGCTTGACGCCAGCGGCACGGCGGATGGTGTCAATAATCTCGGAGGCCGTAATATCATGGATAAAATCTCTTAGCGCCTCGATATCGAACGGCTTGCGTAGTATTCTCAGATTTGAGGGAGCTTCTTTTGCCGCATCGCTGTAACCGGTCGTAAGGACCACCGGCAAATTGGGATACTGCGAACGGATTTCTCTCGCAAGCCCGACGCCGTCGATGGTCCCTGGCATGACGATATCGCTGAAGACGAGATCGATCTTCGTACCGGCCTCAAGCAGTTTCAATGCCGCTTCGGCCGAATCTCGATAGATGGTCTCATAGCCCAGATGCTCGAACAGCGAGGATGTCACTTCCGCCACATCAGCGCTGTCGTCGACAACGAGGACCGTCTGCCGTTGCGAATGCCGTGCTTTTGTTTTAGCGGAGGCCTTTTTGCTGGTGATTTGCTCATCCGCACAAGACGGTAAGTAGACTGTAATCGTTGTTCCCTGTCCGACCTCGCTGTCTGCCGTCACCGTTCCGCCGGCTTGGTGCGCAAAGCCATAAACCTGCGACAAGCCGAGCCCGGTTCCTTTGCCGACCTCTTTGGTCGTGAAAAATGGATCGAACATCTTGGACAGAAGATTTGGCGGAATACCGGTGCCCGTATCGCTAAACGCTATCGCCAGGAAGGCCCCTTCAAGGCGATTATCGCCGACTTCCTGATTTATCGTCACGTCGCTGACGGATAACGTGAACGTGCCGCCGCTTGGCATTGCGTCGCGGGCATTGACGGCGATATTGACAATCGCAAGTTCCAGTTCGGCGAGGTCCACTTTAACCGGCCAAACACCATCACCAATATTTTCGTTGTACACAATGTTCCCGCGCAGCGAGCTTTCAATCATGGTCCGCATGTTCTTTATGGAAGCATTCAAATCGACGACCGTCGGGCTAAGATGCTGATGACGAGAGAACGTCAACAATTGGCGCGTGAGACTTTCTCCGCGTTTGGCAGCGTTCTGTATGGCTTCGATTGCTCTTGGCAGTTTCGGATCAAGTAGGCGTGCAAAGATCTGAGCACTACCTCCAATGATCATCAATAGATTATTGAAGTCGTGCGCAATCCCGCCAGTCAGTTTGCCGATTGCCTCCATTTTCTGCGACATCGCGAGCTGTTCGCGTGCCTGGACCAGTTTTTCTTCCGCGTCGCGTCGCTCGGTTGCGTCCCGGAGTATATTGATAAAACCGAGCAGATTTCCTGCGTCATCACGGGTCGAAGCGACCGATCCGGTGATGAAAAACGGCGTGCCATTTTTTCTGATGCGCCAACCCTCAACTTCGTGCTTGCCTCTTTGGCTAGCCAATTCCAATGCGCGGTCTGGTGCGCCCGCGCGGCGCTCATCCGGTCGATAAAATATCCCAAAATGCTTGCCGATAATTTCTTCCGCGGTGTAGCCCATGATTTTTTGTGCGGCGCTATTCCAACTTGCAATGTGCCCTTCTTTATCGAGCGCAAAAATTGCATAGTCGACAACGCCTTCGATTAGAATTTGGAAGTGGCGTCTAACGCTGTTGAGCGCCAAATTTTTCCGTTCAATCTGACGGTTCAATTGGTCCTGCACAGAAAGCAAATAGGCTTCGGTGTTTTGGCGTGTCGCAATTGCTGCGGCTAAAGCGAGAGGCGGCACTGACACGCTGATCGAAAGTACGAACAACGATAACAGGGCTCCATTGAGATCCGTTTTCGGAAATGGATCGCTACCCACCGAGAAACCCCACACGGCGATCCCGAAGAAAATGAGCGCGGCCGTGGCGACGTTGCGTTGATTACCGCGCAAACCAGCCCACATCAACGGTAGTAAAACCACAAAGCCAAGAAGGCTCCGATACGGCAGCAGCACGTTGAGGTCGTTGCCGATGAGGCTGCTGCCGACGAGCGGGCTGTAAGCAACGATCCCGATGACGCTCACGAGAATAGAGACTGCGACCAATTCCAACAGGTTCCATCTGGAAAAACCACGTAGCGGCATCATCGCCCAGAGCACGACGACCGGAGCAATGACCAAGGTCCCAGCCGCGTCGGCAAGCCACCAGGTTAACCAGGTGACGACAGAATCGGAAAAACCTGGTTGGTTGGCGAGAATGAATCCTGCCAGGGCGATGGTTGAACTAATCATCGTGGTCGGCGCAAAGGAAATGATTGCAAATTTTGCGATACCAGAGGGGGTATCAAACGTCTGGTGACCGTTCGACCAGCGACTAATCAGCCATGTCCCGGCAAACGCAGCGAGGAGAGTACCGATCGCGACGGAGCCCAACTCCGGGAGCGATCGGCCGGCCATGAGGTAAGGAGAAAGACACCCCACTAAAATCGCGGGCCAAATCCGGTAGCCGCGCAGCAGGACCAGCGCGAGCGCGAACCCGGTTGGTGGCCACAACGGTGTCGCGGCCGGATTAATGGCGGGTAGCAATAGCGCGGACTCGGCAAGGCCAACGTAACTCGCGGCGGCTATTGAAAGTTCGACCAAGTAGGTTGCAGCACTCCGAGCGCTGACAAAAGCGGAAATCTCAGCTTTAGCAAACCTTGCCCTTTCCATCACAAACCCTTGCAGTGGGGCAGCTCAAAAAATGCGGTGGGGAACCTCGCCCCAAGGTGACAGTCTATAGGTTCAATGGCGTGTTTTGACAGGGGACAAACCGCTTTCGGGAAAATTTTCACCAAACGGCACCGATGCCGCTTTGGGTCATCAACGGACCTACAGGCAGGTTTGAGCGGGTCCGCTCATCCCTGGCAACTGCGGACATTCATCACGGCACGGCTAGGTCAGCTTTGTGCCAAAGCAGAAGTCGCGAGCTTACCAGGAATACCCACCATGCCCTTGCGGCGTAGCTGGTGGTCGTGCTGGAGAACTCGCCCTCGAACGCGGCGTGCAAAATGTATTGACTACCCGAGCACTACAGCCCTTAGTTTTGCCAAAACGTCACCGAAGGAGCGCACTGTGAACACGAGGGACTCGAGATCGCGAGGGTATCACTCCTGCTGTACCTGTTGTGGCCCATCGTCATCACGACGCGGCTTCCTCGCGGGGCTCGGCGCACTTGGTGCAGCCGCGATTGTCCCGGCCGTCGCGGCGCGTGGACAGACAAGCCCGACGCTGATCGATACCCACCTTCATTTTTATCCGCCCGAATATCAGAAACTCTGGCTTGATTACGAAGACGCACGCAAGCAACCGCACTTCTCCGGTCAGGTCGCCTGGACCCGCAGCAAGGTGATCGAGGATATGGATCGGAATGGCGTACGTGCAGGCATCCTGTCGCTCGCCTCCACCCCCGGCGTGTGGTTCGACGTCGGGCCATCGGAAGCGAGCCGGCTCGCCCGCGTGTGCAACGAATACGCGGCCGAAATGATGCGCGATCATCCGGGTCGCTTCGGCCTGTTCGCAACGCTGTCGATGCTGGACGTCGATACCACTCTCAAGGAGATCGAATATACCTTTGACACCCTGAAAGCCGACGGGATCGGTTTGCAGAGCAGTTACGGCGACAAATGGCTCGGCAATCCGGCTTACAAGCCAGTGCTCGAGGAACTCAACCGGCGCAAGGCCGTCGTTTACGTGCATCCGCTAGTTGCGAGCTGCTGCAGCGCGCTCGGCGTCGGCACCTTTCCGGCGGTGATCGAAGTCCCGCACGACACCACGCGAACGGTGACAAGCCTGCTGCTGAGCGGCTCATTTGCCCGCTTCCGCGACATAAAATGGCTGTTCTCGCACGCCGGCGGCACGATTCCGATGATGGCCGGGCGGATCAACTCGTTTTACGGTGCGCGGCCGAACCTGAAGGAATTCGCGCCGGAGGGGATCGAAGGCGAACTTCGACGGCTTCATTACGACACCGCGAACGCGACCTTTGCGCCGTCAATGGCCGCGCTGATGAAGCTCGTGCCGATCTCTCAGATCACTTACGGTACCGACTACCCCTATTTCGGTTTTGGCCAAGTCGCCGACCTGCAGAAGCTCGGATTGTCGGCCGGGGATCTCGATGCCATTGGCCATGAGAATGCGACGCGCTTAATCCCCCGGTTGAAGTAGACCTCAAGCAGCAAATGTTTGATGTCCGCTCTTCTCAACAGCGGACATTCACCAAAGCAACTGGCACGTCAGCTCTGTGCCATGAGCGGAAGTGATTGCTAAGGCCGCAAGCCTTTGTCATCCACTTCTAGTCTACCCCGATATAAACAGACATCCTCAGGGTTCTGGCGGCATGTCTCAAGGGTGCCAATCCCTATTCGATCACCTCGTCGGCGGTCGTAAGCAGCGATGGAGGAATAGTCAGGCCGAGCGTTCTTGCTGTCTTCAGGTTGATGACGAATTCGAACTTTGTGGGCTGCACCACTGGAAGATCGGCAGGCTTCTCGCCCTTGAGAATTCGCCCGGCGTAAACACCCATCTGGCGATACCCGTCTACAAGGTCGTGTCCATAACTAACAAGTCCGCCGATTTCGGTGAATTCACGTAATGGATAGACTACGGGCCGTTTCTGGCGGGCAGCGAGCGTCACAATCTGATCGCGTCGGCTATTGTAGAAGGGGTCCTGGACCACAAGAAGCCCGTCAGCCCCTTTTTGGGCGACGATCTCGAAGGCCGTTTCAATTTCAATCGCCGTACTGGCGCGCGCAATGTTTATTTGTCGTTTGATCACACCTGCCGCTTCTTGCAACTTGCGCAGCTGGAGATCGGCAGCCGGATTAGCCGGGTTGACCAGCACACCGATCGGCGTGGTTCCAGGAACAAGTTGGTCCAGAAGCTCCAGACGCTTGGTCTCCAGTTCCGGCCCGAGAAGTCCCACCCCCGTGATGTTGCCGCCGGGCCGATTAAAGCTCGTGACGAGGCCGCCCGTAACCGGATCGCCGGTGCTGACAAAGACAATCGGAATCTCCGTGGTTGCCGCCTTCGCTACCGGCGCCGTTGGGGTGTTCGTGGCGATCACAGCCACTTTACGACGCACAAGATCGGCAGCCATTGCCTGGAGGCGATCGTACTGACCCCTGGCCCACCGATAATCCACCGTGACGTTTTTGCCCTCGACGTAACCGGTTTCATTGAGCCCACGCAGGAATCCGGTCACGTACGGTGCGTATCCGTCTGGTGATCCGCCATTGAGGAATCCGACCACCGGCATTTTCGGTTGCTGCGCATGCGCCCCAACCGGCCACGTCACCGTCGCACCGCCGAGAAGCGTGATGAACTCGCGCCGCCGCATGGGCTTCTCTGAACAAGCCTTGTGCAATGCCTAAAGCCTATCACCTTGCGACCGGACCGTAAGCGAGAAATGGCGGACAATCGGTGTTACGAAAATCAAGCCCCAAGCCTTCGCCGCAGCCGCGGCAGCCATGAATGCTGCGGCGCGCAAGCGCGGCGGGTTCAAAGCGACATCCGGGAAATCGGCAGACGCAAACCTGCGCTTGCTCCTCGGCAACTTCACCTTTCGGCTAGTGCGATGATCTTTCACGGAACTCCTGTCCCGTCCCCGCGTTCAAACTTCTAAGGAGGAACTTGCCATGAAACTGAAAGCAGTTTTCGTTGCAGCCATGCTGCTGACGCCCACCGCTGCGCTGGCGGCGCCGGGCATTGTCACCGAATCCGTCGGCATGAGGGCGGGGCCGGGCCCGGGCTTTCCGATGGTCGACCGCATTCCCGGCGGCACCCACGTCAACATCCATGGCTGTCTCAGAGGCGATGCCTGGTGCGACGTGAGTTGGTCCGGCGATCGCGGCTGGGTTTCGTCGCAATATCTCGAATACCTTTACCGCAACCGCTACGTCTATCTGCCTGACTACGTCGATGACGTTCCCATCGTACCGTTCGTGCTGAGCTCGTATTGGTCGAGCTACTATTCGGGGCGGCCCTGGTATCACCGCCGCGCCTATTGGAGTAGCTATTGGCAATCGCACGCCCGCTTCGCGACGCAGATGCCGACGACCGATCGGTCCACCCGCCTCGGCAGAACGGAGACGCGCTCGGCCGTTACCGAGGGACGGACACGCACCCAGGTCGCGCCAGGCGTAACTCGCCAGCAGAGCTTCGCCAACGTTCGCGATAGGCAAGCCGCCCAAGGACGGATCGCGCATGTCAACGGCGCCAACCGCACCTTCTCCCGCACGCAACAGCCGATGGCCCGCGGGCATGAAGCAACCCGCTTCTCCGCAGCACCAGCGGCGCGGCCCGCGATGCCCGCGCATATCGCGCAGCCGAACGTTGGCCGCGGCGGTGGCGCGCCGATGAACGCGCACGCGCAAATGGGCGCGCCACGTGCAGCGCCAGCGATGCCAGCGGGTGGCGGCGGCTCCCCTCATATCAACGCCGCTCCCCGTGCCGGCGGTGGCCCTCCCGCCGGAGGTCCTCCCGGCCATCAGCGCCACTGAACGAACAGAAGCCCGGCCAAGAGCCGGGCTTTTTGTTGGGGGCAGCTAGACTAGGGCGTGAACCCATAAATTCAGAATGGTCGGCGGACGTCCGCTTTGGTGCGCGTTCCGGACTCAAGTCGGACATAGCGTCAGGTCCGAAAAGTACCAAGAACAGTCATTGCATGCCCGATTACACCGATGTCTTTGCTTAGGAGTTGAGGACAAGTGAAGGGCTCCAGCCGAACCGCTGCATCTCGACGCATAGCGCGGAGCTAGACGTGGAGCGCATAAAGGCATTGATGTGATCGGGCCATCGCAGCGCAATGTGATAAGCGGAGGATAAGGCCTTGCTCGGCGCAATTGTTGCAATTTTCATCATCGCATACGCTGCCATCGCGCTAGAGCATCCGATCAAGATCAATAAGGGTGCCTCGGCATTGCTCGGAGCGGGAGTGCTTTGGACCGTATACGCCGTTTTCGGCGGCGATCATGCGCGCATCGGAAACGAGCTCAATGAGTCAGTCACTACCACCGCTCGGATTGTATTCTTCCTGATAGGAGCCATGACGATTGTCGAGGTGATCGACGCTCATAATGGTTTCGAGGTCATCACTTCGCAAATTCGCACCAGGAAGCAGACCACCCTGATGTGGACTGTTTGCTTTGTAACTTTCTTCCTCAGTGCGGTGCTCGACAATCTGACGACGACAATCGTCATGATATCACTAATGAAGAAGCTATCGGGGAACCAAACAGACCGCTTATTTTTCGCAGCAATGATTGTGGTCGCCGCGAATGCCGGCGGCGCCTGGTCGGTGATCGGCGACGTGACAACCACCATGCTCTGGATCGGCGGCCAGATTACGCCACTTCCCATCATCAAGGGCGTGTTCCTGCCGTCGTTGGTTAACCTGCTCCTGCCGCTGGTCGTCGGCACCTATCTGCTCAGGGGGAAGATAATCATCCCACCAAGCAACCCAGAGAGTTCGGACAGGTCGGTAAATCTATTTGAGCGCAATCTGATTTTTTATTTGGGGCTTGGCCTCTTGGTTGCTGTGCCGGCCTTCAAGACCATCACTCACTTGCCACCCTTTATGGGAATACTTTTCGCGCTCGGCATTCTCTGGGCAACTGGCGAATTACTTCATCGCGAAAAGGAGCCCGATGAAAAGGAGCCGCTGACCCTGGTTCACGCTCTCAAGCAAATCGATATGGCCTCGATCGTCTTTTTCATCGGTATCCTATTGGCGGTGGCCACCCTGGAACACACCCACGTTCTGGAGATGCTGGCAAAATGGCTTGACCAAAGCGTCGGCCGTCAGGATGTGATTGTCGTTCTGCTCGGCCTCTTGAGTGCCATCGTGGATAACGTGCCGCTGGTGGCCGCCTCCATGGGCATGTACAGTTTGTCGCAGTATCCCACTGATAGCTTCCTTTGGGAGTTTATCGCCTATTGCGCCGGTACAGGCGGTTCGATCCTGATTATCGGTTCCGCTGCAGGGGTGGCGGCAATGGGCCTCGAAAGGATTCACTTCTTCTGGTATGTTAAGCGCATTAGCGGACTCGCCCTGTTGGGATACTTGGGCGGCGCCGCCGTCTACATCATGCAGTACGGGATGCTTCATTGATGGTAAGCCGTATTCGCAGGAGCGATTATAGCAATCGCCTTGCGCTTGATTTCCCGTTCAGCGAACGACCCGAATGGCTTTGTCCGCTATTCGAGCCGGGGCGCGTACACGCGCGATCTAAATAATCGGATGGAAGCAAAATAGCTTAGAAAAAGACGGTCCAGCGCAGCAAGGCGTGGACCGCCGCTTTGCGGCGACCTTGTCGACGCAGACTGTTCCGTGTAATCTGATTGGCATTGTGATGGGGATGGGGTTCCCCCGGTAACCGCCGTGTTGGCTGATGACTCCTGCTAGGCGCGAGAGCGCAGGTAGGAGCATGTGCAAATGACCCCTCAATTCATTCTTGCTGTAGCAGGCGGCGGCGCGCTGGGATCAGTC
>Ga0207674_10007556_pt1 | contig 12664 bp, 10 predicted proteins | sample KBSCornC72_FD_184303 | JGI IMG/M metagenome (GOLD analysis project Ga0207674, IMG submission 184303) | Corn rhizosphere microbial communities from Kellogg Biological Station, Michigan, USA - KBS Corn C7-2 (SPAdes) (version 2) | ecosystem: Host-associated > Plants > Roots > Rhizosphere > Soil ... | reverse complement strand
GCGATGAATTCCGCGGTCTCCTTCTCCATGCGGTCGGCAGCCTCGGCCACCGATTTGTTTACGCGTGCAGAGGCGTCCTCTACCTTGCGATTGAAGTCAGTCATGCTGACAGTGTAACTGTCGAAGCGCAAAAATGCGCACCCCGCCGCGTGGGATGGCAGGTCTGGTCATTATTCTCCCCGGATGGGGCGTGGTCAACGGGGGAATACAGGCAGTAATCAGTCGTCAGTAGTCAGTCGTCAGGCAGAACCGAGCATAAATTCGGGATTAGGGGTTGGGGCACCGACGACTGACGACTGCTCCAAGACTGCTGTTAGAATTCTGGCCATGAAGAATCGGCCGGCGATCTGTGTCCTGCTGACTGCGCTGCTGCTGCTGTCCGGTTGCACAATGTGGCGCGAGCATCCTGGGAGCACTAAGTGGACAGATGCAACCGGCGGCGAAGGCCTGGAGCGCAGCTTCTGGAAAGAAGTGAAGGATAAAAAATGGAATGAGCTGGAGCGTCACATGGCCGGCAATTTCATGGCGGTATCGCCGGACCAGGGCCGGCTCGACAAGGCCGCCTCGCTTGCCCATCTGCAGCAGTTGAAATTGGATGACTACACTCTCGGGGATTTCCAGACCGAGCTGAACTCCGACACTTTTGTGGTGAGCTACACCGTCGCCATGCGGGGGACGATTGCCGGACAGCCCCTGCCCTCGGAGCCGGTGCGCATGATGACGGTCTGGCAGAAGCAGAAGGCGGGATGGATGGCGATCGCTCACTCTGTCCTTGGGGCGGAGAAGAAATAGTCCTGCTTGCGAAACAGGATCGCCGGTGGCAAATCTTCGCGTGACCAATTATTCCGCAATGCTCCCACGGGATCGCCCGAAATTCGATGCGCCGGAAATTCGGCGCTGGCGACGGCGCCTGCTCTCGTGGTACGACCGCAACCGGCGGGACCTGCCATGGCGCCAGGACCGCGATCCCTACCGGGTCTGGCTCTCGGAAATCATGTTGCAGCAGACCCGCGTCTCCGCGGTGGTCGAGCACTACCGTCGTTTTCTGCGGCGATTTCCGACGGTGCAGAAACTCGCCTCGGCGCGGGAGCCGGCCGTGCTTGCCGCCTGGAGCGGGCTGGGATACTACCGGCGTGCCCGCATGATGCATGCCGCCGCGAAGGCCATCGTGAAGCAGCATGCCGGAAGATTTCCCGGCGGCATTGCGGAGCTGCGCGCGTTGCCCGGCATCGGCCGCTATACGGCCGCGGCCATCGCCAGCATCGTGTTCGATGTGCCCACGGCCGTGGTGGACGGAAATGTGGAACGCGTGCTGGGGCGAGTCTTCGGAAGTGGTTTGACCGGCGAAGGATTCTGGCAGGCTGCCGAGGCCCTGCTGAGCCGCAAGCGTCCCGGCGATTTCAACCAGGCGATGATGGAGTTGGGCGCGACCGTATGCCTGCCCCGCCAGCCGCGATGTTCCGCCTGCCCGGTGTTCGGCCTCTGTGCTACGCGCGGAGATCTCGATGTCCCCAAAAAATTGAGCCGTCAGCAGCGGCGCGATATCTGTTACGCGCTCGATCATCGCAACCGCTCGGTTTTCCTGGTGCAGCGTCCAAAACATTCGTCCCTGATGCCGGGGATGTGGGAATTGCCGGAAATTCCTGCCGCGAAGCAGCCGAACCCGGGCAGTTTCACGCTACGGCACTCCATTACTGTGACGGATTACACCGTCCGCGTGATGCGTGGCCCGGCGCCGGGGACGAGCAAAGGACGATGGGTGCCCAGGAAAAGCATCCCCCGTCTGCCGCTGACTGGATTGACGAGAAAAATCCTGCGCGAGGCTCACGTCATCCAATGAGAAGGGCATGAACTTGCGCCCATGAAATGGTTTCACCATATCTTCGGAGTACTTGCGGGAGAACGCACGATGGCGGCTTTGGAAAAAGGGACGACAGCTCCAGACTTCACTTTGCCGGCGATGGATGGCAAACAGTTTTCGCTGCGCGAGGCGCTGGCGCGCGGGCCAGTCCTGGCGGCATTCTTCAAAATCTCCTGCCCCACCTGCCAGTACGCGCTACCCTTCCTGCAACGCATTTACGAAGTCCATGGAAGCAAGGCCGTCACCATCGTGGGTATTTCGCAAAACACTAGAAAAGACACGGCTGCCTTCGTAAGGGAATATGGAATAACTTTCCCCGTTCTGCTCGACGACACCAGTTCCTACCCCGTCTCCAATGCATACGGACTCACCAACGTCCCTACCATCTTCTGGATCGCAGGGGACGGCGAAATCGAGATCTCAAGCGTGGGCTGGGTGAAAAAAGAGATGGAAGAATTTAACCAGCGCGCACAGATCCCGGCCGCCGCGGCTCAGTCGCTGTTCCACAAAGGCGAACAGGTCGCCGACTTCCGAGCCGGTTGAAGTTCGAAGAACTAGCCCGCGGTCGCGGGCTAAAGGCAGCGTCGGGCGTCGGACCTCGGGCATCAGACCTCAGACCTTTCCCGGTGTCATCCTTCTATGAAAAAGGGCGTACCTGTCCATAGGTATTTGTTGCGGCGATGCGGACAGGCTTCTATTCGTGCTCGAGGCACATAAGGTATGTCCGGACTCCGCCGCTCCATCTGAGCGTCGCTCTCGAAGAGCAAGGATGACTTCGAGCTGACGGATTCCCCTTACACCGTCGCAAACTTTTGTTCGTCAAACACCACGCCGTCGCGCAGCAGGGCGTAGACCGCGATCAGCAGCTTGCGCGCCAGCGCCACCCGCGCCACGTGCTTGTGCTTTTTGCGCGCCAGCCGTTCATAGTAACGTTTCGCCGCCGGAGAACAACGCGTCGCCACCTGGGCCGCTTCCACCAGGATCCAGCGCATCCAGGGAGAACCCTGGCGCGTGATGCCGCCCCGCGCCGCCTTGCCCGCCGACTCCCGCACTCGCGGCACCAGTCCGGCGTAACTGCACAGAGCTTCTTTGTCCTGAAATCGTCCGATGTCTCCGATCTCGGCCAACAGCATCATCGCGGAACACTCCCCAATCCCTGGAATCGTCATCAACCACTCGGCCCGCTTGTCCTGTTTTGCTTTTTCACTTAGTTGCAGATTTTGTTTTTGAATTTCTTCGCTGTACCCGTCCAACAGCCGCAAACACACATTTACCGATTCCCGTGCCTGCACCGGCAGTTTCACTTCCGCCAGCCACAGGCGCCCGCGCTTGCCGAATAAATCCGTCACCGGCGAACGCAGTCCCTGCTGATGCAGCACCGCGTGCACCTGGTTCTTCAGCCGCGTCCGATGCCGCACCAACGTCGCCCGCAAACGCACCTGCTGTCGCCGCGCCTGCGTCCCCCGGTCCGCCTTCCACGACTCCGGCAACAAGTCGCAGCGCAACAAGTGCGCCAGCGTGGCCGAGTCCACTCGGTCGTTCTTCAGCTTGGCACTGGCAATCGCCTTGACCCGCTGCGGATGCACCAGCACCAACCGCTTCACTTCCGGTTCCACCACTTCGCGAAACGCCGGCCAGAAGCCGCACGCCTCCACCGCCACCTGTACTTCCTTCCCCCGAAACTGCCGAAAATACCGCCGCAGTGCCAGCTTCTCGTTGGTCACTGTCCCCGCCTGCAGAATCTTGCCTCTTGCTTCCAACGCCGTCATGTAACAAAATCTCTGGTGAAGATCTACGCCAACGTGGATCATCTCGTGCCTCCTTCAGGGCTTGTGCTTCGAGCACGTACTCTACCCTTGGAGGCACGCTTTTTCTTGTTTTCATTACATCTGAGCGCAAGCAGCCCATTCGCTTGCGAATGGGCTGATGAAGTCGAAGGACCCCTATCATCGCGACGACCGTGGCCGGAAGTTGGAAACACATAGGTCCGCAAGGAAGCAGAATAAATGAAGCAGGTAGCGGTCCTTCGACTGCGTGGCTGCTTCGCGTTGCGAAGCAGCCCCTCCGCTCAGATGTCAACTGGAGGTTAACGGCCGACGGCGATGTTAGCCTTCCAGCTTCGCCGTCATCGTGATATTAGCCTTCAGGAGCTTGGACACCGGGCATCCGCTCTTGGCATTTTCCGCCGCTTTCTGAAACGCCGCGTCGTCGGCGCCCGGCACTCGCCCCACCACGTCAAGATGCACGGTGGTGATGGTCCATCCGGAGTCAAGCTTTTCCAGGGTCAGCGTAGCCGTGGTTTCGATGCTCGATGCGGTCAGATTCGCGGCGCCCAATTGCCCGGAAAGCGCCATGGAGAAGCATCCGGCATGCGCCGCCGCGATCAACTCTTCGGGATTGGTTCCGGGCGTGTTTTCAAAGCGGGTTGCAAACGAATACGGAGTATTTGACAACACACCGCTGCTGGACGAAACAACTCCTTTGCCGTCTTTGAGACCGCCCTTCCATATTGCGCTTGCCTTGCGTTGCATGCGAATTCTCCTGATCTTTTTTGAAATGGATTGCGTGTGATCATTGTAGCCGCACGCAAGCCCCGCTGTCAGGGAAGCTGTGTGGTCGCCGGTGACTCGCCCGCGGCCTTTGATTTTGAGGATCGAAACTTAAGTTCAAAGGGCCGCCGCAGTTTTTTGAGCTTGAAGATAAACTCAGCAGGGAAGGAAGAAGGTTACCCACGGCCTTTGGAGATTGACCTCGCCTTTCGCGGGCGAGGTCGCCCGCGGCCACACAACATCATTTCATTTCACCGCGGGCAGGTCGCTGTTCCAGCAGTTCGATGTCATCCGCCAGATTCCCAGGCGGCGCCAGACCTGCACAAACTTGCCCCGATCGGCGACTGTCGTGCCATTCGCCTGCTGCACGGCCGCCGTGTAGCGGCCTATTTCCACCGCCATGTCGCCCGACTCCTCCACCCGAATCGTTTCCAGGCGAAGGTTCTGATATCCGGCTTCGCCGAGTTTACCAAGCATCAACTCGATCGGCTTCTGTCCCTGCACCAAATCGTGTTGCGGCGGCATTAGAAAACCGTCCGATGTAAACAGAGCGGCCGCCTGGTCATAGTTCCCGGTATTGAAGGCGGTGGCAAAATCCTGCGTGAGTCCGCGGACGGCGGACTGAACATCCAGCCATGAATTGGCGCTTGCAGCACTACCAGACGAAGAGCGGTACATCAGCTACCTCCGGGAGAGGGACGGCGCACTGCTTTCCAGGTTGCGACGTCGGTTGCCCGCGATTCTAACTCAAAGCTGTGTGGAAAAGTTCCGGCGTTGACGCAGGGGCAGATGTCCGCAGCTGCCCGGCCGAGCGAAGCTCCGCAAGAAGCCTGGCGAGTCTCGCATCGCCGTCCCGGGCGAGGGCATCAGGGCCTACGCATACCTGCGGCCGAATCGGAGTTATCATGAATGCATGTACTTCGAACAGTTTTATCTCGGTTGCCTGGCTCACGCCTCTTACATGCTCGGGTCAGAAGGCGAAGCGGTGGTGGTCGATCCGCAGCGCGACGTTGATCTTTATCTCAAGGCCGCCGAAGAAAACGGGCTTGTTATCCGCCACATTTTTGAGACCCATCTGCATGCCGATTTTGTCTCCGGACACAAGGAACTCTCCGCCCGCACTGGAGCCAGGATTTATTTCGGGGCGCAAGCCGGGGTCACATTCACGCACGTCGCCGTTCAGGATGGTTTCGAGTTGGCCTTCGGCCAGGCTCGCATCAAGGTTCTCGAAACCCCAGGGCATACGCTGGAGAGCATCTGCTTAGTCGTGACCAGTGATGATGGGAAGGCGCCGAAGCCGTGGGCTGTATTGACCGGGGACACGCTGTTTATCGGCGACGTCGGCCGTCCCGATCTGTCCCGGACGCTCACTCCGCAGCAGCTGGCGGGCATGCTCTACGACAGCCTGCATGACAAGCTGCTGAAGTTGCCGGACGAAGTGCTGGTGTATCCCGCCCACGGCGCAGGTTCGCTGTGCGGCCGTAACATGCGCGCCGAGCGATCGTCCACGATTGGCACCGAGCGCCTGACCAACTATGCTCTGCAAATCCCGAGCCGCGAAGAGTTCATCCGGCAATTGACCAGCAACCTGCCGGCGCGTCCCGAATATTTCCTGCAGGATGCCGAGATCAATCGCGGAGGAGCGACAGCGCTGGCCGACTTACCCGAGCTGAAAGCCGTCACGCCCGCGGAACTGAAATCCATGCTGGACGAGGGCGTGATCGCGCTGGATCTCCGACCTGGTGAGCAGTTTGCCGCCGGACACGTCCCGGGTTCCGTCAACATTCCGTTGTCGGGCCAATTCGCTTCCTGGGCGGGAACGATTCTGGGTTTGTCGTCGCGCCCCGTGCTTATCGCCGATGCGCCGGAGCAGTTGACGGAAGCCCGCCTCCGCCTGGCCCGGGTTGGCATCGAGGCTGAACGCGGATACCTGGAAGGCGGCGTCGCCGGCTGGACGGGCGCGGGATTCGATCTCGTAACGCTGCGCGAGATCACGGTGCAGGAGTTGCAGCAGCAGCTGGCGAAAAACGGAATGCAGGTGCTCGACGTGCGCCGCGAAGCAGAATTCATGGCAGGCCACATTGAAGAAGCCGCGTGGTGGCCCCTGGACCGCTTCCGGATTTCTCCGCCCGAGGTTGATCTCAATGTTCCGCTGGCGGTGCACTGTCAAAGCGGCTATCGCAGCATGATTGCCTGCAGCCTGCTGCAGCGCGCAGGTTTTAAAAATGTGGTCAACGTCAGCGGCGGATTTGGCGCCTGGCAGGAAGCAAAGTTGCCGGTAGCCACGGGTGCGCCGGTAGAAGCATAAATCCTTGATGGTTGTGTGGTCGCGGGCGCCCCGCCCGCGGCTTTTGACAGTCAACATCCTGAGCCGCGGGCGAGGGCGCCCGCGCCACACAAATCCCTGTAGAATGCTGCTACCAAATCAATGATCACTCTCGCCGACGTCCAAGCTGCCCTGGAGCGCATTCGCCCTTCCATCTATCTTTCGCCCTGCACTCTGTCCGCCACTTTTTCGCAACTCACCGGCAATTCAATTTATCTGAAACTCGACAACCTGCAGAGGACGGGCGCGTTCAAAGAGCGCGGCGCGCTGAACAAATTGCTGACCATGAGCGCGCAGGAACGCGAGCAGGGAGTGATTGCAGCTTCAGCAGGGAATCACGCGCAGGGATTGGCCTATCACGCCGGCCGGCGTGGGATCAAAGCCCAGATTTGCATGCCGCTCACGACGCCGCTGATCAAGGTTTCCGCCACCAAGTCATACGGCGCCGAAGTCATTCTTCACGGCGCCAACTACGATGATGCCTGTGAAGAAGCCATCCGGCGCGGTGAGCAACAACACCTCACTTTCATCCATCCCTTCGATGACGATGCGGTCATCGCCGGCCAGGGCACTTTGGGACTTGAAATGCTGCAGCAGCACCCCGCAATCGAGGCGGTCGTCGTTCCCATTGGCGGAGGCGGGTTGATCGGCGGCATCGCTTGTGCCATCAAAGAAACCAATCCGAAGGTTCAGATCATTGGAGTACAAACCGCGCGGCTGCCGTCGATGAAGGCGGCGGTCGCTGCCGGAAAACCCGTGACCCTCCCCGCGGCCGCGACCGTCGCTGACGGCATTGCAGTTCGCCGGGCCGGCGACCGCACTTTGCCCCTGGTCCAAAAGTATGTGGACGACATCGTTACCGTGGACGAAGAAGAAATCGCCAACGCAGTTCTGCTCCTGTTGGAGCGCGAAAAAACCATGGCCGAAGGCGCCGGAGCAGCCGCGATCGCCGCCCTGATCAATCGCAAGATACATATGGCGGGAAAGAAGATTGCGGTGCTGGTCTGCGGCGGCAACATGGACGTTACCCTGCTGTCGCGCATCATCGAGCGCGGGCTGGTGAAGGATGGACGCCTCGTCCGCTTGCGTGTCCATCTTCCTGACTACCCCGGCGCCCTCCACCGCCTGACCGGAATCCTCGCCGACCATCGGGCGAACATTGTGGAGACGTCCTACGATCGCGCCTACTACGGAGTAAATCTGGGAGAGACAGCCATTGATATAACGATGGAAACCCGCGGCCCGGACCAGATTGCCGAATTGCTCTCCGCCCTCGTGGCCGCAGGTTACTCCCACGAAAGAGTGCTCTAGGAAGCGGTTCAAAAAAGAAGCTCTCTGGTTCTTTGCGGCTGTCGATGCGGCTGAGCAAAGAAAAATCTCAACCAAAAATCCAACGTCAATTGCGTCGGACAGGAGTGTCCGACCCACACACGATCACTTTACCCCGGTCAGCTCGCGAATGATCTGGGCCTCTCGCTCCCGGTAGGGCTTGCCGTCGGCATGGAAGACTTCGTGAAACCACACCGGGGGCTTCTGCAGAACATATGGTTTCTCCCAGGAATCCCATGGCAGGTAGGTCTGCGTCTTGCCCGCCACCAGCCCCCAGTTGATCGCCGCGACGTGGTGTTTCTTAGCTATCGGCAGGATCAGGTCAAACGTACTTCCCATGGGGCGGGCCATGTACTCGGTGCACAAAATCGGCCGGTGATAGCTTTCCAGCTCTTCCACCCGCTTTTCGAAATCCTCCGGCCAGCTGTAGTTGTGAAATGAAATCACGTCTGACTGTTCCAGTTGCATGCGCGCCGTCGCCGACAACTTTTCCGGCGACGACCAATCGCCTTCCCAAACTCCGCTGGTGAGCGGTTGCGACGGGTTGGCCTCGCGCGCCCAGCTGAAGACCTGGGGCAACAGGGCCAACACCAGTTCCGCTTTGTTCTTCAGTTCGACAGCGCCATACGCTCCCCCGTTGCCGTTGTTGGGCTCATTCCACACGTCCCAGGCCAGCACCCGCGGATCATTGGCAAATGCTGCGACCACGCCCTGCACATACTCTTTGAGCCGCGGATATTGCGCCGCATCCTTCAGCGCATTCGCTCCCGGACTCTGCACCCAACCCGAATTGTGCACCCCTGGAATGGGCGGATGTTGCGGGCCGAGCCTGGGGAAAGGGTCCCAGCAGGAATCGAAGAGCACGAACACGGGCCGGATGCGATGTTTGGCCGCAATGGTCAGGAAGGTGTCGATTCTGTGCCTGAAGCCTGCCGCATCCTGCTGCCAGAGCAGGTCGTGGAGAAACACCCGCATGGTATTCATGCCCAGGCCCTGGGCCCAGCCCAGTTCCTTGTCGATTTCCTGCGGATCGAAAGTGTCCGCCTGCCACATTTCAAGCTCGTTGATTGCGCTGGCCGGAATAAAATTGCTGCCCACCAGCCAGGGCTGCTGCTGATACCAACTGTTGGCTTTTTCCTCGGACCAGCGCGACGCGACAGCGAACCCCAGGCTAGAGAATGCAAGAATGAGCATCAGGATTGCGCAACTCGATCGTTTCACGGCCGCCTCCCGTACGCTGCCGGAGTTTCCATTTTCCATCCTCCCTGAACGTCACAAACGCAAAGATAATCCTCCAAAGCTCGATCCCTGCGCAAGACGGTACGAATGCGATAACCCCGCGCCGTAATCAGTTTCTTCCCCGAAAGAGAATCGTCAGGCACCGCTCGGGGCGGCTTCAATTCTGGGTCTGGTTCGATTCCTTTATGATCGCGTCCGCAGCGTTGCCGGCCACGACCCAGCTTGCCGACCCGGCCACGACGGCTTCATCCTCAAACCACAGGAACCCGAAGTCATCGATGCACTCCGGAAAATCCGGCTTGATGATGATGTATCCCGGAATCACGGCACCCGGGATATAAGCATTGTCGGCGCGATTGTTGCTGTACGTCTGCGTCTTCGAGACTGTACCGACTCCGGCTACATACGAAGTGCTGGATACCGGGTGCGTGCCGAGAATGTAGTTGACGGCGCGAAGTGTGTATTCGGGGCCCACGAGATCCGGAAACGCTCTGTGCAGGAAATACATTCGGATCGCCATATCCACCACGGCGCCCGATCCGCCCCAGGTGCCGAGACTGGGGGGCACGCCGAACGGGGTGGCGTCCAATCGCGTGTCCAAACCCGCCATGTACGTTTTTACCGCTTCCCGCATTTGAGCTTTCGCGCTCGCGTCCAGATAAGATAATGCCCGGACTGCTGTCCAACCATGGAGGTCCATCTGCTGCGGGGTAATCATCTGAGGGAACAATTCCTGCAGGCGCGACTTGTATGGCTCGGCACCATGAGTAGCGATGGTCAATTCGAGAGCCGCAGCCCAGTCCAGTCCCACACCAGATCCGCCACGGCCGGGTGGTGGCGCGGTCTGCGCGCCGGTGGCGCCGGGGCCTGCCGCAGTAGCCGAGCTGCCTCGTGAGTTGCGGCCGCCCTGAGAGCCAGAGACCACACCCTGAGACGCAGCCAGCACACCTGCTGCGGGCGCACCTGCCGGAGCCTCTCTGCCGGGGCCGCGGTCAACCGGATACTGCGCGGGGTGGGCCTTCGCATCTTTCCATGCTTTGATCGCGGTCTCGAGGCAGTTTTTCGCTAATGGGTCATCCCAGCCTTTCAGCGTATCCGCCGCAGCTGCCAGCGCCGCAATGGCATTCCACTGGAAATATGGGTTGTTGGTGGTGAAGATCCAGCGGTCGTCCGGCCTGCCGGAGTAGTCGCCCTTGGTTTCGTTCGGGCCGAGCTTCGGGTCGTAAATGCGTCCGTCAGTTTTCGACGCTCCGTCGCCCAGGTGTGTGTACTGGCGCAGATCCGGTTCATGAGTGCCGCGGATGGCGTGGCCGATGTTTTGAAACTGCGCCAGGATGAGCAGCGCGCCGTGCTTGACTTGCTGCACCGTATCCGGCACGCCATCGGGACGGTGCATCTCAACCTCACGGGAATTTTCATTCACAGTAAGCTCGTCATACCTGAGATTGAATTCGCGATACGCCAGAGCGAGACTTTGAATCACGTTCAGTTGCGCAGGCTCCTCGAGATCGAAGTCGCCGGCATCGTACCAGCCGCCCACGTTCATCCCAGGGATGTGATCGCCGCCTCTGTACTTCCCGTCCATTGCCGTAACCTGGTTCCAGCCGTCGAATTGTTCCCCAACTACGGGCGCCATACGGCCATCATCCAGGTGCGAAGCGCCATGCCACACGCGGTAGCCTTCGCGAACCGAAACATGATCCATCTGCGCCGCAATGTGATGGTCCAGGCTGTCCTGCCAGATTTTGGCGTAAGGGTCTTTTGAGATGGGGAAGGGCGCCGTGCGCTGGCCTCCATACTCGAGAACATAGAGGCCGGGGTCCTTCACGGGAGTGAAGTCGAATTTCGAATAGACGTAGCGCAGCCAGGGTGTTGAAGGCGTGAGCGGGCCCTCGAACACCTGCCTATAAGAGCCGTCTTCCATCAGCCGCAAGACTCTGGCCGTCTTGGGAGCGTTGTACTTCGGGTCGAGTTCGAGGACGGCCACTTTTGAAAAGCCCGGCGCATAGCCGACCTGACTGTGCGCGATCATCGGGGGCCGGGTCCAGTTCGGAATCACGTCCGGCCTGATGTGCCAGACGATGGCGCGGGTGGTTTTGCCCGAGGGGATCAGCGAACGCAACACGAACCAGCCGTTCTGCGCCCGGTCGCGCCCATCGAACAGCATGAGGTTGGCCGTATCCGATACTACATTCACCCGGGCCAGCGCATCATCTACTCCCAGGGTGATGCTCTTGCCTTCGGCGAACGGCAACGGCTGAGTGTATCCCTTGGCCTTGTCCCAGTCCTCCAGGTAGTACGCCTTTTTCGGTTCATCAGGCAGGGGCAGAACCTTCGTCATCGGATCGTTAGGCGTACGCGGAAAAATGCCGGCTTTGCTTCCATCCACCAGGTAAGTCTTGCCCATGTAGATCGAGGGCAGGAACTCCAGGTTGAAGCCCGCGCGCCCCGCCAGTTTCTGCGGTAGCGGCTTGTCGAGATTGATGCTGACCTCCACGCCGCCTGGCTCGGCTGCCACTTCCAGCGTGTAATCGAAGTCGAAGGTCGGGAAAGCGAGGTTGGCGGTCAGCCGGTTGTTCGCCTTGTCGGCATGGCGGCCTTTGAGGGTTGCCACGAGGTCCCACTGCTCGGGCGTTGGCATCAGGCGGACGTCGCCGTTAGTGGCGATGCGCTGGCCGTGGAGAATCATCTCCATCGCTGTGTTCTTTTGGTCCACAAAAACTGGATGGTATGTGCTGTCGTAGAGAAAAACGCTGAAACCTTGAGCATCGAGGTAATTCTTGTCGGTCACCTTCATGGCAAAATCGGCGCCGAACAGGCCCGGGACCCAGATCAGGACCATGAGGAGACAAACTTTGACTCGCATGAGCATAGATGGAGGGTAATACTGCTCCTTTGCCCCAACATGATATGACATGCACGCCGTCTGGCCGCCATTTGTTTCCAGGCGCGGAGATTTCCGGGACGATAGATGGAGCGGTTAGCTAGACTCGGTAGCTGGACGATGAGCGGCCCCGCAATCAAAGCTGGAGATTGGAGTCTGCGACAAGTTTTTCTACCGACCTCTCGGAGAGAAGGGCCGCAAGTGTCATGACACTGGAAGGGTGATAAAATCTTTCGCAAGTTGCTCTCATGATCTCGCCATGCGGCATTTTGGAGGGATGGATTGCAAAGCGCATGAGCCGTGACCTGTGCAGATCTGCGAATACATGCACTCCATTGCACAGTTTCGCGCTCCCAGGTGCGAGCGACAAACGAATGTGGTGAAATATCTATTTCCAAATCTAGCACTTCCACCAAGTGCCGGGATGGCGGAACTGGCAGACGCAGCGGACTCAAAATCCGCCGGTACTTAGTACC
>Ga0207674_10007555_pt1 | contig 12664 bp, 13 predicted proteins | sample KBSCornC72_FD_184303 | JGI IMG/M metagenome (GOLD analysis project Ga0207674, IMG submission 184303) | Corn rhizosphere microbial communities from Kellogg Biological Station, Michigan, USA - KBS Corn C7-2 (SPAdes) (version 2) | ecosystem: Host-associated > Plants > Roots > Rhizosphere > Soil ... | reverse complement strand
ACAGCGAATCGCGCCATGAGGGCATGCCCGTCATCTTGATCCCGTTCCTGGCGATCCAGAACAGCTCGGACGGGGTCCATTTCTCGGTCGCATCGACGAGATAGGGCGGCTGCGGCTCGACGCCGGACACCCAATGCTCGCGCGCAATCCCCGCGGCGCCGTGGCAGGCGACGCAATGCGTCTCATATGTGCAAAAGCCGGCAAGGACCTGCCGGCCGCTGATCCGCCGCGGCGGTTCGATCGCGGCCGCGCGCCGCTTCACCGAGTGAATCATGGTCTCGTGCGTGACCCACTCGGTCAGCGTGGTGTGGGGCCGCGACGCCGCCACGTCATAGAGTCCCGACTTGATGAAGGCGAAGGCGCCGAGCGGCACGATCACGACGATCGCAATCCCCGCTCCGATAAGGAGATGGTGCAGCTTGCCTAGAGGCACGCCGCGTCAAACGCGGCAGAGCGGAAATCGTTGAAGTCATAATCTCCGGCCGCGCTGAGCTCGTAAAAAGGCAAGAAGCGTCAACTCTCCGCGGACGGTTGCAGGTAAATCCCGCCACATGACCATATTTCTCTTCCTCGCTTCGCTCTCCGCCGGCCCGGCAGCGCTTCCTGCGCCGTCCGATGAGCCAATCGGACGGACAACGATCGTCCAATTCAGCGATCTCGACCTGTCGACCTCTGCCGGACGGACGACGCTCGACCGCCGCGTAAAGCGCGCCGTCAAGCACGTCTGCGAGCTCGGCGGACCGACCAGCCCCACCGACATCGACCGGGTCAGCGCTTGCCGCGAACAGGCGCTGAAGGACGCCACCCGCCAAGTCCAGCTGGCCGCGGGTTACTCTGCGGACGATTCGGAACTGTGGGCCGCCAAGTGAAACGCCGCGCGCCCCAGAGCGAGCTCGGGATGGCCCTGCGCAGGGCGTTCGCGCGCAATGTGCGGCAATTCCGCAGGCAAAAGGGCATGACACAGAACGAGTTGGCAAGCGCCGCTGGACTCGGCAGGTGCTTCGTCAGCCAGATCGAGCGAGGGCGCTTCAGCGCCACGCTCGAGACCGTCGGAGCGCTTTCCGCCGCGCTGGGCATCTGCCCGACTTTGCTGATCCGCGCCTAAGCGATCAGCGCGCGCTCTTTCTCCATACCGGGGCATGGCCGAAGCTGCGCCGGTAGGCGTGGCTGAAGCTGCTCGCGCCCGCGAACCCGAACTCGTCGGCGACGGTGGAGATGGGAAGGCCGCGGCGGCGCGCCTCCTCCAACGCGAGCGTCAGCCGGAGCTTGCGGTGATAGGACGCCGGCGTGTCGCCGAAGCATTTCTGAAAAGACGTGAGCAGGCGGAATGGTGACGCCCCGACCGCAGTGGCGAGCTCATCGAGGTCGACGGCATGGTCGGTCGTCGCGTGAAGATAGGCCTGGGCGAGATTGGCCCGGCGCACCATCTCGAACCGCGTCGAGGCTTTGGTCCCTTCGACCGCCGCCGCCTGCGCCACGAAGGACTGCGCCACAATGGGTAGCTCGCAGCGGAGCCGGGCGACGAGCCGTCGCGCGACCTCATTCTTGGCGCCCGAGGGGTTGCGCAGAGCCCTGGCGGTGTCGTGCAGCATGGGGCCGAGCGGGCTGCACCCGGTTCCGAGGAGAAGCGGGCCGAACACCCATTGAAGCTCGTCGGTCGCTCCGCGCACGAGCGTGCAGAGGCCGAGCGTTCCGGCGGTTCCGTCTTTCCGGATCTCGCACTCCGCGCCCTGATCGTGCGGAGCGATCAGCACCTGGCCTTCTTCGATCCTATAGCCCCTGCCGCCGATTCGGTAATTCTCGCAGCCGCGCGCGACATAGCGGATGGAGAGGCCTGGCACCGGGGCGCTCGCAGCGCTTCCAAGCTCGAAGTTGGAAAAAACCACGGCGTCGCTGGCGAGGGCGGCCGATGCGGCGGCGGCGCCCCCGAATCCCGGCTCGAGACGTCCGTACAGCTCCCGATATGCAACATCCGGTTGAGCGCTCGGCACGCGACTACTCCCCTGTATCCAAAGGGGATTGTGCGCGTCGAAGATGAACGGAATCTGTCCCGCCGACGAACCGCGCGGGCGATTCGACGAACGGGCGGAAATGTTGCCTTTATGCTGCTTCGAGCTTCCTCGCGGCGCGCTTGCGCTCGTGCGGATCGAGGAAGCGCTTGCGGATCCGGATCGCCTTGGGCGTCACTTCGACCAGCTCGTCGTCCTGAATATAGGCGATCGCCTGCTCCAGGCTCATGCGGCGCGGCGGGGTCAGGCGGATGCCCTCGTCCTTGGGACCGGACGCGCGAAAGTTGGTCAGCTGCTTGGACTTGAGCGGATTGACCTCGAGGTCCTGCGTCTTGGCATTCTCGCCGATGACCATGCCTTCGTAGAGCATCTCGCCGGGCGACACGAAAAGAACGCCGCGGTCCTCGAGCGCGCTCAGCGCGTAGGCGACCGCAGGGCCCTGCTCCATCGAGATGAGAACGCCGTTCTGGCGGCCCGCGATCGGCCCCTTGTGCGGGCCGTAGCGCTCGAAAAGCCGGTTCATGATCCCGGTCCCGCGCGTGTCGGACAGGAATTCGCCGTGATAGCCGATCAGGCCGCGCGAAGGCGCCGAGAAGGTCAGGCGCGTCTTGCCGCCGCCGGAGGGCCGCATGTCGATCATCTCGGCCTTCCGCATCGCCATCTTGTCGATGACCGTGCCGGAGAATTCGTCGTCGACGTCGATCACGACCGTCTCGTACGGCTCCTCGCGCCCGTTCGGCCCGTCGCGGAACAGGACTCTCGGACGGCTGATGCCGAGCTCGAAGCCTTCACGGCGAAGAGTCTCGATGAGCACGCCGAGCTGGAGCTCGCCGCGGCCCGCGACTTCGAAGCTGTCGTTATCTGCCGCGGTGGTCACCCGGATCGCGACGTTGCCCTCGGCCTCGCGCTCGAGCCGCTCGCGGATGACCCGGCTCTGCACCTTGTCGCCGTCGCGGCCGGCGAAGGGGCTGTCGTTGACCGAAAAGCTCATCGCGAGCGTCGGCGGGTCGATGGGCCGCGCGCGCAGCGGCGCCTGCACCGACGGATCGGCGAAGGTGTTGGAGACGGTGGCCTTGATCAGGCCCGCGATGGCGACGATCTCGCCCGCCTCGGCACTCTCGACCGGCACACGCTCGAGCCCGCGGAAGGCGAAGACCTTGGTCGCGCGGCCTTCCTCGACCACGTTGCCGTTCACGTCGAGCGCCTTGATCGGCATGTTGACGTTGAGCTTCCCGCTTTCGATCCGGCCGGTGAGGATGCGCCCCAGGAACGGGTCGCGGTCGAGCAGCGTGGCGAGCATCCGGAACGGGCCGGCGTCGACTCGCGGCGGCGGGACATGGCTGACGATGGTGTCGAACAGCGGCGTCAGGTCGCCCTCGCGGACATCGTCGGTGAGGCCGGCATAGCCCGCTCGCCCGCTCGCATAGAGGGTCGGGAAATCGAGTTGCTCGTCACTGGCGTCGAGGTTGAGGAACAGCTCGAACACCTCGTCGAGCACTTCCGCTGGACGCGCGTCGGGCCGGTCGATCTTGTTGACGACGACGATGGGCCGGAGGCCGAGCGACAGCGCCTTGCCGGTCACGAACTTGGTCTGCGGCATCGGGCCTTCCGCCGCATCGACGAGCAGGATCACGCCGTCGACCATGGAAAGGATGCGCTCGACCTCGGCACCGAAGTCGGCGTGCCCGGGCGTGTCGACGATGTTGATGTGCGTGCCCTTCCACTCGACCGAGGTGCACTTGGCGAGGATGGTGATCCCCCGCTCCTTCTCGAGGTCGTTCGAGTCCATCGCCCGCTCCTCGACCCGCTGGTTGTCGCGGAAGGTGCCCGACTGGCGAAAGAGCTGGTCGACGAGGGTCGTCTTCCCGTGGTCGACGTGCGCGATGATCGCGACGTTACGCAAGTTCATCATATTTTCCTGAATTTTCGAGCGGCGCCCGTAGCGGAAAGGCCGCCTTGTTGCAATGCAACATGGGACAGGATGTGGGCTTTACAAGCCGTCCTAGAAGCCGCGTTCCAGGATCTCGATTGCGCGTTCGACAGCACGCAGCTCGCTGTGCGCGAGCCGTTCGAGCTTCGCCAGCAGGTTGGAGCTTCCGGCGGTCGGCTTGGAAAGCCGCTCTCGGCCCTCGTCGGTGAGGCGAAGCGCGAGCCGGCGGCGATTGTTCGGATCCTGCGTCCGCTCGACGAGCCCGGCACGCACGAGCGTGTCGACGGAGCGGCTGACGGCCGGGGCGCCGCGACCGGCCTCCTTGGCGACCTGGCCGAGCGTCGCCGGCTCGTGCGTCGCGATTGAAACGAGGAGCTGCCGCCGCGCGCGATCGGCGCGCTCGCGCGGCCCGTCCGCCACCCACATTTGCGCAACCGCCGCGAACCGAGCGGCGATCGCTCCCGGTGTCGATCCCCCGATCATGATTGCAGCCTAGCAAACATTCGCCAGCGCGCAACATTGCCATGAAATCGTCATTGCGAGCGGAGCAAAGCAATTCATGGCAGCAGCGGAAGTGGATTGCTTCGTCGCTTCGCCCCACGCAATGACGGGTGCGTGAGCAGCCGCCCGCCCCTTCCCCGCAACGTCTGGGTGCTCGGCTTCGTCAGCCTGTTCATGGACCTGTCGAGCGAGATCTATCATGCGCTCCTTCCGGCATTCATCACGTTGGTGCTCGGGCTTCCGGCGACTGCGCTCGGGGCGATCGACGGGATCGCTGAAGCGACCGCGAGCTTCGCCAAACTCTTCTCCGGCCGCCTGTCGGACCGCAGCCTTCGCCGAAAGCCGTGGATCATGGCCGGCTACGGCCTCGCCGCTTTGTCGAAGCCGCTTTTCCCGCTGGCGAGCAGCGCGCCGCTGGTGATGCTCGCGCGCTTCGCCGACCGCATCGGCAAGGGCATCCGCGGAAGCCCGCGCGACGCGATGATCGCCGACGAGACTCCGCCCGAAGTCCGCGGGCGCGCTTTCGGATTGAGGCAGGCGCTCGACACGGTCGGCGCATTGCTCGCGCCGCTGATCGCGATCGGATTGATGGCGTGGCTCGCGAGCGACATCCGGATGGTGTTCTGGATCGCGATCATCCCCGCGGCGATCTCGTTCCTGCTCGCCTGGCTCGTGCTTAGGGAGCCGGAACAGCAGCTGGCACCGATCAAGACGTCACCCTTCTTTTCCGGCTTCCGTCAGCTCGACAAGGACACGAAACGCCTGCTCCAGGTCGGTTTCCTCTTTACGCTGGCGCGGTTCTCCGAGGCGTTCCTCATCCTCAAGGGCATCGACATCGGCCTCAGCGAAGCCTTGTCGCCGCTGACGCTCGCCATCTTCAACCTCGCTTATGTCGCGCTCGCCTATCCCGCCGGAGCGCTCAGCGACCGGATGAGCCCGCGCTCGATCCTGATGGCGGGCATCGCCGTGCTGATCGCGGGCAATGTCGTGCTCGCGGAAACCTCCAGCTTCGCGGGGCTCGTGCTCGGAACCGCTCTGTGGGGCGCGCACATGGCGCTGACCCAGGGCATTTTCGCGCGAATGATCGCCGACAGCGCGCCCGACAAGCTCCGCGCCACGAGCTTCGGGGCCTTCTATTTCGTCACTGGGCTGGGCGCCCTGCTCGCAAGCCTCGGCGCCGGATGGCTGTGGGACCGCCAGGGCGCCTCGGCGACGTTCCTGACGAGCGCGGGAGTCGCTGCCGTCGCGCTCGCGATGCTCAGCCTGTTGGAGGATAGCTCCTCCCCACGTCGATAGGCGTGGGGAGGGGGACCGCTCGGCGCAGCCGAGTGGTTTCGCGATGGAGAGGAGCTTTTAGCGCGTGAAGCTCTCGCCTTTCCCGGCCTTGTCGAGCAGCAGCTTCGAGAAGCTGAACTCGGGCTTCATCCGCTCTTCCTGGCGCTCGAGGCCGTCGACGATCTTGTTCAGGCCCACGCTATCCGCCCAGAACATCGGCCCGCCGCGATAGACCGGCCAGCCGTAGCCATAGACCCAAACCACATCGATGTCGGACGCGCGCTGGGCGATGCCCTCCTCGAGGATCTTCGCGCCCTCGTTGACCATCGTGTAGAGCGTCCGTTCCACGATCTCCTGGTCGCTGATCTCGCGCCGCTCTACGCCCTGTTTCTTGGCGAAGTCCTCGACAATCTGCTGGACGATCGGCGACGGCGATGGCCGCCTTTTCTCGTCATAATCGTAGAAGCCCGCGCCCTTCTTCTGGCCCCAGCGGTCGATCGCGCAGAGCGCGTCGCGGACGGTTTCGATGCGATTGGGGTCGCGGTGCCAGCCGATGTCGACGCCCGCCAGGTCGGCCATCTGGAACGGCCCCATCGGCATCCCGAATTCGACATGGACGCGGTCCACCTGTTCCGGCGATGCGCCTTCCAGAAGCAGCTTCGTCGCCTCGATCTGCCGCGGCATCAGCATGCGGTTGCCGATGAAGCCGTGGCAGACCCCAGCGACGACCGGCACCTTCCTGATCGTCTTGCCGAGCTGCATCGCGGTCAGAAGCACGTCCGGCGCGGTCTTCGCCCCGCGCACGACCTCGAGCAGCTTCATGATGTTCGCCGGTGAGAAGAAATGCATTCCGACGACGTCCGCCGGCCGCGAGATGCTCGCGGCGATCTCGTCGATATCGAGGTATGAGGTGTTAGAGGCGAGGATCGCGCCCGGCTTTGCGATCTTGTCGATGCGCGCGAAGACGTCCTTCTTCACGTCCATATTCTCGTAGACCGCCTCGATGATGAGGTCGCAGTCGGCGAGCGCCGCGAAGTCGAGCGTCGGCTGGAGATAGCCCATCGCTTGTCCGACCTGCTCGGCGGTGAGCTTCCCCTTGGCGGCGCTGGCTTCGTAATTCTTGCGCATGAGACCGGTGCCGCGGTCGAGCGCGTCCTGGCTCATCTCGATGATCGTCACCGGGATTCCGGCGCTGAGGAAGTTCATCGAGATGCCGCCGCCCATCGTCCCGGCGCCGATCACCCCGACCTTGCGGATCGGGCGCGCCTCGGTGCCTTCGGGAAGGCCCTCGATCTTGTTGGCCTTGCGCTCGGCGAAGAAGAAATAGCGCTGCGCGGCCGACTGCTCGCCACCCATCAGCTCCATGAACAGCTTGCGTTCCTCGATCACGCCCTCGCCGTACGGCTTCTCGGTCGCCACCCTGACCGCCTCGATATTCTTGAGCGGGGCCTCGAACCCGCGGAAGCGCTTGGCGTTCTCCTTGCGGAATTCGTCGAACACGGAAGGGTCGGAATCGGCGATCCGGTCCTGCCGCTCGGACGATTTGGAAAGCGGGCGCACGTCGCGAACTTCCTCGGCGAAGGCGACCGCGTGCGGGACCAGATCTCCTTCCACGATGCGGTCCAGCAGGCCGCAGTCGAACGCCTCCTTGGCCCCGATAGGATTGCCGGTCGCGCACATTTGCAGCGCCTTCCTGACGCCCGCCACGCGCGGAAGCCGCTGCGTCCCGCCCGCGCCCGGGAGCAAGCCCAGCTTCACCTCGGGCGTACCGAGCTTCGCCGACTTGTCCGCGACGCGGTAATGGCAAGCGAGCGCCACCTCGAGCCCGCCGCCGAGCGCCGTCCCGTGGATCGCCGCGACCACCGGCTTGGAGCAATTCTCGATCGTATCGACGACCGCGGGAAGCCACGGCTGCTGCGGTGGCTTGCCGAATTCGGTGATGTCCGCGCCGGCGAAGAAGGTCTGCCCTTCGCACGCGATCACGACTGCGCGGACGGCGTCGTCCGCCTCAGCTTGTGCGACGGCATCGACCAACCCCTGCCGAACGGATGTCGACAGCGCGTTCACGGGCGGGTTGTTGCTGAGCACGATCAGCACGTCGCCGTGCTTGCGCGTGGAAATCGGGCTGGTTGTCGGCTTGTCGCGAACGTCTGTCATCACCGGGTCTCCCGGCGATGGCCGCTAGGGCGCAGCTGACATCAGTGCAAGCGCCCCTGCGGCGCGAAGCCTCAGCCGCGGGACTTGTAGCCGCCGATGATGCCGAGAATGAAGGTGGTGACCAGTGCGAGCTGCACCTTTCCGTCCGGGTCCTCCCAGCCGAAATAGCGGCCGCCCCAGCCGACCAGCGCAATGAACATCGCAATCGCTATGCCGCCGACCATGGGTCCTCCCGAGCGCCGGTGAAGTACTGACCGGCTGCTCGCACATTGTCGGCGCTCAGGGTAAACAGATGGTAAAGCTTGCCCCTGTTTTGCACCGCAGCCATAGGGGCGGCACCGCTCGGAAATTGCAGGCTGGTCCAATGAAAGCGCGCGTCTTCATCACTCTGAAATCCGGGGTCCTCGACCCGCAGGGCAAGGCCATCCACCATGCGCTCGAAGGGCTCGGCTTTGCTGGCGTCAACGACGTGCGCGCGGGCAAGCTGATCGAGCTCGACCTTGCCGACGGCACCAGCGATTCCGACATCGAGGACATGTGCCGCAAGCTCCTCGCCAACACGGTGATCGAGAACTTCCGGATCGAGCGGCTGGAGGCGGCATGAAGAGCGCCGTCATCGTTTTTCCCGGCTCCAACTGCGACCGCGACCTCGCTGTCGCCCTGGAGCAGGTGAGCGGGCGCAAGCCGGCGATGGTGTGGCATCGGGAGGCCGAGCTTCCAGACGGCATCGACTTCATCGGCATCCCCGGCGGCTTCTCCTACGGCGATTACCTGCGCTCGGGCGCCATGGCGGCGCGCTCGCCGGTGATGCGCGCGGTCAAGGATGCGTCCGACCGCGGAGTGCCGGTGATCGGCATCTGCAACGGATTCCAGGTGCTGACCGAGGCGGGACTGCTGCCCGGCGCGCTGATGCGCAACGCGGGGCTGAGCTTCGTTTGCCGCAACGTGCCCCTGCGCGTCGAGAATAGCCAGAGCCTGTTCACGAGCGCCTACGATTCCGGCGAGGAGATCGTCTTTCCGGTCGCCCACCATGACGGGAACTACCAGGCGGACGAGGCGGCGCTCGACCGGCTCGAGGGCGAAGGCCGGGTCGCCTTCCGCTACCTCGATCAGGTCAACGGCTCGGCGAGGAACATTGCGGGCATCCTCAACGACGCCGGCAATGTCCTCGGCCTCATGCCGCATCCGGAACGGGTCGTTGAGCCCGCGCACAGCCGCACCGACGGGCGGCGGCTGTTCGAGGGGCTTCTTGAGACGGTGAACGCCTGACCTCTACTCATCCAGGCGGAACGGCGTGAATTCCGTACCGACGTCGTAAACGTCGACACCTTCCTTGCTCTTGAGCCAGCCCACGACCGCATAGGTCGCCGGCGTCAACAGCACTTCCCAGCTGACTTTCAGGATGAACTGGCTGAGCATCACCTGAAGCATGATCTCGGCCGGCCAGTCGGCCATTCCGTAGAAGGCGAGCGGGTAGAAGATCAGGCTGTCGGCGCCCTCGCCGATGACCGTGCTTCCGATCGTCCGGGTCCACAGATACTTGCCCTTGGTCCAGATCTTCATCTTGGCGAGCACGACAGAATTGAGGAAATCGCCCGCGAAGAAGGCGCACATCGACGCCGCGATGATCCGCCACCCCGCGCCGAACACGCGCTCGTAGGCGCCCTGCCCGGTCCACCCTTCGGCTACCGGCAGGTGGACGACGGTCCATTCCATCAGCGCCATGAAAAGCAGGGCTCCGAACCCCGCCCAGATCGCTCGCCGCGCGCGGGCATATCCATAGACCTCGGTCAGGACGTCATCGATTACGTAGGAAATGGGGAAGAACAGGATGCCGGCGCCGAACGGCCACGGCCCGATTCCCGGGAGGTCGACGAACGAGCGCTTCTCGGCCCCAATGACGTTCGACAGCAGAAGCACCACGACGAACGCGACCATCACGAAGTCGAAATAGCGGAAGCGCGCACCCTGGAGCGCCCGCGCCTCGATATGCCGCAGCCCCTCCCCTTCGGCCTTCATGGCGGGCACGCTAGCGCTGTTCCGCTCCCCGTCAATTGCGGTTACTTCTTGCGCCACGCGCCCGTAGCTCAGCTGGATAGAGCACGAGCCTTCTAAGCTTGGGGTCGCAGGTTCGAGTCCTGCCGGGCGCGCCAGAATCAAGCCCTGGAATCACAAGCCGGAATCAAACGCGGCCCGGCACAGGGGAGCGCCGAACCGCGATACTGGGTGAGACTCGCCATCTCGGCGATTAGCTGAGCGTCGGGGAGGCGAGCCTCGATTTCTTGCTTAACGATGAATTAACCGAGGCCAAGCCTAGCAAAGGATAAGAAGGAAGGAATTCGGTCATAATTGACCAACATCAAGGGTCGAATCCTGACGGCCTACGGCACGAGCTTCCCCGGATTCATGATGCCGAGCGGATCGAGCGCGTGCTTGATCGCGCGCAGGGCGTGGATTCGGCCGGGCGATGCCAAGCGCGCCAGCTCCGCGCGCTTCAATTGCCCGATTCCGTGCTCGGCGGAAATCGAACCACCGGCTTGCGTGACCAGGTCGTCGACGAAGCGGGTAATCTCCTCGCCTTCGCGGTCGTACCAGTCCGGAACACCGCGGCTACCGGCGCGGACATGAAAGTGGATGTTGCCGTCGCCGAGGTGGCCGAAGCCGGTCGCGATCACGCCCGGGAAGCGGCGTTCCACCTCGGCCGAGGCGTCGACGATGAAGCGGGGCATGTCAGCGACGGGGACGGACACGTCGTGCGCGAGCGTCTGCCCCTCCACGCGCTCCGCCTCGGAAATGCTGTCACGGATCTTCCAGAAGGCATCGGCCTGCGCCTCGCTGGCGGCGAGCACCGCATCGCCGATGATGCCCTGCTGGAGCGCTTCCCCGAGAAGCCGCTCCAGCTGCCCATCGATGTCGATTGCAGCCTTGGCGGTCGTCGCCTCGATGAGGACGTGCCAGGAATGGCTGCCGCGGAGCGGGGCGCGAGTGCCTCGCATATGCTTCAGCACTAGCAACAGGCAGTCTTCGGGAACCAGCTCGAAGCCCTCGATGCTGTCGCTGTGGGCCTCGAGGAAACGGAGCAGTTCGAGCGCTTGCGCGGGGCTTTCCACACCCGCCCAGGCGACCGCCCGTGCCGCAACAGCAGGGACCAGGCGCAATGCCGCGGCGGTGATCACGCCAAGCGTCCCTTCCGCGCCGATGAGCAATTGGTCGAGGCTGTAGCCGCGATTGTCCTTCTTGAGCCCGGACAGGCCGTTGTGAACGGAACCGTCGGGCAGGACCGCCTCGACGCCCGCGACCAGCGACCGCATCGTCCCGAATTTCAGTACTTGCGTCCCGCCGGCGTTGGTCGAGGTCAGCCCGCCGATGGTGCAGCTGCCGCGTGCGCCCAGCGTCAGCGGGAAGCGCATTCCGAGCTCGTGCGCGGCATCGTGCAGCGTGGCGAGGATCACGCCCGCTTCCGCGACTGCGAGCCGGTTCTCGGCGCTGACCGAGCGGATCCGGTTCATCCGCCGCATCGACAAAAGCAGCGCCGATCCGTCCGCGGGCGGGGTCGCGCCCGCTGCCATCCCGGTGTTCCCGCCCTGAGGGACGAGCGGCACGCGGTGCTCGGCGGCCAGCCGGACGATCTCCGCCACTTCCTCGGTCGTGGATGGCGCGAGCATCGCCGGAGCCGCTCCGTGGACCCGGCCGCGCCAATCGGTGACCCAGGGCTCGATCTCGTGCGGATCGGTGATCACCGCCTTGGGGCCGAGCTTCTGCCCCGCCTCGGCGATCAGCTGGGCTTCGCCCTCTGTCATGGCTGGGCGCTTGGCACGCGCCGCCGCGCGCGTCAAAGCAGCGCCATGGACAAGCCGCCGATCACGATCGTCGTCGCCCGGGCCCGAAACGGCGTGATCGGCCGCGGGGGCAAGCTTCCGTGGCACATCTCGGCGGACCTCAAGCGGTTCAAGGCGCTGACCCTGGGCAGCGCGATGGTGATGGGACGCAGGACCTTCGAGAGCCTGCCCGGTCTTCTGCCCGGGCGGCGGCACATCGTCCTTACCCGCGACCGTGATTGGCACGCCGAGGGCTGCGAGGTTGCGCATGACGTCCAGGAAGCGCTGCGCGTGTCGAATGGCGAGCGCGTGTCGGTCATAGGCGGCGCGGATGTTTTCGAGTTGTTCCTGCCCCTCGCCGACCGCATCGAGCTCACCGAAGTCCTCGAGGACGTAGAGGGCGATACGGTCATCGCCGATCCGCGCCAATCGGGAGAATGGCGCGAAACCTGGAGCGAAGCGCATCCGGACTCGCAGCCGCCCTTCCGCTTCGTGAGCCTGGAGCGCGCCTAGCTCCTCGGCCTGCCCGTCGCGTAGGTTCTAAAGCGCTTCAGCTGCTCGCGAAGCACCTCGTCGACCTGCACCGCCATCTGCGTCGCGCCGCCGTTGGCGAATCCGGCGACCTTATAGTCGAGCGTCAGCTGCGACCCGCCCGCAATCGACTTGATCTGCACGTCCATAACGCCGGTCGTCGCCTCGTAGAGCAACGGCCCGAGCGCTCCGGTCATCACGATCCGCTTGCCGGGCTCGACATAGACGACATGCATATGCTCCACCCCGCCGCCGGACTTGGGGATGCGCTCGCAAAAGCATCCGCCCGGCGTCAGCTCCAGGCGCATGTTCGCCGAACTGCCGCTGTACGTGTGCTCGGGGTCCCACCAGGCAGAGAGGTCGCCGAACGCCTTGAACGCAGCCTGCGGCGGCACGACCAGCGGGACCGTCTCACGCACCTCGAAGCCGTTGGCCGATGCGCT
>Ga0207674_10007553_pt1 | contig 12665 bp, 9 predicted proteins | sample KBSCornC72_FD_184303 | JGI IMG/M metagenome (GOLD analysis project Ga0207674, IMG submission 184303) | Corn rhizosphere microbial communities from Kellogg Biological Station, Michigan, USA - KBS Corn C7-2 (SPAdes) (version 2) | ecosystem: Host-associated > Plants > Roots > Rhizosphere > Soil ... | reverse complement strand
GGCCCATCGTCTTCCCGAGCAGCATCCCGGAGACGGAGAGCGACTCCTCCACCATCGTCGAGATGTCGGCCATCGTCCTCTGCCGGTCGGTGGTGATGCGGCGGCGCTGCTCGCCCACCTTGCGCGTGAGGAGGACGAAGACCGGGACGAGCGCGAGCGAGAGGACGGCAAGGCGCCAGTCCAGGAGGAACATGGCCACGACGGCCGCGATCACCGTGGTCGTGTTCGAGACGATCGAGGTCGCGGTCGACGTGACGACGCGCTCGACGCCGCCGATGTCGTTCGCGATCCGCGACTGCACCTCGCCTGTCCGCGTGCGCGTGAAGAAGGCGAGCGAGAGCCGCTGCAGATGCTTGTAGACCGCCGCGCGCAGGTCATGCATGACGCGCTGGCCGACGACGTTCGAGAGCCAGGTCTGAGCGACGCCGAGGATCCCGGTCACGACTGCGATCCCGATCAGGCCGAGGACGAGGATCGTGAGCAGCGTGTCATCGTTCTCCGGCAGCGCGTGGTCGAAGATGTCGCGGACGAGGAACGGCGAGACGATGCCGAGGAGCGCCGAGAAGCAGATGAGCCCGAGGACGGCGCCGAGCCGCACGCGGTAGGGCCCGAACAGGATGAGGACGCGGCGCAGATTCGCGCGCCGCACGGCGGGATCGGCCGGCCGCTCCGGCGCGGCCTTCGGGCTGAAGCGAGGGCTCATGGGCCCACGTTAGCTGGCCGAAGAGGCCCTACCGAGGTGCGTTTCCGCCCTAGGACTCGACGACGAAGCTGAACATCATCCCGCTCTCATGGTGCTCGGCGATGTGGCAGTGCGCCATCCAGATGCCCGGATTCGTGACGTCGAGCAGTATGTCGACGGTCTCGCCGGCGCGAACGAGCACGGTGTCCTTCCAGACGAGGTTCGGCTCGGCGACCCCGCCCCGGCTGAGGACGAGGAAGCGCCCCGCGCCGTGGACGTGGAACGGATGGTGCATCGGGTGGTCGGAGTCCATCTCGTTCACGAGCCGGAGCTTCACCTGGTCGCCGACACGGAACCGCCAGTCGATGGCGTGGCCGCGGTCGCCCGTGTCCTTGTCGACGAAGAACCAGCTGGTGTTCGCCGGCGTCGTCTCGCGGTTGACCTCGACCATGTCGTCCTCCCACTCGATGCCGCCCGCGGCGTCGTGGCCGTGGTGCTCGTCATGGGCCTCCTCGTGGTGCTCGTGCCCGTGGTGGTGCTCCTCGTGCTCGCCTGAGCCGGTCGGGCGCAAGGTCATCCCGCACTTCGGGCACTCACCCGGCCAGGTGGCCGTGATCTCGGGATGCATCGGACAGACGTACTCGGTCGGCGCGGGGACGTCGGCCGCAGCCGGCATGAGCTTCATGCCGCACTTCGGACACTTGCCCTCCCATGTGGCGACGATCTCCGCGTGCATGGGGCAGGCGAAGACGCCGGTCTCGCCCTCGGCCTCGCCCATGTCCATTTCGGCGACGAAGGAAAGCGTCTTGTCCGGCTCGGCCTCGAGGTAGGGCGCGATGCGGTCGCGCTCGGCGAGGAGGTCGGCGTTCTCGCGCAGGGCGTCGAAGTCCATCGGCTCGGCCTTGTCCTCCGAGACCGCGATGGTCGCGAGGCGATAGGTCTGCTCCGGGGTCCGATGCTCGAGCGCCGCTTCACGCTCCGCGTCGAACAGAACGTCGACCACGACGCGCTCGGACGGTGCGAGGATGACGTCCTCGACGAGCTCCTCGCGCTCCACGCGACCGCTGTCGCCGCCGACGAGCTTCATCTGCGCGCCTGCGAAGCCGACCCGAAACACGCGCGTGTTCGCCGTGTTCGTGAGGAAGAAGCGGACGACCTCGCCGCGCTTCGCCTCGAGCGTGAGGTCGGTCTCGCCACCGATGAGCATCTCCGTGCCGAAGCGGCCCATCGCGACGTGGCTCGGACCGTGGTGGCTGAACGCCGCCACCTTCCCGTCCTCGACGAGGATGTCGTCGAGGGTGAGGACGACCTCGCGGTACGCGGCCGGCCAGTAGTCGGCCTCCGCGGGCTCGACGACGATGTTGCCGTAGAGGCCCAGCTCCTGGCCGTAGTCCTCGCGGATGTGCGGGTGGTACCAGTAGACGCCGGCGTCGGGGAACTGCAAGCGGTAGGTGAAGCTGCCGCCGACCGGGATCGGCGCCTGCGTCTCGTGCGTCCCGTCGTAGCGGTTGTCGAGCCGGAGGCCGTGCCAGTGCACGGTCGCCTCGAGGTCGCCTTCGTTCGTAACGTTGACGACGATCTCGGAGTCCTGCTTCACGCGGAGCGTCGGGCCCGGGATGGAGCCGTTGTAGGCGAGCATGCGGAGCGTCGACCCGCCGATCTCCTTCGTGACGGGGGCGATCGTGAGGTCGAACTCGTCGCCGTCTGCGAGCTCGACGACGGGAGTCGCGACGCTGGGCGCGAGCCCGGCGGTTGCGGTCGGGAAGTTGTCGTCAGCCATGGGTTGCTGCTCCTTCGACTGCGGTTTCGGCGGAAGCGGGTGCGCGCTCGGCGATCCGCTCCGCGAGGAACTGTGCGTCGTCCTTCACCCAGCCGACGAGCGCCGATCCGCGCGTGTACTGCCAGGGAAGGCCGAGAAAATACAGGCCCGGGACGACCGTGACCCCGCGGCGGTGGACGAGCTTGCCGTCATCTCCGGCGATCGGAAGATCGATCCAGGAATGGTCGAACCGGTAGCCGGTCGCCCAGATGACCGCGTCGAACTCGAGGGTCGTTCCGTCTTCGAAGACGAGGGTGCGGCCGCTCGCGCCGACCGTGCGGCCGTGCAGGTGGACGCCGGCACGCTTTGCCGTCCGTGGGCTCGAACCGATCAGGGTCTCACGGGTGCTGAACCGGCGGCCAAGTCGCGTGTCGACGTTCTTCTCGAGCACGCCGAGCTTGCCGAGCCACCAGAAGAGATCCCGCCCGGCGATGCGCTGGGGGAGCGGCATCTGGCGCGAGCCGACGGCGAGGTGTGTCTCGCGGGTCGCCGCGAGCTCCTCGGCGATCTGGAAGCCGGTGTTGCCGCCGCCCACGACCAGCACGGGCCCGTCCGGCAGCTCGCTCGGGTTCCGGTAGCCGACGCTGTGCGTCTGGAAGACCTTCGGATCGAGGTCGGCAGCGAGGGAGGGGACGCGAGGAGCCTGGAAAGGCCCCGTGGCCACGACGACCTGGTCGGCTTCGACGACCCCGTCGTCGAGCTCGAGCCTGAACGCGCCGCTCTCGCGGAGAACGCGACGAACCGGGCTCTCGAGCCGGACGGGGAGGTCGAAGGTCTCGGCGTAGCGCCCGAGGTAAGCGATCACCTCGTCCCGCGTGGGGTAGCCGTCGGGGTCGCCGGGGAACTCGAGCCCGGGAAGGCCGTCGTAGCGCCGCGGCGTGAAGAGCTTGAGGGAGTCCCAGCGGGTCCGCCAGGCGGAACCGACCGAGTCGGCGGCTTCGAGGATGACGAAGCGGCGGCCTTGCCGGGCGAGCTCGTAGCCCATGGTCAGGCCGGCCTGGCCGGCGCCGATCACCGCTACGTCGTATCGATTCTGAGCAGGCATGACTGAAAGTCCTCGGAGAGTTTTCGATTGTCCGCCGCGGTCCCGTGGCGCCTCACATTCCCGCTGGGCGAGAGGGCGGAAGCGCGCCGCGGTACGCGGTCGCAGTCCAGAGTAGCACCGGTTTGGAGCGGTCTCGACCCGGCGAGACGGGTTAGCCTGAGCGCCGTCAAACGTCGCGCCGACGTTCATCTGGGTCGTCTTCTGGCTCGGGCTCGTACCGGTGGCCGTGATCTTCGGCGACGTCTGGCGGATCCTCAGCCCGTGGAAAGCGCTTGCCGATCTCGTCGCCTTCCTGTCTCGCAGCCGAAGTCTGCACTGGAGGGTGTTCGAGTATCCCGAGCGAGCCGGCATTTGGCCGGCAGCGGTTCTGCTGCTCTGCGTTCTCGCCGTCGCGCTCGCCTACCTGACGGCGATCGGGGTCGCCCGGCTCCTCGTCTCAGCGGATCGGCCGCTCGCGCCGCTCTTCGTCTACAGCCTCGTTCCCATCGCCCTCGCGTATGCGATCGCCCACTACTTCTCGCTCGCGTACTACCAGGGGCAATGGGCGGTTCGGCTCGCGAGCGACCCGCTCGGGCGGGGCTGGGACCTCTTCGGGTCGGCGGACTACGCGGCGCAGGCGCACACGCTCTCTCCGAACACGATCTGGTACGTCCAGGTCGCCGCGCTCGTCTGCGGGCACGTGATCGCGCTGGCGCTCGCGCACGATCGCGCGGTGGCGACCTTCCAGACCGTGTACGGCGCGATCCTCGCCCAGTTCTCGCTCCTCGCGCTCATGGTCCTCTACACGGTCGGCGGCCTGTGGATCCTTTCTCAGGGTTAGGAGAGCGCGCGCATCCGGCCCCCTGAGCCTCCTCCACCGGGGGTCTCGATCGTGAGGATGTCGCCGGGCTCGAGGGTGCCGCCGGCCTTGGCAGGGAGGTCCCGCCCGTTCAAGAGATTGCGACCTGGTCGGCCGGGACCGCCGCCTCGGGCTCCCTGCGGTGCATGGCGTCGGCGCTCGCTCACGATTGAGAAGCGGCAGGCCTCGAGCGCCTCGATCTCCCGGATGACGCCGTCTCCTCCGTGGTGGAGCCCGCCGCCGCCGGAGCCCAGGCGGAGGGCGTGGCGGCGAACGCGGACCGGGTAGGCGAGCTCGAGCGCCTCGGCAGGCGTCGAGAGCGTGTTCGACATGGTCACGTGGACGCCCGAAGGGCCGTCTGCGTCGGCGCAGGCGCCCTGCCCGCCCCCGATGGTCTCGTAGTAGGCGAAGCGGTCGCTCCCGATCGTGAGGTTGTTCATCGTCCCTTGGCCCTGGGCGGGCACGGGCACCGCCTGGCCGAAGCACGCAAAGAGGACGTCCGCGATGCGGCAGGACGTCTCGACGTTGCCGGCCGCGACCGCGGCAGGTGCGCGTGCGTTGACCAGGGATCCTTCCGGAGCCGTGACGGTGACGGGCGCGAAGGCGCCTCCGGACGCAGGAACGTCCGGATCGGTGACGCAGCGGACGACGAAGTAGGCCGCCGAGCGGGTGACGGCGAGCGGGCAGTTGAGGTTGCCGGGGTGCTGGGGCGCGGTGCCGTCGAAGTCGACTTCGATCTCGTCACCGGCGATGGTGATCGCGGCGCGAAGCTCGAGGTCCCCCTCGCGAGCCTCGACAATGTCGGTCGCCTCGAAGCGGCCGTCCGGAAGAGCGGTGATGACGGCGCGGACGCGGCGCTCCGAGTAGGCGAAGAGCTCGTCCATGGCGGCGGCGACGCGGCCACGGCCGCGGCGGTCGCAGAGCTCGGCGATGCGGCGTGCGGCCAGATGGTGTGCGCCGAGCTGAGCTCGGAGGTCGCCGCGGCGCTCCTCCGGGTTCCGCATGCGCGCGACCAGGCCGGCGAACGTTTCCTCGTCGAGCGGGGTGGGAGGGATGACGACACCTTCATCGGTGAGCGTCGTGGAGTCGGCGGGGAGGCTGCCGGGCTCGGCGCCGCCGACGTCGGCGTGGTGGGCGCGTGTGGCTGCGAAGCCGAGCTCGGTACGGGAGACGAGGGTGATGTCGGGGAGGTGCGTGCCGCCCATGAAGGGGTCGTTGAGGATCCAGATCTCACCGGGGCCAGGGTCGTGGGCCATGACGGCGGCGACGGCGTCAGGCATGGCACCGAGGTGGACCGGAATGTGCTCCGCCTGGGCGATCATGCGGCCGTCTGCGGCGAAGAGCGCGGTCGAGCAGTCGCGGCGCTCCTTGATGTTGGCGGAGAAGGCCGAGCGCACCAGCGCCGCGCCCATCTCTTCGGCGACTGCGCGCAGAGCACTGCCGATGACTTGAAGCTCGATATTCACAGTCTCGTGAGCCGAAGAGTGCTATCGGTCCCATCCCGAACCCCCACCCACCCCGGGGGGATCCAGCACGTCGCGCCGTCGAGCTCCAGCACGTTCGGCCCGGCGACCTCGAGCGGCTCACCAGGCGGCAGGATCACCCCCGGGCCGGGGCGGACCTCCGCCGTCCGCACCGCAACGAGCTCCAACTGGCGGGCACGATCCGCGTAGCCGTACCGCTCTTCGTGCGCCGCGTGGAACTCCTCCGCCAGGTCGCCTCCGAGGGGAACCGTGAGCTCGAACGACTGCCCGACGTAGCGAAGATCCGCTTCGCCCTCGGCCGGCAGCTCGCCCGCCTCCACGAGCGGCATGACGTACGACCGCACGGAGTCTCTCCGCTCGTCGCTCGCCACGAGGCCGAGCGCCGACAGGACACCAGCGGCCGCCGGCACGAGCACAGTCCCGATCTCGAGCTCCTCGGCGAGCGCGCACGCGTGCAGTGGGCCCGCGCCGCCGAACGCGATCAGCGCGAACTCGCGCGGATCGTGCCCGCGCTCGACAGAGATGACGCGCAGCGCCCGCAGCATCTCCGCGTTCACGATCTCGACGACCTCGGCCGGATCAAAGCCTTCGAGCGCGCGCTCGGCGGCTCCCCGATCGAGCGCTACGTCGCCCGCCAGTTGCGCGGGCAACCGCCCGAGCAGCAGGTTCGCATCGGTGACGGTCGGCCGAGTGCCGCCCCGCCCATAGCAGGCGGGCCCAGGCTCCGCGGCCGCGCTCTCGGGGCCGACTCGCAATGCCCCGCCCGAGTCCCGCCAGACGAGCGAGCCGCCGCCGGCGCCGACGGTGTGGAGGTCGACAGTGGGCAGGCGTACGGGGAGGCCATCCACCGCCCGCTCGCCGGCGCGGTGAGCCTCACCGCCACGGATGAGGCAGACGTCCGTCGACGTGCCTCCCATGTCGAACGAGATGGCGTCTCCGATGCCGGCCGCGCGCGCGACTCGCGCCGCGCCGACGACGCCCGCTGCCGGCCCCGAGACCAACGTCCAGGCGGGATGCGCGGCGGCCTCGGAGGCGCTCGCCACGCCGCCTGACGAACGCATGACGAGCGGCTCCGCAAGACCTGCCCCCGCGCAGCGCTCGACGAGTGAGCCCAGGTAGCGGGAGAGCACCGGCCCGAGATACGCGTCCACCGCGGTGGTCGAAGCGCGCTCGTATTCACGGAACTCGGGCGAGACCTCGTGCGAGGCGACCACGTGGGCACCCGGAAGCCGCCGCCTCACTTCGTTCGCGACGAGCGCCTCGTGCGACGGATCGCGAAAGGAGAAGAGGAGGCAGACCGCGACCGCTTCGGCGTCGATCTCGGGCAGCGATTCGAGGTCGAGGTCCTCGACGACGCCATCGGGCCCCATCCGCTCGCGCACGCCGAAGCACCGTTCGAGGGGGACGAGGGGAGGAGAATGGTCGGCGCAGAGCCGGTACAGATGCGCGCGGTTCTGGCGCCGCAGGTGCAGCACGTGCTCGAACCCGGCCGTGGTGACGAGTGCGGTGCGTGCGCCCTTCCGCTCGAGGAGCGCGTTCGTCGCGATCGTCGTCCCGTGCGTGAAGCGGCATGCCTCATCGGCGCCGACCGCGCGAGCCGCCGCCACAACCGAGTCCTCCTGGCGGGCCTGGGTCGGCAGCTTCGCGGTGCGTAGCTCACCATCTTCGAAAAGGACGGCGTCCGTGAACGTGCCGCCCACGTCGATCCCGAGGATCTTCACGGGGGCAGCCTAGGTTCTTACCGGCGACCCGAAGCGGTCAGAGCTGGTGTTTGCGGCTGTCCTACCAGTGCAGCATGTGGCGAGTTTCCTTCCCGGCGGTGGATGCCTCTACCAGGTAGGACGCAAATTCCGCCGAAAACTTGCGCAGGCTTGCTAGTCCGCGCAAGCGCCGAGCTCGTCGCCGTGTGCCATATGGGCATCGACAGCGTCGGCAGCGACGGTGATGGTCACGGTCGGGTTCTTCGGCGAGCCGGTGTGATGGCAGATGGTCACCTTGTCCGCGGGCGGTTCTGGCGGCGGCGGCGGTGGTTCCTCCACGACGGGAGGAGGATCGGGGGTCGGATCGGTCGTCGGCCCGGGGGGCTGAGACCCGGCGTCTTCTCCTCCGCCGCCGGGGTTGGACGCGTGTCCGGCCGCGGAGCTGCCACCAGCCGCTGCCTCACCACCGGTCGTGCCGGAGGAAGTGTGAGAGGAGGCCGTCGGCTGTCCCTGCGTCGCGCGCGAGGCGACAACGGGCTTTTCCGTCCCGGCTTTGTCCGTGGCCGCCGGCACCGTGTACGTCAGCGGTGTCTCGAGCTGGACGGTGGGCGCGGCTGCCGTCTTGGCCTGGTTCGAGGCATCGATGCCCCGCTCCAACACGCCGTAGGCGACCAGGGGAGCTGCCGCTCCGAGCGCAATTCCAAGCGAGACCTTGATTGGAGCGATGCTCACCGAGAACGCCGACTTGACGGCCGCGAACCCGTCCTTCAAGGGGATGAGTAGGGGCAGTGGCGCAAGTGCCCGTGCCCGGGCCGGGACAGTGGCGGGCTCCGGCCTCCGCAACCCGGCAGCCACCGACTTGCGCGCCCGGAAGAGCAGTGTTTCGACTGCCTGGTAGGAGGAATCCATCTCGGCGGCGATCTCGTCGTAGCTCAACCCTCGCCAGTCACGGAGAAGGAGCGCCTGGCGCTGCCGCTCGGGGAGGCTTTCGAGGGCACCGGCCAGACCGAGGAGATCGTCCGAAGGCCGTGTTTCGGCCGGAATCTCGTCGAATGTCTCGGGGCTGCGGAGCACTTCGCCGGCGCCGCTGAGACGTGTGCGCAGGGTCGACGAGCAGACGTTCGAAGCGATCTGGAAGAGCCAGGGAATCGTTGCCACCGGCTCGACTCCACTCGAGAGGCTGCGCCACGCGTTCAAGTAGGTGGCCTGGAGCGCGTCCTCGGCTTCTTCGGGCGAGTCGAGCCGGCTCAGGCAGTAGCGGTAGACACGGCCGGCGTAGTCCTCGTACAGGCGCTCCGCACGGATCTCGGCGGCATGCAGCTGCAGGTCTTCGACCTGGGAAAACTCGTCTCGAGACGAGTCGCCCGCGCTGGGATCCGATTCGCGCACGCACCAACCTCCCGCTAGGCCGCAAGTCTCCCTCTTCGAGGCGCGCTTGGGATCCCCTAAAAGGGGGACTCTCGTTCCAGCCCGCGTTAGCCTGCGTGCGTGAACCTGCCCCGTGAAATGGCCGTTGTCGGCGCCGGCACGATGGGCGCCGGCATCGCGCGGATCTTCGCGGACGGAGGAGCGGAGGTCCGGCTCACGGCCCGCCGGCAGGAGAGCCTCGACGCGGCTCGGGAGCGGGCTGGAAAGGCCGTGGTGATGACCACGGACCTCGATGAGGCGCTCGCGGGCGCCGAGCTCGTCGTCGAGACGATCGTCGAGGAGGTCGAGCCGAAGCGCGCCGTGCTCGCACGCGCGGAGGAGCTTGCGGCGCCCGATGCGCTCCTGACGACGAACACGTCGTCGCTCTCGGTGGACGACGTGGGCGGCAATCTCCAACGGCCCCGGCGCTTCGCGGGCCTTCACTTTCTCAACCCGCCCGAGCTCGTCGAGGCGGTCGAGGTCGTCGGAGGCCGGCGCACGTCGTTCGAGACGCTCGAGACCCTCCGCGCGTGGATGGAAGAGCTCGGCAAAGCGCCCGTCGTCGTGCGCGTCGACGTGCCCGGCTTCGTCGTCAACCGGCTGCAGTACGCACTTCTCCGCGAGGCCTATGCGCTCGTCGACGCAGGCGTCTGCAGCTTCGAGGACGTCGATCGCGCCGTCACCGCCGGACTCGGTGCGCGCTGGGCCGCGATCGGCCCGTTCGAGACCATGGATCTCGCCGGGCTCGACGTGCACGCGGCCGTGGCGGAGAACCTGTGGCCCGAGCTCGCGACGACGACGAAGCCCTCGCGCTCCATCGAGGCCGCTCGCGAGCGCGGCAGCATCCGCGCCGACTTCGACGCCGAGGAGCTGAAGGCCCGCCGCGACCGGGTCCTACGCCTGCTGCGCGAGGCATAGGGAGAACTCGTCCGACTCGTCGGTCCACCAACCCGAGACCTGGAGGCCGGCCGCGGCGAGCTCGTCCTCTGCGCTCGGGCGCGTGAACTTCGTCGAGATCTCGGTGCGAAGCCTCTCGCCTGCCGCGAACTCGACGGTGAGGCCGAGATCGCGCACGTGCACCGTCTGAGGCTCGAGCGCGCGCACGTACATCTCCATGCGGCTTCGCTCCGCGACCCATTCGGCCTCGGGGCGAAAGCGCTCGACGTCGAAGTCGGCTCCGAGCTCCCGGTTGAGGATGGGGAGCAGGTTCGAGATCAGCCCGTCCGTGTACCCGAGGTCGTCGCGGTAGGCGCCTGCGATTCGCTCGGGATCCTTCACGAGATCGAGCCCGAGCAGGAGGCCGCCGTCCGTGCCGACGAGCTGCGCCACGTTCTCGAAGAGTATTGCCCGCTCCTGGGGGCCCATGTTCCCCACCGTGGAGCCGAGGCACATCACGAGCGTCCCCTCGTCGGGCTCCGGCAGGCCCGATTCGAAGTCGCCGACGATCCCGAGGATGTCGAGGCCGGGATACCGCTGCGCGAGCATTCGGCCCGCCGCCTCGAGCGCTTCCTCGCTGACGTCGATCGCGACGTAGCGCTCGAGCCCCGTTAGCGCGTCGAGGACGAGCGGCGTCTTCAGGGACGAGCCGGGGCCCAGCTCCGCGGCTCGCCGGGGGCGGACGAGCGCCTCGACGTCACGTGCATGGGCGGCCAACAGCGGCCGCTCGACCTGCGGGAGGTAGTACTGCGGCAGACGCATGATGCGGTCGTAGAGGTCGGCGCCGCGCGCGTCCCAGACCCAGCGGGAGCGCATGAACTTGGGGCTCGCCGTGAGCCCCTCGCGCGCCTCGCGGCGAAGCTGCTCGCGGAGCTCCGCTGCGCCGAGCCTTCGCTCGAGACGAAAGCTCACAGGCCGTGCCGCTCCGCCTCCGCCTGCGCCTCCGGGTAGCCCGCGTCCGCGTAGCGCGCGACGCCGAGCGCGGGATCCGTCCAGAAAACGCGCCGGAGCTTGCGCTCGGCGAGCTCGCTGCCGTCGGCGACCACGACCATCCCGGAGTGAATGGAGCGGCCGACGCCGACGCCGCCGCCGTTTCCGACTGCGACCCAGCTCGCTCCCTGCGCCGCGTTGAGGAGCGCGGAGAGGATCGGCCAGTCGGCGATCGCGTCGCTCCCGTCCAGCATCCCTTCGGTCTCGCGCGTGGGCGAGGCGACCGAGGCCGGATCCATGTGGTCGCGCCCGATCGCGAGCGGCCCGCACTCGCCCGAGCGCACGAGGTCGTTCATCGCGAGAGCCACGCGGTCGCGCTCGCCGAGGCCCAGCCAGCAGATGCGCGCCGGGAGGCCCTGCAGTGGGACGCGCTCGCGCGCGAGCTCGATCCAGCCGCGCAGGGAGTCCGTCCCGATGACGTCCATCAGCGCGTCCTCACTCCTGCGCAGATCCCCCGGATCGCCCGAGAGGCAGATCCAGCGGAAGGGCCCGACGCCGCGCGCGAGGATCGGGCGCACGTACTCCGCGACGAAGCCGGGGATGTCCAGCGCCTGCGGCAGGCCGTGCGCAGCGGCCTGGGCGCGGATGCCGTTTCCGTACTCGAAAACGACGGCGCCGCGCTCGCGATAGCCGAGCAGCGCCTCGACGTGGACGGCGAGGGAGTCGTAGACCGCGGCCTGGAAGCTCGGGTCCGAGGCATCCGCGCGCGCGGCGTCCTCCGCCGAGAAGCCGCGCGGCACATAGCCGCGCAGCGGATCGTGCGCGGCGGTCTGGTCCGTGACGACGTCGAAGTCGACGCCGTCGACTAGGAGCCGGGGAACGACGTCTGCCGCGTTCCCGATCAGAGCCACCGTGGCGCGGCCCGCGGGATCGAGGTGCGCGGCAAGCGCCTCCTCGTACTCCGCGACGAGATCGACCCAGCCGTCAGCCAGGCGGCGCGTCGCGCGCGCAGGATCGACCTCGACGACGAGCGCGCGGCCGCCGTTCAGCTCGACCCCGAAGCCCTGCGCGCCGCCCATTCCGCCGAGCCCGGCGGTGAGCACGCGGCGCCCGGCCAGCGAGCCGCCGAAGTGCCTGTCCGCGGCGGCGCGAAACGTCTCGTAGGTGAAGCCGAGGATGCCCTGCGTGCCGATGTAGAACCAGCCGGCCGCGGTCATCTGCCCGTACATGGTGAGGCCCGCGTCTTCGAGCGAGCGGAACGTGTTCTGGTCAGACCACTCCGGGACGACCATCGCCGTCGAGATGAGGACGCGCGGTGCGTCCTCGTGGGTCGGCAGGACCGCGACCGCCTTGCCCGACTGGACGATCAGCGTCTCGTCGGGCCCCAGGCGCTCGAGGGCGGAGACGATCCCCTCGAGTGCTTCCGGTGAGCGTGCCGCCTTTCCGCGGCCGCCGTAGACGATCAGTGCGCCGGGGTCCTCGGCGACGGCAGGGTCGAGGTTGTTGAGGAGGCAGCGGAGCGCGCCTTCGGCCTCCCAGCCGCGGCAGCGGAGCTCGCTCACCCGCCGACGCCGGGGAAGAGGACGCGGAACGAGGCGCCGCCGCCGGGGTTGTCCTCCACCCAGGCGCGGCCGCCGTGCAGCGCTGCGAACTGCGCCACGAGCGCGAGCCCGACTCCGACGCCGGTCGCCTCCACCTCGCTCCCGCGCGTGAAGGCCTGGAAGATCGCCTCCTTCTCCTCGTCGGGAACACCCGGCCCGCGGTCGTCGACGCGGACGAGCGCCCCCGACCCGTTCGGCGCGACGGAGACCAAGATCGGGGAGT
>Ga0207674_10007547_pt1 | contig 12669 bp, 10 predicted proteins | sample KBSCornC72_FD_184303 | JGI IMG/M metagenome (GOLD analysis project Ga0207674, IMG submission 184303) | Corn rhizosphere microbial communities from Kellogg Biological Station, Michigan, USA - KBS Corn C7-2 (SPAdes) (version 2) | ecosystem: Host-associated > Plants > Roots > Rhizosphere > Soil ... | reverse complement strand
CCCATCACGAATACTCAGTCCAGCGGAATTACAAACGTCTGGGTGACGATCAGCACGAGCGTTCAACCTTCCGGCGCCGCGACGTTTTTGAAGTCGACGTTGCCGCGCACCGATCCGGCGGTGGAGCCATGTGTCGCGGATGCGGCGAAAACCACGATCTCGTGCCCGATTGGATCGATCGATCCCGGCGCCACCAAGACCTTTGTCGCGATATTCAATGTTCCGACCCAAGGAACGCAGATCAGCATGAACTGGGAGGTTCCGGCTGGTCAAGGTGGACCGAATCCGGTGCCGTCATCGAACGTGGTACTCGCCGGGAACCTCGTCACCACGCCGATGAGCGCGGCGGCCACGGGAAATCTGAAGAAAGGGACGGACAGCAGCGTTCAAAGCTACGTGCTGGACAACGAAACGCTCGCGACCGGTGTCGTGGATATTTCCGGTGCGAAGACAGCGGTCAAGGTGCCGGTGCCCGCACCGGTATCGATCGAACAGTTCATTCCCGCCGAATCGTGCGCGGCCATCTACAAGACTTGTTTCAACTCCAAATTGACCATCCAGGAAGGCGCGCAACAGGTCGTGTTCAGTCCTCCCTTCCTCCAGATCGAACTTCGCCGCAGCGCGGCGACGCTGAAGGGGGGTGCGTCGATCGATCAGGCGATTCTTCAGTACAAGGACACAACAGGCCCTTGGGAAGATATTCTTCCCTGCGAAACCGATGGCACCCCGATTCCGGCAGGCAGAGTCAATTGCTATCAGCTTCAAACTGGCGGCCAAAAGGGTTTGGTCGACCCGGTTACCAAGGAGTGGGTCTTCTTCCTGCTCGGAAACAAGAACGGGTTGAGGGCGTTCTAAGTCCCCGGCGGTGTCTGGATTCACGCCACTGCAGAGGTCATTTCAGACAGGGCGATTGCGGCACGGCCTGCCGAAACGATGTCGCCCTTGGCGGTGTACAGCGAGATTGCCTCGCGCATGAGCATCTGGGCGTCGGCCGTGCGCCCGGTCAAACTGAGCACCCTGGCAATCTCGATGGACGCCGCCGCCTGAAGCATCGAGACGTCCGTCTTCTTCGCGATGTCGAGGGCGGCGCGCGCGAGCTCCTCTGCGGCGCCGAACGATCCGGCTCGGCACAGGATGGGCACCCGCGCGCAGCGCCACAGCACCTGTGAATCCACGTCGTCTTCGGCCGCCAGCTTTTCCGCTGCCTCGGTCAGGGTCAGCGCTTCGGCGTCGCGACCCTGCTCCCCCACTGCGCGCCCCAGCAGGGCTGCCATCGTCGGGAGGAAGTAGGTTTCGCCCATGGCGGTGAGGGCTTCGTAGTCGCCGCGCAGCTCGCGCTCGGCGGCCACGGGGTCGCCCGCGAGCAATTCGATCAGCGCTGAATCGAGCGACGACGACGCCTCGCGCACGCCGTGGCCCAGGTCGCGCAGCCCGGCGCGCGCCTCCCGGTAGAGCGAGCGCGCCGTTTCGAAGTCGCCTTGCATCGCATGCAGCTGCGCGATCTTGCACATGATCAGACACTGCACCTGCCGGTCGGCAAGTTCGGTGGCAATCAGTTCGCCGCATTGTTCGATGGCTTGCGGCACAGGCGTCGGGCCGTACAGGGCGGCGAACGACAGTCCCAACGCGCCGCGCGCGACCATCCGATCGTCGCCAGCCATCCGAGCGTGGGTGATGACCTTGCTGATCGCGGTCCCGGTCTCGGCGAGTCGGCCGGCGATTTGCTCGACCAGCGCGATCAGGCGCCATGCCTTGGCCAGTTCGGAATGCGCAGCTTCACGCTCGAGCGCAGGAATGGTTTCGGTCGTCAACAGCAGCGTGTCCTCGCTCCAGTTGCCGGGCTCCCCGCTGTGCAGGCGCACCAGCATGCGAACCAACTGCGCCGCCGCGGCAACCCGTCGATTCGACGAGGCCTGCGCAAGCGACTTGGCTTCCTCGATGAATGCGCGCGCGTCGGTGAAGTTGCCGAGCTCCAGCAGCACGTCACCGAGTTCGGGCAACATCGCAAGACGTTCCTCATGTGCCTTCGGCAGCATCGCGATGGCACGACGGAACAAGCCCTCGGCCGACTGCATGTCGCCGCGCAGGAACGCTCGACGCGCGGCGGAACCCAGGCGCTTTGCCCCGTCGCGACCGAGCGCCAACCCTTGTTCGTCCAATGGGCCGAGCTCGGACAAGTACCGGTAGGCCTGCTCCAGGTGGTATCCGAGAATCTCCTCGAACTCCAAGCCGCGGTCGTATTCCGCGTTGACGCGATCGGCCCATCGCACGAACTCTGCATGCAGCGTTGCGCGCGCGCGCTTCAGCAGGCCGTTGTAAACCGTCTCGCGGACCAGGTGGTGGTCGAACCGATAGCGAAGATCGGTCTGACCTGGCGTCGCCATCCGCCGGATGAGCTGCTTCGTCGTCAGGGCGGTCAGGTACGTGTCGATCGCCACCCGCACCGGCGCGGGTGCGAGCGCCTCGACCGCCGGTTGCGCGAACTCCAAGCCGATCACCGACGCCGGGTCCACTGCCGCGCGCTCCTCGCGCTGGAGGCGGTCGATGCGCGCCTCTAGCAGCGCCTGAATCGTCGGCGGCACCGCGATCTCGCCGTAGTCCTCGGCCCGTCGCCAGCGCCCGTCGGCCAGGCGCAACGCTCCGCTGTCGATCAGCATCGAGAGCATCTGTTCGACGAACAGCGGATTGCCCTCGGCAGCCTCGACGATGCGGTCGACAACGTCCTGCGCCAGTCCTGCCGAACCCAGAAGGTTCGCCACCACCTGCGCGGATGCATCGTTGCTGAGCGGACCCAGCACGAGCCGTATGGCCCCGTCTCGTTCGCCCCACTGCGGACGCTCCTGAATCAGGTCCGGTCGGGTCGTGGCGAGCAGCAGAATCGGCGCACCGGTGCCGGCGTCGAGAATGTGCTCGATGAGATCCAGAAACGCCGGATCGGCCCAATGGATGTCGTCGAGCAGCGCGACCACCGGCATGGTCGTCGCCAGGCCTTCGAGAAACTTTCGCGCCGCCCAGTACAACTCGAGCAGCGGAAATTGCGCGGGGTTCAGACCCACTGCCGACGCCAGCCGTTCGGCGACATCGGCATCGCCCACGACCTGCAGGACTTTTGCGCGGGCGAGCTCGGGCGAGTCGTCGGCGCGGATGTCGGCCGCCTCGGTGAGCATGCCGCGCAGCGGCCAGAACGTGACGCCTTCGCCATAGGGCAGGCAGCGGCCGCGCAGCACGCGCGCACGCGGGGCGACACGCTCCAGCGTTTCATGGACAAGGCGCGATTTGCCCACCCCGGCATCGCCGACGATCGTCGCCAGCCGCGCTGCCCGGCGCCCCACCACCTCGCGGTACAACTCGTCCAGCGCCGCGAGTTCGGCGTCACGGCCGACCACCGGCGTGTCCTTGCGTCGCACGTTGCCGTCCAGACCGGGCGCCGAGAGCAGCCGATATGCCGGCACGCGCTGCGCCTTGCCCTTCAGTTCCAGCGGCTCCACCGCCTCGACCTCGACCGCATCGCGCACCAGGCGGTAGGTGATCTCGCCGAGGTAGATCTCGTTCTCGGGTGCCGCCTGCTCGAGCCGGGCGGCGACATTCACGGCGTCGCCGATGGCAAGTTTCTGGTCCACTGCCTGATCGTCGTTGGCAACGACTTCGCCGGTGTTGATGCCGGTGCGATTGGCCAGTGAGACTCCATAGCGCTGCATCAGGTCGCCGTTGACCCGCTGCAGCGCAGTCTGCATGCCAGCGGCAGCGCGCACTGCGCGCAGCGCGTCGTCCTCGTGTGCGCGCGGCAGTCCGAACACGGCCATGATCGCGTCGCCGATGTACTTTTCGATCTTGCCGCCGTGGCGCGTGATCTCGGCCGCCATCGCGCGGAAGTACCGGTCCGTGACCTCGCGCATGGCCTCCGGATCGAGATGCTCGGCCAGTGCGGTCGAACCCTTCAGGTCGGAGAACAGGATGGTCACCGTCTTGCGCACTTCGTGCGCCGGAAGCGACGCCGACGTGGCCGGTCCTGCGAGCGGAGTGCCGCAGTATCCGCACAGCCTGAACTTGGGAGGGTTGTCCTCGCCACAACCGGGACACTTCACCATTTCGGCGAGTCTACCTTCATGTATGCAAGTTGGTGTGAGGGTGTGGGGAGCGCGCACAACACGCGACCTCAAAACTATCGATGCCGTCTGCTCGGGGTATGCGCCTTGCATCCGTGTGCTGTATGGGTCGGGTGAAGCGCCAGCAGTGCGGCCGCAACCCCATTGGTCCAACCAAAGCCATCCTGCAACGGATACTCGCCGCCTGCGCCTCCATGCGTCGAATCCTGCTCGACCGTGCGCAAGGCATACTTCTCGACCAACTTCCCCTCGCGCTCGTACAGCGCCGCCACGGTGCAAAGCCAGCGGTCCGCGATGACATCGGCCAGCGTCGACTGGCCGTGGCGGCGCAGGCCGAGCACGGCCATCCACTGAACCGGCGCCCAGCCGTTGGGACAGTCCCATTGCTGGTCGCTGCGGCACTCCGTGGCGGCTATCCCGCCGGGCGCGAGAAGTCGCTGCTGCAGGGTTCGCGCCATTGCCTCGGCCTGGCGGTCGTCGATCAAGTCGACGAACAGAGGCACCACGCAAGCCGCTGTCAGGCGGTCGCGCCGCTCGCCGCGCCTCCAGTCGTAATCGAAGAAGGCGCCCGCCTGCTCGTTCCACATCAGCGCCCGGACTGAAGCACGGCGATCGGCAGCGAGCGCCTCGAAGCGGCGGTGTGTTGCCCGGTCGCCTGCCTTCGCGGCGAGTGCGGAAATCTGCAGCTCCAGCCGGAACAGCAGGGCGTTGAGGTCGATCGGCAGGATGTCGGTCGTGCAGATGCTCACGAGCGATGGCGCGGTCACGGCCTCGTGCCGCGTCGCGCCGTGACGCGGCGGCGACGTTCCGGCCGGCAGCTCGCGCAGCCAGCGGGTGGAAAAGTCCCAGCCGGACTCGCAGGCCGCACGCAGGTCGCGATAGACCTCGGCCGGCTCTCGTTGCGCGCTGCGCACGGTCGTGACGTCCTCCAGCCAGGACTCTTCACGTGGCGCGTCGCGATCGTCCCAATAACGGTTGAGCAGACCGCCGTCTTCGAGCCGCACCACGCGCTGGCAGGCCTGGCCGTTCGCCAGCCCCTCGGCACCACGCATCCACCATGCGTGCTCCTGGCGCAACTGCGGCAGAAGGTCGACGGCCTCGCAGACGCCCTGCTCCTGCCCCAGCTCGACCATGAGGGCGAACATCGGCGGCTGCGAGCGTCCGAGGTAGTAGCTGCGCGTGCCGTTGGGCACGTGGCCATAGGTGTCGATCAGGTAGGCGAAGTTCTCGAGCATGTAACCCACCAGCTCCTTGCGCCCATCGGCGGCCAGGCCCAGCATGGTGAAGTACGAATCCCAGTAGTAGAGCTCCCCGAAGCGACCGCCAGGCACGACGTATGGATGGGGCAGCTGCAGCAGGGACGAGGCCGGCGGATGCGCCTGGGGATGCCGTGTCAGCACGGGCCAGAGCGACGCAATGTGCTCGCGGATGGGCTGTCCGGGCACGGATTGATACTCGGCGGGCGCAGGTTGCAGCGAACTGAAATGTGCGTCGACAAAGCGTCGCAGGTCGAAGCCGGGTGCCGCGCACTCGGCTCGATAGGCGGCAAGGATGTCGACCGGCTCGCCCTGGGGTGCACAGTCGACGAAGGTCTTGCTGTCATCGAAGACTCGGCTTTGCTGAACCGCAACGAACAGTTCCTGGTAGCGGTCAGCCGGAGTCAACGCGTCCGGGGCGGGTGTGCGTCCGGCGCGATCGCGGCGCTCGCCTTGCTGTTTCATGATGACCTGTTGAAAGACTCGATGGGATACGGACCACACGCATCGCGTTCCGTTCCGGATCGAGGTGTCAGACGAAGCCGCGTCGGGCGTCACCGACTTCGTGCACGCAGGCAAGCACACGATGCCTCGAAAGGGAGCCTCCGGCCGGCCCGCCGAAGGCGCGCGGCTAGAGCGAAGTGTGCTCAGCGTCCATCAACACGTAGCGCGCAAACAGAAAATCGCGAATCGTCGACACGCGTTCGCCCGACCAGGCGAGCACGACGAAGTAGTCCGGCCGCGCATCGGGACGCTCGTGTTGTTGAATCAGCACGGCCGGCCGACCCTCGACGAGGCCTGGCCATGCTCTCCAACCCTGCGTCTGCCCGTATCGCCCGAAATACTCGCCGACGGCCGGTCCCTGCAGCTGCAGGCGATTCACCAGGTCGAGCTGCACGTCGGCAGCCAGCATCGTGCGAAGCGTGTCGAAGTCGCGGGCATTGAACAGGTCGACATACCTTCGCAGCAGTCGTTGTTCGGCGGTCGACAACTCAGGGCGCTGGACCGCCCTCGCCGATTGACCGGCCAGCTCGCGCAGACGGCCGCGCCCACGCTGCAGGATCGACTTCACCGCTGGCACCGTGGTGCCGAGGATCTCGCTGACCTCCTGGGCGGAATAGTCCAGAACGTCGAACAGGATCACCACGCTACGCTGCGATGCAGGCATCTGCATGAAAGTCGGCAAGGTCGCCGCTGCCGCTTCGCGCCGCGCCTGCTCGTCGACCGGATGAACGATCGAGTCCACGTCGTCCTCGTTCTGCGTGCCGTCGATGCGCGCTCGACGCCGCAGCAGGTCGAGCGCCAGGTTGTGAGCGATCCGGAACAGCCAACCTTCGGGGTTGTCGATCGGCCGATCCGGCAAGGCTGACTCCAGCGCGCGCAACAAAGCGCCTTGCACGATGTCTTCGCCGTCGAGAGCCGAGCCCACCATTCGGGCGCAGTAGCGGTGCAACGTCGGGCGCAGGCGGTCGAGATCGATCGACGACAAGGGATGCGAATCAGGTGCGGGCGACTGAGTCATTCGGCTGGGGCTCAAATGCACCGCGCCAAGGCGGCTGGATGGCTCACGCAACGACGGTGGACGTCACATCGCACGTCATCGCTTCCATCTGCGCGATTGCCTTGATGCGTTCGAAGTAGGCCGGCATCTCGGGTCGCTGTCGCATCGCCGCAATCCCGTCGGCGCTGCGCCATTGGCCGTAAATTATCACGCGCCGACCGTCGCGCGAGACATGCAGCGAGGACGAGACGAAGCCGGGGACCTTTGAAATCCACGCGTCGGTGCCCTCCTTCAACAGCGCCACAAGTCGATCGCGATCTTCGGCAGCGACACTGAAGACGTTGATCAGCGTGGTGAGTCGGGCATCGGCGTTGATGTTGGGTGTCATGGTGTTGGTGGTCGGTTGAGAGAGTGATGCAAACGGAGCGCTTGCCCCGAGCGCGAGCGCGCCGGCCAGCAGGCTGCGACGCCTTGGCCGCGCGGGAGATCGTTGCGTCGACATGGATGTGCTCTGGCGGACCCGACATGAAGGGTTCGCAACTGCATAGACGTCGGACAACGGTCAAACGAATCGGTCCGAAGGTGACGTCACGACGGATGCGCGAGATCCAGCCGACGCCTGGCTGCCGATCCGATCCGGATTTCAGCGGGCCTTGGCCTGCGCGCGATGCTCCGAAATCGCCTTCGCAAGGTCGGTGAGTTCCTCGCATGGCAGCACGCAGATCGACCTGAGCGCCGCCAGATGCTTCTCGGCACTCGCGACGTCGCCGACCATCAGATAGGCCTCGCCGATGTATTCGTGCGCCCCGCGGTGCCGCGGATCGATCGTCAGCGCGCGCTTGTAGTGTTCGAAGGCCTTGTCCATCTGGCGCAGCTTGCGATGCGCGAAGCCGAGCTCGTTGTGCAGGTCGGCGGAATCAGGAAAGCGGCGAAGCGCCGCGTCGAAGCGGCGCAATGCCGCACCGGCGTCGCCCGCCTCGCGCGCCGCGAGGCCGGCGACATAGTCTTGGTCCTGCAGCAGCGCCTGGTTGTCTGCGTCGTCCGACGGTGCAGCGCCAGCACCATGCAGCGCCAGCACGCACGCCGCAACACCCAGCCACCGCCGCCTCGCGCGCATCAGCTGGCGGCCAGGTAGGTCTTGGCGCGCGCCAGTTCGGGCCGCGGCGAATCGGCGTCGCGGGCGAGCTCGAGCAGGCGGGCATACAGGCGCTTGGCCTTGGCACGATCGCCGGCAGCGTCGGCCGCGAGCGCAGCGCCGGCAATGCTGCGGAAACGGTTCGGCTCGCGCAGCTGCGAGCGCTCGTACTCGACCAGTGCCGCAGCCGGCTGCTTGAGCTCCATCAGCATCTCGCCGAGCAGTTCGCGCGCCGGCACCATGCGCCCGGGGGTCACGATGTGCTTCTCGTTGCGGTCTTCGAGGTCGGCCGCCGCGCGCATCAGGCGCAACGCCTCGTCGGGCTGCCCGTGGGCCAGCGCAATCCAGCCGGCCACCGCGGTGCGCTGAATCTCGACCTCGGTCGCCCAATAGCTGTTCTTCGCGTCGACCAGGGCCTTGTGCTGCACCGCCAGCGTCTGCGCCTCCGTCTCGGCTGCGGCGACGTTGCCGCCGCGCACGGCGCCGAGCGCACGCGAGAACGTGGTGAGCGCATCGCAGAACGGGAACCTGGAGCCTTGCTGTGGCAACTGCGCCGCGGTGGCCCAGTCACCACGTTCGAGTGCCATGCGTGCCGGCATCGCCGCGGCGGCATAGGGCCCGGCCTGTGTCGTCGGGTCGGCGCTCACGCGCGCAAATTCGTCGAGCACGCGTCGTGCGTCCTGGTCGCGACCGAGCTGCAGCTGTGCATAGATCATGTAGTCGGCAGCATGGAAGGCGCTGGCGCCGTCGTTGTCCTTCTTCGCCACATCGGCCGAGCGCCGGTTGGTCGCGATCGAGTCCTGCCAGGCTCCCACGCGGGTGAAGATGTGCGAAGGCATGTGCAGCGCATGCGGCGCATCGGGTGCGATGCCGGCATAGCGCCGCGCGGCAGGCAGGCCCTTGTCGGCGATCGGCGGTGCGTCGTAGCTGTGGATCAGGTAGTGCGCGATGCCGGGATGATCCGGATACTTGACGAACATCTTCTCGAGCGTGGCCGCTGCCTTCAGATAGGCCGCATAGGTCTGGTCGGCCTGCGACTGCGTCCCCGCGACGTACAGCGCGGCGAAGATCTGCGCCTCGTCGTCGTCGGGGTATCGCGCAGCGAGCGCCTCGAAGGCCTGCGCCCGCGAGGCCTGGCGCGCACGCTCCGGCCGGTTGGCGAAGTCGGCGTAATAGGCGGCCACCGCGGCGATGTAGTCACGCTCGCGCTGGGTCTTGGCGCCGATGCGCTGTCCCTGGTCGAGCGCGGCCTGCGCCGCCTCGGCGCCCTTGGGCGAAGAGCCCTGCCCGGCCAGCGGGTTGTTCATCAGGATCGCTGCAATGCCGAACGTGGCGATGGCACACGCCGGATCGTCCTCGAGCACATGGCGGAAGGCCTTCTCCCCGGCCGAGAACCAGAACGAGTGCAGCATCGCAACCGCGCGCTGGAACTCAGCCTGCACCTTGGCGTCGCACGAGTTGGCGAACGACACCTTGCCCAACGTGCCTTTGCCCTCCTCGACCTCGTGTGCCAGCGACGCATTGATCGACATGCTCGCCAGCGCGACTGCAACGGCGACCCGATGGATTCTCATGCTCGTCTCCTCGGAGTGCCCGGCGCGGCGCGCGAGTGAGCCCCGTGGACCGACGAGCAAGCCGATTCTGCGCGCCAGGATCACCGCCAGCAACGGATGGACCAGGATCGCGCGCCACAGCCCCCTAGAACAACAGCGCCAGTGGCAAGCGTCTGCGTGTCACCAAGGCGCATCTCTGGTGCTTCGGCGCACGGCACCAACGGGCACGCTCTGCCGCGTCTTCGCGACCACCGACAATGCCGACATGGCACGAGGCACCCTCATCCAAAACTCCGACCTGCGTGGTGCCGCGCGCCTGGCAGCCGACGCGACGGCCGGCCTGACCGATCTGGTCGAGGCCATGCATGAGCGCATCGCACGCTTGCCCGGCCGGCCGGCGCCCGCGCTGGGCGGGCGCACGAGCGGCCTCACCGGCCTCGTGTACAAGACCGTCCGCGGCGTCACGCGCCTGGTGGGCGGCAGCGTCGAGTCGCTGCTGGGCCTGCTGGTGCCGGCCCTGGGCTCTGACGGTCCGGTGCCGGAGCGCGGAGCCGTGATTGCCGCGCTCAACGGCGTGCTGGGCGACCACCTCGCGGCCACCACGAATCCGCTGGCCACGCCGATGGCACTGCGCCGCGACGGTCGTGTCTTGCCGCTCGAGACTGTCGCACTCGCCGCCACCCTGCCCGATGCGAGTGGCAAGGTGCTGGTGCTGATCCACGGCCTGTGCATGAACGACCTGCAGTGGACACGCGACGGGCACGACCACGGCAAGGCAGTGGGCCAGGCACTCGGCTTCACGCCGGTCTACCTGCACTACAACAGCGGTCTGCACATCTCGATCAACGGTCGCGCACTGGCCCAGCAGCTCGAGCGCCTCGTGGACGCGTGGCCGCGGCCCGTGGAGCGCGTCGCGCTGCTCGGCCACAGCATGGGCGGGCTGCTGGCGCGCAGTGCGCTGCACTACGGCGTACAGGCCGGCCACCGCTGGCCGGCGCGTCTGAGCGACATGCTGTTCCTGGGCACGCCGCACCACGGCGCGCCGCTGGAGCGTGCCGGTCACTGGATCGACATCCTGCTCGACGCCACCCCCTATGCGGCGCCTTTCGCCCGCCTGGGCAAGGTGCGCAGCGCGGGCATCACCGACCTGCGGCACGGCAACCTGCTCGACGACGACTGGCTGGGGCGCGACCGCTTCGCGCGGCACGCGGATGCGCGGCAGCCTGTGCCGCTGCCCGCCGACGTACGCTGCTGCACCGTGGCCTCGAGCATCGGCGTCCAGACCGGAGGCCTGAAGGACCGGCTGCTCGGCGACGGACTCGTGCCGCTGGACAGTGCGCTCGGCCGGCACGCGATCTCCGCACGCTGTCTCGCCTTTGCCGAAGAGCGGCAGTGGATCGGCCACGGCATCAACCACCTGGATCTGCTGAAGGCCCCTGAGGTGTACGCGCAGTTGCTGCGCTGGCTGAGCGACTGACCGCGATCCTCGCCGGCCCTCATCGGACCGGTCTTGAGTGCGAGCTGTCGCGGTCGTGATCGCACGCAGGGTCTTGCGAGATGCCGGCGTCTCGCACCGTGCCGGTGGGCCGCATGCTGACCTGGTAGATCAGGCAGTCGTTGCGGTTGTAGCGGTAGTTCCAGATCGTGAGGCTTTCCTGGCGAACCCTGAACGTCCATGTCGGCGGGCCCACGCGCGCCAGAACCTCGTCGCGTGTCATGCCTTCCCTGATTGCCGAAAGATCCGCTTCGGTCGGAATCTTGACGTTCTGCACGCCAGCGCATGCCGCCAGGAACGCGACCAGAACCGGCGTGGCCAACCGCCTGGCGCGCTGGATCGCCGCTGTAGGTTCGTCTCTCATCGATGCTCCTGTTTCGAAATCGCATCCCGTTGGCAAGCGCATGCCTGCCCCTCGGTTGCGACCCGTTCAGGCCATCGCGTGTTCCCCGCTTCGCGACCGGAAGATCTCAAGCCGCGTCAGCGTTCGGACCGAAGAAGTGCTGGAACAGGTCCGGCTCGATGACCTCGCGCGTCGCGAGACCGCTCAGCCGCTCGACAAAGGGCTGCGGGACCGGCACCGGGTCGAGCGCGACCGGCATCGTCGCGCTCCACGGCGAGTCGAAGCTCATGCTGTTCTGGAAGCGCGAATCGTTGGCGCCGTGCACCGAAGCCGGCTGGCGGTGAATCACCCGCTTGGCCAGAGACGGCAGTTCTTCCCACTCGATCGCGTCGGTGTTCACCAGGGCGCCGCGGCTCGCTGCGAAATGCTGTCTGGCTTGGGCGTGGCTCATGTGCGGACCTCTTGAACTGCTGTCGAATGTGGTATGAGCAGGTTATCGACAAGCGCCGCCTCTCATTGATCGAGAAACAAGGCCATGCAGTACCTGATTTGCGCGTCGATGGTCGAGCGCGAAAAGGCCGCTTTTGTCGTTGGTAGGATTAACCTCAAGCGTCCCAGCCCGGTGAAATGGGCTTTCGGGCCGAACCGATTCAGGTTCGGCCCGGTGTCGACTGAATAATGCCTGACACGATATTCAGCCGAGTCCGAACAGGAGCCCCACCCCATGGACTATGACGCCTCGCGCAACGCGCTCTTCCATCCCGAGCTCGCACAGTCCCGATTCCTCAGGGAAGTGCCGCCGCACGACCGGGCCCTGGCGTGCGAGGCGGCCCGGCTCGCGTACTACCGCTGGGAAGAGCTTGCGCACGAGAAGGAGCGCTTGCGCGAGGCCCTGGTGGCGGCCGGCTTCGAGGGCTCGACGATGGGTCTCTTTCAGCATCCAGGCACCGATGGCCAAGGCTTCGCCGCATTCGATTCAGGAAGCGGCGTCGCCCTCATCGCATTTCGTGGAACGCAGCCCGACCGGGTGGGTGACCTCCTGAGCGACGCCAACGCGCGGCTGAAGCCGTGGCGCCTCGGCGCGGACGGGCGGGACGTCGATGCCGGCGGCGTCCACGCCGGCTTCGCCAATACGGCGCTCGGACTCTGGGAAGACGTGAAGGAGTGGCTCACCACCATTCAAGGCAGGCGCAAGCTGATCATCTGCGGGCACAGCCTCGGCGCTGCGATCGCCACCCTGCTGGCCGTGCCGGCGCGCGCCAATCTCCTCGTGACGATCG
>Ga0207674_10007546_pt1 | contig 12669 bp, 12 predicted proteins | sample KBSCornC72_FD_184303 | JGI IMG/M metagenome (GOLD analysis project Ga0207674, IMG submission 184303) | Corn rhizosphere microbial communities from Kellogg Biological Station, Michigan, USA - KBS Corn C7-2 (SPAdes) (version 2) | ecosystem: Host-associated > Plants > Roots > Rhizosphere > Soil ... | reverse complement strand
AAGCTCGACGCCAAGCTGTCGCAGAAGCTGTTCGAGAAAGTGATGAACCTGCCGATGGCCGAGCGCCAGGGCAGCACCGGCGCCTTCGCCCGCCGAGTCTCCGAGTTCGAGCAGGTCCGCGACTTCTTCGCTTCGACCACGGTCGTTCTCGCGGTCGACGTCACCTTCCTGTTCCTGTTCCTCGGCCTCATCACGATCCTCGCCGGCTGGCTGGTGCTCGTGCCCATCGCCGGCATCGCGCTGATGCTGATCGCCGGCTTCAGCCTGCAGAAGGCGATGGGCCGGGCCGCGCTCGACGCCCAGGCGGATTCGAGCCTCCAGCATTCGGTGCTGGTCGAATCGATCGCCGGCGCCGAGACGCTTAAGGCGGTTCGCGCCGAAGGGCAGATGCTCGGCCGCTGGCGCCGCTATTCGACGATGTCGGCTGCGACCGGAGAGCGGATGCGCCGCCTGACCGCGATCGCGGTCAACCTCGCCAGCGTTTCGCAGCAGCTGATCAGCATCGGTCTTTTGATCGGCGGCTTCTACCGCTTCCAGGCAGGCGACATGACGATGGGCGCGATCATCGCGATCATCATGCTCGCCGGCCGCTCGCTTCAGCCGGTGGGCCAGCTCGCCTTCCTCGTGACTCGCGGCAAGCAGGCCTTCGCGACCCTCGATTCGCTCCAGCGGATGATGGATGCGCAGGACGAGCGCCAAGTCGCGATGCGCAGCATCGTCCCGGAAGTCCGCGCCGGCCACATCGAGCTGGTCAACGTCTCCTTCCGCTATCCCAATGCCGGGCGCGATTCGCTGTCCGACCTCAATCTCAAGATCGGCCCTGGCGAGCGCATCGGCATCATCGGCCGCGTCGCTTCGGGCAAGTCGACGCTCGGCCGGGTGATGTGCGGACTCTATCCGCCGACCGAAGGCGAGATGCTGGTCGACGGCCTCGACAGCCGCCAATACCATCCGCACCAGCTGCGCGACGCCTTCCGCTTCGTCGCGCAGGATTCCGAAGTGTTCAGCGGGACCGTCCGCGACAACCTGATGCTCGGCGCTGCGAAGGCCAATGACGAGCAATTGATCGACGCGGTGGTCCGCTCGGGCGCCGACATCTTCCTCTCGCGCGACGCCGCCGGCTTCGACCTTCCGGTCGGCGAGCGTGGATCGCGCCTGTCCGGCGGCCAGCGCGCTCTGCTGGTCCTCGCCCGGGCGCTTGTCAGCCCCTCGAAGATGCTGTTCCTCGACGAGCCGACCGGCGCGATGGACACGCAGACCGAACTCTACTTCATCGAGCATCTGAAGACCGCGCTCGCGCCCGACCAGTCGCTGGTCGTCGCGACGCACCGGCACAACATGCTCTCGATCGTCAACCGCCTGATCGTGATCGACGGCGGCAAGATCCTCGCCGACGGCCCGCGCGACGAGGTGCTCAAGCACCTGACCGAAGCGGCTGCCCAGCAAGCGAAGCCGCCGCAGTCATGACCGCGCTCGCACTTCGCGCTCGGCAGACCGTTGCCGGACGACCGCTCGTGTCGCTCGCGGTTCTGGCGCTCGTCGTAATTGCTTTGGCAGTTGCGCTGTTCGCGGCTCGCGACCGGGCCGACGCGACTATGGTCAGCGTGCGGATCACGCCGACCAAGGCGGCGCAGCTGATCGACGCGACCAGCGGTGCGAAGGCCAACGATTTCCAGGCCATCGGCGACCGCGCAAAGGTCATCAATGCCGCGCTGCCGTTCGTCGGCGGACCGCTCCACGCGGCGCGACCCTTCGCGGTCAGCGGCAGCGACGTCGACCAGCGCCGCGCGTTGTTGTGCATGACTCAGGCGGTCTATTACGAAGCTGGGTTCGAGCCGGTCGAGGGCCGCCGCGCCGTGGCTCAGGTGATCCTCAACCGGATGCGCCACCCGGCATTCCCGAAGTCGGTGTGCGGAGTCGTCTATCAGGGCTCGGGGACGGGCGTCTGCCAGTTCACCTTCGTCTGCGACGGCGCGCTGTACCGGGCTCCGGCGCGCGACGCCTGGATCAAGGCCGAGGAAATCGCGCGCCAGGCGCTCGGCGGCTACGTCGAGACTGCCGTCGGCGAGGCGACCCATTATCACGCCAATTACGTGGCGCCGCGCTGGGCCCCTCTGCTCGCCAAGGTCGCCCAGATCGGGCAGCACATCTTCTACCGGTGGCCGGGCGCGTGGGGTCAGCCCGCTGCCTTCACCGGCCGCTATATCGGGGAGCCGCGCGATCCGCTGTCGATGCGTCCGGCCAAGTCGGTCGCCCAGCCGCTGACCAATGACGCGGTCGCGGTCGTCACTGGCCCGATTACCGACGGGACGATCCTGAAGCGCGCCCCGGAAGATGTCGGCGGCCTGCTCGACACCAGCAAGGGTTGGACCCTTCACATTCCCGGACCCGACGAGAACCCGGCGGCGACCAGGCTCATCGCGGCGCAGGAGAAGAAGCCCGAGGCCCAGATTGATACAGGCGGTCCAGCGGCAATCGTCGCCAGCCGCTGATTGGAGTAAGCGTTCGCCATGGCTACCCTTCCATTCGCAGGACCAGCGATCAAACACCGCCAGCCGATGACCGGCGCGCGGCTGATCATCATCGCCTCGTCCGTCGCAGTCCTGTTGTTCCTGCTGTGGTCGAGCTTGGCGCAGGTCGATGAGGTGACGCGCGGGCAGGGCAAAGTCATTCCGTCGAGCAAGCTCCAGGTGATCACTGCGTCCGAGCCAGCGACGGTGAGCGAGATCCTCGTCAAGTCCGGCCAGCAGGTGAGGAAGGGCGAGCTGCTAGCGCGGCTCGACAGCCCCGAAAGCCGCCAGGTCGAGGCGGAAACGCAATCTCTCCAGGCCCGGGTCTCCCGGCTGACAGCCGAAGGCACGGGCCAGCGCGTCGGCTGTACCGGCACCGACTGCGCCGGCGAGCAGGAACTCCGCCAGGCCCGCGAATCCGCGCTGAGCAGCAAGCGGGCAGCCTATGAAGCGACGGCCGACCAGGCCCGCCGCGACGCCGCCGAAGCTGCTGGAACGATCCAGAGCCTGCAGAGCACCCTCGTCCTCGCCCAGAAGCAGGTCGCGATGCTGGAGCCGCTCGCGGCCAAGCATATCGTTCCCGAGACCGACCTCCTCGACAAGCGCCGCGAGGTCGTCGACATCCAGGGCCGCATCGCCGCCGCGCGCGAGCAGCAGGGCAAGGCGATGGCCGCAGTGCGCGAGGCGCAGGCCCAATCCTCGCAGGCCAATTTCGAGTTCCGCCAGTCCGCGCTTGACGAACGCAGCCAGACTGCGGCCAAGATCGCGGTCAACGAAGAGACCCTGCGCGGTGCTCGCGGGCGCGAATTGCGCTCGCCGGTCGACGGCGTGGTCAACGACGTCCAGGTGACGACCGTCGGCCAATATGTGCAGCCGGGCCAGAAGATCATGGAAGTCGTGCCGCTCGGCGACAAGCTGCTCGTCGAATCGCGCGTGAAGCCGAGCGACATCGCGTTCATCAAGGTCGGCGACCGCGCGCTTGTGAAGGTGACTGCGTACGACTTCTCGACCTACGGCGGGCTCGACGGCCGAGTCGTCCAGGTCTCGGCGGATTCAATCTACGACGAGAATGAGAAGCAGGCCTATTTCACTGTGATCGTCCAGACCGACCGAAGCTTCCTGACCGCCAGCGGTCACCGCCTGCCGATCACGCCGGGCATGATGACCGACACGCAGATCATCACCGGGCGGAAATCGATCCTGACTTACTTGCTCAAGCCGATGTTGAAGGCGAGGAGCGAGGCGCTCCGCGAGCGCTGATCGTCCGCTGAGGTATCGGCGGCGGGAGTCGGCGAACCGTCCTCGGCGCTGGCGATGTTCACCGGAGCCTGCTGCACGCGATAGCCGTGCGTGAACGTCGCGTTCGACGCGAACGTCAGGATCGGCCGGTAATCGTGCACGCTCTCGCTATCGAGCAGCTCGTCGGTGCCGTTGTCGAGCACGTACATGTGCCCGCCGGCGCGAACCACCAGCACCGCGTGATCGGCGCGGCGGACAAGGTCGCGAAGCACCACCAGATAGAGGTCCCGGTCGGCGATTCCGGCGCGGCGCAGCATCGCCAGCTTGGCGATCGCGAAATCCTCACAGTCGCCCTTGCCTGCGTTCAACGTGTCATTTGCCGCCGACCACACGTCGGCGCGGCCCCAGCGGACCTGATCGTCGACGAAGTGGACGCGCTTGTTGACGTACCAGTTGACCGCTTCGAGCCGCTGCACCGAATCCTTGCCGCGAAGATCGGTGGCGAAGGACGCTGCGGCGCCGGTGACGGCCGAGTGCTCGACCTTATGCCAGCGGGCATCGAGCGGGCTGTGGCCGACGCGCAGCGCGACGCTTCCGAACACGTCGGGGCGTCCGTTGAGCACGCCGGGGCTGACCTGAACCTCAGCCTTGCGGAAGACCGCAGGAACGATCGTTGGTCGCGCATAGGAGTAGGAGGCGGGCTGAAGCGCGGGACGCGGCGTTGGTGTCGCCTTCTGCTGGGCAAGCAGCGCCTCGAGCGCGCTCGGGGCGCCGAGTATCGCCTCGGCCTTGCTGAAGGACTGCGCCGATGCGGGCGCCGCAAGGGCGACCGCGGCGGCGGCAGGAGCGAGTGCGCTGAGCGCGCGCCAGGCGAGCGGCTTTCCCATGCCTGGATTTTTCGCAGGACAAGGGAAAGGATGGCCTAAGCGGCATGGTTAAAGCGGTGGTAACCGTGGTCCGCTTCGAGCCGTCGCTTTCGTTTCCGCCCGTCCGAAAAGTGGCAGAAAACAACAGTTTCCTAATTTGAATCAGCATTGTGAACCGAGGCGCCCAACGTGCGTTTTCGGGGCAGCGGTCGAACTCATCGACTCAGGGAGACAAGCATGGCGACGACCAAGAGCGGCCGGTCCAAACGCGGGTTCGCGGCGATGGACCCGGCCAAGCAGCGCGAGATTGCGAGCAAAGGCGGGAAGGCAAGTCACGGCGGTGGGCGGAGGCCCAGCGCCGGCCGTTAGTTGTAGTCCGTTCGCGTGCGCGTAACGAGCGCCGGCGCGCACCCCCCCGTGCGCCGGCGCTCGAGTCTTTTCAGCAACCGGTGAGTGCGCGCTGGCGTTAGGTTGGCGGCATGTACCGTTCGGACCTCAGCAGCACTGACCGCAGCGGCGCCCTGGTGGCTGTTGCGGCGATCCATGCGGCTTTGCTGTTCGCCTTCCTCAACCTGTCGGGAAAGATGCCGCTGCCGGGCCGCGACAGCGTGCTGCGATTGTTCAACGTCGACCAGGTCCAACCGCCACCGCCCCCACCGCCCGCGCAACAACAGCGCGCGAGGCCCAAGGAAAAGGAAGGCGGGTCGGCACCTCGGAACATCAAGAGCGAGGCAACGCCCGTCACTGCGCCCAAACCGCCGATCGTCATCCCGCGGCCGCAGAAGATCGCCGTCAGTGAAACCCCGCGACAGGGGATTGCGCCGACGCAGGGCGCATCGAATGTCGCCGGTCCCGGAACGGGCGCCGGCGGAGTCGGCAATGGGACGGGCAGCGGCAGTGGCGGCAACGGACCGGGCGGCGGCGGAGATGGTGGAGTGGCCGAGCCGCCGCACCTTGCTTCGCCGGTGCTGACCGGGCGTGACATCCCCCGTGGCCTGCTCGATCAGTGGCCGCGCGGAGTGCCGGTGTTCCTCCGCCTTCGGGTCAATCCGCAGGGCTACGTCAGCGAGTGCAACGTGCTCCGCGGCACCGGCAATCCGGCGATCGACAATGCGATGTGCAACATCGCCCACGACCGCCTTCGTTTCCGTCCTGCGCTGAACCGAAGCGGACAGGCGGTTGCAGGATGGTTCGGATACGCGCAACGACCGCCGCGATAACCACAGAAGAGAATCACATGATCGAAGCGGAATGGTGGGACTATGATAGGCTGGACGAGCTGGCCGACGCGGTTGCCGGCGACGTCGGATTCATCATCGAAAGCGCGATCGAGGCGCGCAACGCCTCGCTGATCGCGGTCCCGGGCGGCAAGACCGGTCCGGCGATCTTCCCGAAGCTCGCCGCCCAGAACCAGCAGTGGAAGCGGGTGACGGTCATTCCGACCGACGACCGGCTGGTTCCGATGGACAGCGAACTCGCCAACGTGCGCGAGATCGCGCGGGCCTTCCTTCCGCTCGGCGCTCGGGTGATTCCGATCGCGACCGAGATTGCCGACTACAAGCTCGCCGGCAATTCGGCCGATGCGCGGCTGCAGGACCTGTCGTGGCCGCCGGACCTCGTCTGGCTCGGCATGGGCGCCGACGGGCATACGGCGTCGATCTTTCCGGGCCCCGACCTGCAGGAGGCGCTCGACGCACCGAAGGCGCGGCGCGCTATCGGCGTGATGCCCGACCCGCTGCCGCCCGAGGCGCCGGTCGCCCGGGTGACGCTGACCCGCGCCGCGATCCTGTCGGCGCGGACGATCCTCATCACGGTGACCGGTCAGCAGAAGCGCGACCTGCTCGAGCAGGCGATCGCCGACGGGCAGAGCTCGAAGCTGCCGATCGGGCGCGTGCTTGCCGAGCTCGACCAGCCGATCGACATCCACTGGTGCCCGTGAGGCGCTAGACGTCCTCGAGCGGCTTGCCGGCGGTTTCCTCGAGGAACAGCAGTGAGACGACGACCGAGATCCCGGTGAACACCACCGAGTACCACAGGCCGCTGTAGATATTGCCGGTGAGCGCGACGAGCGCGAAGCTGGTGACCGGGAGGAAGCCGCCGACCCAGCCGGTGCCGACGTGATAGGGCAGGGACATTGCGGTGTAGCGGATGCGCGTCGGGAACATCTCGACCAGCGCCGCGGCCTGGGGTCCGTAGAGCGCGGTCGCGGCGACCACGAACGCGAGCAGGATCAGGACCAGCACGGTCATGTTCGCCTGGGTCGGATCAGCCGATTTCGGATAGCCGGCCTGTTGCAGACGGAAGTCGAGCTCGCGCGCCATCGCGCCCTTGAGAGCCTTCAGCACCGGCGGCTTCAATCCGTCGCCGCCGGTGATCGTCAGGATGTTGCCGCCGATATCGACAACCGTGCGCTGGTTGGGCGGGATCTTCTTGATGATTGGCGGCGCCTGCTCGGTCTCGAACGAGATGCCGCGGGCGATGAGCAGGCTCTTGGCAATGTCGCAGCTGCTCGAAAATTGCGCCGTTCCGACCGGATCGAATTGGGCCGAGCATTGCGACAAGTCGGTAATGACCCTGACCGGCCGGGCCTTTTGGGCCGCGACCAGCGCCGGGTTGGCGGCGAGCGCAATCCAGTGCGACGCCGGGAAATAGAGCACCAGCGCCAGCAGCATCCCGCCGAGCATCACCTTCTTGCGGCCGATGCGATCGCTGAGCCAGCCGAAATAGACGTAGAGCGGCGCGCTGACGACCGTCATCACGATCAGCAGCAGGTCCTTGGTCTGGCCGGGCAGGCCGAGCGATTTTTCCAGGAACACCTGCAAATAGAAGAAGGTAAAGTACCAGACCGCGCCCTGCGCGCACATGATTCCGAAGAAGGCGATCATCACCCGCTTGAGGCTCTCGCGGTTGCCGAACGATTCGCGCAGCGGCGCCTTGGTCACCTGGCCCTCGTCGCGCAGCTTGGCGAAATGCGGGCTCTCCGCGAGCTTTACCCGCATCCATACCGAGATCGCGAGCAGCACCGACGAGACGAGGAATGGGATGCGCCAGCCCCAGCTCCCGAACGCCTCCTCGCCAATGCTGGTGCGGGTCGTGACGATCACCAGCAGGGCTGCAAGCAAGCCGAACGAGGCCGACGACTGGATCCAGCCGGTCGCCGCGCCGCGCTTGTCGTTGGCCGAATGCTCGGCGACGTAGATCGCAGCACCGCCATATTCGCCGCCGAGGGCGATTCCCTGGAGGATCCGCAGCAGGATCAGCAGGACCGGCCCGAGCGCGCCGGCCTGGGCGTAGGTCGGCAACAGGCCGATCAGGAATGTGGCGCCGCCCATCATCGTCACGGTGATGAGGAACGCGCCCTTGCGCCCCATGCGGTCGCCGACAACGCCGAAGATCAGCGCTCCGAGCGGCCGAAAGGCGAAGCCGACGGCGAACAAGGCGAGAGCGGCGATCAGCGCGGGCGTCGGATCGAGCCCGGCGAAGAACACCTTGGAGATGACCGGCGCGAGGCTGCCGAAGATGAAGAAGTCGTACCATTCGAACGCCGTGCCCGCCGACGAAGCGATGATCACTCGCGCCATCGGCCAGGGCGTGTGGTGGTGTGACTTCGCTGCGCTCGCCATCCTGCTCTCCCCTCAAGGTGTGGGATAGCAGCGGCGGGCGTTCAGTCCAGCTTGCGAATCTTGCCGTCGACGCTGCCGAATTTCAGGCCGAACTTCTTGACGACCGTGTGGTTCGTCATGGTTCTGCCGTCAGGAAGGAGCTGCAGCCGCTGGTCGACGTTGAGGCCGCCATTCATCACGTAGCGTATGTTGGCCGACGAGCCCGAGACGGAAATCTCGACTGGGCCTTCCGCGTCGCTCAGCGTGCCGGTGAAGCGTCCCGGTCCGGACGGATGCATCACCCATTTGCGGACGCGGGCGGGTTTGCCTTGCTCGTGCACGGTGTCGATCAGCACGAATTGCTTGCCGTCCATCCGGCCGACGCTGTCGACGACGAGGCTGCTCGCGCGGTGGAACACGATCTTCAGCACGTTGTCGGAATGGGTCCGGCCGCTGAAGAACCCGACCATATCGAGCTGCGGCGTGCCCGCGGGGGGGCTTCCGGCGAGCAGGGCGGCCGCCGCTGCTGTGACGAGCCTCACTGCCGCCCGGCGAGCAGCGCGTCGACGACGCTCGGGTCGGCGAGCGTCGAAGTGTCGCCGAAGCCCGACGTCTGCCCTTCCGCGATCTTGCGCAGGATGCGGCGCATGATCTTGCCCGACCGCGTCTTGGGCAGAGCGGGGGTGAAGTGGATCTTCTCCGGCGCCGCGAGCGCGCCGATGTCGTGGCGCACTTCCTGCACGAGCTCCTTGCGCAATTCGTCCGTGCCTTCCTCGCCGGCGTTGAGCGTCACGAAGGCGTAGATCGCGGTGCCCTTGATGTCGTGCGGGAAGCCGACGACCGCCGCTTCGGCGACCTTGTGGTGGGACACGAGCGAGCTTTCGACTTCGGCCGTGCCGATGCGGTGGCCGGAGACGTTGATCACATCGTCGACCCGGCCGGTGATCCAGTAATAGCCTTCCTCGTCGCGGCGGCAGCCGTCGCCGGTGAAATAGAGCCCGGGGTAAGTCTTGAAGTAGGTTTCGAAGAAGCGGTGGTGATCGCCCCACACGGTGCGCATCTGCCCCGGCCACGACGCGGCGATGCAAAGATTGCCGCTGGCGGCGCCTTCGAGAACCTGCTGGTTGGCATCGACGAGAAGCGGCTTCACACCCGGTAGTGGCTTCGTCGCGCTTCCCGGTTTCATGTCGATCGCGCCGGGGAAGGGGGAAATCAGGATTCCGCCGGTCTCGGTCTGCCACCAGGTGTCGACCACCGGGCAGCGCCCGTCGCCGACGACGCGCCAGTACCATTCCCAGGCATCGGGATTGATCGGCTCGCCGACGGTGCCGAGCAGGCGCAGCGACTTGCGCGAGTGGCGCGTCACCCACTCGTCGCCTTCGCGCTCCAGCGCGCGGATCGCGGTCGGGGCGGTGTAGAAGATCGTGACTCCGAGCCGGTCGATCGTCTCCCAGAAGCGTCCGAAGTCGGGGTAGTTGGGGACTCCGTCGAACATCACGCTGGTCGCGCGGTTCATCAGCGGGCCGTAGACGACATAGGTGTGGCCGGTGATCCAGCCGACGTCGGCGGTGCACCAGAAGATGTCGTCAGACCGGTTATCGAACACCCAGTCGAAGGTGGTCGCGGCCCAAACCGCATAGCCGCCGGTCGTGTGGACCACGCCCTTGGGCTTCCCGGTCGATCCTGACGTGTAGAGGATGAACAGCGGGTCCTCGGCGTTCAGGATGGCCGGCTCGCACTCGGTCGAGAGGCTGTCGCGGACGTCGCTGTAGCTTATGTCGCGGCCGTCCTTCATCGGCATGTCGGCGCCGGTGCGGGTGACGATGATCACCGTCGACACGTCGCGCGGCTGGAGGGCCTCGTCGACGTTGCGCTTCAGCGGGATCCGCTTGCCGCCGCGCACGCCCTCGTCGGCGGTGATCACAGCGCAGGCGTCGCAATCCTCGATTCGGCCGGCGAGGCTTTCGGGCGAAAAGCCGCCGAACACGACCGAATGGATCGCGCCGATCCGCGCGCAGGCGAGCATCGCAGCGGCCGCTTCGGGGATCATCGGCATGTAGATCATCACGCGGTCGCCGCGGCGGATGTTTCGCTGCTTCAGCAGGTTCGCGAAGCGGCAGGTCTCTTCGTAGAGTTGGCGGTAGGTCCAGGTGTCGCCCTGGCCGGGCTCGTCGGCTTCGAAGATCAGGGCCGTCCGCTCGCCATGCTCGGCAAGGTGGCGGTCGAGGCAATTGACCGACAGGTTGAGCTCACCGTCCTCGTACCAGCGGATGCCGAAATGCTCTTCCTCGAACGACCAGTTGCCGGCCTTGGTTGGCGCCTTGTTCCAGGTCAGCCGCTTCGCCTGGTCGAGCCAGAATTGGTCGGGATTTTCGTCGGCGGCACGGTTGAGCTCGGCAAGCTCGGCGGGGCCGATGCGGGCGCCGAAGCCTGCGGGGACTGGATGAACTTTTTCGCTCACAGAGCCCGTCCCCTCCCTAGCGTGATCGTTCCAGTACGCGCCTGGCCTGCACGAGATGCGGGCGATCGACCATTTTCCCGCCAACCGACAACACGCCAGCGTCGGGATGTGCCTCGAATGCGGCGACAATCTCCTCGGCGTGGCGGATGTCGTCCTGCGACGGCGTGAAGGCGGTGTTGATGATCGCGACCTGCGCCGGGTGGATTGCGAGCTTGCCCGTGAAACCTTCGTGCGCCGCGGCTTCGGCTTCGGCCTGGAGGCCCGCGTCGTCGCGGAAGTCGGCGAAGACTCCGTCGACCGGCTGGACTCCGGCTGCGACCGCGCCGGCGAGGCACAGCGAGCGGGCGAGCTTGTAGGTGAAGCTTAGCGATCCATCGGAATCATATTTGGACGCTGCGCCCAATGCCGCCGACAGGTCCTCGGCGCCCCAGCTCATCGCGGCGAGCGGCGAGTTGGGGTCGCGATAGGTCATCAGGTTGAACAGGCTCGCCGGCGTTTCGGTGACGATCGCGTGGATCGGGATGTTGCCGGTGCGGTGCGCCACATGGGCGACATCGCCGCCGTTCTCGACCTTGGGCAGGACGATGCCCTGGATGTAAGCGTTGCCGACCAGCTTGAGATCGTCCTTGTGGAACTGGGTGCCGAGCGGGTTGACCCGAAGCCACCATTGCGGCCCGTTGGAGCGCTTGGGCAAGGTCTTGAGGATCTCGCGCGCGACTTTCTTGCGGTCGGGCACGACGCTGTCCTCGAGGTCGAAGATCACCGCGTCGGCGTCGCTCTCCAGCGCTTTGAGGATCTTCTTCTCGCTATCCCCGGGGACGAACAGCCAGCTGCGCGGCTCCGCGTTCATTGCGGTCTCTTGAGGAGCAGCGCGGTGCGGGTGCATTCGCACACGAGCTCATCGCGCTGGTTGAAGCTGCGGTGCGCCCAGGTGACTATCCCGGCATTGGGCCGCGACTTGCTTTCGCGCAGCGCCACGCATTCGCTCTCGCTGCGCAGCGTGTCGCCGGCGAACACCGGATTGGGAAAGACCAGCTTGTCGTAGCCGAGATTGGCGACGAGCGTTCCGAGCGTCGTGTCGTGGACGCTGACCCCGACCATCAGGCTGAAGGTGAAGCAGCTGTTGACCAGCGGCTTGCCGAACTCGGTTTCAGCAGCCGCCTGATAATCGAGATGCAGCGGCTGCGGATTGTGCGTGAGGGTCGTGATCAGGACGTTGTCGGTCTCGGTCACGGTGCGCGTGATCGCGTGAGCGACCTTGTCGCCGATCTGCCACTCGTCGAAATACCGCCCAGCCATGCGCACGCTCTAGGCGAGCGCCACGGCAAATGCCAAGCGTCAGACGCCGCCCTTGCGCAGCAGCCGCGCCTTGAGCTCGCACATGCCAATGCGGTCGATGGCGCCTTCGGGATCGCTCGAACGGACGACCGTCGCGACATGGCCGAGGATTTGGCCCGCAATGTCGATCGACTGAAGCGTCACCATGTGGCGCGCAACGAGATGCGGATCGGATGACAGGCTGTCGCCCATCGTCTCGATCATGCGCCGGGCATATTCGAGCTCGTCGGCAAGGCGGAGCTTCAGGACATCGTCGGTCGGAACGAGGGCCGGCGGGAAAGGCGGCGCCTTGCGGCGGATCGACGGGCGCGCCTCAGCCTCGCGGGCGGGCGTCCGCCGCGCGCTCTGCTCGGTCCAGAAGTCCGCTTTGATCGCGTCGCACCGTGCCTGGCGCAGGTGCGACGGCGCGCCGAAATAGCCATCTGTTGCCACGTCGCCCCCTTGGTTGCGACGCCGACATAGTCAACGACCCGTAAACAAATGATTTTATATCCGAAACGGTAGTAAAATCTCTGCCGCAGCCTCGGTGATCGCATCGCCGTCGAGCCGGTATGCGGCATAGAGGTCGGCAAGGCTTCCCGTCTGGCCAAACTTCTCAACGCCGAGCGGCGCGACGCGCTGGCCGAGGACTCCGCCGAGCCACGAGAGGGATG
>Ga0207674_10007545_pt1 | contig 12670 bp, 13 predicted proteins | sample KBSCornC72_FD_184303 | JGI IMG/M metagenome (GOLD analysis project Ga0207674, IMG submission 184303) | Corn rhizosphere microbial communities from Kellogg Biological Station, Michigan, USA - KBS Corn C7-2 (SPAdes) (version 2) | ecosystem: Host-associated > Plants > Roots > Rhizosphere > Soil ... | reverse complement strand
TTAGGCTTTTTAAAAACGCAATTCCAACCTCATTTCTTATTCAACACGCTCAATAATATCTACTCGCTGACTCTTAGTAGTAGTCGGCTGGCCGGAAAGTCAATTCTTCAATTATCAGCGTTGTTAAGGTACATGCTCTATGAAACAGGGGCAGAAAAAGTGGAACTCAGGAAGGAGATTGATCACCTCAATGATTATATTGAATTGGAGAGAATGAGATTTGCGGCCAGGCTTGAATTTTCCTTTAATATTTCCGGCCAGGTCAGTGAAAAGAAAATAGCTCCTTTGTTGCTGATGCCGCTCCTGGAAAACGCTTTTAAGCATGCCTCAGGGAAATCAGATGAAGGTATCTGGATAACGGTGGATTTGATTGTAAAGGACAATAATCTCTACTTTACCGTTCAAAACAGTGTTTTCCCTGAAGGAGAAATTCAATTGCAAAACAGTCATTCAGGAATTGGATGGGAAAATCTGAGAAGAAGATTGTCGCTGTTATATGAAGATTACACATTGAATCACGAGCTGAAAGAAAACTACTACCATTCTTTTTTGATGATACCTCTTAATTGAAAAATATGGTTCAGCTAAAATGCCTGGTCGTTGATGACGAGCCGCTGGCTCAAAACGTGATAGAAAATTACCTGGCAAATTTTTCATTTATCAGGCTGATCGCTAAATGCGACAATGCGCTTATTGCACTGGAATGGATCAAAAAACAGAAAATCGATTTGATCTTCTTAGACGTTTCCATGCCTTTTATCTCCGGGATAGATTTTATCAAAACATTGAAGGACCCCCCTGTTGTCATATTAACCACAGCACACAAGGAATTTGCCATTGAAAGTTATGAACTCAATGTGCTGGACTATTTGTTGAAGCCCATTTCCTTTGAGCGATTTCTTAAGGCGATCAATAAGCTAAACATGGAGACCGCTGAAATTAAAAAACCTGTGACCACCAGTGCTAAAGACGATGCCTTCATCTATGTGAAGAGCGAAAAGAAAAATGTAAAAATATTGCTCGGAGATATTTTATTCATTGAAAGTTTGAAGGACTATATTAAAATTCACACTGGTGATAAAACAATCATCACGCAGGTTCCCATCTCAACAATAGAGCAGAGGCTGCCAGATAACTTTTTACGGATACACCGATCCTTTATCGTAGCAAAAGATAAGATAACTGCCTATACCCAGCATGACCTGGAAATAGGAAAACTTCAAATACCTATCGGTAGAAACTATAAAGCAATCGTACAGAGAATTTTTTCCCAATGAAAAGGTAGTGGATCTATCTTTCCAGAAAATATCGCTAACTGAATCATGCGATCAATTGCCGGGAAGACGGGAAGGCGGGAATTTGAGAACTATTTTCTTATCATCTTACCGTCCGAGGCTTCGGACTTGCCGGCAAATGTCCTTAACTGTGAAGGTTACCATCTAAACACAATCTTAAAATTCAGCAAGCGTGGAGTTAGCCGGTTAGGGACCGCAAAAACATTGTTTGCAAAATCTTTGATGAGCATATAAGAGATGGTATTCTCCCGGTCAATTAGGTTGAACACTTCAAGGCTGGCCCAGATGTTATCAAAATCACGGAACGGGCTGTGGCTTCTCCGGTTGCTTCGATCAGCATCAAGCAGCAGCACACTGAAACCAATATCAACGCGAATGTATGGATCAATGATAAGAGCGTTGCGGTACTTCACACTACCGGGAATATTGTAAGGAAGATTACTTCCATAAATCATGTTTAGATAGACCTTGAAATTTTTATTGGTCGATAGATAATCCTGGAAAAACATTCCAAAGGTGATAAGTCTGTCTGTCGGCCTGCGAAACCAACCACCAGGAACCTTGGCGCTGTCTATCGGTTGATTGAGTGAATCAAGTGTGTAATCAGTGTAGTAATCATTTTTAATATTTTCCTTCGTACGCATAAAGCCGAGGCTGATCCAACTTTCCGCATCTTTCACTAACTCACCGAACAACCTGGTTTCAATACCTGCGGCATAAGCTGTCGCGTCATTATTTCCATAATAACGTACACGGACATTTTCAATATCGTAGGGATTTACGTGCGTCATAGATTTATAGTACGCTTCCGTTGTCCATCGAAAAGGGCGACCACCCAGTCCACTGAAATTATAATCAAAGCCGGCCGTGCCCTGGATACTCTGCTGTGCTTTCACATCGGTATTTAAAGTTCCATCATAGCGCCGGAGTTCGCGATAAAATGGCGGTTGATCATAGACGCCGGCAGCAGCACGGAAGACAATATCATGTCGCCAGTTAGGTCTCCAACTTGCACCAAGGCGTGGTGAAATAAGAGACTCCTTATTGAGTGAATTATAATTGTAGCGAACACCGGCTTGCAGGGTGAAAGAATTGGAACTATCACCAAAGACAATATTGTCCTGGAAAAAACCAGAAATTTTATTGATGGTAAGGTCAGCCGTAGATTTGATGACATCATTCAATTGTAAAACGTCTGGTGTATGGGGCAATGAGTAACCCGCGGAATCCTGGTATTCCCATTCATTCAGCTTATCGTTGATAAGGGTTTGATCCACCCCAAGGCCCCATTGAAAAAAATGTTTCCCCTGATCATAAGAACCCCGGTGAGAAATATTCCAGTCGGTAATGTCCAAAGTGTTTCTTGCATAATTCTGAAAAAGTCCTGCACCAAGTGGATTCACAATTAATCCATAAGTGGGTTTACTTTTATCAAAGTCTCTTTCCCCAAAAAGATAGGCACCTGTAATGTCAATGTTTTCTTCTTCATTATTTTCAAGTCTTGAAGCCAGCCATTTAAGTCTTAACCGTCGATTTGCCTGGTCAGTGACAGATATGCCGACCATGTTGGTGTAGTATTGATCTTTTTCCCGACCATCAAAATACACATCCAATCCAAGGTTGGCGGAGAAGTAGGGAGAAAAGACTGACGAAGTAAGCTGGCTGAATTCAGGTTCGAAGGAAAATTTTGTTTTGGAAATATTCCCTAAAAATTCCGCCTGCCATTTTGCGTTAAACTGGTAATTGATCAGCGCCTGCAGATCCGTAGATGAGGGAACATAGTTGCCCTTTGTTTCCTGGCTGCTTAATAAATTCTTGTTCGTGCGATTTCGCAAGCCAACGAGATAACTCAATTTGCCTTTTGATGTAACACCTTCCACATGAAATCCCTGTTCAAGAATTCCCACATAGGCTGAACCACCGAAGGCCTTTGGCTTTTTGTATTGAATGTCGAGCACGCTGCTCATCTTATCTCCATATTTCGCCTGGAAGCCACCCGCATAAAAATTTATATTGCGGACCAATTCCGGGTTGATAAAACTCAATCCTTCCTGCTGAGCATTGCTGACAAGATAAGGTCGAAATATTTCGAAGTCGTTTACATAGATCAGGTTCTCATCATAACTGCCCCCGTGAACATTGTACTGCGAAGTAAGTTCGTTATTACTACCTACAAAGATTTTGATCATACTTTCTACCCCTGTTACAGGAGACGGTAGATTCAGTGTGTACTTTGGATTGATCTGTATAAACCCGGCGTTTTCCCTGTCCCGTTGATTGCTAATCGTCACACCGGGAAGAACGGTCGCCCCTCGTTCCATTTTCACAGTCACGTACTCTTCTTCGTTTTCATTCAGTAAAAAATTTTTTTGTTCGACTTTATAGCCCGTATAGGAGAACTGAATAGCAAAGGCCCGATTGGCAATAACTTTTAACCTAAACGTCCCCGAATCGCTCGTAACAATTCCCGACTGCCTTCCCAATATCACTACACTGACCTTTGAAAGAGGGTTTTCATTTTCGTCCAGCACCTTGCCGGAAACAAAAGCGTATTTTTTTTGAGAATAAGCGAGCAGCGTTAGCAGTAAACAGCAGAGTGTAAAAATGAATTGGCGGCAGATTTTCATAAGAGAATTCGGAACAAGATACAAAACTAAGAGATAAAAAAAGTTTGAAAATTTTGAACTACATAGTAACATAGGAACATAGATAGCACATAGATCTTTATGTGGTTCCTACTGCGATCTGTGCCTAATGTGGTGATCAATTCAAACCTGGCGCGCTTCTATGTCTTTTCCTTAATTTTATTGATGTTAATCTTATAAAATTGTGTGATGGAGTATATCGACTATTACAAAGTGCTGGGCCTTGGTAAAGAGGCAACGCAGGACGAGATAAAGAAAGCTTATCGAAAACTGGCAAGAAAACATCATCCCGACCTTAACCCCAATGACAAGGAGGCACACAAGAAATTTCAACAGATCAATGAAGCTAATGAAGTGCTGAGCGATCCCGAGAAAAGGAAAAAGTATGACCAGTACGGAAAAGACTGGCAACATGCAGAGCAATTTGAACAGGCAAGGCAATCACGACAAGGAGCACAGCATTTCGGTGGCGAGGGTTTTTCAGGTCATTTTGATGAAGGTGATTTCTCCGATTTCTTCGCGTCCATGTTCGGCGACACAGGGGGTTTCAGGCAACGTCAAACAAAATTCAGGGGAGAAGATTTCCAGGCAGAACTGCAGTTGAATTTGACAGACGTTTATAAAACCCACCAACAGGTACTAAAGGTCAATGATAAGAATATCCGGATAACCATTCCCGCAGGAGTCGACAACGGACAAAAAATAAAGATCAAGGGTTTTGGAGGCGCCGGTATCAATGGTGGCCCCAATGGCGATCTTTACATTACTTTCCACATCATCAATAACACGGGATTCAGGCGCCATGGCAATGACCTTCATAAAAACATTGAACTCGATCTGTACACCGCCATGTTAGGAGGAGAAATAACTATTGATACATTGGACGGGAAAATAAAACTACACGTTAAACCAGAAACGCAAAACGAAACGAAGATCAGGTTAAAAGGAAAAGGATTTCCTGTCTATAAAAAAGATGGCGAATCCGGCGACCTGATCGTTACATTTAAGATCAAGATCCCGGTCAATCTTACAGAAAAGCAAAAGGAGTTATTTGAGCAGCTATCAAAATTATCATCATAACTAAATTTTTTATGGATAATACAGACATGGTCATGCTCGATGATTTTTGTGCGAGTCACCACATTGAAATTTCGTTTATACAATCACTGGAGGAGAATGGCTTGATAGAAACCGTTATAGTTGACCAGGCCTTGTACATAACATCAAATGACCTCCCGAAACTGGAACAAATAACAAGATTACACCAGGAGCTAAACATTAACCCCGAAGGTATTGATGCGATCAACCACCTGTTAAAACACATTGAAGAGATGAAACAGGAGATTGCCCATTTGAGAAATCGCCTTAATTTTTATGAAGACGAGAATTAGTGCGAATTGAAAAACTCAACCTTGTCCGTAAATATCTTTTTTTCGCTCATTTTGAAAGCCGAAACAATTTGCGGAGCCTCTAATCCGCTCTTGACGATCAGTTCCGCATTCGTAATAACTCTCGCTTCATCCCACATGCCCTCATCAATAAAGGATTGCAATAATTTAGTTCCTCCTTCTACAACTACGCTCAGAATTTTTAACTGGTAGAGTGCATTGATTATTTGATGGACGAGGCTGACATCTTCCGTAACCCGGTAAAATAATAAATTGCCGTTCTCTTCATGTTTAATTTTATTGAACACGATCGTTCTTACGTGGCCGTCAAATATTTTAAGACGCGGAGGCAATTTCAGATCCATATCAACTACAAGTCTTACCGGGTTTTTGCCTGTCCACAATCTTGTCGTTAATTCCGGGTCGTCCGATAAAGCGGTATTTGTTCCAATAAGGATCGAGGCTTCCTCCCCTCGCCATTTGTGGACCATCCTGTTTGTAAATTCATTGGTAATATAGAGACGATCACTACCCTGCCCTGCTATTTTATGATTTACGGTTTGAGCCCATTTTAAAATAATATAGGGACGATGTTTTGTGTGAAAACCAAGGAATCGTTTATTAAGCTCCTTACATTCTTTTTCCAAAATTCCAAATTCGACTTCTATACCAGCCTTCTTCAATTTTTCGATTCCCTTTCCCTGCACGACTGCGTCATTCAGACGGGAGTCCACTTCTTTAAATGGATCGCGACAGCCGATGATAACTTTTGGAATATTACTCCTGATGATAAGGTCAGCACACGGGGGAGTTTTGCCAAAATGAACACAGGGTTCAAGCGAAACATATAAGCTGGACTGTGGAATCAGATGACCATAGCCATTTTCAATAGCGTGTTGTATACAATTGGGTTCAGCATGGGCCTCTCCATATTTTTGATGATATCCTTCGCCAATGATTCGATCATCGTGTACCAGGATGGCCCCGACCATTGGATTTGGCGCCACATAGCCTGCTCCGAGTTTTGCTAACTCGAGACACCGGTGCATGTATTTTTCGTGAATTGTCAATTGTGAATGGGCAAATTTACTCACGATTCACGACTCACGACTCACGATTCTGAGTAGTCCCCGTCATTAGCAGCTATCTTTGCTCATGACCATTGATGAGGCAAGAAGTGAAATCATTGAAAGCATGGAAGGCATTTACGAACAAAATGAGGCAGCCAATATTGCAGAGCTACTAATGGAAAACATTACAAGATTAGCGAGATCGGAAAGAATTATAAAGAGAAATGAACCTTTATCAATCCCGCAAAAAAAACAGCTGCAATCTTCAATTGTTCGCCTGCAAAAACATGAGCCCATTCAGTACATAATCAACGAGGCCTGGTTTGCAGGCATGAGATTTTATGTTGATCGAAACGTGCTGATCCCAAGGCCAGAGACGGAAGAATTGGTGGAATGGGTGGTGAGAGACGCCAAAGGTCAAACGTCAAACGTGAAAATGCTTGATGTGGGAACTGGCAGTGGTTGTATTGCGATTGCTTTAAAAAGAAAACTTCCTGGAGCAGAAATGTGGGCTTGTGATGTGAGTGATGAAGCGTTGAATGTGGCGAGAATGAATGCAGATAGCTTGCAGGCGACTATTGATTTCGTTCCATTGAATTTTCTCGACGCCGACCAGAGAAAACAATTGCCTGGCGTTGATATAATTATCAGCAATCCACCTTACGTAACGCAAATCGAAATGGCCGATATGAAAAAAAATGTTGTCCGTTATGAACCTTCAACCGCCTTGTTTGTCCCCGACAATGATCCATTACTCTTTTATAAAGCCATTGCGGAATTTGGGTGGGAAAAATTAAGCAAAGGTGGAACTGTTTACGTCGAAATACATGAAAACCTGGGAGAGCAAGCGACACAATTGTTCTTTTCGAAAGAATATCAAACTGTTGAATTAAAAAAAGATTTACAAGGAAAGGACAGAATGATAAAAGCTATTAATTGATCCGTGAATATTCTGTTTTATTAACTGCATTGGTCATCGGCGAGAAAGAAGAGAGGATTAACTTATTATTTGTTATTACCTCGACCATAAGGTTCTGGACGGATGTGTTGTTTATATACTGGTTCGGTTCGTAATTGAGTATTAATTCTTTTAACTCATTGTCATAGTTATAACGACCACCTCCACCGGGAACATCAGTCCGTGAACCAAATTTGCCATCAGTTGAAAAAGTGTAAAATTCCGTGGCGAGACCATCTATCGGTATCCAATGCGAAGTCCCATTATCCTCTATTTTATAGACTGCAACACTCATCCACTGCCCTATAATCAAATTTGACGAAGATTCTTTTTTGCACGAAGTAGTAAAAAATAGAAGCACGGATAAGCAGAGTATGGAGATCTTGTTTTTCATAGATGGATCTAATGGCTAAAACTAATAAGCAGATCGGGAAAAAACAATCGTAATTCTACTTCGGATGGCCTGTCAATATTGAATGACGTTAATGCAGTACTTGCCGGGAGAATCAAAACAATTCATGGGATCTATCTGTTTGTTTGTTTTCATTCTTTTATCGTATCCATTTGCTGGCAGGACAATTAAGTTTTGCTATCGGATAATGATACTGAACTAAAAAAAGATTTTTTTCGAATTCATTGCCCTTCTTTTTTTGTAGATCAACGTAATTAATTCCTTCGTGATCATCCACTCCCCTGTGGGGCCCTCCCCTCCCCCACCTTCCAGCCTACCATTGTTGCATTCGTGCATTGCAATGCCCCAAGCGATCTTGCCTTGCGGCAACGCCTGCCTTCAAATTTTTCAGACTGTTGGTTCATCAGGCCGGATCAATATCTCGCGAGGTAATACATCCGGAATGATGTCTGAACAAATATCTATCATAAGAAAAGAGAAACCAAGAGAAAAACACTCTGGAACAAGGAGAAAATCATCCAGCATTTATCGTTTCAATGGTTATCATGTTACTTCACATTTGCTACCACTTTTGCGCCCGATCTTTTTGAAAGTCTCATGATACGGAAGACCTCACCATAGTAGGCGGTAGTGTCGGCATTGATCACAACTGTAGGAGTATCAACTGTGGCCTTTTGCTTATTGATCGCTTGTGAAAGAAGAGAATCGATCATGATATCATCAACTTTTGTTGTACCGATATAGTACTTCTGATCCTTGTCGATCGAAACAACAATATTTTGTTTTGCCTTTGTATCCTTGGTTCCTCTCGGCAGCCCCACCTTTACCACATTCGGATTGGCCAGCGTGGCAACGATCAAAAAGAACATGAGCAGAATGAAGATGATATCATTCAATGAATCTGTAAATACTTCGGCCTCTTTATGTGCTTTATTCCTTAAGTTCATTCGGCTTTATCTTGTGGGTTCCTGTAAAATATCAAGAAAATCGGCGGCAGCTACCTCCATCCGGTTGGCCGTTTTTTCAACTTTTGTATGCAGGTAATTGTAGGCAATGAAGGCGATCAAACCAATGACAAGACCCGAGATAGATGTGACAAGTTTTACATAAATACCACCGGCGATCGTGTTTAATTCAAAATCGTTTGTAGAATTGATCCTGAAAAATAATTGCATCAGCCCTGCCAGTGTTCCGATAAACCCAAAAATGGGGGCCGCTCTTGAAATAACTGACAGTACTCCAAGGTTTTTTTCCAGCTTGAACATTTCAAGTTGCGCCACACTTTCCATATTGCGCTCGATATAGTCGATCGGTTTACCCACACGTTGAATACCCTTATCAATGATCCTGGCAACAGGATTACTGTTATTCTTTGCAAAGCTTTTTGCTGCACTAAGATTGCCACTAAGAATGTGATCACGGATGATGTTCATAAAATTGACATCGACTTTCGATGCTTTTTGAATCGCAATGTAACGTTCAAAAAAAACGAAAATGGTGATAAGGAAAAGCAACGCCAGGGGGATCATGATCACGCCGCCCGTACTAAGCAATTCAAAGATGCTTAGCTTGCCATCGCCATTTGTATCTCCCTGGATATGCGTTAGAAGTCTTTGAGTGGAATCAACAATCTGTAAAAGAGTAATCATTTTATCGGATTAGATGCGTAAAAGTAGTTATCGTTATAGAGTAATTGCCTGAATATTTTTCAACAACTGTGAATGAACGAAAAAAACGATGCCACCTTGTTCGAGGTACCTAAGTTTTAGTATTCTTTAACAGGTTCTAACGCAGAATTCGGCTCCCAAATGGAGCAGGAACCGAATAATCAATGAATGGGTGTTCGCAATATCTAATATCTAATTCCTGACTACTGTTTTGCAACAGTTCCCGCCTGCTTCACCATCAGCGCCTGTATTTGCTTCATGGTCGCTTCCATTCCTTCGGCGCTTCCATCTAAGAAGATAACATTTCCCTTTCCAAACTCAGCGAAATTTTTTATGGCTTCTGTCCACATGCTGAAAAGGATCACATTGGTGTCAAGATTTGCCTGCTTCATTTGTTCAGCTGCCTCCGTCATCCCACGGGCAACCTCCTGTCTGAATAAGGCAACACCCTGTCCACGCAATCTGGCAGCTTCTTTTTCTGCCTCAGCTGAAATTTTTATGGCATTTCCTTCCGCTTCAGCCGCTTTGGTTTTTGTAATCAGTAACGCCTGTCCTTCATTTTCTGCAGCTGCCTTCAGATTATTACTTGCAACCACTTTACTCATGCTATCCATGATCATTTTGTCGAATGTAATGTCGTTGATCTGCAGATCCTGCAAATGATAACCCCAGCCTTCCAGTACATGGTCCACTTGTTCCTTTACAAATTCAACGATCTCTTTTCTCAGGGCAAGTATCTCCGCCTGTTTTTTTGTTGCAACAAAGGCTCTTATGTTTCCTTCGATCGTTCTCACCAATGCCTGCATCAGGTCCTTGTCAGCAATAAATTTAAAAGCCACATTTTTTATCGTCTCTTCTTCCTGGTTCAAAACGGAATAGAGAAGCATTGCTTTAAAATAAACATTGGCCTGGTCAGAAGTTACCGCCTGGAATTCCAACTCCACAGAGCGATTTTGAATGGAAACTTTTCGATAAACTGATTCAAGAAGCGGCAGTTTAAAATTCAATCCTGGTCGTGCGACTCTTCGATATTTACCAAACATCGTAATAACACCGATAAAACCCTGGTTAATGGTAAACAACCCGCTAAAGAAAAGAATGATAAGAACGAATATCCACCAGTTAGCAATTAAAAATTTTCCAAGGTCCATGTTAATCAAGTTTAGTCAGTGAAAATTATTTTAAGATAAGCTAAGAAAGCAATAGCAATTCGAATTTCCTCCTCATTCTATTAATCATGCAGATCCTGGTTCTTTCTCTGCCCATATCTGCACAAGATTTATTAAGACCTCAACAGCCTTCTCCATATCCTGGATGCTCACATACTCATGTTTGCCATGATAAGCCATTTCCCCTGTAAAAATATCAGGACAGGGCAGCCCCATAAAGGATAGTCGCGATCCATCAGTTCCTCCTCTCGCACTCTGTTTTTTAAATTTTACTCCAGCTCTTTGCATGGCTTCGGCTGCGAATCTTTCTATTTGCGGATACTTACTAACTACATCTTTCATGTTGCGGTATTGCTCTTTTACTTCAAACTGGTAAGAGGAACCGGGAAACTTTCCGACCGCTTGCCTGGCAAACTGTTCCAATCTGGTCTCATGAAGTTTTAAGTTTCTTGTTTCAAAATCGCGAACAATGAATTCTACTTTGGCTTTTTCCGCCATACCCTCAATGTAAACAGGATGTACAAAGCCTTCCCGTTCCTCGGTAGTCTCAGGAGAGAATTCTTCCCTTGGTAGCAGGTCAAGGAATGCACTGGCCACTTTTAATGCGTTCACCAATTTCCCTTTCGCATAGCCAGGATGTTCACTCACTCCATGAAAACTTACTACTACACCATCTGCACTGAAAGTTTCATCAGTAAATGTGCCTCTTTCACCCCCATCCAGCGTATAGCCATAATCCGCCCCGAGTTTTTGAATATCGACTTTGTCTACCCCACGACCAATTTCTTCATCGGGAGTAAATAAAATTTTGATCGTTCCATGTTCTATCTCGTTATGCTGGATCAAATAATTGGCAAGATCCATGATGATGGCAATACCTGCTTTGTTATCGGCACCCAATAAAGTCTTACCAGATGCAGTAATAATATCCTCTCCTATTTTTTGCTTTAAATAAGGATGTTCCCGGGTAGTGATCACCTGGGTTGGATCATCGGGAAGAACAATATCATTGCCTCTGTAGTTTCTGTGGATGATAGGTTTTACATCACGACCCGATGAATCCGGAGACGTATCAACGTGAGAGCAAAAGCAGATCACAGGCACATTCTCATCAGTCGTTGCGGGAATGGTTGCATACACGTAACCCCATTCATCAAGATGAGCATCATCAATACCAATCTGTTTCAATTCATCCACGAGCAACCGGCTTAGATCTTTCTGTTTTTCGGTGGAAGGAATTGTCGGGGAATGAGGGTCACTCTGCGTGTCTATTCGTACATACCGGAGAAATCTATCCTGGACCGTCGATTGGTATTTTCCAAACATATCAAGAGTTAAGAAGGTCGAATATACAACTTTGCAATTTGCACAAGACGAGGATAGTTTCTACCTTTTATATCCAAAACCAAAATCAGCTATATGAAAAAATGGGTCATCGGCTCACTTGTGGGAGCCATCATCGTTTTCGCCTGGCAATTCCTTTCATGGACTATGCTCGGGATTCATTCAGGTGAAGAAAAGTATACATCCGCGCAGGACCAGGTGCTATCAGCCCTTAGTTCTTCAAACATGGAAGATGGCATGTACATGCTGCCAACTACTCAACCCGGTGCTACCATGCAAGAGCAACAAAACCTCATGCAACAAAACGAAGGCAAGCCATGGGCACGGATCGTCTATGTGAAAAGCATGAGCACGAGTATGACAACGCCAATTATTATAGGATTCATCGTAGACATCATACTCGTTGTATTGCTTATCTCAATTCTTGTTCGTGGCGGCCTGCCAAGTTTCACCGGCATTTTTACTGGCGCAATCGCGGTAGCTTTATTCAGTTTTTTGTGGGAACCATATACTCAACATAATTGGTACAATGTGACATGGTCAGCCATAAAAGGTCATTTGATTGATGACATCGTTGCCTGGGGACTTTGTGGATTGTGGCTGGGCTGGTGGCTGAGAAGGCCCGTCAATTAGCAGGCTGGTTCTGAGAAGAATTTCATTGAGAATTGAATATTGAATATTGAGCATTGAATATTGACATTCCTAATCTTCGAAGAAATATT
>Ga0207674_10007543_pt1 | contig 12673 bp, 11 predicted proteins | sample KBSCornC72_FD_184303 | JGI IMG/M metagenome (GOLD analysis project Ga0207674, IMG submission 184303) | Corn rhizosphere microbial communities from Kellogg Biological Station, Michigan, USA - KBS Corn C7-2 (SPAdes) (version 2) | ecosystem: Host-associated > Plants > Roots > Rhizosphere > Soil ... | reverse complement strand
GGGTTGGCCGACGCCGAGTTTATCTTTATCGCGGTCAACACACCTACTGGTGCGAATCAGGGCGCGGCGGACATGAGCTATGTCGAGCGCGCGGCTCAGAGCATCGCGGAGTCGCTCGATCATTACGCGGTCATTATTAACAAGAGTACCGTGCCCGTTGGTAGCGGCGATGTGGTGACACGCATCGTGAAGAAGCACCTGACGCGGCCCGATGTGCATTTTAGCGTCGTCTCTAACCCCGAATTTCTGGCCGAAGGTTCAGCAATGACCGACTTCCAGAATCCCGATCGCGTGGTGCTTGGTTCCTCCGATTCAGAGGCAGCGAACAAGGTTGCGACGCTCTATCTACCTTTACGCGCGCCCATCGTCATTACCGATCTCTATACCGCCGAGATGATCAAATACGCCTCCAACGCCTTCCTCGCCACCAAGATTTCGTTTATCAACGAGATTGCGCAAATTTGTGAACGCCTCGGAGCTGATGTGAAAGAGGTCGCGGCAGGCATGGGTCACGATAAACGCATCGGCCACCATTTCTTGAACGCTGGCCTGGGCTACGGGGGAAGTTGCTTCGAGGCCGATGAGACGGTTTTCACGCTGAATAGCCCCAACGTCGCTGCCGAGCGGTTCGATACCATCTTCGCCAAACATGGCACGCCATTCCAGGGCGAGGTGGTGGAAATGGTGCAACCACATCATCAGCGTGTGCTGGCCTTCGACCTGGAAATTGGCAAGCCAGTGCTGGCAGATGTCAAGGCTGTAACCAGGCGACCCTACAAAGGCACAATGGTGACGCTCAAGACGAGCATGGGACGCACGATGCGCGTGACCGCCGATCATCCAGTGGTCGTTTACAAGGATCGGCACTTCGACATCCTGCCTGCCAGCGCCGTCACCCAGGGCGATCAACTGATGGCGCTGTGCGATTTGCCCGCCGTTGAGCAGGCGACGAGCCTGAATCTGATCGAACGTCTCCAGGGAACTGAGCTTGAGGCCGATGTGTACGTAAAGCCCATCGACAATTCGTTCAGTGAGCAGTACGCGCACTTTGCCTCTGCCATTCCTCGCGAGATGCTCAAATATCCAGATGAGATCAAGCGCAATAATCGCATGTCACTGCGTCTCTTCCGCCATTTGAGCGAACAGGGCGTTCTTAACGTACCTGCCGAGAAGCTGATGCTCTATACGGCGAAGGGTGCGGCAACGATGATAAACGCTGTGATCCCGGTAGATGCCGACCTTTTGCGCTTCTGTGGCTACTATCTGGCCGAAGGTTGTATCTCCCGGGATATTGGCCGCGCCGGGGCGGTGCGCGAGCGCGTCGGCCTGTCGTTCCACGAAAACGAGCTTGAATATATCGCCGATGTTCAGCGCATTTTACAGGGTTGGGGCCTGAAATTCATCACGCGCAACTCGACGCACGCTCTCACCACGGTCGTCTCTTCGCGTGTTTTCGCGTGGCTTTTGCGTGATGTCTTGCGTTGTGGCACTCGTTCCGAGGACAAAGCCCTGCCGAGATTGGCCTTTAACGTCGCGCCTGAGTTGCGCCTGGGGGCTATTCGCGGCGCGTTCAGCGGCGATGGCTCGGTCACGACTATGCAGCAGGGGCGCAATTTGATGCTGGAATACGCGACGGTCAGCAAAGCTCTGGCTGATGGCGTGACGCTGCTGCTGCAAACGTTGGGCATTGTGCCGTCGATCCGCCAACGCATGATGAATAAATCGACGCAACTGGCGTATATTGTGCGGGTCAGTGGTTATGAGCAAATTTCTTTGCTGGAAGACGCTTTTGGCGGCAAACGGCACGAACAGATCATCAACCTGCTGGCTGGCTATCAGCGCCATATCCGGCAGCGCGGCTTTGAGCGGCATGGAGCGTTCGCGACGTTGACCGTGCGCGAAGTTGAGCATACGGACGTGGAGACGACGGTCTACAGCATGGAGACAAGTACGGGTACGTTGATCTCCTCGTCGGGCCTGATTAGCCATAACTGTTTTCCCAAAGACGTCCGCGCGCTGGCTCATATGGCCGATGAAGCCGGACTGCATCCACAATTGTTGCACGCGGTCATGGATATCAACCAGGATCAGCGCCACGTGATCATGAATAAGCTGACCTCTATTCTCGGTTCGTTGCGCGGTTGCACAATTGGTGTTCTCGGTCTGGCCTTTAAACCCAACACAGATGATATGCGCGAGGCTCCGGCTGCTGATATCATTCGCTGGGTGGTCAGCCAGGGTGCGACGGTCCAGGTTTACGATCCGGTGGCCTACGAGACCGGACGGGCTGAACTGGAACGTATCGGCGTGCGTATGGAGGCAGTGAAATTCTGCCAGGATGCCTACGAGGTCGCGCACGGAGCCGATACGCTGGTCGTGGTAACTGAATGGAACGAATTCAAGTCGCTGGACATGTTGCAAATTCGCGACTCGATGAAGCGCCCAATCGTGATTGATGGTCGCAACATCTACGAGCCGTCGTTGATGCGTAGCCTGGGCTTTACCTATCGCGGCATGGGACGCGGCACCAATCCGGCTCCCTCTGTTCTGCCCGCCGATAGCACCAGCACTCAGCCGCTCGTGGTGGAGATGGAGAACAAACAGCGCATCTAGCGCGGTGAGGCACGAGAGAGCCACTAAAGAGGAGCACATGCATATGGACGAGGACCCGCCAATCCTGTTTACGCCGTTAGTGCGCCAGGCAGGGGAAACGCCGCCCGACTGGCTATTTGGACCGGGTGGGCTGGCGGGTCTGCCTGCGCCTCTCCACGCTCCCGGAGGCGTGAATGTCGCGGTCGGCGTCGATATCATCGAGGTCGATCGCGTGCGCAAGGTCTACGAGCATCACGGCGAGCGTTTTCTCCAGCGCGTCTTCACCGAACTGGAGATTCGCCAGTGCCGGGGCAAGGTGACGCGCCTGGCGGGCCGTTTCGCGGTCAAAGAGGCGATCAGCAAGGCGCTAGGGACGGGACTGCATGGCGTGGCCTGGCGCGAAATGGAGGTTGTGCAGTTGCGCAGCGGGCGTCCCAGCGTGCGTCTGCACGGCAAGGCGAAAAAGCGCGCCGAACAACTCGGCCTGACCGCTTTCGATGTCAGCATCGCCGATCTGCAAGCTTTCTCGATTGCGATTGCAGTAGCGCTACAAACGGCTCCCAGGCAAGAGTAAACCGTGCTCTTTCTTATGCTGGCCCTATTTTAAGCCATGCGCCTGTCTGGACATTGAAAATGATCGTGTCACATGAGTAGACCGTATACATTATTGCTCTCGGCCTCTCACTCCAGACGCGGAACAGGCCACAAAAGGTCACAGAGAGCGCGGGTGTATCAACGGACGGAATACCGGTTCCAGACATATCCTGGAAGTAGTTTGTTTGGCCCAACGGCTCATAAATGAACTTTTGAATGCTCATGAAGCGCACGAGAGAGACATTATGGCCCATATATGGCTCGTTGATAAGGTAGTTGATGACGTCCTCCTCGGTAATTGGATGTGTTCCGGTTCCCGTGGGACAAATTTTGCCGATGGTATCGCATGAGGCAGCTTGCGCCGCCGCTCGCGAGACGGGCCAGATAAAGGCTCCTACCAGGAGGAGCAAGAGAATAACCAGCATCATGAGTTTGGTAATCAGCGAGGCCAGAGATATGCGTTGTTCCATGTTTTGTTGCTCCTCTGTGCAATTGTTCAATGCAAGATGATCTGATCGCGATTTTTATATGCGCTTCATGAACGGCAGTCCGCGCCTTGCGTGCGGCCCGGTCTCGTTAAAGAGAAGACGTTCGCAAGCTCGTATTTGTTCCCTGCTGAGGTATATTGTAGTATGCGTGCGGTAATTCAAAGAGTTTCCCGTGCCAGCGTGACGGTTGAGGGTGAGGTCACAGGCGAGATCGGGCGCGGCCTGCTTGTGCTGCTTGGTATTGGGCAGGAGGATGGTGAGGCTCAGGTGAAGATGCTGGCCGATAAAATTGTGCAGTTGCGCATTTTCGAGGACAAGGCGGGCAAGATGAATCGCTCGCTGCTCGATATCCAGGGCGAAATGCTCGTTGTCTCGCAATTTACGCTCTACGCCGACACCAGGCGCGGTCGCCGCCCCAGTTTTACCAGTGCCGCGCCGCCCTCGCTCGCTATCCCGCTCTACGAGCGCTTCAAAGCGGCCACCAGCGCCTACGATATTCACGTGGCCAGCGGCATTTTCGGAGCAGATATGCAGGTCGAGCTATTGAACGATGGTCCGGTGACGATCTGGCTGGATAGTGATGACTCGAAATAAAGCTTGTTTCCCGCGTGAGTCCGAATCCAACGTCTACTTTTCTTCAGGCGAACATGATACAATAGTCCCATCGCAAGACTACACAGACGGGTAAGTATGCTCATCATGCTAGATATTATCACCACGCTGGCCGAGGCTTTTGGCGCGCGGCAGAAACAACTCTATATGGTAGGCGGGACGGTGCGCGATGTGCTGCTACAGCGCGGCCAGTCGCATGATGCTGATCTGGCGACAGACGCGCGCCCGAACGAGATCAAGCAGATCGTGACGCCAACACGCCCTGACGCGATCGTGCTGGTGGGCGAACGCTTCGGCACGGTGCGCCTGCACTACAGCAGCACAATTGTGGAGATCACGACCTTTCGCAGCGAACGCTACAATCCTGAGTCGCGCAAGCCAGAGGTCTGTTTCGGCGATGATCTGATCGAAGACCTGCATCGCCGCGATTTCACGATCAACGCGCTGGCTCGCCATCCTTTGACCAATGAAATTATCGATCCCTTTGGCGGCCAGCAGGACCTTGAGGCCCATCTCCTGCGCGCTGTGGGCGACGAACCGGAGAAACGTTTCGCTGAAGACCCGCTGCGCCTGATGCGCGCCGTGCGTTTCGCCGCGCAACTCAATTTCACCATCGAGTCCGGTACGACCCATTCGATTTTGCAACAGGCCGAGATGTTGCAAAAGATTTCGCGCGAGCGTATCCGCGACGAGATGAACAAGCTGCTGCTCTCGGATCATCCCGCGTTTGGCCTCGATTTGCTGGTCGAGCTGGGCCTGATGAAGTGGATTATTCCCGAAGTGCTTGAGCTAAAGGGTGTGAGTCAACAGCCACAACGCGGCGGGCATTCCAAGGATGTCTACGCCCATGTGTTGCGCGTCGTCGAACGCTCTTCGCCCGGCCTGCACACTCGTTGGAGCGCGCTTTTGCACGATATCGCCAAGCCGCGCACCAGAAGCGTCGAGGATGGCGCGGTCCATTTCTTTGGCCACGAAGAGATTGGCGCGCACATGGCCCACGATATTCTCAAACGTCTGCACTTTGATCGCGACTTTATCGAGAGCGTGGCGCGGATCGTGCGGCTGCACATGCGCGCCAACGGCTATCTCTCCGACTGGACCGATGGCGCGGTGCGGCGTTTGATGCTGGAGAGCGGCGACAGTCTGCCCTACCTGCTTGATCTTTCGCGGGCCGACATCACGAGTTATCGCGCCGACAAAGTTCAGCGTGCCAGCGCCCGCGTCACCGAACTGACCGAACGCTGCGAGAAGCTCAAAGAGGAAGCCGAACGGGTGCCACTCAAGAGTCCGTTGGATGGCCGCGAACTGATGGAGTTGTTTGGCCGCGCGCCCGGCCCCTGGCTGCGTCCGATCAAAGATCATCTGTTGGGCCTGGTGATCGATGGCCAGCTCGCGCCCGATGACAAAGCTAGTGCTGCCAGGATTGCTTGCGAATTATTAAGTGCCGAGGGAGACTAATCTGTGAGCACCTTGCGCGACGAGATTATCACATTTTTAGATGACTACTTACAGATCGCCAATTTCCGCGATTATTGTCCCAACGGCATGCAGGTCATCGGACGGCCAGCGGTTGAGTGCGTGGCCCTGGGTGTAAGCGCGAACCTGGAATGCTTCAGGCTGGCCACCGAGGGCAAGGCCGACATGCTGATTACTCATCACGGGCTTTTCTGGGAGAATACGCCGCAACCGGTTGGAGCCATGCTCAAGGCGCGTCTCAAGCTGCTTTTCAAGCATGATATCACCCTGCTTGGCTATCATCTGCCCTTAGACGCGCACCCGATCGTTGGAAATAACGCGCTGTGGTTGAAGGCATTGGGCTTTGAGCTGGAAGGTATTACATTGGGCGTGGCGCGTGGCCGACCCATCGGCGCGGTCGGTAACGCGACTCAACGCATTACCTTACGCGCCCTGGTTGAAAAAGTCGCAGAGATTGCGGGTGCGCCACCTCGCGTTTACGCCTATGGCCCGCAAACCGTGCGGCGGCTTGGCGTCGTGACCGGCGGTGGCTATCATAATGTGCGGGACGCCATCGCGCTTGGCTGCGACACCTTTCTCACGGGCGAAACGGGCGAGCCGACCGAAGGAGTAGCGCGTGAAGAGGGTATCAATTTCCTGGGTGTCGGCCATTACAATTCCGAGAAGATCGGCGTCCAGGCGCTCGGCGAGCTGCTGCAACAACAATTCGGCGTGACCACGTTTTTCTGTGATGTGCCTAATCTCGTCTAGCAAACATGCGTGAATGTAGGACGGCCCCAGCCGCGCCCGGGGGACGAAACAGGCAGCGTGCTGTCCATTCACACGAGGATACGGTTTTTCATTTTTATAGTTCTTATTCCCGGAGGAATTCTGTTCTTATGCCAAAATCGAATCGTTTTAGCTCGCAAAAGGCCGGTGCTGGCGAGCCTCAGGAAAACGCAAAACAGCAGCAACAGCAGGCTCAGCCCGCCACTCCGCCACCTGCCACGCCCAAAACGAGCAAGGGCAAAAACCAGTCCAAAATTGGCGGGACGGCAGTGCAGGGCGCGAAATCAATGCAGCCCAAAGAGCTTTCGGTCGGCAAGCCCGCGTAGCAGCAGGAAGAGTATTACAATCGCGAGATGCGCCGCCGTATGCAGCAGATGAAGACCGGCCCATACAGCGAAAACAAAACCCTCACCCCACGCGAGCGCAAAAAGAAGCGTCAGGAGAAGCTCAAGGAACGCCAGGATCGTATGAAGCAGCTCGTAGACGCGAAAGGGCCGAGCCGCGATATCAAGCTTGGTAGGAAAAATACCTACTTCTTGATCGCGGTGGGTGTCATTGTCGTCGCTTTGATCATCTTCGCCGTCGTCAAATACTTTGTACATTAAAGGATAGTGCAAAAAGCGTGAAATATCAGATATTTCACGCTTTTTGCACTATCCTTTAATGCGTTAAAACCTGGCTGACCTGCCAGAGCTGCTGGCGCGCGGCTGCGTCATGAGAACGTGGTGACGAACGCTTCTCTTTGCGGTTGGCGAAATATTTGCCGCTGACTCCCTCAACGTCCGGTGAAGTTGCCAGGTAGAGCGTTGTCTGCGCGCCCTGCTCGACTGTTGAGATGAACGGAGTGATCAATTTCCAGCCGAAGTTCATAAAGCTGCCCAGACCCTGACCAAAATTGCTGGCGATCACGCCCGGATGGAGCGCGTTGACCGTGACTCCCGTTCCTTCAAGCTGGTTCGCCAGTTCATAGGTAAAGAGAACCAGTGCGAGCTTAGCCTGACAATATGCCATCCACGTGTTATACCGTTTCTCGCCCTGCAAATCGGCGAAATTGATCCTGCCGCCCGTATGCGCTGCCGAACTGACGTTGATAATGCGTGCTGGAGCGCTGGCTTTGAGCGTATCGAGTAGTAATTCTGTCAGCAGGAACGGCGCGAGATAGTTGAGCGCGAAGGTTGTTTCAAAGCCATCGGGCGTGACTGTGCGTTTGTGGTTGGCACCGCCCGCGTTGTGAATCAGCACGTGAAGCTGACTGTACTTCTGTTGAAATTCAGTTGCCACGCGGCGCACATCGGCCAGCGAGCTGAGGTCGGCGATCAAGAGGTCAACCGCGTCATTGCCAGTCGCGGCCTTGATCTCTGCTTGCGCGGCCTCGCCTTTCGCGCGATTGCGACAGACCATTACCACCGTCGCGCCCTGGGTGGCCAGTTCGCGCGCTGTCACTTTGCCGATACCTGAATTACTGCCTGTAACCAGGCAGATTTTGCCCTGCATGTTTTTCTCAGTCATTCCAAATATACCCTCTATCCTGGCATTTTTTGCGCGCTGCTCCGCCCTCGTATCATCCTTTTCACACCCTTGCGTGCAATTGAATTGTTCGCTATCTATTTTAGCGCACAGAGCAGTTGGGCTTCAAATCCTGACGTACTTCTGGTCAATCTGATCGTGGAGACTGGATGGCGTGCAAGGAGCCATCCTACATCCACCGATGGTGTTCTTGCTCACCAGTCCTGTTGCCAATCCCAAAAATTTGACGCGCTGGACCAGCGTGATATAATCGTCAGAGTGTGTCTATTTGAGCAAGAGATAAGCTGTAGGGACTGCGCCGCACGGCCTATATTCATGGGATCGATAAATTTGTTTGTGAATGTAGGGAGACCGCGAGCCGCATCCGGGGGATGAAGCAGGCAGCGCACGACGTTGCCATTTTGTCCCAGTGTTTACATGCAGGATCGATGGACAATTCGTGAATGTAGGACGGCCCCTGGCGCGCCGTCCATGTTAAGGAAACAAACCAATGCCGAAAATGTATGGATGGGTGCGTGAAGTCGTGCCAGAGAGCCTCGCCGACCTGGCGGGTATTCAACCGGGTGATCTGCTTCGCACGATCAACGGTCACTTGATCCGTGATCTGGTCGATTATCGCTTCTATGTGGCGGATGAGGAGCTGACAATTGGTCTTGAGCGCCAGCAGACCGCGCACGAGGTCCATATCTCGAAAACTTACGATGAAGGCCTGGGTGTGCTTTTTGGCGAGGAACCCACACCTTTTATTCGCCAGTGTGCCAATAAGTGCGTTTTCTGCTTTATCAAGGGGCTGCCGGAGCGGTTCGCGCCTGTCTCCGGGCTGGAACACGGCATGCGTTCGACGCTCTACATCAAGGACGACGATTATCGCTATTCGTTCCTGTTCGGCAACTTCATTACCCTGACCAACCTCAAAGAACTCGACTGGCAGCGCCTGGACGAGCAGAAGCTGACACCCATCTACGTCTCGGTTCACACGACCGATCCCGATTTACGCCGCAAGATGGTCGATGGGCCGCGCGCCGGGGATATCATTGATCACATCAAACGGCTTGGCGACATCAGCATCACCTGCCATACTCAGCTTGTGCTCTGTCCGACCATCAACGATGGCGAGCAGCTTGAGAAGAGCATTCGCGACCTCACCGAACTGCGTCCGCTGGTCGAATCGATCTCGGTTGTGCCGGTCGGTCTGACGAAATACAACAATATGATTAAGATGGGTGAGCTGCCGCCGCTACGCCACTTCACACGCGAGGAGGCTGATGCCTTGATCGAGCAGGTTGAGGTCCATCAGCGGCGTTTCGAGGCTAAGCATGAGGACGGCTATCCTTTCGTCTATCTCTCCGACGAATGGTATTATCTGACCGGGCGCGAATTTCCGCCTGCCCGTCACTACGGCAATTACGCGCAAATCGAGAATGGCGTGGGTATGACGCGCTACCTGATCGAGCAGTGGAAGGCCGGGCAACGCCGTCTGCCGCGCAAGATGAATCAGCCGCGCAAAGTCACGCTTGTCACAAGCGCGATGGCGCGGCCAGTCATCGAGGGTTTCGCCAGCGACCTGCGCGCCATCCCCAATCTAGAGGTACAAGTTGTGCCGATCATCAACCAGTTCTTTGGCCCCGAAGTCACCGTTGCCGGACTACTCTGCGCCCAGGACGTGCTCAAGACGCTCAACGAGCAGGAGCATCTCGGAGATCTCGTCCTGTTGCCCCGCGTCATGCTCGATAACGAAGGCAAACGCTTCCTCGACGACGTGACCGTTGAAGAGTTCCAGGCCAGCCTGCCTACGCGCTCCACCTTCGTGCGCAACGCCCCTGAGACGGTTCACGCGATCCGGGAATTAGCGGACGTAGATAATTTGCTGCGAGTCGTGTAATATCTGCACAGGATAAACACCCCGATCGCTACCGAATTTATGGGATAGGCATGGTATGGTGCGTCTATCAGTGTGTTGCGGCTATACATAACTGAATAACGAAGTGGGTAGAGCCAGCCAGACAAGGATTGGTTCGTAGTAGCGAGGGAGGTCTTTCACCACATGCCACCATTACCTGATTTTGAGAGCATCAAACAGATCAACATTCTGGGCCAGGAGTATTGGAGCGCACGCGATTTGATGGGTGCCCTCGGCTACGAATCCTGGCAAAATTTCGAGAAGGTTATCGCAAAGGCCGCGACTGCTGCTACCTCACCTGATATTGCCTTAAAGCTAGAGGATCATTTTAATGAAGTCAATAAGATGATCACCATTGGCAAAGGTGGCCATCGCAAAGTCAAGGATTACTTCTTAAGCAAACGAGCATGTTACCTGATCGCGCAAAATGGTGATCCTGAGAAACCAGAGATAGCAGCAGCCCAAAATTACTTTGCTTTCACCGCCGAAGTGTTCGATATCAACAAGGCGCGTTTAGAGCAAGAGCAGCGGCTGGCTTTGCGCCTCAAGGTTGCTGATGAGAATACCAATTTGTCGTCAACCGCTCTCCAGGCTGGGGTTCAAGCTAGGAATATGGGCCTGTTTCATGATGCAGGTTACGATGGTCTGTACACCATGACCTCTGCGGAATTGGCGGTTTTCTGGAATGTCCCACAAGGTGTAGAGATACTTGATGTCATGGGACCAGAGGCATTGGCGGCAAATCTGTTTCGTATTACGCAAACGGACGCAAAGCTTAAGCGCGACCAGATTCATGATGAGGATACCGCGATTGCTACGCATCATGATGTAGGGCGAGAGGTGCGACGTGCGATAGAGAATATCCATCAGAAGAAGCCGGAAGATTTGCCTCGTGCTGCCAACATCCGCAAACTCGTGGAAGAAAAACGCCGCAATGCTCGCAAAAAGCTCAAAAACGCGCCTCCCGACGAGCAGGGAGGGTTATTCTAGCAAGGAAACTATTTGGTCTCCTCTGCCTTGCTCCCGATCGGCTATGGGCTGGCGGGCATTGCGGCGGATCGGCTCGGTGCGTCGCTGGTCTTCGTGCTCGGAGGCGCGATTGCTGCCAGCGCTATTGTATTGGGATTTCTGCATCCAGCGGTGCGTGCGGTGGACTAATATGGTATGCTTAGCAAAAGAAAATGTCATTCTATGCCTGGACGAAAGGCGGTGCAAAAATGACGACAACTGAGAGATTGTCTGTTGTAGTTCCTGCCGATTGGGTTGCTGGGCCACCGCAGGGACAATGGGCTTATGCCGATTACGCGGCTCTACCGGATGATGGGAAGTGTTACGAGGTTGTGAAAGGAGTCCTGTATATGTCTCCCTCGCCTACGCCGGGGCATCAAGATGTGAATTGCGAAATCCTGGGATACCTGCGTCAGTTTGTGAAGTTACCCGGTTTGGGGCGTGTGTTTGCTGAGCCTACAGATGTCGAATTGAGTCCAGGAAATATCGTGAAGCCGGACGTGTTCGTCATCCTCAAGACACATCTTGAACGCATTACATCCGCACGCATCGTCGGCGCACCCGATCTTGTGGTTGAGATTTTATCGCCGGGAACGATGCGGCATGACTTACACGCCAAGTTTGACGCCTATGTTCAGGCAGAGGTGCCGGAGTATTGGATTGTCAACCCTGCCGAGCGTGTTGTCGAGTTGCTGGTGCTTGAGCGTGGCGTTTATCGCTCATTGGGCGTGTTTCAGGGCGAGGCTGTGCTCTCCTCACAGATCGTTCCTGATTGGTCCGTCAGAACTGAACAGCTTTTTGCCTATCTCTAATTCAACAGAAGAAGCAGCGCCTGGGTAAAGAAGTGCTCCAGGCGCTGCTTCTTCTGCCTAGCCTAAATTGAGTGTGCCACTCAAAATCAGGCTGCTTGCGGCGGCGCACGAGACGTGCGGATTGGCTCCGATGCTGGCCTGCGCGACCGTGAATTGTCCATCGAGCGCGCTGTTGAGTTTCGTGTCGAGCATCTGCTCAATCTGCTGGTTATAGCTATTGACCGGGAAGCTAATCAGGCCATCGAGAATCTGCATAACCGTGTTCTGCACCGTCACGACCAGATTGCCTTTAGTGGCCCCAGGATTCATCGTAGAGGTCGCCGTTCCGATCAGCAAACCGTGCCAATGAATATCCGAGGTGACGCTGAGATTGTGGCCCGATGTGCTGACGTGGATATTCTCGGCGGTGAGGCTGCTGCTGATTGGCATGTTGCCCAGGCTGCTGCCCAGCTTTGCCAGCGATGCTTCCGGTATTTCGATATAAGAGGTTTGCGTGGATGCTTGCTTAACCGTTGAAGTAGTTCCCGTTTGCGCAATGATCTGGCTCATTGGCTCGCTAGATACCTGCCCGAAAGCGCTACTCTGGCTGGAGGTCGAACTGGTTGAGCCGAGCGCGACGGGGAACTGGAGATTGATGGCCAGATCGGAATCTCCACAATTCGGTGTTGTGGCGATACTGTTCAGTGTGCCAAGCGGGATTTGCATGGTCGTCAATGGGCCGCTCAAGATGCTCTGTCCACCATTGGCAGGAGGCAGGGCGGTAATCTGGATGGTCGTGGCGTTGGCAACACTGAAACCGATCAACAGGCTCAATGTCGTTGGTTTGGGATCGCCAGGGTAGAGCGCGACCTGAATGCTCGCCAGCAGACCATTTTTCTCAGGCGTCAGGCTGAGCA
>Ga0207674_10007536_pt1 | contig 12680 bp, 10 predicted proteins | sample KBSCornC72_FD_184303 | JGI IMG/M metagenome (GOLD analysis project Ga0207674, IMG submission 184303) | Corn rhizosphere microbial communities from Kellogg Biological Station, Michigan, USA - KBS Corn C7-2 (SPAdes) (version 2) | ecosystem: Host-associated > Plants > Roots > Rhizosphere > Soil ... | reverse complement strand
CAGTTTAAGCCGATAGCCGAGCTCCTCGGCCGCGCGCAGATCTTCCGGAGCGATCGACGAGATGCCTTCGACATAGACGGCCTTTTCCGCAATCTCGGTTCCGAACGCGAGGCTTGCAAGAATGGCGAGCTTCTGCGCGGTGTCGTGACCGTCAACATCGAAAGAGGGATCTGCCTCTGCATAACCAAGGCGCTGCGCGTCCTTCAAACAGTCGGCAAAGGACAGGCCTTCCTGCTCCATGCGTGTCAGGATGTAGTTACATGTCCCGTTAAGGATTCCGTAGACACGCTCGACATTGGTGCCCGCCAGTCCCTCCCGCAGGGTCTTGATAATCGGGATGGCCGCACCAACGGCCGCTTCGAAATTAAGCGCGCCACCATGCTGCTCGGCGAGGCCGGCCAATCGCAAACCATGTTTGGCAATAAGGGCCTTGTTGGCCGTTACCACCGATTTGCCGCTGCTCAAGGCGGCTTCGATCGCCGAGAGGGCCGGCTCTCCGGCCCCGCCCATAAGCTCGACAAAGCAATCAATCTCCGGATCGCTTGCGAGCGCTAGTGCGTCCTTGCTCCATTTCACCCCGCTCAGATCTATTCCGCGTTTGCGGGTTTTCGAGCGCGCGGTCACAGCCATCAGGCGAACCCCTCGCCCACAACGCTCGGACAAAATGCGCGACTGCTGCTCGATCAGCCGGACCACCTCGGAGCCGACCGTACCGAGCCCCGCGATACCCACTCTCAGGGGTGCGACCATGACGCAAAAACCTGCCGGAAAATTTGGGACGGGGCCTGATCATTTCCAAAGCCGATGCGCCGTGTCACCGGAACATCCTCTTGGGATCGGGCCTAACGCCGGTTGGCGAGAGGAACCACGTTGTGCAACGTTTCCACGCCGCTTTCAAGGAAGCGGCGAACCCCCCGGGCTGCCTGACGGATACGTTGCTCGTTTTCCACCATGGCGATGCGAACATAGCCCTCGCCATGTTCGCCAAACGCCACCCCAGGCGAGACCACTACGCCGGACTTCTCGACCATCAGCGTGGCAAATTGCATGGAGCCGATATCGCGAAAAGCCTCAGGCAACGGCGCCCAGGCAAACATCGAGGCGCTCGGCGGCGGTATTTGCCAGCCGGCACGCCCGAACGACTCAACGAGCGCATCCCTTCGCTTGCGATAGATGTCGCGCATCTCGCGAATGCAATCCTCAGGACCGTTAAGCGCCGCGGTGGCCGCTACCTGGACCGGCGTGAAGGCGCCATAATCGAGATAGGATTTCACCCGCGCCAATGCGGCGATGATCCGCTCGTTGCCGACGGCAAAGCCGATGCGCCAGCCGGCCATCGAATAGGTTTTCGACAAGGAGGTGAACTCAACCGTGACGTCGATCGCTCCGGGAATTTGCAGCACCGATGGCGGCGGATTGTCATCGTCAAAATAAACTTCGGCGTAGGCCAGGTCCGAAAGAATGAATATCTCGTGCTTCTTGGCGAAGGCCACAAGATCGCGATAGAAATCGAGACTCGCGACATAAGCGGTCGGGTTTGAAGGATAACAAACGATCAGCGCGATCGGCTTGGGGATGGAATGAATGATGGCGCGTTCCACCGCCTCAAAGAATTGCGGCGTCGGTTCAGACGGTACTGAACGAATTACGCCGCCGGCCATCAGAAATCCGAAAGCATGAATCGGATAACTCGGGTTCGGGCACAGCACCACATCGCCAGGCGCGGTGATTGCCTGGGCGACGTTGGCGAATCCTTCCTTGGATCCGAGCGTGGCGACAATCTGGGTTTCCGGATTGAGTTTGACGCCAAAGCGGCGGTCATAATAGGCGGCTTGCGCCCTGCGCAAGCCGGTGATGCCCCGCGAAGCCGAATAGCGATCGGTCCGGGGCTTGCCGAGGGTTTCCTTTAGCTTCTCCAGCACGTGAGGCGGCGCCGGCAGATCCGGATTACCCATCCCGAGGTCAATAATATCGGCACCGGCATTGCGCGCCGCTGCCTTGGCCCGGTTGACCTGCTCGAAGACATACGGCGGCAAACGTCGGATGCGGTAAAACTCTTCCATCTTTCAACTCCGGCAGCGCAACGAATCGGCTGCCCCATAGTGCGACGAAGGCGTCTTAAAAACCCATCAACATTCAATGCCTTGCCGCGATTTCGGCACCAATCCGATAGTTTTCCTGCTGAGCTTTTCGGTTGGATTGGTTCTCTCTTACCATGACGATCCGCCCACGCCAGAGTCCGCGGACCGTTTCGCCTGGATTCTCAACGCGCGGTAGAGTTTCGGGCCGCGGCAGAAGCCTGGCGGTCTCTGGCCGCCTCCAATTCCGCCTCAATCCGGGCCTGCTCCGCCGGATCCATCGCCGCCTGGGTGCGATCAGGCGGTAAATCGTGAACCGGAAGATAATCTCCGACGTCCTTGGACCGGGCGGGCGCATCGGCCGGTCCCAACGGCAGGTCGGCGATGGACGTCGCACACCCGCCCAGGGTCAGCGCTGACGCCAATGCAAGCGCGCCTTTCCAGCCCGTTTTTCTCGAAACCGACACCCAACACCTAACCACCGGACTTGAGGAAGCGAACTTAATCCAAGTTCAAGCACAGGCCAACCGCTCGCCTGTTGCGCGCGCGCTTCCGCCCATGAAGCCCCGAGGTGAGGCCTCAATGTGGCAGAACGAGCGGTTGCCGCGCTGCAAAAACGTCAAAGCGTTAACGCAACCGCCTACTTTGGAACGCAGATTGCAGTCCTGAGAAGCGCTGCTGCAATCTGCGCGGTGACGCGCCGCCAGTGAATCGGTATTGTCCGCCCATGAATGATCTGACCCAGACTGAGACACCAAAAAAGTTTGATCCGGAGACTTTCGCGATCAACGTCGCGCGGGCGCTGGAAACGGGCGGTCAGGCGCTTGCAGCCTTCTTGAAGCCGCGGCAGACCGGCGAGCTGCAGGACAAGCCGGACGACATGGCGGAGGTGATCAAGACGTTCACGGCCGTGGCGGAATATTGGCTGAGTGACAGCGCTCGTACGGCTGATTTGCAGGCAAGACTTGCGAAATCCTATCTCGATCTCTTGGGATCGATGGCGCGGCGGATGAGTGGCGAGGCGCCGGAACCGGCGATCGAGCCCTCCCCGAGGGACAAGCGATTCAGCGACCCCGAATGGAAATCGAACCAATTTTTCGACTTTGTCCTTCAGCTTTATCTGCTCACGACGCGATGGGTGCAGGAACTGGTGCGCGACGCGGACGGATTAGATCCGCAAACGCGCCGAAAGGCGGAGTTCTACGCGCTGCAGATTATCAACGCGCTGGCGCCTTCGAACTTCGTGCTCACCAACCCCGACGTGCTGCGTACCACCGTGCTCTCGAGCGGTGACAATCTCGTTCGCGGAATGAAGATGCTGGCAGAGGACATCGAGGCTGGCCACGGCACGCTACGGGTTCGGCAATCCGACCCGTCGAGCCTCACCGTCGGTGTCGATCTGGCGCTCACGCCGGGAAAAGTGATTTTCCAGAACGATCTGATTCAGCTTATTCAGTATGAGCCCACGACCGAAAAAGTGCTTCGCACACCGCTCCTGATCGTGCCGCCCTGGATCAACAAGTATTATATCCTCGACCTCAGGCCGGAAAAATCATTGGTCAAATGGTGCGTTGACCAGGGCATCACCGTCTTCATGATTTCGTGGGTCAATCCGGACAAACGTCTCGCCGGCAAGACCCTCGTCGACTACATGAAGGAAGGTCCGCTGGCGGCGATGGACGTCATCGAACAGTTGACGGGCGAATTGAAGGTTCACACAGTTGGCTATTGCGCCGGCGGCACCCTGCTTGCTTCGACGCTCGCCTGGCTCGCGGAAAAGCGGCGCGTGCGGATAACGTCTGCAACGCTGATGGCGGCACAGATCGATTTCAGCCGGGCCGGCGACCTCATGGTGTATATCGACGAGAGCCAGGTCAACACACTGGAAAGGGACATGCAGGCTGCCGGCGTTCTCGAGGGCAGCAAGATGGCCATGGCCTTCAACATGCTTCGTTCCAACGACTTGATATGGACCTATGTGGTCAGCAATTACCTCAAGGGGCAAACGCCGCCTTCGTTCGATTTGCTGCACTGGAATTCCGACTCCACGCGCATGACGGCGGCCAACCACTCGTTCTATTTGCGAAATTACTACCTTGAAAACCGCCTTTCGAACGGATCTCTGGTGTTCGACAACACCCTGCTGGACTTGTCCAAGATAAAGGTGCCGATATTCAACCTCGCTACCCGCGAAGACCATATCGCGCCCGCCCGCTCGGTTCTTTATGGTTCACAGTTCTTTGGCGGGCCGGTGAAATATGTACTTGCCGGATCAGGCCATATCGCAGGCGTCGTCAATCCGCCGGCCGCGGGCAAATACCAGTATTGGACCAGCGAGAAGTCAACCGCGGATTCCCTTGAGGCATGGCTTGAGACCGCGCAGGAACATGCAGGATCATGGTGGCCTCATTGGCGCGAATGGCTCGGCAGCCTTGATCCGGAGGAAGTTCCGGCGCGACAGGTCGGCACTGCCGACTTCCCTCCGCTCGAAGACGCTCCAGGCAGCTATGTGATGGTCAAATCCTAGGACGACAGGTAAGTTCGCGTGAAAGCATGTGACGCGATGCGGGCGATCACATAATCAGATTCGAGGGGGAGATTTCATGACTCGTGAATTGTTCTGGCTGACGCTGACCGTGATCCTGACCGGCCTGTTGTGGATTCCCTACGTCCTCAATCGCTGCCAGGTCCGCGGGCTCAGCGGCGCAATGGCCAATCCGTCGCGCAACGATAAGCCGCATGCCGAATGGGCCACGCGCCTGATGTTCGCGCATGACAACGCGGTCGAGAATCTCGTGATTTTCGCGCCGCTGGTCTTGATCCTGGCGCAGATCGATTATTCGACGAAATGGACCGCCGCCGCGTGCGCGGTTTACTTCTGGTCACGGCTGGCCCACGTGCTGGTTTATATGCTCGGCCTGCCGGTGTTTCGGACACTGGCCTTTACCGTCGGATTTTTCGCGCAGGTCGTGTTGGCCCTCGCGATCTTCAAACTGGTCTAGTGCCGACTTTCCGAAGTTCGTGAGCCATCGCTGCGACCTCTCACACGAACTTCGGAAACTATCGGCGCCAGCAAAATCGCGGCAGGTGGTGCAGGTCCGGAAATGGGCGGTACTAGACGCTTCCGCGCTCGCCAGAACCGAGACACACCAGGACTCCGCATCAGCGAAGCGTCGCCAGCAGGCGCCGCTTCGTGCGGGACTGCGCTTTGTGCGCGCTATTCCGGCAGTCCCAACATCAGCCGCATGTTCTGCACGGCAGCACCGGAAGCGCCCTTGCCGAGATTGTCCAGTCTCGCCACCAGCAAAGCCTGTCGATGCTGGTCGCTGCTGAAGACATACAATTCCAGCTGGTTGGTGTTGTTGAGCGCTTCAGGCTCCAGCCGGCCCGTTTTGGCCGCCTCGTTGGCGAGCGGCATCACAGAGACGTAGGTGGAGCTGCTATAGCGCTTATCGAGAGCCGCGTGCAGATCGGCACCATCTGGTTTGCCCGGCAAGGAGTCGAGTTGCAGCGGCACCGAGACCAGCATGCCCTGTCGGAAATTGCCCACCGAGGGAACGAAGATCGGCCGCTTCGTCAGCCGGGAATAAAGCTGCATTTCCGGCACATGCTTGTGCGCGAAACCGAGCCCATAAAGTTCGAACGATGGCGCGCTACCATCCTCGAAGCTGGCAATCATCGTCTTGCCGCCGCCGGAATAGCCGCTGACCGCGTTGACGGTGACCGGATAGTCAGCCGGCAGCAGACCGGCATCGACAATCGGCCGCAGCAACGCGATGGCGCCGGTCGGGTAGCATCCGGGGTTCGAAACCTTGCGCGCCGCCCTGATCTTGTCTGCTTGATCGGGTGCCAGTTCGGGAAATCCATAGGTCCAGTCGCTGGCCACCCGGAACGCCGTCGAGGCGTCGAGAACTTTCGGCGCTGCCGAACCCATGCCGTCGATAAGCGCGACGGTCTCCTTGGCCGCATCGTCCGGCAGGCAGAGAATGACGAGATCAACCTCCGCCATCAAATCCCGCTTGGCCCCGGCATCCTTTCGCCGATCGTCGGCGATGGTCCGCACGAGGACGTTGCCGTCGAGCCTCAAGCGTTCGTTGATGCCAAGCCCGGTCGTGCCCGAGCCGCCATCGACGAACACCGATGGCTTGACGGTCGCAGCAGGCTTCCGGCTCTCCCGCGCGTCGGCAAAGCTCATGGCACGTTTCCTTTCAAGCTGGCTCGAACGCCAAGATAAGGCTCATGGCAGCCGAATGCGAGGCACAGCCCTTCAAAGGCTGGAGACGCCACGGGCGATTGATAACATGAATGCGTTGTCGGCATCTTCAAGCTCCTGTGCTGGCGGCCACCGGTCGGGAAATCGCGCGAGACAGGAAAGATGTACCGCGGATCCGATCCGGCGGTGCAGGCGGTGATCTCAGGAATAAACAACCGCGCCGACCGCTGAGATGCGGCGGCGGTGAGCAAAGAGCGAGGTCACAGCGTCAGTCATGCGCGGGGGCTATAAGACCCGCCCCGCCCGACGTCAAGAACGGTGTTGCCTCACACCATCCGCCAGAACAGTTCCAGGATTTTGGCGATGACGTCACCGAACAGTAAGAGCGCCGCCGCCCACACCAGTGCGGAGACGATATTGGCGATCTGAAACCGCCAATAAGGCATCTCGAAGATTCCGGCGGCCAATGGAACGGAGGCCCTCAAGGGACCGAAGAAACGGCCGATGAAGATGCTAGGTACCCCCCAGTCGCGCACGAAAGCTTCCCCGCGAGGCAGAATTTCCGGATACCGCGACAGCGGCCAGATCTGCGCAACCTTTTCCTTATAGCGAAAGCCGAACCAGTAGGAGACCCAGTCACCAAGCGCAGCGCCTAGCCCGCCCGCAAGCCAGATCGGCCAGAAACTGATACCACTGGCACCAATCAGGGCGCCAATCGCCACCAGCGCCCCCCATGCCGGGATCAGCAATGAGAAAAACGCCAGAGATTCGCCGAACGCCAGCAACAGAACAATCGGCGCGGCCCAAGCCTGGTGGTCGCGCACGAACTCGGCCAGAGAGCGAGTGAATTCTTCCATGCCTTGCAGTCCCCGCCCCACCGTTTGTTTTCCACTTGAGAGTCTTGAACCTCAACCGGACTTGCAAGCCTAACTCATAGTTCGCAAACTCCGTCTTCAAACTCCCCTGAAGACGTTGTGCCCTCTTTAGCTTGTATCATGAAGGAAAACAGGAATGATCGGACCGTTGATGATGTGCCTGAGCGTATTGCTCCTCCTGGTCGGAATGCTGGGAGGCATCGCGATGGGCGTGCAGCAAAACTTCGTGCTGGCGCCGGCGCATGCTCATCTCAACCTGATCGGCGGCGTCTTGCTGTTCCTGTTCGGATTGTATTATCGGCTGATCCCGGCCGCGGGTCGCAGCCTGCTGGCCAAGATTCAAGGTTCGCTGCACATGGCAGGAGCGATCCTGTTTCCACTGGGTATAGCGGTGGTCTTGCTGAAGGGCCCGACATTCGAAGCGGCGCCGATCGCAGGATCGTTGATTGTCGTGGTGGCAATGGTGCTCTTTGCAGTGGTGGTGTTTCGCACCGCGCGGAGTTGAGCGAAGCCGCCTAGCTTTGCGGAACCTCGCGCTTTGGTGACCGGGGCTTGGGCGCGCGTTTCTTTTCCAACGGTGCGACCGGCTCCAACGTCACATCTACCGGATTGGGCTTGTGATCCAGGGCCGCGCCGGTGGCGGCGTCCACGCCCATGCCGACCAGACCCCCGAGAAGAACGTTGCCCGCAAAGCCTGCAGCACCGGTCGCCGGAATGTCCTTGGTCAGCGGGATGATTTGCGTCTGGTAGCCTTCTTTGCTGAAGGTCACAGTAATATCGGCATTGCGTTTGGCCTGTACTACACATGGCGTCACGCAGGCGGTCGGCACGTCAAGCCCGGCGACATCGGCGGTGGCGCCGGGAGGCGTCGACAATATCGAGATGTTTTCCGTGGTGCCGCGTGTTACGGACGCACAGCCACAAACGGGCAACGCCAATAGCGCCGCCGCAAAAAGCCTTTTCATTACAGATATCCCCAAGCCCGCCCTATCCATCACGCAACTTAAGCACGAAATCAAGCGGAAGTTCTCGCCCGGTTAGAGTGACCTCCGTTGAAGCGTGGACTTGGCAATCCGGCCACCGTCAGCTACCGCGGCGCGGGCCGGTCACAATGGCCGCCTATCCATGGCATATTCCCTGTCAACGATTCGCCTCCGAACGGAGCGGATTTGACGTCCTTTCCCTGACCCAATCGAAACCGCTCGAAATCAGCAAATCATGCGTAGACCTGTGAAAGAAACCGCCAAAGCCAAAGCCACCGATCTGTTCGGGGCGGCAGAACCAAAAGGCCGGCCGTCGCAGAAGGCCGAAGTCCGTGGATCCAAAGCCGAGGCCGGCTACACCGCCGCCGACATCGAGGTGCTGGAAGGACTGGAGCCGGTGCGTCGCCGGCCGGGCATGTATATCGGCGGCACGGACGAAAAGGCCCTGCATCACCTGTTCGCCGAAGTGATCGACAACTCCATGGACGAGGCGCTGGCAGGACATGCGACATTCATCGAGGTCGAGCTCGATGAGGAGGGTTCTCTAACCGTGACCGATAACGGGCGCGGTATTCCCGTCGATCCCCATCCGAAATTTCCCAAGAAATCCGCGCTCGAAGTCATCATGTGCACGCTGCATTCCGGCGGCAAGTTCGATTCGAAGGTTTACGAAACATCGGGCGGTTTGCACGGCGTGGGTGTGTCCGTGGTGAACGCGTTGTCTTCCCGGCTCGAGGTGGAAGTAGCGCGCGAACAGAAGCTCTACCGTATGACATTCGAGCGCGGCCACCCGAAGGGCAAGCTCGAGGAACTCGGCAAGATCAACAATCGCCGTGGCACGCGCATTCGTTTCAAACCCGATACCGACATTTTCGGCGCCAAGGCGACCTTCAAGCCGCAGCGGCTGTTCAAGATGGCCCGTTCCAAGGCCTATTTGTTCGGCGGCGTCGAGATCCGCTGGCGCTGCGCGCCGGCCCTGCTCAAGGGGCTGGACGATGTGCCGGCCGAAGACACTTTCCACTTCGCCGGCGGGTTGAAGGATTATCTCTCGGCCGCCGTTCATGCTGACACGCTGGTGCATCCGGACATCTTTGCCGGCAAATCCGGCCGCAACGGCGCTCATGGGGCCTGCGAATGGGCCGTGGCCTGGACCGCGGATGCCGACGGCTTCCTCTCTTCTTACTGCAACACGGTTCCAACGCCTGATGGCGGCACCCACGAATCCGGCCTGCGCAGCGCCTTGCTGCGGGGCCTGAAGGATCACGCCGAGCGTGTTGGCCAGGGCAAGCGCGCTGCCTCCATCACGTCAGAGGACGCGATGGTCGGTGCTGCCGTGATGCTCTCTGTCTTTGTGCGCGAGCCGGAATTTCAGGGCCAGACCAAGGATCGCCTGGCCACCGCCGAGGCCCAGCGCATTGTCGAGCAGGCCATCAAGGACCCGTTCGACCATTGGCTGTCGGGTAATCCGGTGCAGGCCAATCGGCTGCTTGATTTCGTCGTCGAGCGTGCCGAGGAACGGCTGCGCCGTCGCGCTGAAAAGGAAATTTCCCGCAAGACCGCGGTGAAAAAGCTTCGCCTGCCCGGCAAGCTTGCCGATTGCACCAACACCGCCGCCGAAGGCTCCGAACTTTTCATCGTTGAGGGCGATTCCGCCGGCGGCAGCGCCAAACAGGCGCGAGATCGCAAGACCCAGGCCATCCTTCCGCTGCGCGGCAAGATCCTCAACGTGGCATCCGCAGGAAAGGACAAGCTGACGGCCAATGCGCAACTCGCGGACCTGATGCAGGCGATCGGCTGCGGCATCGGTCCCCATTACCGCGAGGAGGACCTGCGCTATAGCCGCATCATCATCATGACCGACGCAGATGTTGACGGCGCGCACATCGCCTCGCTGCTGATCACATTCTTCTACCGGCAGACCCCTCGCCTGATCGATGAAGGCCATCTCTATCTGGCGGTGCCTCCGCTTTATCGGCTCACCCACGGCTCCAAAACCGTTTATGCGCGAGATGACGCCCACAAGGAGGCGCTGCTGAAAAGCGAATTTAACGCCAACGCCAAGGTGGAGGTCGGCCGCTTCAAGGGTCTCGGCGAAATGATGCCGGCGCAACTGAAGGAAACCACCATGGACCCCGCCCGCCGGACGCTGCTGCGGGTGGTGCTTCTGGCCGATGACCGCGAGGGGACGGCCGATTCGGTCGAACGACTGATGGGCACCAAGGCAGAAGCCCGTTTTGCCTTCATCTCGGACAAGGCCGAATTCGCCAGCGATGAATTGCTGGACGTCTGAACGTTGCGGCTTGCGAACTAAGTGGCTCGAATTTCGTCGGAATTTAGCGCGCAGCGCTCACGCACAGAGCTGTGTCCTCCGTACAACTTACCGGGGCGATTTCCGGCCGATGTGTCCGTTCCGCAACAGCTTTCGAGCCAAATCTAGCTATAACTCAAACCAGTGGGGCGGGTTTTCCACCCCGGCTGGGTTGAACACCCCTGTTTAAACGCTTGGGTTGAGGAAAATGAAAATGAAGAAATTGGCGCTGGCTATATTGGCAACCGTCGCTTTTAGCGGCTCGGCTTATGCGGCTGATCTGGCCGCCCGCCCTTACGCCAAGGCCCCCCCGATGATGGCCGCTGCTCCGAGCTGGACCGGCTGCTATATCGGCGCGGGCTGGGGATACGGCATGCTTGATGACGACCGGTCCGTATCAGTTGGCGGCACCGTTCTGACAACGACAACGAGTTCCGGTGGTAAGGGCTGGCTCGGCCGTGTGGGCGGCGGCTGTGATTATCAATTCGCCGGCACTACCCCGTTTGGTCCGCTCGTTATCGGTCTGTTCGGCGACTATGATTTCGCGGACATCAAGGGCACCTACGGCGACCCGCTGAACGGCAACTCCTTCACCGGCTTCAAGAGCGGAACCCAGAAAATCTCCGACGCTTGGTATGTTGGCGCCCGCGCTGGTCTTCTTGTGACCCCGAGCGTGCTGACCTATGTCAGCGGCGGCTGGACCGGCGCGCATGTCGACGCCATCAACCTCAACTTCCTTGATGGCACCTTCTCTGGTCGTACGCTGCCTGCCCAAAATGCAAACGGCTGGTTCCTCGGTAGCGGCTTCGAATATGCCTTCAACTTCCTGCCGGTTAAGGGGCTGTTCTGGAAGAACGAGTATCGCTACGCCAGCTACAGCGACTACAACCAGAACTACTTCTCTGGCGGAGTTCCGGGTAGCCGCGTGGTGCACAACACCTTGGACGTGCAGACGATCACGACCTCGCTGGTCTGGCGCTTCGGCATGCAGTAATAGCATCCAAACGTCCTGAGAATCAGAGCCCGGAGCTAATCGCTCCGGGCTTTTTCTTTTGACGAGGGAGAGCCCGTTTTGTACCGCGCCCCCTCGATCAACTCAGCCGACCACAGGGAGAAGCCACGAGGTCGCCTCCGGATTGTCCTCAGCACGATCGGCCGCGACGGCTCTCGTTGCGGTTTGCCGAACCGCCACGCACGGCTGGCCTTCGCTGAGATAAGTGCGGCGGGCGTCACGTCACGAGTCTGTCCGGCGACGTAACGCTGGCGTCAGCGCGTCTTGAGAGCTTGTGACGGTCTTGTCAGGCCGCGCAGCGTGGCCCAATGTCTGCGAGCCCGGTACATGACCCACGAGGGAATCAATGCGGCGCGCGTTTTTGCTGGCAGGCTTTCTCGCCCTCGCCCTGGGATTGCTCTGGGTAGGGCAAGGCACCGGTGCGATCAAATGGCCAGCCTCGAGCTTCATGATCAGCGAAATTCAGTGGGCCGGCTATGGCGCTGTAGTGGCTGCCATCGGGCTCATCCTGATCTGGCAGGGCAAGTGGTAAGATTTTCGGCAACCTATTACCGTTCCGCCTGCGTGCATAGCGAGCTGATCACGTTCCGTCGGCCGCAAATAAATACTGGTTTCCCAAACACTTGTATCTCAAGGAACGCAGCCTCCGGTTGCGATTCAGAGCTCGAACTGCTGCAACTTGGCAACACTCGGCAACATTCAATGCTCAGGTCGTATGCAGTAGGAGACTCCGAAAGTGGCGGGCCGTATATTCACTGCGGATGAGATTCCCACGTCGTTCTTTATTTGGATTGGAAGAGACCATGAAAACCAAGCTGATCCTCTCGGCTGTTACTGCTCTGCTCGCTGGCGTTAGCGCCGCGTCCGCCGCTGACCTCGCCGCCCGTCCTTACACCAAGGCGCCGATGGCGCCGATGGTTGCCGTGTATAACTGGACCGGCTTCTACATCGGGGTGAACGGTGGCGGTGCTTGGGGCAATTCGAGCGGCACCCTTGACTCCTTCACTGCCGGTTTTACCCAGGCCGTAGCAGACGGCGGAACACCCGCCCTCCTCGGCGCAAAGCACGAAGGATATTTCGGCGGTGGTCAGATCGGTTATAACTGGCAGGCTACCAACTTCGTATTTGGACTTGAAGCCGATATCCAGGGAGCTGATATCGGCCGTACCACTACCGTTATTTTCCCAGGCGGTGGCCTCACTAATCCAAGT
>Ga0207674_10007535_pt1 | contig 12684 bp, 10 predicted proteins | sample KBSCornC72_FD_184303 | JGI IMG/M metagenome (GOLD analysis project Ga0207674, IMG submission 184303) | Corn rhizosphere microbial communities from Kellogg Biological Station, Michigan, USA - KBS Corn C7-2 (SPAdes) (version 2) | ecosystem: Host-associated > Plants > Roots > Rhizosphere > Soil ... | reverse complement strand
GGGATCCATCCGCCCGATCGTGGGCAGATCCTTTGGGACGGCAACCCGGTCCGGATCCGCTCGCCGCGTGAGGCCGCCGGGCTCGGGATCGAAACGGTCTACCAGGACCTCGCTCTCTGTAACAACTTGGACATCGTGCAAAACATGTTTCTCGGACGCGAGCGCGAGAACGTCGTCTTCCTCGACGAGGAGTCCATGGAGACGGCAGCCGGAGAGACCCTGGCCAGCCTGGCCGTGACGACGGTGCGGTCGATCCGGCAGCCGGTCGCCTCCCTCTCGGGCGGCCAGCGCCAGTCGGTGGCGATCGCGAAGGCTGTGCTGTGGGACGCGAAGCTCGTGATCATGGACGAGCCGACCGCGGCCCTCGGTGTCGCGCAGACGCGCATGGTGCTCGACCTCACGCGCAAGCTGGCCGAGCAGGGACACGCCGCGCTGATCGTGTCGCACAACATGAACGACGTGTTCGAGGTCGCCGACCGCGTCATCGTGCTCTACCTCGGCCGCGTCGTCGCGCAGCTGCCGGCCTCCGAGCTCGACCGGCAGATCGCCGTCGACCTGATGACGACGGGCAAATCGGATCGGATCGCCGAGAAGCAGAACGGGAAGGAAGCCTGATGGCCAAGGTCGACGAGCCTGTCGAGATCTCCGAGGCCGAGGCGGCCCAGTCGGAAGAAGCGGCTCGCCAGGCCGAGCTCGCGCTGCCGGCCGAGCTCGCCGCCGGAAGCGCAAGCGAATATCTCCGGACGTCGCTCGCTCGGGTCAAGGCGGGAGAGAGCGGAATCCTGCCGGTCGTCGCGGGGCTGATCCTGATCTCGATCCTCTTCGAGTCCCTCGACTCGAAGTTCCTGACGGCGGGAAACCTGGTCAACCTGCTCGTTCAGGCCGCCGTCTTCAGCCTGCTCGCCATGGGGGAGGTGTGGGTCTTGCTCCTCGGCGAGATCGACCTCTCGGTGGGGTTCGTTGCCGGTCTAGGCGCTGTGATCATGGCCGACCTGGCGAGCCCGGCCCACAACTGGCCGTGGTGGTCGGCGATCACTGCAGCCCTTCTCATCTGTGCAGGAGTCGGCGCGCTCCAGGGAACGATCATCACGAGGATCGGCTTGCCGTCCTTCGTCGTCACGCTCGCGGGGCTCCTCTTCTGGCAGGGCGTGCTCCTGAAGATTCTTGGCAACGGCGGGACGATCCCGGTCCAGGACGACACGATCAACAACATCGCGAGCGCGAACCTCAGCCCGCTGACGGGCTGGATCCTGATGCTCGTGCTGGTCGGGCTCTACGGATTGCTCATGTGGCGCAAGGACTCGAAGCGCAGGAGCGCGGGGCTCGTCGCCCCGCCGCCGGCGGTCACACTCCTGAAGATCGGCGGGGCGCTGGCGGGTGGCGTGGCGCTCGTCCTGCTCTGCAACCACGACCGCGGGATCTTCGCGCCGATCCGCGGCGTGCCGTGGGTCGTGCTCCTCGTCGTCGGCGTGCTCGTCGTCTGGACGATCGTGCTCGGCCGGACGAAGCTCGGGCGCTACCTGTACGCGATCGGCGGAAACGCCGAGGCCGCGCGCCGCGCCGGCGTGAATCTCGCGCTCATCCGGACCGTCGCGTTCATGCTGTGCAGCCTCACGGCCGGGATCGCGGGCATCGTGTACGCGTCGCGGCTCCGGTCGATCTCGACCTCGATCGACGGAGGCACGCTCGTCCTCTACGCGGTCGCGGCCGCGGTCATCGGCGGAACGAGCCTGTTCGGAGGCCGCGGCAAGGCAATCCACGGCGTGCTCGGCGGAATCGTGATCGCCGCGATCGACAACGGGATGGGGCTGATGGGCTTCACCGCCGCGTCGAAGTACATGGTCACGGCGCTCGTGCTCCTCGCCGCGGTGACGATCGACGCGCTCTCCCGGCGCGGGCGGGTCGAGGCCTGAGCGAAGCCCGCAGCGTGAAGCCTGGCGTCTGGCACTGGCAGGCGCCGCATCCCGAGTGGGCGGCGCCCAAGGATTGGACGCAGACGGACGTCTCCTCGTATGCGATCGACGACGGTCAGCGCCTGCTTCTCTTCGACCCGCTGGAGGTGCCCGCCGAGATCGAGGACCTCGCCTCGAACCGAGAGCCGTTGATCGTCCTGACGTGCCCCTGGCACAGGCGCGACACGCGGGCGCTCGCGGAGCAGCACGGCTGGCCGATTCACGTGCCGCCGCCCGACCCGCCAGATCCGGATCCGGTCGAGGGGCAGGTGTTCGAGGCGGGCCAGCGGCTGCCCCTCGGGATCGAAGCGATCCTCGGCATGGAGCCCAACGACCTCCTCCTGTGGGTCGGCGGCCATCGCGCGCTCGTCGCCGGCGACACGCTGGTCGATCGCGGCGAGGGCCTCGTCTTCCCGCTCGACTGGGCGGACCGGGGGACCGGCGAGCCGCCGCAGAAGATCCTCGGGCGGCTGCGTGACCTGCTGGAGCTGCCGATCGAGCTCGTACTGCCGACCCACGGGGCGCCCGCGGACCGGGAAGCCCTGGAGAGGGCTCTCGCGGGTGACCTAGGCATCTCGGGCTCGTAGCCCGGGATAGAGGCGCATGCCGCTCTTACACGTGCGCGCCGGGACGCTAGCCGCAGTCGGACCGGAGCGCGGGCATCGTCGTCGGCATTTGTCAGCTCTCGCCGCCGGGAATGCCGAAGTGCAAGCTAGACCGTCTCATCGAGCATTCAGTCTCGCCTTGAGCGCGAGGGTCCGACGATAGGAGGCGAGTAGCCGCGTGCGGTCGATCCGCCGCTCCGCCGCGGCGCGTAGCACAGCCCGGTAGGCGTCCTGCGAGCTTGGCTCGGACCCTGTCAGGAGCAGCAGGTCGGTGCCGGCCCTGGCAGCACGGACGGCGAGCGCGCTCGAGGTCATGCCACGCTGATGGGCGGCGCCGTCGAGAGAATCCGTGATCGTGGCGCCGCGGAAGCCGAGCCGCTCGCGCAGCAGAGTCGTTCCGATCGTGCGCGACCAGCCCGCCGCGTTCCAGCGGTCGTAGGCGGTGTAGATGCCGTTGGACAACATGATCAGCGGCACCTGGCCGGCGACGGCTGTTCGGAACGGCTTCATCCCGGGAGCCAGTTCGGCCTTGGTCGCGGTGATCCGGACGACGAAGTGGTCGGTGTTGCGCGTTGCCGTGCCGAGGCCGGGAAAGTGCTTCGCGGCCGCGAGCACTCCGCGCCGGCCGAGCCCGACGGCGAACCAGCCCGCAAGCCTCGCCGTCCGATGGCCGCTGAACGACCAGGTTCGGCCCTGCCGGTAGAGGAATGACGCTCTCGACGCCGGAACGTCGCCAACTGGGGCGAGGTCCGTGTTGATTCCGAGCTCCCTCAAGGCAGCTCCTGTGGCACGCCCCTGTCGGATGGACATTCCATTCGAGCCGGACACCCCCATCTGCCGAGGCGACAGGGTGGGAGGTATCCACGGCACGACCTTCACCGGCCCGCCCTCCTGGTCGACGGCCACCAGAAGTGGAGGCTGCCCGCCTGAGGCAGCTGCGCGCTGGAGCCTGCTGGTGATCGCCCGAAGGTCGCCACGCGAACGGAAGTTATTGCGGAAGATGATGACGCCGCCGATCTGTCCGAGGCGCGCCCGCGCGATCAAGGATGCAGAGGGCGTCGTCCCGTCCATCCGCACGACGAGCTTCTGGCCAATCAGCTGCTGCAGCGTTGGCGCTCGACTCTCAGCTGCCGGCGAAGCCGGGCCCGACATGACCGTGAGCCCGACCGCTGCCGCCAATGCGGCGGCTTGGCGCGTGCGTGATGCGGCCATGACGAGATCATCTCTCAAGCAGACAGCGGCTTTAACCCGCTTCGGTGTTCCATCCAGCTCGCCGCTTCGAAGAAACGCCGGGAGATGAGCGCAGCGCACTAGGCATCTCCGCCTCCGATCGGTAGATTCCCGGCCAGTCCTAGAGGGAGGCTGCATGCTCAAGCCGTGGATCGTTTCGACGCTCGTGTCCGCCGGTCTCTTGCTTCCGTTGCCCGTGCTGCCGGGCACGGCCGCCGCTGCGCCCAGCCCTCGCGCGACCATCACCGAGTTCCAGCTCCCGCATGCCGGGAGTCGTCCCTACACGATCGTCACGGGGCCCGACGGGAACCTCTGGTTCACCGAGTCCGACCGCGGGACGATCGGCCGCATCACTCCGAGCGGCACGATCACCGAGTTCCCGCTCGAGGAGCAGGAAAGCGGCCCCTACGGGATCACCGTCGGCGCGGACGGGAACCTCTGGTTCACCGAGCGCTTCGCGAACCAGATCGGGAAGATCACGACGGACGGCGTGATCACCGAGTATCCGGTTCCGACTCCGGACGCCCAGCCCTGGGACATCACGGCTCTTGCGAACGGCGACCTCTGGTTCACGGAGGAGACCGTCGACCAGGTCGCCGTCATCCATCCGAACGGCGCGATCGACGAGTACCCGAGCGGGATCGGCCAGTTCCCGACGTTCATCACGACCGGGCCGGACGGCAACGTCTGGTTCACCGAGGAGATCGGGAACAACATCGTCCGGCTCGATCCGGCGAACCCGGAGAACCAGACCGAGTTCCCGCTGCTCGCAGAGCAGGAGCTTCCGTGGGACATCCAGGTCGGCCCCGACGGCAACCTCTGGTTCACGGAGCTTGCCGGCCGGCACATCGGCAAGATCACGACGGCCGGTGTGATCACCGAGTACCCGGTCGAGGGGAACCTCGGGATCGCCGGGATCGCCGCCGCCCCCTCCGGGGACACGCTGTGGTTCACGGAGAACGATTCCTTCGACGTGGGCCAGATCGACGTCAACGGCAACGTCGGTGCGGAGCGGCTCTCGACGAGCGACTACCCGTTCGGGATCACGGCAGGGCCCGACGGGAACATGTGGTACTGCGCCGGCTACGGGAACGCGATCGGACGCGTGAACCTGGAGCCGCCACCTCCTCCTCCTCCTCCACCACCACCACCTCCACCGCCGCCACCACCACCAGCGCCACCGCCGCCGCCAGCTCCTCCGCCGCCTCCACCGCCGCCGCCTCCTCCGCCTCCGCCTCCACCTCCTCCTCCGCCTCCACCTCCGCCGCCACCGGCTCCACCGCCTCGGCGGTGCGTCGTTCCGCGCGTCGTCGGCATGAAGCTCGGACGAGCGCGCACACGGATTCGCCGCGCGCACTGCACGGTCGGACACGTCGCGAGAAGAGCCTCACGGCGCGTCGGGCGAGTCCTCGCCCAGCGCCCGCGAGCTGGAACGCACATGAAACGGGGCGCCAGGGTCCGCCTTGTCGTAGGGCGACGCTGACCCCGACTTAGCAACAGGTTGTTACTGGCGCTCTAGGAGCAGGAGCATGGCGTGCGGCCACAGGACGGGCACGCACGGCGGCGTTTCCAGTCCAGCATGCTCTTGCTGACGCCGCTCATCACCATCAGGTAGCCGACGCCACTCGTGAGGGCGAACAGCGTGACCATGTGCGGATCAAGTTGAGCCATCGTTCTTAGGTGTTGCCATCGGCGCGCCAGCGGAAACCTTGAGCCTTCGCTTCGCGTGCGGGTGAGCGGCGAAGTAGGCCTCGCGGCGTCTGCGGTCGGTCACATGCGTGTAGAGCTCGGTCGTGGCCAGATCGGCATGGCCGAGCATCTCCTGGACGCTCCGCAGGTCGGCGCCGCCCTCGAGGAGATGCGTCGCGAACGAGTGGCGGAGCAAGTGTGGGTGGATCCGGGTCGGATCGAGGCCCGCCTTTTCGGCCAGTCGGCGCATGATCAGGAACGCGCCGGCACGAGTCAGCGGCCCGCCCTTCGCGTTGAGAAAGAGCTCCGGCCGGTGGCGTTTGTCCAGGTACGGCCGCCCCCGGCTCAGGTAGCGGCGCAGCGCGTCGGCGGCGCTGCGCCCGAGCGGGACGATCCGCTCCTTGTCTCCTTTGCCGATCGAGCGGACGAGCCGCTCCTCGAGGTCGACGCCGTTCCGCTCGAGGCCGACCGCCTCGCTCACGCGAAGCCCCGCCCCGTAGAGCAGCTCGACGAGCGCGCGGTCACGCAGGTCGCGTGGCGCAACGCCGTTCGCCGACTCGACCAGCCGTTCGGCTTCGGCCGGCGAGAGCGTGCGCGGCAGGCGGCGCGCTCGCCGCGGGAGGCTCACGTCCGCAGCGGGATTTTCGGAACACGCGCCGATCAGGACGAGGTGGCGGAAGAACGACCTGACCGCGGCCATTCGCCGGGCGATCGTGGTTGCAGCGAAACCGCGCGAACGCAACTCGGCCACGTAGCGCTCCAGCTCCTCGCCGTTCGCCGCCGAGGGCTTGTGGCCGAGAAAGTCCGTCAGCGCGTACAGGTCGCGCCGGTAGGCCTCGACCGTCCGTGGCGCCAGCCGTGCAGCCGAGACCGCGAGAAACGCTTCGAGCTCAGGATCGCGGGTGCGCTCGGTCATACACCTTCCTCAGCCGCTTCCCATCCACATGGCTGTACGTCTGCGTCGTCGAGAGCGAGCTGTGGCCGAGCAGCTCCTGGATCACCCGTAGATCGGCGCCGCCCTCGAGCAGATGTGTCGCAAAGGCGTGTCGCAGCCGATGCGGATGTGGGAAGAGCCTGCGGATCGTGCTCGTGTCCAGCCGCCGCCCGCGGGCAGAGACGAACAGGGCATCCTCGGCGCCGTTCACGAGCCCAGGGCGCGCCTCGTCCAGGTAGATGCGCAGGCGGTAGGCGGCCTCCTCGCCGAGCGGCACGACGCGCTCCTTGTTCCCCTTGCCCCGCACGTGAACGGCCTCCTGCTCGAAGTCGACGTCGGAGAGATCGAGGTCGACTGCCTCACGGCTGCGCAGTCCCGCGGAGTAGACGAGCTCGAGCAGGGCGCGGTTCCGCATTGCGAGCCGGTCGACGCCCTCGTGCTGCTCGAGCACCGCATCCACCTCGTCGGACTTCGGCGCATCGGGAAGGCGGCGAGCGCGCCGCGGCCCGAGCCGCCCGTCCGGGACGCGTGCCGCCCCGAGCGCGAATCGGATCAGCGCGCGCACCGCGGCCAGCTTGCGCGCGATCGTCGCCGGCGCGAGCTTGCTCGGGTCGCGGCCGGGTCTCGAGGCGCCGAGCTCACCCGTGTACGCGCTCAACGTCGCGGCATCGACATCGTCGAGCGACTCTCCGCGCCTCCGGAGCCAGCCGCCGAACTCCTCCACGTCGACGCGATACGCGCGGCGGGTCGCGTCCGAGAGCTCGGGCGAATCGAGGAACCGCTCGATGAGGGCGCGGTCCGACACCAGGACGGATTCGCGCCCGCGGCGCGATCGCCTGCTAGTGAACGGAGTCGACGATCTCGGCCGAAAGGCTCGGGAACGTCGAGAGGAACTCGGCGCGCGCGTCCTTGAGCCGCGTGATGCCCTCGTCGCATTCCTGCTGGCGGCCGGTCGCCTCGTACAGCCGCTGCGGCTGGAGGATGTCGATGTCCTCCGCGTCGATCCCTGGCACCGACGAGGCGACGAGATAGCCGAAGTCCGGGTCCTCGACCCACTCGATCGTGCCCTCCGCGATGCCCTTCACGATCGCGGACGAGTGCTTGATCCTGACCTTCTTCGAGCGCTCGTCGTCCTCGGGGCCGCCGACCCGCCCGGTGTTCATCAGGTACACCTCGAGCGGGTGCTCCTCGAGGAGCTCGAGGAAGCGGTTGCCCTGGAGGTCGTGCGGCATCGGGAAGAACGGGTTCGTCCCCGGCACGCGCAGGAAGACGCCAGCCTCGTCCGCGCCGCCCGCGCTCGTGCCCTGCGTCTCGCCGAGCATGAAGAAGGCCGCTGCCTGCGGCCCCTCGAGCTTCGCGACTGCGGGGATGATGTTCTCGTTGCGGTTCAGGATGAGCAGGAAGTGCGCGTCCTCGATCTCCTCGTCGACGCCTGATTCGATGACGCCGAACGGGAACGTCGCGCGGCCGTTCGGCGTGTAGGTCGTGTCGTAGAAGTCGACGTCGTCGCCGGACTGCGACACGTTCTCGAGGTACGAGTCGGGCTGTGTGACCGCGCTGTAGATCGTCGGCTCGTCGTCCGGGTTGAGCCCGAACGTCTTCGCGAAACACCCGTTCTCGGTGGCCATGATCCGACCGTCGGGCATCCAGGCGACGAAGTCGTCCTGGACCGGCAGCGAGCCGTTCTGGCGCGTGAAGGTGGTCGTCGTCTTGCCGGTGCCGGAGAGGCCCACGATCAGGCCGACGCGGCGGCCGGCAGGTGTCGGGATGATCTTGCAGCCCGCGTGCAGCGGGAGCCCGCCGCGGTCGTAGACGAGCTTGTTCCACATGCGCAGCCCGCCCTTCTTCGACTCGCCGAAATAGTCGGAGTTGAGGACGCGCGTCACGCCCTGCTCGAGGTCGACCGCGATCAGGCGGTCGTCCGGGTAGCCCTCGGCCTTGAGGTTCGGCGTGTAGACGACGGTCAGCTCGGGCTCGTGCTCGCCCTCGCCGGGCGTGAAGTAGAGCTGCTGCTGCATCGCGGCGATGTTCGCGTTCGCCGCTTCGATGTAGAGCCGCGCAGGCGTGCGAAAGTCCGGGTCGTTCCCGATGTAGCCGTCGATCACGACCATGTCCTGCTCGGCGATGTACTCGTCCTGCGCCTCGGCCCACTTGTGGCCTTCCTCGCGGGTGATCGCCTGGTTCTGGCCGTCGGGCTCGTCCGTGACGATGTACGTCGAGCGCTTCGAGCGCGAGACGACCTGGGTCTGGACGTTCAGGTTCCCGTGCGCCGTAGGCTTCGCGTTCGGCATCTGGGCCGCGAGCTCTTTGACATCCGCGGGAGACGGGTTCTCGATCACGTTGGCCGCGTCTGGCAGCCGGAACAGCATCTTCGCCACGAGTCGAGATGTTACAGCCGTGGTCACGACGCAATTCGTACGATCGCCAAGCGTTACTTGATCCGATAGCTTCCGTAACTGGTGGAAGCCACACACGACGTCCTCGTTGTCGGCGCCGGGTGCGCCGGTATGCGCGCCGCGATCGAGGCGCACGATCTCGGCGCAGACGTCGCGCTTCTCTCGAAGATCCACCCGGTTCGCAGCCACTCCGGCGCGGCCGAGGGTGGGATCAACGCGGCGCTCGGGAACGCCTCCGAGGACAGCCCCGAGGAGCACGCGTTCGACACGGTCAAGGGCTCCGACTACCTGGGCGACCAGGACGCGATCCAGATCCTCTGCGACGAGGCGCCCGGCGACGTCTACCAGCTCGAGCACTGGGGCGCGGTCTTCTCGCGCACCGAGGACGGGCGGATCGCGCAACGGCCGTTCGGCGCTGCCGGCGAGCCGCGTACCGCATTCGCCGCAGACATCACGGGCCACGTCCTGATCCACGTCCTCTACGAGCAGGTCATGAAGCGCGAGCTCCAGGTCTACGAGGAGTTCTTCGCCTGGAAGCTCGTGATCGACGACGACCGCTGCCAGGGCGTGATCGCATGGGATCTCCTGAACGGCGGGCTGAAGACGATCGGCGCGAAGACGGTCGTGCTCGCGACCGGCGGCGCAGGTCGGCTCTACACGGGAACGACGAACGCCTACGCCTGCACCGGGGACGGAATGGCCATGGCCTTGCGAGCCGGGGTGCCGCTGAAGGACATGGAGATGATGCAGTTCCACCCGACGACGCTCGCCCCGACCGGTGTCCTCATCACCGAGGGCTGCCGCGGCGAGGGCGCGTACCTGCTCAACTCCGAGGGCGAGCGCTTCCTCAAGAACTACGCGCCGAACGCGATGGAGCTCGCGAGCCGTGACGTGATCTCGCGCGCCGAGCAGGTGGAGATCGACGAGGGGCGAGGCGTCGACGGCAACGTGCTCCTCGACCTGCGCCACCTGGGCGCGGAGAAGATCCTCGAGCGGCTCCACGGGACGCGCGAGCTGTCGATGACCTTCGCGGGCGTCGATCCGATCTACGAGCCGATCCCGGTGCGGCCGGGCGCGCACTACCACATGGGCGGCGTCGACACCGACCACGAGCTCGGCATCACGGAGCTCGAGGGCCTCTACGCGGCCGGCGAGTGTGCGTGCGTATCCGTGCACGGCGCCAACCGTCTCGGCGGGAACGCGCTCATGGAGACGATCACCTACGGACGGCGTGCCGGAGCAGCCGCCGCCGACTGGGCGCTGACGCATACGACCGTGGCCGTTCCGCCCGGGGTCGAGGCCGACGCCGAGCGCGAGCTGAAGACGCTCCTCGACCGCACCAAGGGCGAGCGGCCCTGGCAGATCCGCGACGAGCTCGCGAAGACGATGCACGAGAACTTCGGCGTCTTCCGCCGCGAGAAGCAGATGAAGGAGCAGGAGCAGATCGTCGGGTACCTCCGCGAGCGCTACGAGAACGTCGTCGTCGAGGACAAGGGCGAGGTCTTCAACAACGACCTGACGCAGGCGCTCGAGCTCGGATACCTGCTCGACCTCGCGTCGTGCATGGTCGTGGCCGGTCTCGAGCGCAAGGAAAGCCGCGGCGCACACGCGAGGCCGTACGACTATCCCGACCGCGACGACGAGAACTTCATGAAGCACACGATCGTCCGCTGGGTCGGAGATCATCCGGTCCTGGACTGGAAGCCGGTCACGATGACGAAGTGGCAACCGCAGGAAAGGAAGTACTGATGCGACGTCTGAGCCTGGCGCTTCTCCTCGCTCCGCTCGCGGCCGGGTGCGGCTCGGATCCGAGCTCGTTCGAAGGCTCCGGCGCCGCGCTGAAAGACGCCTCGACCTCACGCATGGAGTGGAAGATGGAGGGCAAGAACCTTCCCCACTGGGCGTTGCTACAGGCTTCGGGATCCGTCGACTACGCGAACGGCCGGGGAGAGATGGTCATCAAAGGCGACAGCGATTCGGCGCCGGTGGCACACAGTCTCTACATCGGCCATGACTCGTACATGGGGGTCGAGGTCGGCGGCTCGTCGTACTGGCTGAGGAACTCGGTTGTCGGCGGCACCGACACGGACCGCTTCATGCCAGGGCCGAACGGCATGAGCCCGGATCGCGTGTTGAAGGAACTGATCAAGTCGAGCACCAAGGTCGAGAAGCTGGGGAGCGAACAGATTCGCAGCGTGGACACGACGCATTACCGAGCCCACCTCGGGAAGACGAGGCTCGAGACCGAGCCCGGAGTCGTCGACGTGTGGATCGACGGGCAAGGGCTCCCCAGACGCATCCGCGCGACGCACGGAAGCGACTTTGCCGACGTCGTCGACCTGTTCGATTTCGGCGTGCCGGTCGACGTCGAGGCCCCGCCTGCGAATGAGGTCGTCTCCGAGGACAAGTTCGACAAGATCATGGAGAAGGAATGCGCCGACGCCGGCAAGGATCTCGAGCACGCGAGTCCGCTGTGTTTGATCTTCGGTACGACTCTCGAGGCCGGGTCCGACAGCGTCCAGGTCTCACCGACCCAAACCGTTCCGACGACAGAGGGGAAATGACCGAAGCAGCCGACATCCACAACTGGGACGGGCCGACGATGGACGTCGCGCTCAAGATCTGGCGCGTCGACGAGGACGGCGAGCGGGACCTCGTGAGCTACGAGCTCGAAGCGCCCGAATGGGCGTGCCTGCTCGACGTGCTCGACCTCATCAAGGACCGCCACGACGGGACGCTCGCGTACCGCAAGAGCTGCCGGATGATGATCTGCGGCTCCTGCGGGATGCGCATGGACGGCCGGGCGGTCCTCGCCTGCAAGGAGCGGATGAAGCCGATCGTCGAGTCGGGCCACGTCCCCACGATCTCGCCGATGGGGAACCTGCCGATCGTCAAGGACCTCGTCGTCGACATGGGCCCGTTCTGGCAGAAGATCCGCGACGTCAAGCCGTGGCTCGACCCCGGTTACGACGAGGCGACCGAGCGTGAGCGCGTCGTCTCGCAGCAGCAGATGAACGTGATCCAGAAGGAGGCGCTCTGCATCATGTGCGGCTGCTGCGTCTCCGAGTGCAACGCCATGGAGGCTGACCCCGATTTCCGCGGTCCGGCCGCGCTCGCCAAGGGCATGCGCTTCGTCGGCGATGCGAGAGACCAGGCGACCGTCGAGCGCCTGAACGACTACAACGACGAGCACGGCATCTGGGATTGCACCCGGTGCTACTTCTGCAACGAGCGCTGTCCGAAGGGCGTCGACCCCCGCGACGCGATCGCCAAGCTCGGCGCCGAGTCGGTCAAGGAAGGCATCGACTGGGACATGGGCGTGAAGCACGCGAAGTGGTTCGTCACCTCGACGAAGACGAGCGGTTGGCTGCGCGAGACGGAGCTCGTCCCGAAGACGCAGGGCATCCTGAGCGCGCTCAAGGAGACGAAGTTCGCGCTCGCCCTCGCGCGGCGCGGCAAGGTGCCGCCGCCCGGGCCGATCCACGTCGCTGCGGACGTGGACGAGGCCCGCAACCTGTACGACCTCGTCAAGGGACAGGGCCGCGACGGCGCGCTCGGGATCGTCCAGGGCGAGGCGGCGCTCGCGAGAATCGAGCACATCGAAGCCGAGAGAGCACACGAAGAGGAGGAACAGTCGGAGTGAAGGTCGCCTACTACAAGGGTTGTCTCGCGTCGCTGTCGGCGAAGGAGCTCGACACGTCGACTCAGGCGTTGGCGCCGATGCTCGGGCTCGAGTTGGACGAGCTCGAGTCCGTCACCTGTTGCGGCGCGGGCGACATCCACGAGGCCGAGCCCGACTACTACCTGCACCTGAACGCGCGCATCCTCGCGTACGGCGAGGCGACCGGCGCGGACACGCTGATGACGATCTGCAACGT
>Ga0207674_10007534_pt1 | contig 12684 bp, 8 predicted proteins | sample KBSCornC72_FD_184303 | JGI IMG/M metagenome (GOLD analysis project Ga0207674, IMG submission 184303) | Corn rhizosphere microbial communities from Kellogg Biological Station, Michigan, USA - KBS Corn C7-2 (SPAdes) (version 2) | ecosystem: Host-associated > Plants > Roots > Rhizosphere > Soil ... | reverse complement strand
GCCGGATCCTCGTAGGCCGTCACCTTGTAGCCGTTGCGCCGCAGCAGGCCGTCGACCATCAGCACCATCGCCGGGTCGTCGTCGACGCACAGCACGTGCTCGCCCGAGCCCGGGGGAGCCACCAGGCCGCCGAACTGCGAGTCGACCGCCTCCTCGGGCGCCTCCTGCAGCGGGAACCACAGGTCGAAGCGGCTGCCGACGCCGGGCGAGCTGTCGACGTGGATCGCGCCGCCGTGCACGCTGACGATGCCGTGCACCACCGCCAGGCCCAGCCCGGTGCCGCGCCCCACCTGCTTGGTGGTGAAGAACGGCTCGAACGCGCGCGCCTTCGTCGCCTCGTCCATGCCGCAGCCGTTGTCGGCGATCCACAGGTGCGCGCGCGGCCCCTGGCGCAGCGACTCCGGCCAGCTGGAGGCCGCGTCGGCCTGCGCCGGCTCGATGCGGCCCTCGGCCGCGAGGCCCACCTCGATGCGCCCGCGCCCGGCCGGAAGCGCGTGCCAGGCGTTGGTGCACAGGTTCATCACGACCTGCTGGATCTGCGTGGCGTCCGCGCGCACGTGCACGGCCTCGGGCGGCAGCGACACCTGCAGCTCGACCTGCGACGGCATCGACGCGCGCAGCATGTCGAGCGTCTCGTCGATGACCGGCTGCAGTGCCTGCGTGTGCAGCTCCTGCACCTGCATGCGGCTGAACGTGAGGATCTGCTGCACCAGGCTGCGCGCGCGCACCGCCGCGCGCTCGATCTGCAGCAGGCTGGGGTCGCACGACAGGCCCGTCGCCGCATCCTGCCGCGCCGCCGCGACGTTGCCGATGATGGCCGCCAGGATGTTGTTGAAGTCGTGCGCGATGCCGCCGGCCAGCGTGCCGATCGCCTCCATCTTCTGCGCGTCGCGCAGCTGCGTCTCGAGCGCCGCGCGGCGCTCCTCGGCCTGGCGGCGCTCGTTGATGTCGGTGAGCATGCCGAGCGCGCCCGTCGGGTTGCCCACGTCGTCGCGGATGGGCCGAGTCGACAGCGACACCCACATCGGCGAGCCGTCCGCCCGCCGCAGCCGCAGTTCCACCGGGCCGCCGTCGTCGGCGACCTGCGCGGCCAGCGCGGCGCGGCAGCGTTCCGCCTCCTCGGGATCCATGAAGTCGTCCAGCGGGCGGCCGCGCATGGCGTCCTCGGCGTAGCCCAGCCACTGCGCGATGCGCGGGTTGACGAACGCGAGGCGGTGGAACTCGTCGAGCAGCCAGATGCCCTCGCTGGCGGTCTCGACGATGCGGCGGTAGCGCTCCTCGCTGGCGCGCAGCTCGCGCGTCATGCGGTGCGCGGCCGCGTACGCGCGCGTGCGGCCCGTCACCAGCTGGTGCGTGATGACGGCCAGCAGCAGGCTCAGCAGCGCGCCGGCCACCAGGATCACCGTGGACGCGTTGCGCTCGTGCATGCGCTCGAACTCGGGCAGCGAGCTGAGCTGCACCGTCCACGTGTGTCCTGCCAGCGTGACGTACTCCTGGGCCTGGAAGCGGGCGTGGGCGATCTGCTCGTCGCTGGCCGTGGCCCCGTCGCCGGCGCTGTCGGAGCGATACATCAGCGAGGCGGGGCTGGTGTCGGCGCCGTCGTGCACGCGCACCACCAGCCCGGGGCTCTGCTCGCCGTACAGCGTGGACATGAGATCGCCGACGCGGAATGCGGCGCGCACCCAGCCGATCGCATTGGCGCGCCGCTCCGCCACCGAGTTGACCGCGGCCCCCTTGCGATACACGGGCAGGAAGAGCAGGCAGCCCGGCCTGAGCTCGTCGCCGGCGTCCGCGCGCAGCTGCACCAGCGCGGTCAGCGTGGCGTTGCCCGAGTCCCGCGCCTGCAGCATCGCCGCACGCCGCGTGGCGTTGGACAGCGAGTCGAAGCCGATCACCTGGCGGTTGGCCACGCTGTCGGGCGCCACGAGGACGATCGGCGCGTACAGGTCGCGCACGCCCTCCGGCCGGACGGCGAACTCGGAGCGGCCCGTCATGCGCTGGTGGCCGACGAAGTCCGCCAGCTCCTGCGGGCCGACCAGCACCGAGAAGGCCACGCTCTGCAGGCCGGCGGCGTCGGGGCCCGCCATCACCGTGTCGACGTAGGCCTCGAAGCCGAGCCGGTCGATGCCCACGTCGGCCGACAGCAGCCCCTGCACGCCACGCAGCATCTGCTCGTAGTTGGCGATGCGCTGCTCGATGCGCCCGGCCGACTGGCGTGCGTTGGCGTCGAACACGGCGCGCAGCCGCGCCTGCTCGTTGTCGCGCTCGTGCACGCACAGCCCGATCGTGAACGCGAGCATGATCGCGCCGACGAACAGCGCGATCAGGGGAGGCAGGGCGCGTTTCAAGACAGGACCCGTCGCCTCTAGAACTGCGTCATCTGGCGTGCCAGGTCCATGGGGAAGTACTTCTCGAAGATGCGCCGCATCGTGCCGTCGTTGCGCATCGCCTGGATGACGTCGCGCCATGCCTGCTGCTGCGCCGGCGAGAGCGACTTGCGCGACATCACCAGCCCGTGCGGCACCGGCGGGTCGCCGAAGTCCAGGATGGTCGTCTGCGCCTTGAGCTGCGCGCCGGCGATCACGGGGAAGTCGAACGGCTCGATGATCATCGCCTGGATGCCGTCGTCCATCAGGATGGTGTAGAGCGGGTCGAGGCTGCCCGCATAGGAGACGCGGTCCTCCGACTCGAGCGCGTCGACGAACGCGTTGGCCTTCTCCCCGTAGCGGAAGCTGCGGATCAGCCCCACGCGCAGGCTGCGCTTGCGGCGGAACTCGGCCACGCTGTGCACGCCGGCATCGCGCCGCACCAGCAGGTAGTACTTGTTGGAGACGTACCAGGCGAACGCGGCGAACCGTTCACGCTGCGCATTGGTGATGCCCGAGAGCGTGAAGTCGAGCGCGCCGGACTCGATCAGTTGCCAGATGCGTGCGCGCGGCAGCATCGTCAGGGTGAGGTGGCAACCGCTGCGGCGCGACATCTCGTCGGCGACGTCCTTGTCGATGCCCTCCCCTGTCTGGCTCGCGTACAGCAGGCCGTGCTCGTGCAGGCCGAGGGTGAGCGGGCGCGAGCAGTCGGGCGGCTGCGAGGCCGAGGCCGACGGCGTCGACGGCGGACCCGCAGGGGCCGGCGCGTCCGCCGCCGGCGGCGCATCGGGCACGGCGGCGCGGGCGGCGGCCGCCAACGCGAGCGCGAGCCCCACGAGGCCATGGCGCAGGCTGCGTCGCAGCGGAGACGGCCGGAAGCGGGCGCGAAGGGGCATGTCGGTGCGGTGACCCTGGGAAACGGCGGGGACGCCGGAATCGCTGCAACCGGCGCACCGCGGATGTTACAGACGACCCGCCGGTTGGAGAACGCGCATTGCCCCGCTTCGTGCTTTGCCCCACACCCGGCGGCCGTTGCTCGACAGCGTGGGTTCGCGCCGGCGCGGCGCGGCGCTCAGGTCGGGATGTACTCCAGCATCGCGGACGGCGAGAAGTCCGCGGCGCCGTCGGGCTTGTTGCCCAGGAACCAGTCGTGCAGCGAGTCGGCCGCCATCGGGCGGGCGAAGTAGAAGCCCTGCATCTCGTCGCAGTTCATGCCGATCAGGATGTCGCGCTGGCCGGCGGTCTCGACGCCCTCGGCCACGACCTTCAGGCCCAGCGCGTGGGCGAGGTTGACGACGGCGCTGACGATGGCCAGCGCATCCTTGCTGGTCTCGATGTCGTTGATGAAGCTGCGGTCGATCTTGAGCTGCGCCGCGGGCAGCTGGCGCAGGTTGATCAGGCACGAGTAGCCGGTGCCGAAGTCGTCGATGGAGATGAACACGCCGATGCGCGCGAGGCCGTCGAACACGCGTTGCAGCGTGTCGGGGTCGCCCATCGCCACCGATTCGGTCACCTCGCACAGCAGCTGCGACGGGTCGAGCGCGTGGCGCCGGAGCGCGGCCTCGATGCGATCGACGAGGTCGTCCTGGCGCAGCTGGTGCACCGACAGGTTGATCGCGACGCGGGTGCGCATGCCCTCGTCCGCCCACTCGTGCAACTGGCGGCAGACCTCGTCGATCACCCAATTGCCGATCTCGTTGATCAGCCCGAAACGCTCGGCGATCGGGATGAACACCACCGGGCTGACGTTGCCGCGCTCGGGATGCTGCCAGCGCAGCAGCGCCTCGACGCCGCGGATCTGGCCGCTGGTCGAGTCGATCTTGGGCTGGTAGTGCAGCTTGAGCTCGCGGCGCTCGATGGCCATGCGCAGCTCGCTGTGCAGGTTCAGGCGCTCGGCGCCGGCCTCGTCCATGCGCGGCTCGAACACGGCGCGCGTGTTGCCGCCGGCGCGCTTGGCCGCATACATCGCGGCGTCGGCACGCGTCACGAGCTGCTCGCGCTGGCCGTGGTCGGGATAGACCACCACGCCGATGGACGCCGACACGTGCACGCGCCGGCCGTCCACCTCGAACGCACGCGCCAGGCGCTTGACGAGGCGCTCGGCCAGGGCCGTCGCGTCCGCCACGCCGCCCAGGCCCTCGGCCAGCAGCAGGAACTCGTCGCCGCCGATGCGGGCGACGGTATCGTTGTCGCGGCCGGCCACCCGCAGGCGGCGCGCGGCCTCCTGCAGCACCTGGTCGCCGGCGGCGTGCCCCAGCACGTCGTTGACCGGCTTGAAGCCGTCGAGGTCCACGAACAGCACCGCGAAGCGCGGCACCGCGCGCGCACCGGCGGCCTGGCCCGCCGACGCCGCGGCGCGGTCGCGGCGCTTGCAGGCCTGGGCGAGGCGGTCCTCGAACAGCACGCGGTTGGGCAGGCCCGTCAGCGGATCGGTCAACGCGCGCTGCTTCAGCGCCTGGTTGGCGGCCTGCAGTTCGTCGTTGGCGGTCTTGAGCGACGCGGCCATCCGCATCGTGCGGCTTTCCATGCGCGCGTCGACGGCGGAGGTGTACAGCGTGAGCGTGAGCAGCAACATCGACGACACCGACACCAGCAGGCCGAGGCTGTCGCCATGCAGGCCGTTGGCGCTCAGGCAGACGGCGCCCTGCGGGAAGTCGGCCGCGAACATGCCCGTCCAGTGGATCGAGCAGAGCGCGGCGCCCAGCACCAGCGCGGCCGCCAGCTGCAGGCTGCGCCTGCGCTCCGCGCGGCGGAACCAGTGCATCACCTCGAGCGCGATCGCCGACGCCACCAGCGCCACGGCGACCGAGGCCAGCACCAGCCGGCGATTCCAGACGATGCCCGGCGCCATGTCGAGCGCCGCCATGCCCGCGTAGTGCATGACGCCGATGCCGACGGCCATCGCCAGCGCGCCGGCGGCCACGTGCATCCAGTGCAGGTCGCGGCGCGACGCCACGCCCAGCGCGACGGCGGACACGACGACGCCCGCCAGCCACGAGACGAAGGTCATCGCCGCCAGGTAGCCGAGCGGGATCGGCAGCGTGTAGGCGAGCATGCCCACGAAGTGCATGCTCCAGATGCCGGTGCCCATCGCGAGCGCGCCGCTGGCCCACCACCGCCGTGCCACGCGGCGATCGCGCGTCGCCACGCGCGACGCCAGGTCCAACGCCACGAAGGACGCGAAACTGGCGATGAAGAACGACGCAGCGACCACGCGCAGGTCGTACGACGGTGTGAGGTAAGTCACGCCCAGATCCCCCGGAGCTCGGACATGCGGCACCGGTTGGCGCGCTCCCTGGAGTTTCGGCGGGAATCAGCTCGACATCGAGCCCGGCGTCCGCGTCGTGTAAGCAGGAAGTCACGCCATCGCGCGGGATTTCGCGCCGGGGCGCCGCGCCGCCACCCGATCTCGAAGAATGCGCGGCGGCCGGCGACGCGAGGTGCGCCGGCGCGTCCGGACGATCCCGAGCGCCGGCGCCTCACGCTCGATCCGGCCCCGCCAGCGACAGTCCCTGCGCCGCCGCTTGCAGGTGCTGCCGCGCCTCGTCGACGCTGGCGCCGACGTGGCGGTCGATGCGGCGGATGAACGGGCAGGTGAGCACCGCCATGGCGTCGCCCTGCGGACCGAGGATGGGAAACGAGATGTCGGTCACCCCGTAGGCCTGCTGGCTCTCGCCTTGCCAAAAGCCCTGGGCCCGCACCTTCGCGAGCAGGCGCTCGAGCTCGCGTGGCGGCACGCGCACTTCCCCTTCGAGCACCTCGTGCTCGCCCAGCATCTCGGCGCGGCGCTCGTCCGACTGGAAGGCCAGCAGGGCATGGCCTGAGCCGGTGTCCGCCAGGTTCACCGTCACGCCCAGCCGCAGCGACATGCTCCAGTTGTTCGGCCCGTGGACGTGGCCGACGACGACGATGTTGCCGCGGTCGTACACGCCGAGATGGCACGACTGCTCCGCCGCCTTCGCGAAGCGGTCCATCGCCGGCAGCGCGTGCGCGACCAGGCGCTGGATCGGCGGATGGCGCTGGCTCAGCACGAACAGCTTGAGGCTCAGCGCATAGCGGTCGCCTTCGAACGAGCGCGTCACGAAATGGCGCGCGACCAGGCGCTCCAGCATTCGGTAGATCTCGCTGGGCCCGCGGCCCATGGCCTTGACGATCTCGCCGCGCGTCAGCCCGTGCGGTTGTTCGGCCAGCAATTCGAGGATGTCGAGCCCCTTGTCGAGTGCGGGCGCCCGGTAGCGATCGTTCGATTCGGTCATGCGGTGCAGTCCTGATGCGGCCAGGAGCGCGCGGCCTAGGGCAATCCCCAAGCGCCAAACGCCCCTCGGTGGCTAGACTGAAGTCTATCAGTGAACAAAAGATTCACCAATGAACAGGAGACAGCGATGCGCCTCAAGGGCAAGACCATCCTGGTGACGGCCGCCGGACAAGGCATCGGGCGCGCGAGCGCGCTGGCCTGCGCGCACGAAGGCGCCGAGGTCATCGCCACCGACCTCCGCGGCGACCTCCTCGAATCCCTCGCCCGCGAATGCCCGGCGCTGCGCACCCGAGTGCTGGACGTGCGCGACGGCGCGGCCGTCCAGGCGCTGTCCGCGACGGTGCCCGCGCTCGACGGCCTGTTCAACTGCGCCGGCTTCGTCCACGAGGGCACGATCCTCGAGTGCGACGAGGCGGCGTGGGACTTCAGCTTCGACCTGAACGTCAAGGGCGCCTTCCGGGTCACGCGCGCGCTGCTGCCCGCGATGCTGGACAAGCTGGCGCGTACCGGCGGCACTGCGTCCATCCTCAACATGGCGTCGATGGCCTCCTCGGTCAAAGGCTTCCCGAACCGCTTCGCCTACGGCGCCACCAAGGCCGCGGTCATCGGCATGACCAAGGCGATCGCGGCCGACTATGTCACCCGCGGCCTGCGCTGCAACGCGCTGTGCCCGGGCACCGTCGACACGCCCTCGCTGCGCGGGCGCATCGCGTCGGCAGCGGACCCCGCGGCCGCCGAGAAGGCCTTCATCGCGCGCCAGCCCATGGGACGGCTGGCCACGGTGGACGACATCACGCCCCAGGTCGTCTACCTGCTGAGCGACGAGTCGCGCTTCGTGTCCGGCCAGGCGGTGCTGGTCGACGGCGGCGTGACGATCTGAACGCGGGCGCGCGGACTCGCCGGAGGCGTCATTCCATGCAGACACTCGTCTCCCTGCGCGGCCTGTGCAAGAGCTTCGCCGGCGTGCAGGCGCTCGACAAGGTCGCCTTCGAGCTGCGCGCCGGCGAGGTGCACGCGCTCATGGGCGAGAACGGCGCGGGCAAGTCGACGCTGATGAAGGTGCTGGCGGGCATCCACGCGAGCGACGCGGGCGAGATCGAGATCGAGGGCCGTCCCGTGGCCATCGCCAGCCCGCGCCACGCGCAGGCGCTGGGCATCGGCATCGTCCACCAGGAACTCAACCTGATGCACCACCTGAGCGTGGCGCAGAACATCTTCATCGGCCGCGAGCCGCGACGCGCCCTGGGCCTGCTCCTGGACGAGGAGCGCCTCAACGCCGACGCGCGCCGCCTGTTCGAGCGCCTGAACCTCGAGCTCGACCCGCGCACGCCCGTGGGCGAGCTGACGGTGGCGCGCCAGCAGATGGTGGAGATCGCCAAGGCGCTGTCCTTCGACTCGAAGGTGCTGATCATGGACGAGCCCACGGCCGCCCTCAACGCACAGGAGGTGGCCGACCTGTTCCGCGTGGTCCGCCAGTTGCGCGAGCACGGCGTCGGGATCGTCTACATCTCGCACCGGATGGACGAACTCCAGCAGATCGCCGACCGCGTCACGGTGATGCGCGACGGCCGCACGGTCGCCACCGTGGCGATGCGCGACACGAGCACCGCCGCGATCATCCACATGATGGTGGGCCGCGCGCTCGAGGACAACCTGCGCGGCACGCCGCCGGACACCGCCCGCCACGAGGTCGCGCTCGAGGTGCGCGCGCTGCGGCGCGGGTCGGCCATCCGCGACGTGAGCTTCAGCGTCCGCAAGGGCGAGATCCTCGGCTTCGCCGGCCTGATGGGCGCCGGGCGCACGGAGGTCGCGCGCGCCGTGTTCGGCGCCGATCCGATCGACGGCGGCGAGATCCTGGTGCACGGCCGACCCGTGCGCATCCGCACGCCGCGCGACGCCGTCGCGCACGGCCTGGGCTACCTGTCCGAGGATCGCAAGCAGTTCGGGCTGGCCACGGCCATGGACGTCCAGGCCAACATCGCCATGACGTCGCTGTCGCGCCTGCTGCGAATGGGCATGTTCCTGGATTCGGCGGCGATCGCCGACACCGCGGCCGGCTACGTGCGCCAGCTCGGCATCCGCACGCCCTCGGTCATGCAGCCGGTCAAGCTGCTGTCGGGCGGCAACCAGCAGAAGGTCGTGATCGCGAAGTGGCTGCTGCGCGACTGCGACATCCTCATCTTCGACGAGCCCACCCGCGGCATCGACGTCGGCGCGAAGGCCGAGATCCACAAGCTGATCGAGGCGCTCGCCGCGCAGGGCAAGGCGGTCGTCGTGATCTCGTCGGAGCTGCCGGAGATCCTGCGCCTGTCGCATCGCGTGATGGTGATGTGCGAGGGCCGTGTCACCGGCGAGCAGCCGGCGTCCGAGGCCACGCAGGAAAGCATCATGCAGCTGGCGACGCGTCGCGCCCCGACGGCCCTTCATTGAACCCGAGACCGATGTCCGCCTCCCATCCACCCCTCGCCCGCCCCGGCGCGCTCGCCCTGCTCAAGCACCTGTTCTGGCGGCCCGCGGCGCGGCGCAAGCTGCTCGCCTTCGCCAGCCTGGTCGCGCTGCTGGTGTTCTTCAGCCTGGCCTCGCCGAACTTCCTGCAGGTGGACAACTTCGTCAGCATCCTGCAGGCCACGGCGGTCAACGGCGTGCTGGCCATCGCGTCCACCTTCGTGATCGTCAGCGCCGGCATCGATCTCTCGGTGGGCACGCTGATGACCTTCTGCGCGGTGATGGCCGGCGTCGTGCTGACGAACTTCGGGCTGCCGCTGCCGCTGGGCATCGCCGCGGCCATCGCCGCCGGCGCGGGCTGCGGCTTCGTCTCCGGGGCGCTGATCGCCAAGCTGAAGATCCCGCCCTTCATCGCCACGCTGGGCATGATGATGCTGCTCAAGGGCCTGTCGCTGGTCATCTCGGGCACCAAGCCGATCTACTTCAACGACACGCCGGGCTTCTCGGCGATCTCGCAGGACTCGCTGATCGGCGACCTGGTGCCGGCGCTGCCGATCCCCAACGCGGTGCTGATCCTGTTCCTTCTGGCCGTCGCCGCCAGCATCGTCCTCGAACGCACGGCGCTGGGCCGCTACACCTACGCGATCGGCAGCAACGAGGAAGCGATCCGGCTGTCCGGCGTGAACGTCGACTTCTGGAAGATCGTCGTCTACGCGCTCGGCGGCGGCATCTGCGGCATCGCCGGCCTGCTGATCGCCTCGCGCCTGAACTCCGCGCAGCCCGCGCTCGGGCAAGGCTACGAACTCGACGCCATCGCGGCGGTCGTCATCGGGGGCACGTCGCTGGGCGGCGGCTCCGGCACCATCCTCGGCACCATCATCGGCGCCTTCATCATGAGCGTGCTCACCAACGGGCTGCGCATCATGTCGGTGGCCCAGGAATGGCAGACGGTGGTGACCGGCGTGATCATCATCCTGGCCGTCTGGGCCGACATCCTGCGTCGACGCACGCGCGCCTAGCAGGCGGCGCCCCGTTCCCTTGCAAGCCTGCAGTCCATCAACGATCGAAGGAGACGACGACATGACCCGCAAATCCGCCTGGCCCCTCGCGGCCGCGTTCTGCCTCGCCAGCGCCCTCGCGGGGAGCGCCGGCGCCCAGCAGCAGCCGTACATCCCCTTGATCTCCAAGGGCTTCCAGCACCAGTTCTGGCAGGCCGTGAAGTCCGGCGCGGAGCAGGCCGGCAAGGACTACAACGTGCGCATCACGTTCGAAGGCCCCGAGACCGAGGCCATGGTCGACAAGCAGATCGACATGCTGTCGTCCGCACTCGCCAAGCACCCCGCGGCGATCGGCTTCGCGGCCCTCGACAGCAAGGCCGCCATCCCGCTGCTGAAGAAGGCGCAGGCCGCGAAGATCCCCGTGATCGCGTTCGACTCGGGCGTGGACTCCGACGTCCCGATGACCACCGCCACCACCGACAACAAGGCCGCGGCGGCCCTCGCGGCCGACAAGATGGCGCAGCTCGTCGGCGACGCGGGCGAGGTGGCCCTCATCGTGCACGACCAGACCAGCCGCACGGGCATCGACCGGCGCGACGGCTTCGTCGAGCGCATGAAGAGCGCGCACCCGAAGGTGAAGGTGGTCAGCGTCCAGTACGGCGCCGGGGATCACCTGAAGTCCACCGAGATCGCCAAGTCGATGCTGCAGGCCTACCCCAACCTCAAGGGCATCTTCGGCGCCAACGAGGGCTCGGTGGCGGGCGTCATCAACGCCGTGCGCGAGACGCACCGCAAGATCGTCGTCATCGGCTACGACTCGGGCAAGCAGCAGAAGGACGCGATCCGCGAGGGCCTCGAGGCCGGCGCGATCACGCAGAACCCGGTGGGCATCGGCTACAAGACCGTCGAGGCGGCGGTCAAGTCGCTCAAGGGCGAGAAGCTGCCCAAGGTGATCGACACGGGCTTCTACTGGTACGACAAGACCAACATCGACGACCCGAAGATCGCGGCCGTCCTCTACGACTGACCCATCCGCTTCCATCGCGAGGAGATCCTTCCATGAAACTGCTGCGCCACGGCCCGCGAGGGCAGGAGCGCCCCGGCGTGCTCGACGCGGACGGACGCGTGCGCGACCTGTCCGCGGTCGTGCCCGACATCGCGGGCGACGTCCTCACCGCGGCCGGCCTCGCGCGCCTGCGCGAGATCGACATCGCCACGCTGCCGCTCGTGCCCGGCACGCCGCAGGACGGACTGCGCCTGGGGCCGTGCGTCGGCGCGGTGGGCAAGTTCATCTGCATCGGCCTGAACTACGCCGACCACGCGGCGGAATCCGGCATGGCGCTGCCGGCCGAGCCCGTGGTGTTCTCGAAATGGACCAGCGCCATCGTCGGGCCGGACGACGACGTCGAGATCCCGCGCGGCTCGACGCGCACCGACTGGGAAGTGGAGCTGGGCGTCGTGATCGGCACCGGCGGGCGCTACATCGCGCAGGCCGACGCGCTCGCGCACGTCGCGGGCTACTGCGTCGTCAACGACGTGTCGGAGCGCGAGATCCAGCTCGAGCGCGGCGGCGGCCAGTGGGACAAGGGCAAGGGCCACGACACCTTCGGCCCGATCGGCCCGTGGCTCGTCACCGCCGACGAGGTGCCCGACCCCCAGGTGCTGGACCTCTGGCTCGAAGTGGACGGCCACCGGTTCCAGAACGGGAACACGCGCACGATGGTGTTCCAGGTCCCTCAGCTCGTGAGCTACCTGAGCCGCTTCATGAGCCTGCAGCCCGGCGACATCATCTCGACGGGCACGCCCCCGGGCGTCGGCCTCGGGCAGAAGCCGCCGCGCTACCTCGTGGCCGGCCAGACGATGCGCCTGGGCATCCAGGGGCTGGGCGAACAGCGCCAGCGCACGGTGCAGGCATGAGCGGGCCGCGCCGTCCCGAAAGCGGTTCGACCGCGGCGCCTCGCAACAAGGCATCGCGATGACCACCATCCGTTCGCTGCGCGTGCACGACGTGCGCTTCCCGACGTCGCAGGCCCTAGACGGCTCCGACGCGATGAACCCCGACCCGGACTATTCCGCCGCCTACGTGGTGCTGGAGACCGACGTCCCGGGCCTCGAAGGACACGGGCTGACGTTCACGATCGGTCGCGGCAACGACATCGTCTGCGCGGCGATCCAGGCGATGAAGCACCTGGTGGTCGGTCTCGACCTCGACTGGATCGCCGAGGACATGGGCCGCTTCTGGCGCCATGTCACCTCCGACAGCCAGCTGCGCTGGATCGGACCCGACAAGGGCGCGATGCACCTGGCCACGGGCGCCGTCGTCAACGCCGCCTGGGACCTGTGGGCCAAGGCGGCAGGCAAGCCTGTGTGGCGCCTCGTGGCCGACATGAGCCCCGAGGAGATCGTGCGCCTCGTCGATTTCCGCTACATCACCGACTGCATCACGCCGGACGAGGCGCTCGCGCTGCTGCGCGACCGCGCGATCGGCAAGGACGCGCGCCGCGCCGAGCTCCTGGCCGAGGGCTATCCGTCGTACACCACGTCGGCGGGCTGGCTCGGCTACGAGGACGCCAAGCTGCGCCGGCTCGTGCGCGAGGCGGTCGACGCCGGCTTCTCGCAC
>Ga0207674_10007533_pt1 | contig 12685 bp, 18 predicted proteins | sample KBSCornC72_FD_184303 | JGI IMG/M metagenome (GOLD analysis project Ga0207674, IMG submission 184303) | Corn rhizosphere microbial communities from Kellogg Biological Station, Michigan, USA - KBS Corn C7-2 (SPAdes) (version 2) | ecosystem: Host-associated > Plants > Roots > Rhizosphere > Soil ... | reverse complement strand
GAATTGATGGATATAGCAGCCGGTGCCGCGCCTAGAAGGAGTGTTTCTATGAGAATACACATTGTAATAACGAAACTTCCACATAGCCCAATGGCAAGCCACGAGATGGCCGTGATGTAGTGTGCGCCAGTATGAGCTCGCATCTTTAGAACAAGCCCTAAGCTTACGCCATACAGAACCATATCCCATGTGCTGATAGCATTAGAAATATCAAAAACGAGCTCGGGCAGCGATGAAGGCCCATGTGGCAGCAGACTAACAACCGTGACGCATGCGACGAGGAGAGATGCAATAAACCATACGTTTCGTAAGATTGATTGGACTCCCATGAGTGCCGCCATGGAACGTGTTCCAAAGTATATGGCGAGCCCTGCGACGACAAATGGAAGCATTATACCACCATACTGCACCCACGGGGTTTGAATTAAGCCGAAAATATTTAAGAAGACAACTTGCGCTAGACCACCGCCAACTAATACAATACCAAAAGCAATCTTGATGTACGCCGAGCGGAGAGCCGCCTTATATGCGCTTATTCCAGATAAGAACAGCACTGCAGCGCCCACGTGCAAAAGGGTATAGAGAACTGAACTTGCAAGCGTCCAATGAAATCCAAGAGCCGAATCACTCCAGCTGGCGGGAACTGGAACGAGAAAAGATGCAGCGCATCCTAAAGATGTCACAATAGTAACACCGAGTACAGTTTTGAAAGTCGTGTTCATAACCATATGCTTTATATAGTATTGTACAATGCCGTGGCTATATATGGGAATATCTCTAACAGCACTTTGCCCAAAAAGTCCAAAACTGGCCGCTCACCAAGCGACCAGTTTTGATAATTGGTAATATATCTAGTCGCTGTGCTTAATTTGCTGAAGCGACCAGGTGTTGCCATCTGGATCCGCGAAGAACGTAAAAATCCCCCAAGGCATATCTTGGATTTCGCTCGCTCAATTTGCTCGAAGGATTTTTCGCTAATGCCAGTATGCTTGGCAAAATGTCGTTGATAGGAACGTTTCGACGCAGCCCACGCACTGTTACCATTTGCTGTATATATGACTGGGTCTGCGAGCAGTAGGCCCGCGCTAACCAATGTTTCAACGAATGTTTCGGCGGCGTATAATAAAAGGAAAGACGGAGGCTGTATGAAGGCAATATGGAACAACACGGTAATTGCAGAGGCAAATAATGAAGATCTTATTCGCATTGAGGATAACTGGTACTTTTCACCAAATAGTATAAAGCGGGAGTACTTCAAACCGAGCGATACCCATACGACCTGTCCATGGAAGGGTCTTGCGAGCTATTACAACGTTGAGGTAAACGGTAGTAGCAACTATGATGCAGCATGGTATTATCACGAGCCAACCCCACGATCAAAACAAATCGTGAAAAAGGACTTCACGGACTTCGTTGCATTTTGGCGCGGTGTTGAGGTGGTGGAGTAACCCAGTATGAATCTTCAGGTCGGCGTAAAGGTGCTCATTAAAAATAGCCGCGGCGAGTATTTATTTATTCGTCGTAGTACGATACTTTCAACCGATGTCTCGGAACCTTCGTGGGACATTCCCGGCGGCAGAATCGAGCCAGATGAGTACTTGCCAGAAGCGCTCAGGCGGGAAGTGCAAGAGGAGGTTGGGCATGATATTCAGTCCATACCAGTACTAATAGCGGCGCAAGATATCTTCGTACCCTCCAAAGAATTGCATGTTGTCCGCCTCACCTACATGCTCGAAGAAAACGTAGACGACATTGCTCTAAGTGACGAGCATGAAGAGTATGTCTGGGTGCATGAATCTCAGCTCGAAACGGTAAGCGCGGAGCCGTATCTCGGGGAGGTACTTACGCAACTACAAGAAAATAACGAACAGTTACTGCCTCTCCGGTGATAGCGGCTGAAAGTATTTAACATGTAGTCAGCATAAAAACCGTGCAATGGTAACAACATTGTTTCGGAGTGATGGCGATGGGCATCCCACTCAAGATCTTCTCACAATCCTACAGCTACGCGTAAGGGGGTATATTGACTCTTACGCTTATTTATGTTAAACTATCCAAAGTAGCACCGATTCCCGGAAGAAGCTGGTGAATAATGAAGTATGCTGCATTGACCGTGTGGCTGGTGGCTCGCGAGTGGGCAATGGCCCTCGCCGATCCCAAGCCGCACGACCACACTGAGCCGATGGACGGGCGCTGCACGCTGTGCGGTCACCGCGTTCCGACTTACCTGGGCGAGGCTGTGCGCGAGACGCGCACGCTACCCCTGGGCGAACAGCTCCGTGAGCCGTTCCGGCGTGCCAAAGCGCGTCGCGATGGCCTCCTCGCCGCCTGAGCGCGGCACCCAGGCCCTAGCGGGCACCACCTGGGCATCGATTTATCGGTGCCCTTTTACTTGGTAAAGAGTCAAGCCTGCTAATTAGTAGCGCACCCTAACAACAAACACACGAAGATAAAGTATTGCAATGAGTATGATGGCGATAATGATGCCAATGCAGCGGTCAAGAATTCTGTGGTCGATATATTTGCTGCCGAAATGATATACGATAAGCCCAACAAATCCGCCCAAAGTATTGGTAATAAGATCGGTAATATCAGTGATGCCAATAGCAAAGATAAATTGAACTAGCTCAACAAAAAGGCTAAGGGCGCTAATAACGCCAAGCTTACGCCAAAAACCAATGTACTGCGCAGTGATTGGGAGAAGAAGTCCAAACGGAACGAACACAGCGAAATTCTCGATCATTTCACGTGAGGTAAGGCGGGAATAACCAGCAAAAGGAATAAGATTAAGGCTTCGAACTTGGTGATACATCAACACAGAAATGATATCGTACGAAAATTTAAATAACACCAGCCAGAGAAGCATAGTAAGGTAGACGGCGAGCAGTATTTTATAAAATATTTTCATTGACGATAGGTGCATTTTATCAGAATAACATCCATAGCTTAATATGTACCTAAAAGTATACAGTATCGGCACCATAATTCATTTGCCTACTAACATAGCATAATACGGCGCGCCAATTATACCTAGACGCTTCGTTAATTATGACTCCTTAGGACTAGATAGAAGCTCAGCCATCGCTTTGCCAATTGCTTGGCCGGTGGATTCTTCAATAAATGCCCATTGGCCGTTCGGGTTAATCTCGAGGAACCAAACGACGCCGTCTTTATCAACGATAAGATCAATAGCGCTATAATTGAGCCCAAATTTTTGAGTAAGTCGTATACATTTTTCACGAAGGTTCTTACTAATAGTTGTAGCCTCGGCGTGAAATGAGCCATCAACGTGTCCGTAGCGCCAATCACGGAATGGGCCGGCGCCAGCCGAGGAAACCTTTGCCGCAAACACCGTGTTGCCCACCACGGTAATGCGTAGCTCGTAAGCTGGTTCAATAAGTTGCTGGAATATCATAGGATCAACACTCAGACCCTCATACGATAGGACATCATCGGCGAATACGACGGTTGTCATCATGGTTTTGCCGGCAGGGAAGCGAGCCGACTGACTCTTCACAACACAAACCCCATATTTTTTTACAAAACGTTTAGCCCGTTTCTTGTCACCAGTAATAAGTGTATCGGGTACGGTAAACCCGATACACATTGCCGCTTCAAGTTGGTGCGGTTTGCTTTCTGCTGCAACAATAGATTCGTAGGGTGACACCCAGAGAGCATTTCTCCAATGACGATAAAGAGGAGCAAGGTGTCGTCGAAGGGCGCTCTGCGTATAGGGCAGGTATGCGTCGGGCACGTCAAATGTAATTTGGTCGAGCTGAGTCGGCTTGCGAAACCACACACTCGTGATGTCATCTAGCTGCGTATCACCATAACATACACGTAGATTCCTCTCATCGAAACGATAGCTAACGTCGCTTCGCCCCACTGATTGGAATGGGTCGATAACCGTATATGGTACGGATTTGGGTAAGTGCTTTACAACAAACTCAATATGTATATCATCGAATGTCGAAATGATAAGAAGATGCTGTGACATACTATGCGACATCACTGGATGATGGATCATCAAGGCCTGGTGTGCCGTTTCTAGTGGTAACTGTTTGCCCTCCAGGGGTAGTGGCTCTCGGATCTGCCGCAAGCTCAGGGAGCTTGTCCATGAATTGATCGCTGAACGGTAATGTTTGGCGAACTGCAGCCTCGCCAATAATTTGCTGCGCAGCACCTGTTCCGTATTCTTTTTCTATAACTTGTGCAAATGATTCGTTTATCTCACGCTGTGGGCGAAGTACTACCTTCTGTTTCATAAGCTCCTTCTTGCATCAATTGTTTCAGCAGTCGCGCCATATTCACCGTGAAAACTGACAAAACGTTGCTGATGACGAATCGACTCATTTGCCATCCGCTCAAGCCGATGAACGAGACCCATAAGCTCGGATGATGGATCACAGCCTGCTAGGGTGAGCTCTGACAAGGCGCGGCTTGTATGGTGTAAAATCAGTTTGCTTACCTCTATGGCGCCCACCTCTAAGAAATCTTCCTGGATAGCAGGAACAAGTACGTCAAGACTGTATGTTGAGTGTTCTTGAATCTTTTGTCGAACAAGCAAAGATGCAACAACTGCGCTGATGCGTCCAGCCGTCAAATCCTCACGCCAGTCATGAATATCGTCGCCAAGCTGACGGGCGATAAGGTAATGACGCAGCCCACTGGTAAGATGTTCAGTATCTTGGGCTGTCAAAGATGCAACAATGAGTGGCCCTAAAATATGTATGCATGAACGCCATGCGAGCGTATCATATTGTTGGTAATCCGGCAATGCGCGTATATGTATTAGCCCGTCCGCAACAGTGAAGCGGCATGATGTGATCTCCCATGCACTCACTGCGTCTACTTTGTAAAAATACTCTGTGATGAGTTGCTGTAACGGATGCCGTGGAGGCAGCGTACGTTTATAGGCTGCAAGCGCTAAACGCATGCAAATGTTGGCAGTTGGCAGGAGGGCCGTGTCAGCTTCTTTATCAATGATATGATCATAAATCGTGTAGGCAATCCAAGTATGGACGTTCGCTTCGCCAAGTGTATTCAACTTGGCGGATGAAATGTTGCTACCCTGAAGTGCGTGCATGGTGAACTGTGAAATTGCAGCGATCTCGCGCGTCGTATCGGCCGCCTCAATGCGCGCTAAGAACTGAAGCCCTTGGGTTCGAGCGGGCTCATCAAGTGCAGTAAGCGTCCTAGCTGCATGACGATATGATGTATGGCGTTTTGGACTGCTCTTCTCCTTTTGCAATGCCTCTCGCCGAGTCATGTGGTAGTGTCTAAGGGCTTCGCGATCGCCTCTCGTAAGAGGACCATCGGTTCTATTAAGATAGGCATCAACGTTCGGTAACGGATGGCCCATCAGTAAGAAAAGCCGCCCAATAGCAGCATTCAGTCGAACCGTTAACTGACCAGTCTCGTCGTTATAGGGTCCGCCCGGTTGAATTTCTGCGGCAATGAGCCGCTTGGCAAGATAGGCAAAAACGTCGCCATTGACAGATGATGCATCATTACTATATGCGTCGGCAATGCGCACGCATAGTGTAGTAAAATCAAGTCCTTGAATGTCATTCAGCTTAAGAAGATTATTGATGGTCATGATTTCGCAGATCGCTTAGGGACGGCGAGTATAAATTCTGTATGTGTGATGTCATCATTGAGCCGGAGCGTTCCGCCAAAGTACGATTCGGTGATTTCTTTAGCAATAAATAAGCCGATTCCAAGTCCACCTTTTTTTGTACTAATAAGCGGGCTGAATAGTTGTTCACGAATATCTTTTGGTATGCCGCGGCCGTGGTCGGCAACTTTAATGGTAATCACCTTTGCAGTTGCTTCGAGTTGTATCGAGACGATGCGCTTATCAGCTGGGGTTGAGCGTGGGTACGCTTCAAGAGCATTTCGGATCAGAATATAAAGAATATGATTCAGTCGGAGCGGGTCTCCATAGAGCTTCACATGTTCGGCCGGGGTAGTAATGGTGATTGAGTCTTTAAGTTCTTGGTAGCGTGGGAGCTTGGTGCTCGATTCAATGCATTTCAGCACATCAAACTCCTGCATCTCTTCTTTACCTTGTAGGTGCCGCGAGGCTTGTTTAACCGATTTCTCTATCTGTTGAATACTCTCTTCAAGGTGGGCTGCGGTAGTACCTTTTTCGCGCTTGAGGTCAGCCAAATCAATATTAAGAACGGTAAGATGGTTAGATAAGTCATGAAGCAATAAAGTACTCAGCTGGCCAATTTCAGCAAATCGGTAAAGCTGTTCGGCTTGCGCAAGCTGGAGGTGCTCAATCTCGATCGAGCTGCTATGCACTCGCTGCTCAAGGCTACTCTTCTCCTTAGTAAGTTTCTCGTTAATATGCAGCTCCTCGGTGTGGAGCTCTTGTGTACGTTTATCAAAAAGCCCAGTAATAAGCCCTAGTATTGCTAAGGGCGCACCGAAGCCGATAATGTCGCCAAAGCCGGTATGGCTGCCATGGTTAAACCAAGGCGCTTTGCCCATTACAACCGCGGCTTGTATAACAATCATCCCCAAGATTGATAACGTCGTAGTAACAAAGACGCCACGCGTACCCAAGAAAACACCCGCGAGCACTATAGTAATAGCAAGCATAAGTTGAGCAAAAGTAATATCAATACCCCAACCAAGCATAACGAGCAATGCGATAAGATAATAAAATAGCACAAGTGCGCACGAGGCGATGAGATGTCGTTGTTTTTTCCACGCCCTATGAGCTGCGGCGAGATAAACAAGCGCACCCGCGCAAATAAAAATACGGCCAAGAACGTACGTATTACCGTATATGCTGTAGCTAATAAAAAGGGGGACAATAAGAATTGCAACGAGAATAAGGGTGCCGATAAGGACCGTCTCGAAAATAGCCTTGTACTCAATTGATGAGTAGCGTTGTACTGAACCATCTGAACGAGTCCGCATAAATGACACTGATAGGGGGGTAGGATTTGGACGTTTCACGGTTCTCTAGAGCACAAGGCTATTAGGTTGCTATTGTATCTTAGTTAAGCCAGAACGCGCCGACACTGAACTCTGCGCTCAGCTGGCTAGTGACACTTGATTCATCACGTTGTGTCGTATCGGTGACAACGTTGAACAAGACTGCTTCCATGGTACCCTCCTTTTTACGTAACGTCTACTGCATCGTCAATCATGTATCCCACCCCGTAAGCTGTTTTAATGAGTGCTGTATCATATGGCCGGTCAATTTTGTCACGCAAATGCTTGATATGCACATCAATAGTCTTCTGCCAGGTAGCATCGCTAGAGTCCCATACATGGCTAAGAATCATCGAGCGCGTTACGGCGTGCCCACGATTGGTAATAAGATATTCTAAGATATCAAATTCCTTTCGGCGTAGAGGAATAGGTACGCCGCCGCGCTGCACTTCACGCCGGTTGATATCAATCGTCAGATCTTTAATGGTTAAGATATGCTGATCGTATTCAACATGATGGCGACGAATGAGAGAGTGAATGCGAGCAATAAGCTCGGCTGGATTGAATGGCTTAACGAGGAAATCATCAGCACCAGCATTCAAAAGAGCTACACGGCTATCTGTGTCTTGTACGCCCGATACGACAATAATAGGCGTATTGTTACCTTCGCTGCGTAGCAGCTCGCAGATCTCTTTCCCGTCCATATCCGGCAGGTTAAGGTCAAGGATGATGGCTTTATAGTGAATCTTCTCAGCGTGAGCAAGACCAGCTGTCCCAGTCGTGGCGGCATCAACGGTAAAATAATTACGCAAATGGTGCTTCACGCGTTCTATTAGTCGCGCGTTGTCCTCAATAAGAAGTATCTTCATAATTTACTCTTATCCTAATAGTAACACTAGTACAACAACAAAGAGGTTAAATAAAAGTTAACTAATCTATAGTCATAATAAAATGTTCATCACGTAAGCGCTCATTATTATTGGAGCGCATTAAGCCGCTTTTTATTGATCTCAAGCGTCGTCAGCTTCGGCGCGCGAACAATCTTTTTGTCAAGCAACTCTTTCATTACAATAGAAGTACTTTCACGGGTAATGCCACAAAGATCAGCAATAAGCTGATGGCTAACAGGGAAATCTACACGCCACCACGTAGCGCGTCGCTCTACTGAATGGCGTTCGAGTAGGAACCATAGTACCGCTAGAACCTTATTCTGAGTATTTGTTTTACTTAAACTGTTAAGACGTACTAGTAACTCATGAACATCGTCAGAAAAATAATTAGTAAGAAGTTCAGCGAGATCGCTACTATCGCGGGCCATAGTGTGAAGCTCCGTAAAAGGGAGGGTATATAGTTCGCAGTCTGTCAACGTCATGTAAAACCAGCGAAGAGGGGCTCGCATACCAGAAAAGAAGGCAAATGGTATAACAGCTGGAGGCTTAACGAGATGGAGGATCTTTTCATTTCCTTGATCATCAATGTCGTAGAGCTTAACAACACCCGATTTTAGAATAAATACCTCCTGGGGAGTATCTCCTTCATAGAGAATAATTTGGCCGCTTGGGATCTGCTTTACCCTCGCCGATTTGAGAGTATGTTGCAAGAGAAGCGGCATAATATCTAAAGATTGCTCCATTCTCTTATTATACGCGTAACTGTCACCGCCGTAGACCATTCTGACTATGGCAGGTGTAATATTTCTTACAATCCTCTCGGGTATTTTAAACAAGCCGGCAGCAATAAGTTTCACTGCGCACATTCTATGTTCCAGCTATAGTACCAAGTGCCAACCTAACGAAAGGAGGAAGTATGGCTAATAATGCAAACAACACAAGCAATCGCGGCTTCGCGAACATGGATGAAGATAAACAGCGAGACATCGCTAAAAAGGGCGGCAGGGCGAGTAGTGCCAAGCAGGATATGGCTGAGTTAGGCCGCAAGGGGGCGGCTGCGCAGCCAACTGAGGCTAAACGTCGTGGTGGAGAAAACAGTCATCGAAGCAGCTAGAGTCCACCAGTGAGGGAGGAGGGAGCCCGCGAAGGCTCCCTCCATAACGGGTAAGGTAGGTAAAGGAGTTTGCAATGAGAGCGCCGGACCAGCTAAGACAAGAGGCAAGTGATCTGCGTAAACAGGCTGATGCGAAAGAGCAAGAAGCAAAGCGGCTCGACCAAGAGATAAAAGACGCCGAAAGGCGTGCCGAGGAAGCTGAAAAGCAGCGGAAACAGGCCGAAGCCGACAAGCAGCGCGCCGAAGGCCGCGTTGGACTTTTCTTATAAATGGAGGTAGTTATTATGGGCGAAGATAATAAAGGCGGTGCAAGTAAGCGGCCGACCCCACCTTTTGATAAGCAGGCTCAAACCGAACCAGGGCTTGCGAAAGAGATGGAACCTAAACCCGACCATGGCGAAGAGTCATATATAGGGCATGGACTCCTAGAAGGTCGTAGGGCACTTGTCACAGGCGCCGATTCAGGGATTGGCCGCGCGGTAGCAATTGCATTTGCCCGCGAAGGCGCCGATATAGTATTGTCTTATTTGCCAGAAGAGCAGCCTGATGCCGATGAAGTGATTAAGCTGATTGAAAAGGCAGGCCGCAGGGCGATCCCTATGCCGGGGGATATTTCTGATGAAGGGTTCTGTGACATGTTAATTACAGAGGCTGTCGAACAGCTGGGGCGCTTAGACATACTTGCAAATATCGCCGGTAAACAAGTTTCAAATGACGATATAGTAAGCTTGCCAACAGAGCAGTTTGAGCAAACCTTTCGCACGAATGTTTTTGCTATGTTCTGGCTTTGTAAATACGCGTTGCCGCATATGCCCTCAGGCTCAACAATTATAAACACGGCATCCATTCAAGCTTATCAGCCGTCCGAACATTTGCTAGACTACGCTTCAACAAAAGCCGCTATAGTTGCATTTACGAAATCCCTAGCTAAGCAAGTAGCTGGTAAAGGCATTCGTGTCAATGCGATAGCCCCGGGTCCTATCTGGACGCCACTCCAGCCGAGCCAAGGACAACCAATAGAGAAGCTTAAAAACTTCGGCAAAGATACGCCGCTCAAGAGGCCCGGCCAGCCAGCTGAGGTCGCACCTGCATATGTATTTTTGGCCTCTGAGGCCTCAAGTTATATCACCGCAGAGGTGATTGGAGTGACGGGCGGCAACCATTTGCCCTAGAATTAAACGTAGCCATGCCCGAACCTTGTATGATAGTGTTGCTATATGGCAGATAAATCTCCCCGTAAAATCGCCAGTGGCTCTTGGAGCGATGACATTGCATGGGAATTCTATATTGCAGATGAAACACCACCGCGCGAATTATGCACGGCGGTGTTTTGTGTAGCGATTCATAATGACGATACGATTGTCCTTACAAAAACCAGGCGTGGCTGGGAGCTTTTAGGCGGACACTTAGAGGGCGATGAGACGATTGAACAGGGGCTATTTCGCGAATCGCACGAAGAGGGTGGCTATACACCCGAGGTATATAAACTATGTGGATAACGTAAGATTATTGCAACCAAGCCAATCCTTGCACGCGGGGATAAAGTATATCCATATCCAGTGAGCTATATTCCATATTTCATTGCGGAAAGTAGTCTCCCCCTTGATGAAGTTCATGGTGATGATGGCGAAATCCTTGATAGCGGTGCATTCACATTTTCCGAGATTCAACAAATGAATGTGAGTGGTGTCGATATTATCAACGCAGCGCTCAAATTGACGTTTCGCTCAGTGGTAGAATAAGGGTATGAGGCGCTACGATTATATTCTTCTTGATTGGGATGGAAATATTGCACAAACCCTGAATGTTTGGCCGGATGCTCTCGACACGGTCCTACAAAAACGGGGGTACAATTTAACGCATCAGCAACTCGTTGATTCTACTTGGGGGTTTGCCGCGTATGTGAGCGAGCATACCGGTCTAACCTACGACGAAGGTATGCAATTATATGCCGAAGCCAGCGATATAGTGACAAAAAACTCTCAAAATGTTGAGTTATTTCCAGGTGCTCGAGAGGTACTCCTACAGCTAAAAGAAAATGGCAAGCATCTAGCCCTCGTGACAACATCAGAATATCGCATGATCGCGCCAACACTTGAAAAATTTGATTTACTAAACCTATTTGAAGCGATTGTCACCGACGACGATATCGAAAGAGCCGAGCGCAAGCCACATCCGAGGCCATTACTTATTGCGCTCAAGCGCATGGGTGGCACGCCCGAGGCTGCAATTATGGTTGGTGATCGCGATAAAGACATCGAAGCGGGTCATAATGCCGGAATGGCAAGTGCGTTATTTTGCGGGCCAGAACATCAATTACATTATGACTTTGAAAAGCTGATGGCGTATAATCCCACATACGTAATGAAAGAATTTAGCGATTTGCTAACCATTGCTTAAGCTTGATGAGCTACAACTAACAATACGTGAGGAAACGCTAAATGGGTAAGAACAATTCAATAACAAAGATGCTTACCGGCATTTTTGGTGCTGCCACATTAGCAACTTTTTTCGTGAGCGAAACCTGGGCGCAAGATGCATTGGGCATTTATAATAGTGGCCGTATCACTGTATATATAGTTTTTCTGGCGAGTGTATTTTTGCTAATGCGCAGTAGTGGCAAGGCTGGAAGCTCAAATAAATCCCTACCAAATTGGACTAACATCCTGATAGTCCTACTACCAACATTAGCACTGGTATTCGCGGTGATTAATACACTATTACCGCATCTTAGCGAGCTTGTGCGCATGAGTGACGACAATATCTTTACGCGGCCTGGGGCACTAGTACGCATGATGTTTGAGCTTGCGGCATGTTGTATATTCATGTCGCTATTACCGCACTTCATACGGCAAAAACAATGGCTGGGAGTAACCTTAATAGCAACATTATCTTTAGTACTCTTTGTCATGGGAATGGAAGAAATCAGTTGGGGTCAACGGGTATTTCAGTGGCAGACAACGGCATATTTTAGCGAACATAATGTACAGGGCGAGACAAACCTCCACAATCTAAACACGCAGCTATTTCAAGACGTGTTGTTCTTCGGCGGTTTTATTTTGCTTGCTGTGTTGCCATTTTTTTACGAACAACTTACAAAAGTGCTGCAAAAAATAGCATCTCTAAAGTTCTTAATAAACTTTGTACCCGAACAATGGATGCTTGGAGCATTTGGCGCTGGCCTTATGTTCACGGATCCATTCAATGCGCCGTATGGATTTCATTGGGGATCGATTTGCTTCCAACTTATCGCGACCCTCGGACTGCTATGGGCTTTTACGAGGCGAGCACGGAACAATAGCAAACAGCATAGGCGCGCGTTGTGGGCATTAGGCTGTGCCATAGCGGTGCTTATCCTGAGCTTGAACTACGACAAACTATGGCAGTTAAATCAAGGGTTGCCAACAGAATATATAAAGCTCTTTATTAACTTCGGTATTCTCTGCTGGGCTATACGTGTGCGCAAAAAGGTAAAAGCACGGATCTAACTAGGCTTTGGGGCTGATACATCGTGAGTAGGTGTAGGTTTTTGCTGAGAGAGGGTGTAAGCGGTCAAGATTCGTGTGAGATAATTTATGCCCGAGGCGTCAACACTAAGAGGGTCATTGCCATCGGCTCTAACTTGAAGCCATAGCCCAAGCGATTCGGCAACAATAAGCTGACGGACGGCGCGGCTCAGCACGGGCTCGCGATACCTATCATCCGAACTTTCTATAGTAAACGGCAGTCC
>Ga0207674_10007532_pt1 | contig 12686 bp, 10 predicted proteins | sample KBSCornC72_FD_184303 | JGI IMG/M metagenome (GOLD analysis project Ga0207674, IMG submission 184303) | Corn rhizosphere microbial communities from Kellogg Biological Station, Michigan, USA - KBS Corn C7-2 (SPAdes) (version 2) | ecosystem: Host-associated > Plants > Roots > Rhizosphere > Soil ... | reverse complement strand
CTGCGCGTCGTGATACGCGTTGTCCTTGTCGCCGTGGATGAGCAGGAGCGGCGTGCGGATCCGGTCGGCGCGATAGTACGGCGAATTCTCGAGATAGCGCATCACGTTCGCCCATGGGTGCGTCCCCATGCGTGCCTGTCCCGACTCGGACCATCCGATCCAGAACGACCCGCCGTTCTCGTCCAGGTAGCCATAGGTGCCGGCGAGGTCGTAGATCCCGCTCACCGCCACCGCCGCGCGAAACAGGTTCGTGCCGCTGATGATCGCCCCCGTCCCATACCCGCCAAACGACTGCCCCGCAATTGCCAGCCGGTTGACGTCAACGTATCCGAGCTCCGCGGCGCGGTACACCTGTGGCAGGAGCTGGTCGATCATCTCGTTGAGCGGGTTGCCGGCCTCGCGGTTCGGGCCTAACGGGAGGCTCGCGAGCACGACGGCGTATCCTCGACTCGTGAACAACAGCGTCGGGATCGTGAGGTCCTGCCCGCCGCCGAAGACCTCCGCCTGACGCGACCGATCCCCGCCAGGGTACATGAGAACCACAGCGGGTAGGCGATCCCCTCGCTTGGCGCCAGGCGGAAGGAGGACCGCGGTGCGTGCCTTCGCCATGGCGCCGGCATAGCCGGGGATGCTCGTCTCGAAGACGTCGGCCGAGCCGACGGCGACAGCCTCGAGGCGCTCGTCGGCCTGGGAGACGCGCTCCTTCCGAGCGAAATCGGCCTGGAATCGATAGACGTCAGGCGGCGTGCGGATGTCCTGATAGAGTGCGAACACCTGCTGATGGCTCGCGTCGCCCATCAGATTCGCCAGGCGTGCTCGTCCCTTCCAGAGCACGGTCGGCTTGCCGGACCTCACGTCGAAACGCAACGCAGCTCGCTCGCCGGTCGCGACCTCGGTTACGAGCACAGTGACCGATGCGCCGTCCGGCTGCCAGACCGTCCGCGGGTCGGCTCGCACGAGATCGTCGATCGTCCAGGCCGAGTCGACCGCGATGCGGGTCGGCGCAGCGCCATCGAGCGGAATCACAGCCAGGGCGCGCGGTCGCGGGTCGCCGTATCCCTTGTCGTCGATCGGGTCGGTGCCGACCACGACCGACTTCCCGTCCCTGGTGAACCAGTGATGCGTTGGCGCGAGAGGACCTAACGACTCACCAAGCCGGCGTGGGGCACCTGGGCCGGTGGGGTCCACAGTCACCAGCCAGAGCTGGCCGCCCTTCATGTACACGAGGGCGTCGTCCGTCGGGTGCCAGGCATAGTTGCGCCCGTGATAGTCGTTGAGCAGCGGCAGGTCGGCGACAATGAGCCTCGGCGCGCCGCCGCCCGCGGGCACGACCGCGAGATCGACCGAGCTCGCCTGGCTCGTGATGCCGCCATCCTTGAATACCGACAGGTAGCTCACCCACCGTCCGGACGCCGACAGGCGCAGCACCGACGGACGCGGCTGGGCCATCGCATCCACCAGGGCTCGCGTCGCACCGGTGCGCACATCGACGCTCGTGACCGCCGCGTTGTTCTCCCGGGAGAGGAATGTCTGCCTCGGCGTCGATTCCCCCGGTTTGGTGGACTTCACCTCCTCACTGCCGCCCCGAAGCACGGTGACCGTCGGCACATCCGCGTTAGGCTTCGCCGAAGTGGGGGCGGTGGGCGGCGCGGGAAGCCAGGCGGCGTCCCCCGTGTCCGGCGCCGTTGGGACGTACACGAGACGGCCGTCCGGCGACCACTGCGGCTCGTCACCCGTCCACAGCTTGGCCTTGATGCGAGCCGGGGCGGCCTTCCGGACCCGGGCGGTGGCGATGTCGAACACCCAGAGCTGCGGCGTTCCGTCCTTGTCGGAATAGAACGCGAGCGTTTCACCGTTTGGCGACAGCGACGGGGCCCAGCAGCTCCCACCGGGGCAGATCTCTGTCGCGCGGCCGGCCGGCGTCCCGCGGTCCGAGAGGTACACCTTCCCACCGACGACAAAACTCGGTGTTCCGTTCGGCTGGAAGCGCGTGGAGAGGTTCACGCTTCCCGGCGACTGGCGGATGACGTAGGCGATCCGTCGTCCGTCGCGCGACACGGACAAGGTGAAGCTCCAGAGGAACTCGCGTGCGTCGAACGCGAGGTCGAACGGCAGCGCGCCCTGCGGTTCGGGCCCCGGTCGGACGGGGCTGCGATCGGGTGCGGTGTTCTGCGCGCCGATGAGGTCTCCACTCGCGAAACAGAGCGCGGCCGTCAACGCCATGGTCGGCAGCCCGCTTCGAGTGCAGTGCGTGTTCGGTTTCCGGGACTTGTTCATGGACGACCGTCCGTGCCGGGATCGCGACGCCTAACGCCAGGATCGAGTGGATCGAGCGCAATCGTTGAGACCGAAGCCGTTGCTGACGCTCGCATACAGCAAACAGTGCGAGGGACTCAGGCAGGCGTCAACGTGCGTGCGCGCTCGAGCGCCCTCCGCTGCGATCGATCCGAGCCTGCGCGACGGGATGACAACGGGTGTGCCCGGGCGTTAGGCCACGCCTGGCCTGTTTTACGCCGGTGGCGTTGGTCAGTGGTCGCGGATCCACTTCGCCAGCGCCTCGACCAGGTCGTCGGCGAGGGTCCGATCGGGCGCGTTGTACGCCGTCGTGAGCAGTTGGAGGTTGGCGCGGACCTCTTCGAGCGACCGCGGCTCCGTCTTCAAAACGTGATCGGCCAACGGGCTCAGATGGTAGTCGACTGCTTTGCGCGCGGATCGGCGCGCGGTGACCAACCGCCCCGCGTCCTCCACCGGGTCGACCTGAACGTCCTTCCCTCCCTGCATTACCAGCACTGGCGCGGCGATGCCCGCCGCGGCCTGGGCCGGTTCGAACGACGCCAGCTCGCGACCGATCCGGGCGACCATTGGAGACATCAAGGCGCTCAGGATCGCGACGATCTGCGGGTTGGACGACGCCGACTTCGGATCGACGTCCTGCCCCGCGACGAAGGAGCGCAGCGCGGCCCGGACCGGCGCCATCTCCGCCTCCACCTGCTCGGGTGTCATCTTGGCGCTACCCAGGATGTTCTTCTCGAGCTGCACCTCGAGGATCTCGCGCAAGCTGCGGCCCGGCGCCGAGATCAGGATCACGCCACGAATCCGGTCGCCGCGCGACTCGGCCAGGCGGGTGGCGTGGATGCCGCCCTCGCTGTGTCCCGCGACGAAGACGCGTGCGGGATCGACCTCGGCCCTCGAGCGCAGGAAGTCGAGCGCGGCGCTCGCCTCGTCGCGATAGGTGTCGAGGGTGAGATCGGCGATCGGCAGGCCGGGATTCTTGCCGCTGAACGCCTTGTCGAAGCGAAGCACGGTCACGCCGCGCGCGGCCAGCGCTTCGGCCAGGAGCCGCGCGCTGCCATTCTTCCCGGGCAGCAGGGGGCTGTTCCAATCGCGATCGGTCGGTCCGCTGCCCGCGAGGAGCAGAAGGCCAGGCCCGGTGCCCGACTCGGGATGGACGAGGGTGCCGGGGATGGTCCGGCCGCCCGCGACGAAGGTGACTTCCTCGGAGACGATTTGAGAACGAGCGGCTTCGGCGGTCATGGGTTGACTGGCGAGGACGGCGGCCAGCAGGGCGATGTGTAGCATGGGCCCGTGGCTTCGTGTGAGGGTGGGTAGCATCGATCCCAATTCTAACGCCCATTCGCGGTCGTCGTCGTTGTCGGCGAGGCGATGATGGACCGCGTGCAAATCTCGCCGAAGACCGTGGGCCACCATGTGCAGCACATTTACGACAAGATGGGCGTCTCGACACGTGCCGCACTGGCAATACTTGCGCTCGAGCGAGGTTTACTGCAGGACTGAGCGATCACCGTGCGACGTCGACTGCCATGCCCTCTGAACGCGACAAGATGCTGGCGGGTGAACTGTACGATCCGCTCGATGCCGATCTGGTTGCGCGGCGCGTCCGTGCGCGCGACTTCTGTCAGGCGTTGAATGCCTCGCATGAGGGTGAGACCGACCACCGCCGCGCGATTCTACGCGGCCTGTTTGGCACCGGTGGCGATACCGTCTGGATGCAGCCGCCTTTCTACTGTGACTATGGCGAGAACATTCGCCTGGGCGAGCGCGTCTTCTTCAACTTCAACTGCGTGGTGCTGGACGTCTGCCCCGTGACCATCGGCGACTTCACCCTCTTCGGGCCGGCCGTCCAGATCTATACCCCACTGCACCCCTTCAATGCTGCCGCTCGGCGACGAGAAGAATACGGGAAACCGGTGGAGATCGGCTCTGATGTGTGGGTCGGCGGCGGCGCCATCATCCTGCCCGGTGTCTCGATCGGACCGCGCGCCGTCATCGGGGCCGGCAGTGTCGTCACTCGAAGCATTCCCGCCGGTGTGTTCGCCGCGGGCAACCCCTGTCGCGTCATTCGGGAGATTACCGAGTGACCGCGTAGCGCCATGATGCGGCACCCGCCATCACATGCGAATCTTCCTTCAGCGCGTCGCAGACGCCTCGCCCCTGGTGCCAGCCCTCGGCTACACGGCCGCGGTGTGGTTCGCCAGCCTGGTGGGTACCCTGGCTGCGCAGACGTGGGTGCTGCTGCTGGCGGCGCTGGGCCTCTGGGTTGCCGCCGGGCTGCTGCTGTTCATCGTCGTGATCTGGTTCCGCGACGACGATTGGCTGGCCGCAGGGTTCCTGCTGGCCATGACGCTGCTCCTGAGCGCGTGGACCGGCGACCTTCTGGCGGTGGTGGTCAAAGAGCGCTCGCTGGGGCCGGCCGTGCTCGCCGCGCCAGGGATACTCCTCGGAGTCGTCCTCCGCACTGTTCTTGGCGTACCGATCATGGGAGGGCTCGTGGCATCCCTTCGCTGGCTTACACACCGCCGTCGAGAGACGGTGCGCGCTCGGCGGCCGCACTCTGTGCCTCGCGAATCAGCGTAGACCCATCAGCGCCCGGACGTTCTGGTCGGTGTCCGCATCCATCGGGAAAAAGCACTCGATGCGCAGCTCCTGCAGTGTGACGTCCTGCGGCGTCCCGAGCGTCGTGACGGCGGAGAAGAACGTGTATGTCCGGCCGTGCTTGACGAAGACGATGGGGATGACGGGGACCAGCGGTGCGTCGGGATCAGGACGCGACCAGCGGTCTGGCACGCCGGGAAAGGCCAGCACATCCGCCAACAGCTGTACGGTCGCCTCGTCCGCCACCCCACCCACCGCCTCGCGCTGCACGCGCCTAACGAGCGACTGCGCCACCGCCTCCCAGTTGGATACGCAGGGGCGGAGCCCGGCAGGATCGAACATCATCCGGACGACGTTCAGCGGTGACGGCACGGGTGCGTCGTCGAGCAGGTGACCAAAGAACCGGGTGGCGGCGGCGTTCGTCGTCAGGATGTCCCACGTCCGGTTCATGACCACGGCCGGATACGGCTCCTGCTTCGCCAGGATGGCATCGAGCGCCACGCGCACAGCGCGAAGCTCTGGCGCATCGAGATGCGACTCGAGAAAGATCGGCGCGTACCCCGCCGCGAGCAGAAGCCCGTTCCGCTCGCGGAGAGGCACATCGAGTGCCGTCGCCAACTGAAGCACCATCTCCCGACTCGGCTTGGCTCGCCCCGTCTCGACGAAGCTCACGTGCCGAGGCGATACGTCCGCTTCGATCGCGAGTGCGAGCTGACTCATCCCTCGCACGTCACGCCAGTACTGCAGCAGCGTTCCAACCTGACTGGGTCGCCGTTTCGGTCGACCGGGCGATGTCACCGAGCCGCGAGCGCGGGTTCGGAGTGGGCGCCTTGTGACGTCGCGCGGTGCCATGCATGCGCCTCGAGTGGCTGGTCCAGCGGGGGATTCACAAAGTGTCCGGCGTAGTTCGCCATCAACGAAAACGCCATCCCCAACACCACTTCAAGTGCTTGCGCCGAGGTGTATCCCGCAGCGTGAAAGCGCGTCCGCTCCCCCTCGCCGACGGCTCCGCGCTCTCGCACCATCGCGCGCGCGAAGTCGCTCAGCGGGCCGAATCGGGCGTCGGTTGGCGAGTCACCTGTGCGCAGCGCGTCCACGATCTCGGCGGACACGCCCTCCTTCCGGGCCATGAGCGAGTGAAACGCCATGCACCACGCGCAGTCGTTCTCGAATGCGGCGGTCAACGACAGCACCTGGATCTCGGGGCCGGACAACGTGCCGTTCTGGTACGTGTCGCGGATCGCAAGAAAGCCCTCGAGCAGCGACGGGGACTCGGCCATGCCAGCCGCGAGGTTGGGGATCATACCGACGCTCTGCTGTAGCGCGAGCAGAAGCGGCTTCGACGAGTCGGGGGCGGAGTCGAGCGTGTGAATGGGGAACCGGGACATGCGACCTCCGGAATTGAGTGAGCCGACCAACGACACGGGCAGGATAGGCGATGTCCGCCGGTCGCTCCATTCTCTCGGAGGTAAGCATCCGTCCTCTGGTCTCGCTCTCGCCATCGCCTAACGTGCGATCGACGGGCGAGCGTCAATCCGGCATTGTGAACGGATCCACCAGCCTCGAAGCTATCCGTTCCTGTTGGCGCTGCGCCTACGCAGATTTACGTGGTGGCAGTACGCGAGGCTGCCTCGGCGAGTGGCATTGCGGAATTCCGGAGGCCTTCGTGAATCGTCCCGTGACAACACCTCAAATCGAGACCGGCTATTTGAACGGCGGAGGACGCGGAGGGAACCCTAAACCAGGTGTGGTCGGGATGATGCGTGAGGATGAGGGTGCGGTCGGGATGATGGGTGGTGCGGTCCGGATGATGGGTGAGGATTAGACCGGGTTCCCTCCGCGTCCTCTGCGTCCTCTGCGGTTGATGTTGTTTCATGTTTTTTGGCCGCAATGAGCTTCGGCGTTAGGCGACGACATCGATGGAGGCGATATGCATAGTCGGACGACGGCATTCCGCGGTGTTCGCTACGCGCTGGCATTGGCACTCATCGGCGCGCCGCTCTCCGCCCAGCAGAGCGTGCCAACGCCGGCCGTCCCCATCGATCCCGTTCCGGCGATCCTCGACGCGTTTCGGCTCCGTGAGGTCGTCGCGCTCGGCGATGCCCACGGTAGCCAACAGGCTCGAACGTTTCTGAAGTCACTGGTTCGCGACCCGCGGTTCGCGTCCACGGTCAACGACATCGTCGTCGAGTTCGGCAACGCCCGCTACCAGAGTCTCGTCGACCGCTACGTGAACGGCGCCGACGTCCCGCCGGACTCACTCCGGCAGGTCTGGCAGAACACGACGGTCGCCAACGAGATCCCGGTCGATGAGGAGTTCTTCCAGGTGGTGCGCGCGGTCAACGCGACGCTCCCGCGAGCGCGTCGACTCCGCGTGCTGCTCGGCGACCCGCCAATCGATTGGACCGAGGTGCACGACCGCGCGGACCATTTCCGATGGCTCGCCATGCGCGACAGTTATCCGGCGGCCCTGATCCAGATCGAGGTCCTTGCCAAACGGCGCCGGGCGCTCCTCGTGTACGGTCAGCTCCACTTCCAGCGCCTGAACGTGATGTCCAACCTCGACATGCAGGACTGGCGCATGCAGACGATCGTCAGTTTGCTCGAGCGCGCCGGCCCAACCCGGCTATTCACCATCTGGAACGTCGACGACGCACTGGCGACCGTTCAAGCCGACGTCGCGTCGTGGCATGCGCCGAGCCTCGCGATCATCCGGGGGACCAAGGTCGGGGCCGCGGACGCTACGGTGTTCGTGCCCTCGCCGGCCCGGTTTACGTTCCGCGGCGACACACCGGTCGAGGTCCCGCGCGACCAGTGGCGCGCCCTTCGCGCGGAGGACGAGCTTGACGCCGTGCTATACCTCGGGCCGCGCTCGGCGATGAAGGAGGTGCCGCTGTCCACAGGCATCTGCTCGAACCCGCGTTACATCGAGGAACGGCTGCGCCGAATTGCCCTGACGGGCATACCGCTGGCCGAAGCGGACCGAGTGAAACAATTGTGCGGCCGTGTTCCTCCGAAGAACTAGTTAGGCACCGAACCCAAACGCTCCTCCAACAGACGGGCGAACGTGAAACGACCCTCGTGCACCTCGTTGCTCCTGACTCTCTGCACGCTGCTTCCTGTTTCAGCGTTCGCGCAGGAGGCCGGCTCGCGCCCGCAGAACGTCGCCGAGCTCCAGAAGCTCGACACGATGCTGGCCTTCATGCGGCAGCGGAACGCGCGGGACTACGCCATCACCACGCCCAATGGCATCGATGAATCCAGGTACGTGGAGATCGGTGGCCTCGAGCAATTCATCACGGTTCGCAGCGAAGATCGGCGCAATCCGGTTCTCCTGTTCCTGCACGGAGGGCCGGGCGATGCCACCAATCCGTGGGGCTATGCCGTGTTCCGTTCCTGGCTCAAGTCCTTCACTGTCGTTCAGTGGGATCAGCGGGGTGCCGGCCGAACCTTGGGGCGGAACGGACGGTCGTTAGGCCCTACGATCACGATCCAGCGCATGGTCGACGACGGGATCGAGCTGACGGAGCTGCTCCGCAAGGAACTGAATCAGGACAAGGTCATCCTCGTCGGGCATTCGTGGGGCTCGATACTCGGCGTGCACATGGCGAAGGCCCGACCGGATCTCTTCTACGCATTCGTCGGGACTGGTCAGGTGGCCGATCCGATCCGGAACTATGCCGTCGCCTACGAGGAGCTTCTGAAGTCGGCGGAGCGCCGCGGAGACCATCGCGCTGTCCGGGAGCTCAGAGAGGTGGGTCCTCCGCCATGGCGGGACGGTCGCGGCTACGCGGTCCAACGGAGATGGGCAAATCTGTTCGAGCATGCCGACATCTTCCTCCCATCCACCCTGGGTCTCGCCCTCGCTGCCCCGGGCTACTCAGCGCGCGACGTCAACGATTGGCTCGACGGACAGGGGTTGAGCGCCGAGCGCCTCGTCCCGCAGACGAGCGCACTCCCTGCAGCAGCTCTCGGCGGCGAGTTCTCCGTCCCGGTGTTCGTGATCCAGGGTGCCGAGGACTTCACCACTCCGACGAGCCTCGCCAGAAGTTTTGTAACGTCGATCCGTGCCCCCCGTAAAGCATTCGTTACCATCGAAGGCGGCCACTTCGCCGTATTCACGAAGTCGGATGATTTTCTGGCGGAGCTGGTCGCGCGAGTGCTCCCCCTTGTGAAACGGCCCTGATTGCGTGCGTGAGGCCGGATGGATCTGGTGGCCCGGGTCCGTCGCCTTGTCACACCCGATTCAACAGGTCGTGTCTCTCGATGCGCGGTCAGTGAAGCGGCTGGCAGTGGTTTGGATGGCGAAATAAGAATCTTGGTTCCGTCCACCTCCGCGAGAGACTTCGTATGCGCGTCTGGCGAGATATTCCGCCGGCTCGGGCCTGGCAGACACTGCTTCAACCCGTCATCGACAGCCTCAAGAACCGCGAGACGCAAGTTCGCATGAGCAATCTGCTGGATGCGATCAAGCTCTACGACCTGCTGCGCAAGGATGCGATTGACACGCTCGAAGATCGGGCGCGCCTGCTCGACATCATTGCGGACCAGGTGGACGAGATTTTCGCCACCGCCTACAAGTTTCATGTGGGTCAGGTGGCGAGAGACACCAAGACCGGCAAGGCGGCGCTCAAGGCCAGAGGGGAGACGAGCTCCGCGTTCTATGTGAAAGGCGATCACAAGATTCCGCTGGCCGCGCTCAGTCGCCGAGCGCGCACCAAGGCTGGATATCTTCGCGCGCTCGCCGCGCACTACCGCAGCCATGCCGACAGTATCAATCCCCAGGCGTTCATCGACAGCGTGTTTCGGGCGCCGCAGGTCAAGCAGGGGAAGGCCATCGGGCTCGTTCCCGGCGTACGTCTCGAGGGGGTCGATCCCGCCGGGCGTGGGTGGGAAGTCACCTGGGACCCGGGCACCGATGATATCACGGTGGCCAATAGCATGGGCATCTACGCCAAGCGATGGCTCACCCAGCTGCGCAGAGATGCGACCACGCCGCCACTGTTCGTGTGGCTCGAAGCACAGGAAGTGTGCAGGACCAAGGACGAAGCCGGTCAGGTGAACACGGTTAAGATGGTGGGCGACGAAGAGCTTCGTTCGACCGTGTGGACCGTGCACGTCACTGACGGAGGCGTGGTACAACAGGGGAAGTTCGTCGAGGACGGATACCGCTGGGAACCATTCGACACGCAGTGGGTGACGGGCGCGGACTCCGACAAGGGAAAGCATCACACACTGGCCTACGTGTGGACGACACACAAGGAATTGTTCTGCGAGCTGCACAACCCGCGTCAGGGACGCGAATGGGACTCATTTCATCATTCCTCGTTCCTGCGAGGCGGGTTGGTGCTGTGTGCGGGAATGATCGGCGCGCGACAAGGGAAGATCATTTTCATCAACAACAACAGCGGTCATTATCAGCCCTCACCAGCCAACCTGCAGAAGCTCGTCAAACATCTCAACAAGCGGAGCGCATTCGCCGACAATGCGGTCGTCGAACTCGCTGGGCGGGAAGGAACGCCATTGTCGCCAGCCGCCTTCGCGGCCTCTGGCGCAGTGGCGCTGCCGTCCGCACCTGCGGCAGCAGCCGCCGCGGCGGCTGCCGCCGCGCCACTCGCTCCTCCGGCGGCAGCTGGCCCGGCATGGGTGCGGCCGGGGGGCGCACGCCAGCCTGGCGCTGGCAACGCACCGGGTATTGGCGCGAGGCGAGGGCGCAGTGAGACGGGATGCACTTCCCGATCGACCCGCCGGGGACTTCACGCGTAGAGAGTGAATCGGCGCGCATCCAGAGGCCGATGTCCAGGCCCGGCGAGCGCGATGCGCTGACGCCTAACGCTGGTCAGCACGCAGGAAGTCCCTTCCGAGCATCCGGACGCTGCTCTTGTGCACCTCGCCTCTCTATGGTAGCCTGAGGCTGGCGTGCAGGACGCCTCCCGTCCGCGGACAGGACTGAGTCCACCTGAGCAGTCGCCAGTCGTTCGGATGGTTGCCGAACCTCCTTTGCCCGACGCCAGCGGACCACGGGCTCATGCAAGGAGGCTCGTCATGCCCGTCCGTCGCCTGCCCGTCCGCCCCGACCTCGAGCAGCTCCAGCGTCAGGCCAAGGAGCTCCTCCGCGCCATCAAGGCCGCCGATGCGAACGCGGTCGCCGAATTGCGCGAGCACCATCCCGAATCGATCGACCCTGCCGCCGCGAAGTTGGCCGACGCGGAGCTCGTGCTCGCGCGGAGCTACGGCGCTTCGAGCTGGACGAGACTCGTCCACGCGGTGCAGCTCGCGGACGCGATCTGGCGCGATGACCTCGACCGCGTCCGCGCGCTCATCACGCGTAATGCGGCCCTCATCCAAGAGCAGGTCCTCACTGGCACCGACAGCAACTGGGGGCCGCCGATGACGTTCGCCGCGAACCTTGGCCGCGACCGCATCATCCGTCTCCTGTACGACCATGGTGCGAGAGATCTCGAATCGGCCGCCGGGCGCGCGGCGCTTCAGGGCAAAACCGACACGGTGCACCTGATCTACGATCTGGCGGGGCGACCGTCGCTCGAGAAGTTGACGCTTGCCGGTCCCGCGTACACCCTGAGCGTGGAAGGAACTGCCGTCCTGCTCGCGCTGGGTGCTCGCGTCTTCGGGCCGGAGGGTATAGACCGGAACACGATGGAGCACCTTCTCGGGACCGACAGTCGGAACCCGTCCGCGAAGCACCGCATCCTGGAGATGTACGCCGACCACGGCTTCGAGCCTCCTGATACGCCGGTGATGGCTCTCCATCGCGGTCGGATCGACCTGCTCGAGACGCATCTCGCACGTGACCCGAACCTGCTCACACGCACGTTCGACATCGCCGACGTCTTTCCGCTCGCCCCGGCCTGCGCCCGGGACCCGTACACCGCTCAAGGGACGCCGGTGCACGGGACGACGCTCCTTCACATCGCCGCCTACTTCGACGAAGTGGAGATCGCGGAGTGGCTGCTCGACCGGGGCATGCATCCGGACGCGCACGCAGCGATCGATGCCGATGGCTTCGGCGGCTACACCGCGCTCTTCTCGACGATAGTCTCACAGCGCAACTTCTGGGTCAACTACGGCAAGGGCCAACCGGACGAAGCGCGCTTCACACGCCTCCTGCTGGACCGGGGCGCCGACCCGAACGTCCGGGCGTCCATCCGAGCCCGCCTGGAGGAGGGACACGGGGGCGGACCGCTTCGCGAGTACCGCAACGTGACGCCACTCGACTGGGGCAAGCGGTACCACGCGAAGATCTTCGTGAGCCGGGAGTCGATGCGGCTGGTCGAGGCGCGAGTCCAGGGGTAAAGCCCATTTGGGTCGGCCTGCGCAAGCTGCGGTGGCGTTAGGCAGCCACGGACCGTTGGCGGGCCCCCGTGACGTCGTGGTGGTCGGAACGAGGGCCGACGCGACCTACTTGCCCATGAACGAGCCCGGCGTGATTATTGGCTCCGCATCGGATCCGTTCGCTCCCTACGTCGAGACATCCCATGGCAGAGAAACAACAAAAGGCGGACGCACCGGTCATCCCCCTGAAGGATTGGCTCGACAAGACCAGTTCCATTGGGAGGTCACGCAGCAAGGAGCTCCAGGCGCTCGATACCGCACTCGGGAATTACCACAAGGCAGGCGGGAAAAGCACGCAGGCGAAGGCGGAGCTCGAGAAGCGCCTCGAGGCATGGAAGCGCACGCAGGGCCTGGGTGACGAATGGAAGAAGTCCACGCGAAACAAGGGTGGCTACGTCGAGCTGCTCACCACCCAGCTGAAGGGCGGCGATACCGATACG
>Ga0207674_10007531_pt1 | contig 12686 bp, 8 predicted proteins | sample KBSCornC72_FD_184303 | JGI IMG/M metagenome (GOLD analysis project Ga0207674, IMG submission 184303) | Corn rhizosphere microbial communities from Kellogg Biological Station, Michigan, USA - KBS Corn C7-2 (SPAdes) (version 2) | ecosystem: Host-associated > Plants > Roots > Rhizosphere > Soil ... | reverse complement strand
TTCCGCGCCCTGCCGGCCGGCTCCATGATCCCATTTAGGGGGAAGCCAGATCAATATCAATGGCGCACGCACTACGTGCGCCATTTTTTTCACCCGTCCGCTTTGACGAACGAGTTCGCCACGCTCCCGGTCAAAAAAAATGCTCCTGGCAAAGCCAGGAGCACCATTGACATTGATCTGCGGAGAGGGAGGGATTCGAACCCTCGGTACAGTTGCCCGCACAACGGTTTTCGAGACCGTCCCGATCGACCACTCCGGCACCTCTCCGATACGGCTTTATAATGACCCCTGGCTGCGGGCATGCACCCCGCCAAAACCCGGGACGCAAATGTACTATTTTTCGTTTAAGTTTGCCCTCTAATTTCCATTTCATGTCCCCCGGCACAGTACTTATCATCGACGACGAAGAAAAGCTGCGGTCCCTGCTCGCACGGATCATCCGGCTGGAAGGCTTTACCGTACTGGAGGCGGAAAATCTCAAGCAGGGAACCAAACTGCTGGAAAAAGGAGAGGTTGATGTGCTGCTCAGCGATGTCAAACTGCCGGATGGCAACGGAGTGGATTTTATAAAAGAGCTCAAGTCGCGCTATCCCTCTCTCGAAACCATTCTCCTCACCGCCTATGGTAATATCGCCGACGGCGTCAATGCCATGAAGAACGGCGCTTTCGACTACATCACCAAAGGCGACGACAACGACAAGATCATCCCTCTTCTGGCAAGGGCCATGGAAAAGGTACAGCTGCAAAAGCGGGTGCGGCAGCTGGAGCAGCAGGTAGGTAAACGATATACTTTTGACGGGATCCTCGGAGAATCCCCCCGGATAGGGGAAGCCATCGCCCTGGCTAAAAAGGTTGCACCTTCAGAAACCACCGTACTGTTGCTGGGTGAGACAGGCACGGGCAAGGAAGTGTTTGCCCAGGCCATCCACCAGGGCAGCAAAAGGGCCGGCAAACCCTTTGTCGCATTGAACTGCAGCGCCTTTGGCAAGGAGCTGCTGGAAAGCGAGCTCTTCGGGCATAAAGCAGGAGCTTTCACCGGCGCCACCCGGGACAAAAAGGGATTGATCGAAGAAGCCGATACGGGAACCCTTTTCCTCGACGAGATAGGAGAAATGCATGTCGACCTGCAGGTCAAGCTGCTGCGGGTGCTGGAGACAAATGAATTTATCAAGGTGGGAGACACCCGCCCTACAAAGGTCGATGTCCGGATAATTGCCGCCACTAACCGGGATCTGCAACAGGAGGTGTCGGAAGGGAAGTTCCGGGAAGATCTCTTCTACCGGCTGAATGTATTTACCATTCCCCTTCCTTCCCTGCGGGAAAGGATGAAAGACATACCCCTTATCGCCGCCTATTATTTAAAGCTATTTGCTTCCAAAAGTGGCAAACGCATCGACTCCATGAGCAAATCCTTTTTGGAATCTCTTCAGCAGCACGAATGGAAGGGGAATATCCGGGAGCTGAAGAATGTCATCGAAAGAGCCACCATTCTCTCCGACGGTCCGGAGCTGACGGTAGACGACCTGCCGGCAGAATTCCGGTTCACCACTTCCCGACCCAATGGCCCCATCTCCGCCTTTGACCTGGCCAGCGTGGAAAAGCTCCATATACAAAGGGTCCTCAATCACACCAGGGGCAATAAGACGGAAGCCGCCCGGCTGCTCAACATCGGCCTCACCACACTGTACAGGAAGATAGAAGAATACCATATCAGCGTCGAAGCCTGATACCTCACCGTATTTCCATTTTGACAAGGCTATTTTCATTTTGATACGGTTACAGCTTGCCTGCATTTGGGCAGTGTTTCTACATGTCCTTACAAATCAATCCACTATGTGTTGGCATCCAAGCCAGGCACCTCGTTTGGCAATAAGAAGACAAAATATAAACACATGCTACTACTATTCATCATCTCCATTCTGGTATTCTGCTATTTATGTTATGTGCTGGTAAAACCTGAAAAATTCTAAGCCCAAAGAATATGAGCACAGAAATTATAGGCGTAATAGCCATGTATCTCATCACCATCCTGCTGGCCATTCCCCTCGGGAGATACATTGGAAAGATATATATGGGAGAGCCCACCTGGGCGGACAGGATCTTCCAGCCCATCGACAAGCTTTTTTACCGGCTCAGTGGCATTCGTCCTGAAAAGGAGATGAGCTGGAAACAGCACCTGACGGCGCTGCTGACTATCAACCTGATCTGGTTCCTTTTCTCCATGCTTATCCTCATGAACATGAGCTGGCTTCCCCTGAATCCCGACGGGAACCCGTCCATGCCGGCGGATCTTGCTTTCAACACCACCGTCAGCTTTGTATCGAATACAAATCTCCAGCACTATTCAGGTGAGACGGGTGTGTCGTATCTGGGACAGCTGGTGCTGATGCTGTTCCAGTTTATCAGCGCAGGCGCCGGTATGGCGGCCTGCGCCGTCGTATTCAACGCTATGCGCGAGAAGACCACGGAAAAGCTGGGCAACTTCTATACCTATTTTGTACGCAGCTGTACCCGTGTATTGCTGCCTTTGTCCATTGTCGTTGCCGTTATATTGTTGTTCAACGGCACACCGATGACCTTTAAAGGAAAAGACCAGTTTGTCTCCATGCAAGGCGATACAGTACATGTCAGCCGTGGGCCTGTCGCCGCCATGGTGGCGATCAAGCAGCTGGGTACCAATGGAGGTGGATTCTTTGGGGCCAACTCGGCCCAGCCGATGGAAAATCCCAACTATTTCACCAATATGGTGGAGAACATAAGCATTATCCTGATCCCTATCGCCATGGTCTTTGCCCTGGGGCATATCCTGAAGAGAAAGAAGCTGGCATGGATGGTCTTTGGCGTGATGACGGTGGGCTTCCTCATCTTCGTCATTCCTTCCATTTACTACGAAATAAAAGGCAATCCTAACATAGCAAGCATGGGCATAGCACAGCATATGGGTAGCATGGAAGGGAAAGAAGTCCGTTTTGGCTCTGCTGCTTCGGCTTACTGGGCTGTGACGACCACGGTGACGTCCAATGGGTCTGTCAATGCCATGCATGACAGCCTTACTCCATTGACTGGCATGTTCGCATTGTGGGGAATGATGATCAACTCCTTTTATGGCGGAGTAGGAGTAGGATTTCTCAATTTCTATATATTTATCATCATCGCGGTTTTTATCAGCGGGCTGATGGTAGGCCGAACCCCGGAGTTCCTGGGAAAAAAGATCGAGGCCAAAGAAATGAAGATCGCGACGATGATCGCCCTTCTGCATACTTTTTTAATACTTGCCTTTACAGCCCTGTCCTCTTATCTCTTTGCGCATGACCCCAAGACCTATGCGAATTGGCTGAACAACCCGGGTTATCATGGGTTTTCGGAGATGCTCTATGAGTTTACTTCCGCCTCGGCCAACAATGGGTCTGGTTTTGAAGGATTGGGTGACAATACCCCGTTCTGGAATATAGCCTGCGGCGCCGTTATGCTCCTGGGCCGGTTCCTGCCTATCATAGGTCCCGTGGCCATTGCCGGCATACTGGCTAAAAAGAAATATATACCTGAGTCCGCAGGTACACTCAAGACGGATACAAGCACTTTCGGGATCATGACCTTTGCCGTGATCATCATCGTAGCGGCGTTGTCATTCTTCCCGGCCCTGGCGCTGGGACCGATAGCAGAATTTTTTAGCATGCCTCATCCTTAAATCATTTCCGGGCGACCCTCCGGCGTACTTGCGATGTACTCCCATGTCGAAAAAGGCGCCGGCGTCCGGGAAATAAATTAAATGTATGTCAAAACAGTATAAAGCAAACAAATTGTTCGAGCCGACCCTGGTACGGGAGGCGATCCGGCAATCCTTTATAAAGCTCAATCCCCGCATACTATTTCGCAATCCCGTCATGTTCACCGTAGAAATAGGCACGGTAGTGATGCTGGTCGTCTGTATCTGGATCCTGTCGGGGGAACATTCACAAGGCAGCTTCATATATAACCTCATCATCTTCCTCATCTTGTTCATCACCCTGCTGTTTGCAAACTTTGCGGAAGCCATCGCAGAAGCAAGGGGCAAAGCACAGGCCGACAGTCTGCGCAAGACAAGAGAGGATACTCCGGCCAAAAAGGTCTTCCCGGTAGGAGAGATCTATGTAGGTGAGGTCAAGACCGTCCCTTCCTCGCAGTTAAAGAAAGGGGATGTCTTTATTGCCGAAGCCGGCGACACCATTCCCATGGATGGGGAGATCATCGAAGGGCTGGCTACCATCGACGAGAGTGCGATCACGGGTGAAAGCGCCCCTGTTATCCGGGAGGCCGGTGGCGATAAGTCCAGTGTCACCGGTGGAACGAAGGTGCTTAGCGATAAGATCAAGGTACGCGTGACCACCCAGCCCGGGGAAAGTTTCCTGGACAAGATGATCGCGCTGGTAGAAGGCGCCTCGAGGCAAAAGACGCCTAATGAGATAGCCCTTACTATTCTGCTGGCAGGGTTTACCATCATCTTTATTATCGTGTGCGTTACGCTGAAGCCTTTTGGAGATTATGCAAGCACGCCCATTACTATTGCCGCCTTTATTTCCTTATTTGTATGTCTGATACCCACCACCATCGGCGGATTGCTGAGCGCCATCGGCATTGCGGGTATGGACAGGGCGCTCCGTGCCAATGTGATCACCAAGAGCGGGAAGGCCGTAGAGACTGCCGGAGACCTGGATACGCTGCTGCTGGACAAGACCGGCACCATTACCATCGGCAATCGTAAGGCTACGCATTTCTGGCCGGCGCCGGGCGTGGATGAAAAAGCCTTTATAGAGGCCTGTGTACTGGCTTCGCTGGCGGATGAGACGCCGGAAGGCAAATCCATCATCGAGCTGGCGGGCCTGAGTACGTCCGGCTTTCAGACAAAGAGCGCAAAATTTGTCGCTTTCACCGCCGAGACCCGCTGCAGCGGCATCGATCTCATGGAGGAAGGGGCCGGAGGTTCCGCTGGTGGACAGGCAAACGATGGACAGTTGGAAGTGGCCGGAGTAAAAGGGCCTGACAGGCACGGCGTCATTATCCGCAAAGGAGCTTTTGACGCCATCAAGACCCTTGTTACCAGGGCGGGTAACAGTTTTCCGGAACAAACGGAAAGCAAGGTAAAAGAGATTGCGTCGAATGGCGGCACACCGCTGGCCGTAAGCCAGAATGGACGGGTGCTGGGTGTAATCGAGCTGCAGGATATCATCAAGCCCGGCATACAGGAGCGGTTTCACCGGCTGCGGAAGATGGGTGTAAAGACGGTGATGGTGACGGGCGACAATCCTCTCACGGCAAAGTATATTGCCCAAAAGGCGGGCGTGGATGATTTTATCGCAGAGGCGAGGCCGGAGGATAAGATGAACTATATACGCAAGGAGCAGCAGGGCGGTAAACTGGTCGCCATGATGGGCGACGGCACCAATGATGCTCCCGCGCTGGCCCAGGCGGATGTTGGCGTGGCCATGAACAGCGGTACGCAGGCAGCCAAAGAGGCTGGTAATATGGTGGACCTGGATAATGATCCCACCAAGCTGATCGAGATCGTAGAGATAGGCAAGCAATTGCTGATGACGCGTGGAACGCTTACCACTTTCAGCATTGCCAATGACGTGGCGAAATACTTTGCCATTGTTCCGGCGTTGTTCATTGCCTCGATACCCGGATTGCAGGCGCTGAATATCATGCGGCTGCATAGTCCTGAGAGCGCTGTCCTCTCGGCTGTCATCTTCAATGCCATCATCATTCCCCTGCTGATACCGCTGGCTTTGCGAGGCATCACCTATAAGCCCATCGGGGCCAGCACGCTGCTTCGCCGCAATCTGCTTATCTATGGATTGGGTGGGGTGGTCGTGCCCTTTATTGGAATTAAGCTAATTGATCTGTTCATATCAAACTGGTTTTAACATGCGACAACATATCTTACCCTCACTAAAGTTGACGGCCGTCTGTATAGTCGTCTTTTGCGGTGTTTATACCTTGCTTATCTGGCTGATCGCACAGGCAGCGCCTGCTCACGGCGCCGGCGAGACCTTATCCGTCAATGGAAAAACAGTCGGTTTTGCACTGGAAGGACAGAGCTTTACACAGGATAGATTTTTTTGGGGGCGCCCTTCCGCCGCAGGATACAATGCCGCGGGCAGCGCCGGCAGCAACAAAGGGCCTTCCAATCCCGACTATTTGAAGGATGTGCAGTCCAGGATCGACAGCTTCCTTGTTCATAACCCCGGTGTGAAAAAGGAGGATATTCCTTCGGAATTAGTAACTTACTCCGGCGGTGGTCTCGATCCCGACATCTCTCCCGAAGGAGCCAGGGTACAGGTGAAGAGGATCGCGGCCGTAAGAGGGCTGAAGGAGGAAAGCCTGAACGAGCTGATCAAAAAGTTGACTGACGCACCGTTAGCAGGCTTGTTCGGTCCTTCCAAAGTAAACGTGCTGAAGCTGAATATTGCATTGGATAACTTGCATTGATGGCGGACGAAGCAACCATAGCGAACAATAAGAATCCCGATGCAGCGCATTTCCTTGAGCTGATCCGGAAATCACGCCGGGGTAAGTTCAAGATATACATCGGCATGAGCGCCGGGGTGGGAAAGACTTTCCGGATGCTGCAGGAGGCGCAGTCCCTTCTGCGTAACGGAGTGGACGTGAAGATCGGGTATATCGAGACCCATGGACGGAAGGAAACGGCGAGCCAGCTGGAAGGTCTGCCCGTGCTGCCCAGAAGAAAGCTGTTCTATAAGGGAAAGGAGCTGGAGGAGCTGGATGTGCAGGCCGTGATCAACCTGCACCCGGAAGTGGTGATCATCGATGAGCTGGCGCATACCAATATCGAAGGCAGCAAGAATGAAAAACGCTGGCAGGATGTGATGGACATTCTGGATGCGGGCATCAATGTCATCAGCGCCGTGAATATCCAGCATATCGAAAGCCTCAACGAGGAGATAAGGAACATTTCGGGGGTAGAGGTGGCTGAGCGCATACCGGACAGTGTGCTGAGGGAGGCGGACGAGGTGGTGAACATCGACCTTACGGCGGACGAGCTGGTGACCCGGCTGAAGGAGGGCAAGATCTATACACAGGACAAGATAGAGACCGCGTTGAAGAATTTCTTCCGGGCGGATAGGATACTGCAGCTGCGGGAGCTGGCGCTGAAGGAAGTGGCGTCACAGGTGGAGCGGAAGATCGAGACCGAGCTGCCCAGGAGCACACATTTGCGGGCGGAACGTTTTCTGGCCTGTATCGGCAGCAATCATGAAACAGCGAAAAAGGTTATTCGTAAGGCGGCCCGGCTGGCCGCTTATTATCATTCAAAATGGATCGTGCTGTATGTACAGACGCCAAAAGAGGATGGAGATAAGATCGGGTTGGCCGCACAACGCCATCTGATCAATAATTTCAAGCTGGCGACCGAGCTGGGGGCGGAAGTGATCAGGATGAAGCAAAGCAATATTGCCAAAGGTATCATGGAAACAGCGGAGCAGCATGGCATCACTACCATTTGCATCGGCAAGCCGCATCTCAGCCTGTACAATGTGATCCTCAGCACGGCCGTATTCAATCAACTTTTAAACAAGCTGGCCGCATCGGACATCGATGTGGTAATACTTTCCTGATATGAGCGTACGATTAAAAACCAAATTGTCGGTGGGGTTGCTTTTCCTTTTTATCGTCATTCTTTTATTTGGCGTGCTGGGGCTTTTTTATATCAATCGTCTGAGCAATGAAGGGCGTCAGGTGCTCCAGAACAATTACGAGTCGCTGACCTATTGCAACAGGATGCTGGCTTCGCTGGAAAATATCAATGTAAAGAAAGATGCCGCCGGGGTCTTCCGGGAAAATCTGCGCAAACAGCAGGCGAATATCACCGAAATAGGAGAGAGGGAGGCTACTGATGACCTGACCAGGAACTATAACGACATGCTGGCCAACCCCTCCGACACCAGCAATTATCCGGATATACGGCGGTCCATCTACCGGATACAGGAAGTAAATGAAATGGCCATCCAGCGAAAAAGCGCCACAGCGCAGCATACGGCCGAAAATGCGAAAAGCACTCTCGGGGTCGTCTTTACCATCCTTACCCTGGTGGCCTTTACTTTTATATTCAATCTGCCCGGTATCATTTCCGACCCTATCCGCAGTCTTTCGGAAGGTATACAGGAAATAGCGGGGAAAAATTATAAGAAGCGCATCTATCTCAAGCAGGATGATGAGTTTGGCGATCTGGCCAATGCCTTCAATATAATGGCGGGCAAGCTGGATGAATACGAGAGCAGCAACCTGGCCAGGATCAAGTTCGAAAAAAGCCGTATCGAGACCATCATCAACCAGATGCGGGATGGCATCATCGGTCTGGATGAAAAAAAGAATATCCTTTTTCTCAATGCCGTCGCGGAAAAGCTGCTGGGACTGAAGGAGGCGGATATCAACGGGAGGTATGCTCCCGACGTCGCGCTGGCCAATGATCTGATGCGGACATTGCTGCAGGTTGAGCCAAAAAAGACAGAGCTGAAGATCTATGCCGACAATAAGGAAAGCTATTTCAACAAAGATGTGCTGGATGTTACCAATAACGAGGCCGTCATCGGCCAGGTGATCGTATTGCGTAACATTACTCCTTTCCATGAGCTCAATGAGGCAAAGACGAACTTCATAGCTACCGTCTCCCATGAGCTGAAAACGCCTATCTCGTCCATCAAGATGAGCGCCCGCCTGCTCACCGACAAAAGAGTAGGGGATCTAAGCAACGAGCAGCAGGAGCTGATACGCAGCATTACCGACGATGCCGACCGGCTGTTGAAGATCACGGGTGAGCTGCTGAATATGTCCCAGGTGGAGACGGGCAAGATCCAGCTGAAGCTGCAGACGGCGGAACCCTCGGTGATCGTGAACCAGGCCATCCAGGCAGTGCAGTTCCAGGCGCAGCAGAAGCATGTGCAGATAAAGGCGGATATTGCCAACGGCCTCCCGCCGATACAGGCGGATGTGGAAAAGACATCGTGGGTGCTGATCAATTTCCTCACCAACGCCATCAAGTATTCGCCGGAGGACGCCGGGATAGAGGTCTGTGCTTTCAGGAAAGATGGCAGGGTAGAATTCCTGGTAAAGGATCATGGCAATGGCATTGAAGAAAAGTATCTTCCCAGGATATTCGACCGCTATTTTAAGGTACCCGGTTCATACGACCACAATGGCACCGGACTGGGGCTCTCTATTTCAAAAGAATTTATCGAAGCCCAGGGCGGATGTATCTGGGTGGACAGCCGTCTGGGCGAGGGTAGTCAATTCGGGTTTGCTTTTACTCCTGCCTGATCACCGTATAACCGTCAAAAAAACAGATAAAACCCTGCTTCCGGACAGGCGAAAAGGCAAGAAATATGTAAAGAAAAAATTTACGTACTTAACTACGTCATATATAAGGGTTTATACCTACTGTTTGGAACATTTCAGTAAAAATGACCGCAGAAGTTTTTTGTCTGTAAAAAGAAAATGGAGTAAATTAGGGGTCTAATAGGATAAGGTTTAATGGTTATGGTATTTGATTAGTGCATCCCCCGCTAACACGGGGGATTTTTTTTGCCCCTCATTATCTGGAATTTATGTCGGGGGCAAAAAAGGTTTATGATGGCCCTTCGGGCAGCGGATCTGCGGTCCGCTCTGTTATGCTCCGACTTGCCGTAAGGGGCATTATACTAAAACGGTTTTTTATTATTTCTTTCAAAAACGGTATATTTATAGAAGGGAATGATCTTCACTACACATCCCTATACCCCACCTAGGCTCAATTGATTAGCAGTAATTCCAGGAACCGCCGAAGCGGTTCGTCGGAGGATAGACATTGGATAATTTCCAAAACGAACGTGTGATGCAAAAAATGAACAATGGTTTCAGCATCCTGACTGTAGAGGACAACCCCAGCGATCTTTTCCTGATAGAACGTATGCTTAGGCAATCCAGTCTGGGCATCGTCAGGTTGTATTCAACGGACAGGATTCGACGGGCATATGAGATATTACAATCGGAGGAGATCAATCTCGTGCTGCTGGATCTCACGTTGCCGGACAGTTTCGGCATCAATTCCTTTCTTCAGCTAAAGCCTGCGGTGCAGAAGATCCCGGTGATCATACTTACCGGTCTGTCCGATACCAATCTGGCCGTAGAGGCTATAAAGGAAGGCGCTCAGGACTACCTTGTAAAGGGGGAGTTCAGCGAAGGACTGCTCACAAAATCCATCCAATACAGCGTGGAGCGGAAGCGCACGCTGGAGAATCTGCGTGAAAGCAACGAGCGGTTCAATACTGTCGTAAAGGCGACGAATGACGCCATATGGGACTGGAACCTCCTTACCAATGAGGTGTTTTTGGTCGGTGACGCCTACAAGCAGCTGTTCGGGTATGATATTGTCGATGCCGTCAGCCCCCAGGATTTCTGGGAGGGTATCCTTCATCCGGATGACAAATGCCGTGTCCTGGAGAGGCTGCGGAGCATCATCCTGGAGAGCAAGGTGACAAAATGGGAGGATGAATATCGTCTGAAAAAAAGCAATGGTGAATATGCATATGTTCATGACCGCGGGTATATTATTTACTCCTCCGACAACCGCCCCCAGCGTGTCATCGGGGCAATTCAGGATATCACCGCGCGGCGGCGGTCTGAAGAGATCATCCGTACCTCGGAAGAAAAGTATAAGAAGATATTCTACAAGAATCCCTATCCAACCTGGATATATGACCTGGATACACTCCATATCATGGAGGTCAACGACGCTGCCCTGGAAAAATATGGATTCGACAAGAATGAATTCATGCAGCTGACCATGCGGGACCTGCATCCACCCGGCGAGGCGGAGGAATTCCTGGAGAGCATCGTGAGCCTGGCAAATATGCAGCCTGTCGAGAAGAAGCTATGGCATCACAGCAACAAGGCAAAGGAGATCATGATCGTGGAGATAACTTCCCACCTGATCGACTATTTTGGGAAGATGTCGATGCAGGTAATTATCAATGATGTCACTGAAAGGGTCAGGCTGGAAAAGGAGCTGGCCCTGCAACAGAAGCTCAAGCAGCAGCAGATCACCGAAGTGGTGCTGGGCGCCCAGGAGCGCGAGCGGTTCGAGCTGGGACAGGAGCTGCATGACAATATCAACCAGATCCTGGCTACTTCCAAGCTATACCTGGATGTCGCCATCGAGGAGACGGAACCGCGGATAGAGCTGCTGGCCAAGAGCCGCAAGAATATTTCCATGGCCATCGAGGAGATACGCAAGCTGTCCAAGGAGCTGATCACGCCTACGCTGAATGATCTTGGGCTGATCCAGTCCATCAAGGAGCTGATACGCAGCATCCTCGCGGTGAAGAAAATGAAGATCCGGCTGAATATCACAGGCCTGGACGAAAGCACGCTGCTGCCCGAGCAGAAGATAAATGTCTATCGTATCATACAGGAGCAGCTGAACAATATCCTCAAACACGCCCAGGCCACCCATGTAAGCATCGAGCTCAACAAGGAGAATGAGCAGATATCTCTTTCGGTAAAGGATGATGGGAAGGGGTTCGATCCCCGGATGCGGCGTAAAGGGGTCGGTATCTCCAATATAATCAGCAGGGCAGAATTATACAATGGAAGAGTAGAGATCGATTCCGCTCCCGGTAAAGGCTGCAAACTGGAGGTCATTCTGAATTCAAAGGCTTTGCCGGAGCAAGCCTGATTTACAACAACTTATTGTTGTTACCCCGATGCTCGATACAGAAGGGGTACTGTTTCGCCAGGAGGTTCAACCTGCGGATCGTCTCTTCATCGGGAGGAGATGCCAATGGCGTATCCTTAAGCTTTTTGGCTTGAGGGTGGCGAACAATCTTGGCGGTTGGCAAGGCGGTCAGTGGAGAGCTGACGGAATTAACCGTCGCGGTAAGTGCATTTGGCTTCATCTGATAGAGGTGTTAAAGATTTAAAGAATTGGTTAAACTAAACACGCATCTTTTCTTATGCAAGCGGTTTTCGTTAGGGAGAAGGTCATTAGAAGGGTAGGTTATTCACATGTTATGAAGGTATGACAAAATGCGAATCGGCGCGCATTTCAGCGCATATTTTTACAAAAATTTTTTATGCAATCGGGTGATTTTTAGACCGCTGCGTATTTGGTACACATAAAAACGTTTTAGTGCTTTCAGTGCGCCCGGAACATGTCTTTCCCCATGACCGCGCGGTATTTTTTGTACAGCAGCCGGGCGATGGACACCGTCTTGCCTGCAGGGCTTGTTGGATAGTCTTTCCGGCTGTTGACCCACTCCCATTCCCATGCGCTGATCTTTTTATCGAATGCCTCCAGATCGGGCTGTAATGAGCCTTCCACGCAATTTCGGAGCAAATCGAAGAACTGCTGCCACCGGGCCTTGTAAAAATCCGTCAGCAGACCGCTCCATTGACGGCAGGAGTATTCATGAAGAGGGCTGTTGGCATCGCCCCAGAGGGTGATCAGGTCGCGGGCATTTCGTTCATACAGGTCCTTTTCAGCTGCTGTGGTCCCCCAGCGACGTGCGTCGGCGATCCATGGCGCATCGGCCAAGGCGATCCGGACAGCGCGCCGGCGCGACTGCAGTCTCCTCCGCTCGGCGACTTCATGGCTGGTGGTCCCGCCGTCGCCGCACGCGCCAACAGCTCGGGGCACCGCCCGATCGTGCTTCCGC
>Ga0207674_10007530_pt1 | contig 12687 bp, 11 predicted proteins | sample KBSCornC72_FD_184303 | JGI IMG/M metagenome (GOLD analysis project Ga0207674, IMG submission 184303) | Corn rhizosphere microbial communities from Kellogg Biological Station, Michigan, USA - KBS Corn C7-2 (SPAdes) (version 2) | ecosystem: Host-associated > Plants > Roots > Rhizosphere > Soil ... | reverse complement strand
GGCGTTGATCACCCAGTCGCGGTAGGGCCAGATCTGGCGCGGCCTGTCTTTCTCGAAGCCGTTGGTGTCTGCATAGCGCGCAAGATCCAGCCAGCGCCGCGCCCAGCGCTCGCCATACTGCCTGGACGCCAGCAGGTGGTCCACCAGCTTGTCATAGGCATCAGGTGCCTTGTCATTCACAAACGCATCCGCCTCTGCAGGTGTCGGCGGCAGGCCGGTGAGGTCCAGATAAACACGGCGCACCAGCGTGAAGCGATCCGCCTCCGCCGAAGGCTGCAGCTGGTACCGCGCCACATCGATCCGCAATGAAAACGGAGTATCGAGGCGCTGTCCGCCGATCATCTTGACGGTATCCGTGCGCTCGACGATTTTTTCGTAGCCGACGCCACCGGGCAGGTCGGCCAGTCCACGCAGACGCTCGATCTGGCTTTGCGCAAGCGTCAACGCCAGCGTCTGATTTTCCGCGTTCGCCGCCATGTTCTGTACACGGCCCTGCAAACCTGCCAGGCCCAGCAGACCGACCGAAAGCACCACGACGGCGGTCAATTGATCCAGCAATGATGAGCCACGACTCCTGCTGCGCGCGAACATGTCAATTTTCAACATAGTTGCGGTTTGCATCGACGCGATCGGCATCCGACCAACTTCCGGGGACCACCGCGAGCGCAATCTCGGCCGCATGGCTGGAAGCACCGTGGGGTGCAATCGTTTCCCTGGCGATGGAATGCCGCTCGACGCTTTTTGCCGCTTTATCGCCACTAGCGACCGTCCCGTACGATATCAAGGTGATTGCGTAGGGCCCGATATGATCTGGCGCCGCATCCAGACATTGCTGCTGAGGATGTTGGGTGTCTACCAAGCACAGCAACGCATAGATATCGTAGCGTACGTCGTAATCGCCCATCTTCACGATGAGTTGTTGGGTCGCTGCCCCCGCCGCATCGACGAAAACATCGCGCATGTCGAGCGCGCCCGCGTGACGCAAATAGTTGGTACGAACTGCCGCCGCTACCGCGCCGCAAGGCATCGTGAGGTCCGTCGCCATGCAGCGTTCCCATTGTTGCTTGGGTCCGCTCGGTGAGAGCCAGTCGGTTGCAGCTTCGCGCAGGTGTGCGCGAAAAAATTGCAGACCTTGATCGAGACCTGTCTGTGCGGCTTCCTGCGCCAGACGCGCGGCCATTTCGTCGTCAATCGCGCGCCGATCCTGCATTCCATAGCTCAGAGAAAACAGCGTCATCGCGGAAATGATGCCGAGCAGCAGCAAGGCCACGATCAGGGTTGCGACACCACGTTGATGGTCCGGTCCGAAAGCGGCGCTCGGGATCCTGAAGCATTTCGCAGCGATCACGTGCACGATCCGGAAGCCATGATGTCATTGCGCACGCGCATCGCCTCAGCCAGTGAACGTTCGACTGTGGCGTTGCCGGTCAACCGTGCCTTGACGTGCACATCGATGTCCTGCCCTATCAGGGCGAATCCCTGCACGTTCGAGCAACCGCTCACGCCGGCGACGGGGCTGAACGAAAATTCCAGCACATTGATCGTGGCCGGATCAGTGATGTCCTTCCAGAGAGACGTCCCACCTGTCGCGGCGCAATCCGGCTCGAAGCCGCGGCTGCTGGCCGCCTGGATCACCCCCACTCCATTTTTTTCGGCGTGACGATAGCCGTGAAACACGGGTCCTTTGAGGTCGTACTGCACAACAATGCAGGAGGGCGAGCGCATGATCGGCATGTTGCTGCGCTCGCTTTGCGCGGCTGGCGCATAGCGCGCGGCGTCGTCGTAATAACCCGCTCGTCGAATCTCGCCGGTGACCACGTCCAGCGAATGCCGCAAATTTTGCATCAACTTTGCACCGGCAACGGCCTGCGCATTGCTGCGCACTGCGCTGACTGCGTACACCATCACGGCGCTGGCCACGACCAGGCTGGCGACCAGCGTCACCAGCAGTTCGGCCAGGACAAACCCGCTGCCATGCAGCGTCGTATGCGTTCGGAGGGGCGGCATTCGCATGTTGCGATGCTAGATGCCCGAACGTCGACTCGCAATTTCCCATCCACTGAACGGTAGCGTTTGATTCGCGAGCGCGCCACGCGCGATGGAATGTTCAGCTACTGCGTGAAGAACGCGGGCGCATGTTTGTTAATCGACGACCACCACGCGCAACTCCTTCGGCAGCGCAAACGTGATGTTTTCCGGTTCGCCGTCCAGTTCCTGCACATCGTCCGCGCCCCACTCGCGTAGTCGCGCGACGACGCCTTGGACGAGGCTTTCGGGCGCCGAAGCGCCGGCGGTGACACCTATGCGGGTCTTGCCGGCGATCCATTCGCGTCGGATGTCGTCGGCGCCGTCGATCAAGTGCGCCTGAATGCCCTGCTTCTGCGCCAATTCGCGCAGGCGATTCGAGTTGGAACTGTTGGGCGAACCGACGACGAGCACGACGTCGCAGGTCGAACCGAGTTTGCGCACGGCATCCTGGCGGTTCTGCGTGGCGTAGCAGATATCGTCGTGGCGCGGCCCGAGAATCGCCGGGAATTTCGTGCGCAGAGCTTCGATCACCGCCTTGGTGTCGTCGATCGACAATGTGGTCTGCGTGGAATAGGCGATGTTGTCGGGATGCTTGGGCGCGAGTTTCGTGACGTCCTCGGGCGTTTCGACGAGATAGATTTCGCCGCTCGCGCCTTCCTTGTCCCATTGTCCGAGCGTGCCTTCGACTTCCGGATGACCGGCGTGGCCGATCAGAACGACGTCCCTGCCGGCTTTGGCGTGGCGCGCGACTTCGATGTGCACCTTGGTGACCAGCGGGCAGGTCGCGTCGAATACGCGCAGATGCCGCGCATTCGCTTGCGCGCGTACCGCCTGTGAGACGCCATGCGCGCTGAAAATTACCGTCGCGCCGTCGGGTACGTCGTCGAGTTCGTCGACGAAAATCGCTCCGCGAGCACGCAGGCCATCGACGACGAAACGGTTGTGCACGACTTCGTGACGCACGTAGATCGGCGCACCGAACGACTCGAGCGCGCGTTCGACGATCTCGATCGCACGATCGACGCCGGCACAGAAGCCACGCGGATTGGCGAGCAGGATTTCCATGCGGCTATTTTAGCGCGACGCGGCCTTTGTCGCCGATTTCTCGTGCGTGAACAGACCGAAGAAGAGCAGCAGCACAGCGCCGACGCTGATCGCCGAATCGGCGACGTTGAACGAGGGAAACGGCCAGCTGCCCAGATACACTTGTATAAAATCCGTGACGTGGCCGAAGCGCAGGCGATCGATCAGATTGCCGAGCGCGCCGCCGATTACGAGCGCAAGCGGCAGCGCCGTGCGCCAATCGCCGCGCGGGGTGCGCCGCAGCCAAGCCGCAAGCACCGCGCTGACACCGACGGCGAGCAGCGTGAACAGCCAGCGTTGCCACCCTTCCTGATCGGCAAGGAAGCTGAAAGCGGCGCCGGTATTGAATGCGAGCGTCCAGTTGAGAACTCCCGGAATCACCGGATGCGGCTGGTAAGGCTGCAACACATCAAGCACGATCGCCTTGGTCAGCTGATCAAGCACGATGACGACGAGCGACAGCACCAGCCAGATCAGCGCGCCGGTGCGCAATGACGAAGCTCTTTGCATCAGAAATACTGCCGGCGTTCGCCGGGACCGCCCGGCAGATTATCGACACAGCGCCCACAGATTTCCGGGTGTTCCGGGTTCACGCCGACGTCCTGGCGATAGTGCCAGCAGCGAATGCACTTCTTGTGGTCACTGCGTGCGGCTGAGACGGCGGCTTTCAAGTCGTCCTGATCGATGTGCAACGCGTCCGCGGGCGCCGCCGCGTCCGAAAGTCTCAACTGCGACGTGATGAAGAAGAAGCGCAATTCATCGGCGACATTCGCCAATCGAGTGCGCAATGCGGCATCCGCATGCAACGTGACTTCCGCCTCGAGCGCCGCTCCGATCTGCCCGGCATTGCGCATGCCTTCGAGCAGCTTCGCCGCGCCCGAACGAATCGCGAGCAAATCGCTCCAGAATTTGCGCTGAGTCGGCGCGCCTTGCAATGCATCGAGGCCGTCGTACCAGGTCTCGAACAACACCGATTCGCCACGCGGTCCAACCGGCGTGTTCTTCGGCATGTGCTGCCAGATTTCCTCGGCCGTAAATGACAGGATCGGCGCCAGCCAGCGCACGAGTGCTTCGAGGATTCGATACATCGCACTCTGCGCACTGCGGCGCGCAGGACTGTTCTCCTGCATCGTGTAGAGGCGATCTTTGGTGATGTCCAGATACAGCGCGCCCATCTCGTTGGTGCAGAAATTCTGGATGCGCTGCACGATTTCCGGGAAATCGTATTTCGCGTACGCCGCGATAACCGACTGCTGTGTGTCGTGCGCCTGCTGCACGGCCCACTGATCGAGCAACAGCGAATCCTTCACGGGAATCAGGTGCTGTGTCGGATCAAAACCCGAGAGATTGCCGAGCAGGAAACGCGCGGTGTTGCGGATACGCCGATACGCGTCGGCGACGCGCTTGAGGATTTCGTCCGACAGCGCCATCTCGTTGCGGTAATCCGCGGACGTGATCCACAGGCGCAGAATGTCGGCGCCGTAGGTCTTCATCACGTCCTGCGGCTCGATGCCGTTGCCGAGAGACTTGGACATCTTGCGTCCCTGCGCGTCGACGGTAAAACCGTGCGTGAGCACTTCGTCGTACGGCGCATGGCCGTGCATCGCCACCGAAGTCAGCAGCGCCGAGTGGAACCAGCCGCGATGCTGATCGGAGCCTTCCAGGTACATGACCTTGTCGCCCGGCTTGCGTGCGAGATTCGGGCGCTGATCGAGCACGCAATAATGCGAGCTGCCCGAGTCGAACCAGACGTCGAGGATATCGGTGACCTTCTCGTAATTGTCTGCATCCGCGCCGAGCAATTCGCGTGGATCGAGGGCGTACCACGCATCGGCGCCATCCTTCTCGACGCGCTGCGCGACCTGTTCCATGAGCTCGACGCTGCGTGGGTGCGGTTCGCTGGTGGATTTGTGCGCAAACAGCGCGATCGGCACGCCCCATGTGCGCTGTCGCGAGATGCACCAGTCGGGACGGCCATCGATCATGCCGTAAATGCGTTCCTCGCCCCACACCGGGTACCAGTCGACGTCGTCACGGATCGCCTTGAGCGAACCGGCGCGCAAGCCTTGCTTGTCCATGCTGATGAACCACTGCGGCGTGGCGCGGAAGATCACCGGTGTGCGGTGACGCCAGCAATGCGGATAACTGTGCGTGATCTTTTCGCTGGCGAGCAACACGCCGCGTTCGCGCAGGATCTCGATGATCGCGTCGTTCGCTTTCCAGACGAATTGGCCGCCGACGAGTTCGGTGTCCGGCAGGTACACGCCGTTGCCGCCGACAGGATTGAACACGCCGAGCCCGTATTCCTGGCCGACCGCGAAGTCCTCCACGCCATGCGCGGGTGCGGTGTGCACGGCGCCGGTGCCGTCTTCGACGGTGACGTGATCACCAAGGATCAGCGGGACTTCGCGCGCGTAGAACGGGTGCTTGAGCACGAGCCGCTCCAGTCCCGCGCCGAGGCAGCGGCCGAGCACTGCTACATTGTCCACATTGTAACGTTTTGCCACTTTTTCCAGCAGCGCGTGCGCGACGACCAGCAACACGCGCTTGCCGCCACGCGCCGGTCCTTCGATCAGCACGTATTCGATGTCGGGCCCGAGCGTGACCGCGAGGCTGGCCGGCAGCGTCCAGGGCGTCGTCGTCCAGATCGGCACGGCAACGATGGCGTCCTTCGGATCCACGCCGAATTTTGCGGCGAGCGCTTTCGCATCGACCGCGTCGTAAGCCACGTCGATCGCGGGCGACGTCTTGTCGTGGTATTCGATTTCCGCTTCGGCGAGCGCCGAGCCGCAATCGAAGCACCAGTGCACCGGTTTGAAGCCGCGCACGACATGACCGTTGGCGACGATCTTCGCGAGCGCACGGATGATGTCGGCTTCGTATTTGAAGTCCATCGTGCGATACGGGTTTTCCCACTCGCCGAGTACGCCGAGACGCTTGAAATCCGTGCGCTGCAGGTCGATCTGCTTGGCGGCGTATTCGCGGCACAATTTGCGGAACTCGGCCGCGTCGACTTTTTGTCCGACTTTGCCGACTTTCTTCTCGACCGCGACTTCGATCGGCAAGCCGTGGCAATCCCAGCCCGGCACGTACGGCGAACGCAGGCCCGCCATCAGCTTGGACTTGACGACGACGTCTTTCAGAATCTTGTTGACCGCGTGGCCGAGATGGATCGAGCCATTCGCGTACGGCGGACCATCGTGCAGCACGAACATGTGCTCGCGTTGTGCGGTGCGTTTCTGGATTTCGCCGTAGCGATCGCGCTTTTCCCAATCGGCCAGCATGCCGGGCTCGCGCTTGGGCAGGTCCGCCTTCATCGCGAAGTCTGTTTGCGGAAGATTGATCGTGTTCTTGTAGTCGGTAGTCACTTCATCGCTCCAGTCGCGGCCGTCGTGCCACGACTCAAAATTCGCCGCGCAGCCTGCGCGTCCCGGTCGATCTGTTTCACCATTGCGTCGAGGTCGGGGAACTTTTCCTCGTCGCGCAACTTTTCCACAAATTCCACTTCTATACGCTTGCCGTACAAGTCGCCGTCGAAGTCAAACAGATGCGCTTCGAGCAGCGGCTCCGTGCCGTTGACGGTCGGTCGGATGCCAAGACTCGCGACGCCGGGCATCGCCTGTTCGCGCACGCCGGCGACACGCACGGCAAAAATGCCTTCGACCGGCGACGTGCGTCGGCCCAGATGCAAGTTCGCGGTCGGATAGCCGAGCTTGCGCCCAAGCTGCTGACCGCGTGCCACATGCCCGCCGATTGCGAACGGCCTGCCGAGCCAACGAGCCGCAAGCTGGAAACTTCCGCCCGCCAACGCGTCGCGAATTGCGGAACTCGAAATGCGCTCGCCTTCGACAACGACCGGATCCAGCGCATTTGCGCGGAATCCGGTTTGCTCGCCCATTTGCTGCAGCAGCCGCAAATCACCGCTGCGCGCATGGCCAAACCGAAATCCTTCGCCGACCCACACTTCTTTTGCATTCAGGCGTTCGAGCAGCACGCTCTCGACGAATTGCTTTGCCGACATCGCAGCCAGTGTTGCGTTGAAGCGCAACAACAGCACCCTATCGATCTGCGCATCGACAAACTGCGCGATTTTCTCGCGTCGGCTCGACAGCCGCGGAACCTTGCGCGTGTGTGCGAAAAACTCGCGCGGCAAAGGTTCGAAACTCACCACGACCGAGAGCAAGCCGAGGTCGCGCGCACGCGCGCGGACTCGCGCGAGCACGGCTTGATGACCTCGATGTACACCGTCAAACGCGCCGATGCAAACCACGCTACCGCGTGGCGCGAGACACGCGCCGGCCACGTCCCTGAAAAGCCTTTGCATCGGTGGAAGTATAGCGGCTGCGCTGCGATGCACAAAGACTAAATGCCGCGCAAATCCTTCATGCGAAAACCGGTTGCGAACAGCACGGCGACATACACTGCGCTGGCGACTCCAATCACGGCGGCGAGCCGCATGACCCGGGTCAAGTTCGACCACGCACTCCAATCCGGCCAGTACACGACCGCAACGATCAGCACCAACGTCAACGCGGCCGACGCAACTGCCAGGCGCAACAAGTGCGCAGCCCAGCCCGGCTGTCGCACGAAAATGCCTTCGCGCTGCAGCGCGCGCCACAGTTGCACGAGATTGAGATAGCTCGCGAGCGTGCTCGCCAACGCCAGGCCCATGTGCAGACCCGGTACTCGCGCAATCGCCGTGAGCCAGCCGCCGCTCAACTGCTCGGGCCGATGCCAAAGCGCAAACAGCACGCCGACGAACAGCACGTTCATCACCATGTTCGCAATCATCGCGACAACGCCCGCGCGCACGGGCGTGCGCGTGTCCTGGCGCGCGTAGAACGCCGGCGCGACGACCTTGACGAGCGCAAACGCCGGCAGACCGAGACTCAACGCCGACAATGACAGCGCAGCCATATCGACATCGTGCGGTGTAAAGCGGCCGTGCTGGAACAATGTCGCCAACATCGGCTTGGCGAGGATTACCAGACCGAACATGGCCGGCACCGAAATCAGCAGCGCCGTGCGCAAGCCCCAGTCGAGCGCCTTGGAAAAACCTTCGCGATCCGTCGTGACGTGATGCCGCGACAAGCTCGGCAGAATTACGGTGCCGAGTGCCACGCCAAACACGCCGAGCGGAAATTCGAGCAGGCGATCGGTCTGCGCGAGCCAGGTTTGCGACCCGGCAATCAGAAACGAGGCGATCAGCGTATCGAGCAGCAGATTGATTTGCGCGATCGACGAGCCGAACAGCGTCGGCAGCATCAATTTCAATATCCGCTGCACGTCCGCATGGCGCCAACCCCAACGCGGCATCGCGAGCAGATCCAGCTTCGCCAGCGCCGGAAACTGCAGCAGCAATTGCAGGACGCCGGCGACGAGAATCGACCAGCCGAGCGCCATGATCGGCACGTCGAAATGCGGCGCCGCCCACAGCGCAGCGGCGATCATGCACAGATTCAACACGACGGGCGTGATTGCCGGCAAGGCGAACCGATGGAAGCTGTTGAGCACGCCGCCGGCAAGCGCGGTCAGCGAGACGAACAGCAGGAACGGGAACGTGATGCGCAGCAGGTCCGACGTGAGTCGAAATTTCTGCGGCTCATCGAGTGCGCCGGGAGAGAATCCCGCGGTCAGCCAGTCCGAGCCGAGCACGCCCAACGCAGTGACGATAAGCAGCACGCTGCCAAGCGTGCCCGCTACACGCGCAACGAGTTCCTTCAGTTCGGCGTGCGACCGTTTTTCTTTGACTTCGGTGAATACCGGCACGAACGCCGTGGAAAACGAACCTTCCGCGAACAATCGGCGCATGAAATTCGGGATGCGGAATGCGACCCAGAACGCGTCGGTGATCGCGTTCGCGCCGAACGCGTAAGCGATGGCCATTTCGCGCACGAGGCCGAGCAGGCGCGAAATGAATGTCATCGCGCTGAACGAGAGCATCGAGCGCAGCAGGCTTGGCGCCTTCATCGCCGCGCCCCGGAAACATTGACGTAACCCCGCGCTCCGCCTACAATTACCGACCTTTTTCGCCCCGTCCATCCATTTTTCGTTTCCGGAGTTTTCCCTTGGCCAACATCAAATCCGCCAAAAAGCGCGCGCGTCAGGCTGTAAAGCGCAACGCCCGCAATGCCAGCTCGCGTTCGATGCTGCGCACGGCGATCAAGAAAGTCGTCACCGCGATCGCGGCGAAAGACAAGTCCGGCGCCGAAGCGGCGTACAAGACCGCCGAGCCGATCATGGACCGCTACAGCAGCCGCGGCTTGATCCACAAGAACAAGGCGTCGCGTCACAAGAGCCGACTGAGCGCGCATATCAAGGCGCTCTGAGCCAGGCGTTTTCGCAGAAAAGCCGGCGCAAGCCGGCTTTTTTGTTGGCGCTTGAATCGTCATCGTCACGCGTCGAGGCTCGGCATTTCTTCGACGGCTTCCTGCTTGAGCTGTTCGAAGAAATCCTGAACCTTCAGGCACACCGGCCAGGTGCCGTCCTTCGCGATTGCCGAAACGACGAACCACGGCGCCTTCCATTTGAGCTTGCGCACGATCGCCTTGGCGCGCTTTTCACGCTCCTTCGTCTCAAGCAGATCTGCCTTGTTGAACACGAGCCAGCGCGGGCGCTGCGATAGCTCCGGGTCGAACTTTTCCAGCTCCGCTTCGATAGCGCGGACCTGTTCGACCGGATCCACTTCATCGCCGAGCGGGGCCATGTCGACGAGATGCAGCAGCAAGCGTGTGCGCGAAACGTGCTTGAGGAATTGCACGCCAAGGCCCGCACCTTCGGCCGCGCCTTCGATCAGACCGGGAATGTCGGCGATGACGAAGCTCTGGTCAGTGCCGATGCGCACGACGCCCAGATGGGGCTGCAGCGTGGTGAACGGGTAGTCCGCCACGCGCGGCGTCGCTGCCGAAACCGCGCGGATGAACGTGGATTTGCCCGCGTTCGGGAAGCCAAGCAGCCCGACGTCGGCCAAAACCTTGAGTTCCAGGCGCAGCTCACGCGCTTCGCCTTCCGTACCGGGAACCGCCTTGCGCGGCGCGCGATTGGTCGAGCTTTTGAACACCGTGTTGCCGGCCCCGCCATGCCCGCCTTGCGCCACTTTCAGACGCTGCCCGTGCTGGGTCAGGTCGCCGATTGTCTCGTCGGTGTCGACATTGATCACCGCGGTGCCGACCGGAACGCGGATCACCTTGTCCTCGCCACGCTTGCCGGCCATCTGCCGGCCCATGCCGTTCTCGCCGCGTTGCGCGCGGAACGAGCGCTCGTGGCGGAAATCGATCAGCGTGTTAAGGCCCTCGTCGGCCACGACCCAGACATCGCCGCCGTCGCCGCCATTGCCGCCGTCGGGGCCGCCCATCGGAATGTTTTTCTCGCGCCGGAAACTGACGCAGCCGTTGCCGCCGTTGCCGGCGTGGACGGTGATTTCGGCTTCGTCGACGAACTTCATAGGCTTGGGAATCTACACAAAAACAAAGCCCGGCGCAGGGCCGGGCTCTGTCAAAACGAGGATGGAACGATCAAGCTTTGGCGACACTGACCGTGCGGCGGTTCTTGGCGCCTTTGACGGCGAACTGAACGGTACCGTCAACGAGCGCAAACAGGGTGTGATCGCGGCCGAGGCCAACGCCGTGGCCCGGATGAAACTGGGTGCCACGCTGGCGCACGATGATGTTGCCGGCTTCGACGGCTTGGCCGCCGTAGATCTTCACGCCGAGGTATTTCGGGTTGGAATCGCGGCCGTTACGGGTACTGCCGCCTGCCTTTTTATGTGCCATGACTGTGCTCCTTACTTCGAGATCGAGGTGATTTCGACCTCGGTGTAATACTGCCGATGCCCCATCTGCTTCATGTGGTGCTTGCGGCGGCGGAATTTGATGATGCGGACCTTGTCGCCACGGCCCTGGGCCTTGACGGTGGCGGCCACGCTGGCGCCCGTGACGAGCGGCGTGCCGACGGTGATGCCTTCGCCCTCGCCGATCAGCAGCACCTGGTCGAATGTGACCGCGGCGCCGACATCGGCTTCGAGCTTCTCCACACGCAGGGTTTCACCCTGCATGACGCGGTATTGCTTACCGCCGGTTTTGATGACTGCGTACATTGGATTTTCCTCTGTAGTTATTTTTCGTCCCGGGCGTACTTTCCGCCTGAGCCGACCAACGCCCGTTATTCGGGCGAGCCGCATATTCTAGCAGAGCAAAGTTTTTCAGGTCAAACAGGCAGTTGGGGTTGAATTACCGCCGCTCCGGGAGCATCTAGGGAGCTGCCTGTCTCGTTCGCTGAGATGGCGCGGCATTCCAATCCTCCTCCAGCTTGCCCACGCGATTTTTCGCGCGGCGCGCTATAGTACTTCGTTCGCTCAAATTCGGCTTCCCATGGATTACATCCGCATCCGCGGCGCACGCACGCATAACCTGAAGAACATCGACCTGGAGCTGCCGCGCGACAGCCTGATCGTCATCACCGGCTTGTCCGGGTCGGGCAAATCCTCGCTCGCGTTCGACACGATCTACGCCGAAGGCCAGCGCCGCTACGTGGAATCGTTGTCGGCGTATGCGCGCCAGTTCCTCTCGGTGATGGAAAAGCCCGATGTGGATCACATCGAAGGCCTCTCGCCGGCGATCTCGATCGAGCAGAAGTCGACCTCGCACAACCCGCGTTCGACCGTCGGCACGATTACCGAAATCTACGATTACCTGCGCTTGCTGTTCGCGCGCGTCGGCACACCGCGCTGCCCGGATCACGGCATTCCGCTCGAAGCGCAGACCGTCTCGCAAATGGTCGATGCGACGCTGGCGATGAATCCCGAGCGCCGCTACATGCTGCTCGCGCCGGTGATTCGCGAGCGCAAGGGCGAACACCTGCAGGTTTTCGAGCAGCTGCGTGCGCAAGGCTTCGTGCGCGCGCGCGTCGACGGCGTGCTGCACGAACTCGACGCCGTGCCGGCGCTCGCGCTGCGCGTCAAGCATACGATCGAAGCGGTGATCGACCGCTTCCGTCCGGCGCCGGATATCAAGCAGCGACTTGCCGAATCATTCGAAACCTCGCTGCGCTTAGGCGAAGGCATCGCGCTCGTCGTCGACATGGATGCCGGGCAGGAAAGCCCAAATGCCGCGAGCACTGGACGCGCAGGAGCGGCCGACGAAAAATCAGCGCAGACGATTTTCTCGTCGCGCTTCTCGTGCCCGGTGTGCGACTACTCGCTGCCGGAGCTCGAACCGCGTCTGTTTTCGTTCAACTCACCGGTCGGCGCCTGCGGCACCTGCGACGGCCTCGGCGTGACGCAGGTATTCGATGCCGCGCGTGTCGTCGTGCATCCGAACCTTTCGCTCGCCGCCGGTGCGGTGCGCGGCTGGGATCGCCGCAACATGTATTACTTCCAGCTGATCCTGTCGCTGGCGCGGCACTACAAGTTCGATATCGATGCGCCTTGGGAACAGCTGCCGGAAGGCATCCAGCACGCCGTGCTGCACGGTTCCGGCGACGAGCAGATCACGTTTCGTTATCTGACCGAAACTGGCGGCAGCGTCGCGCGCAAGCACCGTTTCCAAGGCATCCTGCCGAACCTGGAACGCCGCTATC
>Ga0207674_10007526_pt1 | contig 12694 bp, 8 predicted proteins | sample KBSCornC72_FD_184303 | JGI IMG/M metagenome (GOLD analysis project Ga0207674, IMG submission 184303) | Corn rhizosphere microbial communities from Kellogg Biological Station, Michigan, USA - KBS Corn C7-2 (SPAdes) (version 2) | ecosystem: Host-associated > Plants > Roots > Rhizosphere > Soil ... | reverse complement strand
GTGGAGGTCCGGCGCACCGGAGAGAAATCCCTGATCACCACCGATCGCATCCGCGTCGACGTCGAGCTTGAGTTTTACGTCCGCGTACAACCCACGGTGGACGGCGTGGCCACCGCGGCGCAGGCGATCGGCGCGCGCGCGCTCAATCCCGAGGGGATCCGCAACCTGCTCGAAGGCCGCTTCATCGATGCGCTGCAGGCGGTCGCCGCCGGCCTCACGATGGATGCCTTGCACGAAAAGCGCGGTGAGTTCGTGCGCCACGTCGCCGAGCAGCTGCGGGAAAATCTAAGCCAGAACGGCATGCTGCTCGATTCGGTATCGCTCACGCGTCTGGACCAGGCGCCGTTCGCATCGCTCGATGAGAACAACGCGTTCAACGCCGTCGGCATGCGCCAGCTTGCCGACATCATCGCGTCCAACAAGAAGCAGCGCACGCAGATCGAGGCGGAAGCCGACATCGCGGTGCGCCAGACGCAGCTAGAGGCGACCAAGCGGCGGCTCTCCCTGCAGCAGCAGGAAGAGCAGGCGCAAATCGCACAGCGCCTCGAGATCGAGAAGACCAAGGCCGCCAGCGACGCGGATGTCGCCAAGGCGCGCGAGGATTCCATGGTCGCCGCGGAGAATGCGCGCATCACGCGCGAGCGCGAGACGCGGGCGATGGAGCTCACCAAACAGCGCGAGCTGCGCAAGCTCGAGATCGAGGCCCAGCTCAATTCGGAACTGCGCAAGATCGACAGCGCTATCCAGCTCGCGGGCAAGCACGCCGAGGAGGCAAGAGCGGAGGCCGAGGCCGAGCGCGCACGCGCAGACGTGGTGCTCGCACAGGAGCACGTGCAGACCGAGCGCGAGCGCGCGATGGCCGATCGGTCTCGCGAGATCGCATTGAAGCGCGTGCAGGAGGAGGGCGAGGTCGAGGCCGCCAAGGCCGACACCGAAGCGCAGGTCGTCATCAAGCGCGCGCAGGCCGATTCGCAGGCCGTGCGCAGCCGCGCCGAAGCCGAGCGTGCCCGCCTGCTCGCCGAATCGGAAGGAACCAAGGCCCGTATCGCGGCCGAGAACTCGCGCACCGAGGGCCTCATGAAACTCGAGCTCGAGCGCTATCGGCTCGACAAGCTGCCCGAGATCGTCTCGCAGATGATGAAGCCGGCGGAGAAGATCGAGAGCATCCGCATTCACCAGGTGAGCGGTCTGGGTGGACCGGGCAGCATGATCGGCGGCAACGGCGGCGGCGATGCATCGACGCGCCCGCCGGTCAACCAGGTGATGGACAGCATTCTCGGCATGGCGCTGCAGCTGCCTGCGTTGAAGAGCATCGGCGAATCGATCGGCTACGACTTCTCTTCGGCGCTGCCCAAGGCGCCCGATGCCGGTGAGTCATCGAAGAAGTCCTGACCAAAGAAGGCAATGACCGAGGTGCGCCACATCGATCAGCTTCTCTCCTTGCGAAGCGGGGAAGGCTCGGGGATGGTGCGCCTCGCGTTGTTTCGCATCAATAAACTCTCAAAGGGGGAGACCAGCAAATGACCTTCACACGGCGTGATTTTCTGACGGCGGCCGGTGCTGCCACGATCGCGGGCAGTTTGCCGCGCATGAGTTACGCACAGGGCAAGCCGATCAAGCTCGGCTCCGTGCTCGACAACTCGGGCAACCTCGACATCTACGGCAAGCCGATGGTGATCGCCACCAGAATGGCGGTGGAAGACATCAACGCCGCCGGCGGTCTGCTCGGGCGCAAGGTCGAGCTGATCCAATACGACACGCAGTCCGATATCGCGCTGTATACCAAATTCGCGCAGCAGCTCGCACGCGAAGACAAGGTCGATGTCGTGCACGGCGGCATCACCTCCGCCTCGCGCGAAGCGATCCGCCAGACCTTCAAGCGCAGCAACACGCTGTACTTCTACAACGTGCTGTACGAAGGCGGCGTCTGCGATCGCAACATCGTCGTCACCGGGACCACGCCGGCGCAGGCGGTCGAGCCGATCGTCGAGCGCGCGATGAAGCAGTGGGGCAACAAGGTCTACATCCTTGCCGCCGACTACAACTACGGGCAGATCACCGCCAAGTGGCTGCAGTATTACATCGAGCAGCGCAAGGGCCAGGCGCTGAAGACCGAGTTCTTCCCGCTGGATGTGTCCGACTTCGGTTCGACGATCGCCAAGATCCAGCAGGAGAAGCCGACGTGGGTCGTCTCCGCATTGGTGGGCGGCGCGCACATGTCGTTCTACCGGCAATGGGCCGCCTCGGGCATGAACAAGAAGATTCCGCTCGCCTCGACCACGTTCGGCGTCGGCAACGAGCATCTCGCGCTGTCGCCGGCCGAAGGCGACGGGATCCTGATCGCGGGTAACTACAGTCAGGAATCGCCTCTGCCGGCCAACAAGCAGTTCCTGGCCAAGTTCGGCAAGCGCTTCGGCGATACCAAGATCGTGCATGAGATCGCCATATCGCAGTACCAGGGCATCATGGTCTGGGCTGCGTGCGTGAAGAAGGCCGGGTCTCTCGACCGCGCAGCGATGCTCAAAGCGATCGAATCCAGTGTGTCGATCGACGGCCCGGCGGGCAAGGTGACGATCGAGCCGAAGACGCACCACGCGGCGCTCGATATCAACGTGATGGAAGTGAAGAACCAGAAGCTCGCGATTCTCGAAACCGTCAAGCAGCGCGCGCCGAGCGACACGGCGCGCTACTGCGACCTGCAGAAGAACCCGGACGAGAACAAGCAGTTCGAGGTGAAGATCTAACTGCTGGTTTGCTTGTGTCGACGCCGGCAAATCCCCCCCATCCCCCCTTTGCTAAAGGGGGGAGCGCATTGGCGCCCCGCACGGGAATTGAGAAAGCCTCCCCCCTTTGTAAAAGAGGGGGCGGGGGGGATTTCTCGCTTCCTGCTCGCCGCCGCATCGCTGCGGAGAGACGGTAGCTCAGATGGATTACGCCGGCGTAGTAACGCTCGAAATCCTTTATATGATCGCGTTCCTCGTGCTGACCAGCGCGGGGCTAGCGATCGTGTTCGGCATGATGCGCGTCATCAATCTCGCGCACGGCGAGTTCGTGATGCTGGGCGGCTACACGACGATCGCATGCTCGCGCGCCGGCATCGACATCTATGTCGCGATGCTCGTGATCTCGCCGATCGTGGTCGGCCTGGTCGGCCTGATCGTTGAGCGTTGCATCATCCGTTTCCTTTACGGTCGAATGATCGACACGATGCTCGCGACCTGGGGCTTGAGCCTGTTGCTGATCGGGCTCGTGACATTGATCTTCGGCAACTCCGCCGTCAGCGTGCCGGCTCCAATCCCCGGCTATCAGCTCGGTGACTACCAGATGGGCGGTTACAACCTGTTCATTATCTTGGTCACAGTCGCTCTGGTTGTCGCGATGTGGGGCGTGCTCAAGTTCACCCGCGCGGGTCTGATCGCACGCGGCGCGATGCAAGGTCCGGATGTGGTCGCGTCGCTCGGCTACAACCCGCGCAAGGTGTACATGATCACATTCACGGTCGGAGCGGCATTGTCGGGCCTCGCGGGCGGCGTGCTCGCACCGCTCACCGGCCTGCTACCTTCTGCGGGCGCGGCCTACATCGCCAAAGCGTTCATCACGGTCATCACGGGTGGCGCCGCGGTCATCTCCGGTACGCTGTCGAGTGCGGTGATCTTCGGCGCGATCAACCAAGTGGTGTCGTTTGCCGTGCATCCCGTGCTCGGCGAGATCGCGATGCTGGCGCTGGCCATCGTTCTGTTGCGTCTGATGCCCAAAGGCATCACGGGCCGCTTCTTCCGGGACGGCACATGACCGCATGGCAGTCTGTCGGTCGGATGCACTGGGGCTGGTTCCTGCTGTGCTCCGCGGTGTTGCTGCTGCTGCCGCTCGTCACCGATACGCACACACCCACCTTGCTGCTGGTCTGGGCGCTGTTCGCCCTGTCGCTCGGGATGATGTGGGGCTACGCCGGCTTGCTTAGCTTCGGGCATGCCGCGTACTTCGGTCTCGGCGCATACGCTTACGCGATCGCGGTTGTCAACATAGGTGAGAGCACTATTCCGCTGTTGCTGTCGATGCTGGTTCCGGCGGTCGTGGCCGCCATCATCGGAGCGATGATGTTTTACGGCCGCATCAGCGACGTTTACATGGGCGTCATCACGCTCGTGGTCACGCTGATCCTGTTCAAGTTCATGAGCGCAACCGCCGGCGACGCCTATGTGATCGGCGCTGCGCGTCTCGGCGGGTTCAACGGCATCCCTGGCTTCCAGACGCTCAACGTTCCGGGCTATCCCGAGATTTCTTTGTTCGGGTTGCCGACCTACTACATCTGCGCCGCCGCGTTGCTGCTGTGCTATTTGATTTGCCGCTGGATGCTCGCGCGCTCCTTCGGACGCATCCTGATCGGCATCCGGGAAAACGAAGCGCGCTGCGAGCTCATGGGTTACAACGTGCCGGCATGCAAGACCGCGATCTTCACGATCTGCGCCGCGATGGCGGGGCTCGCCGGCTGCTTGTTCGCGAACTGGGCGGAGATCGTTACGCCGCGCGTTTTCAGTCTGGGCCAGGCGGCGGAGGTGCTGATCTGGGTGATCGTCGGCGGCCTGGGCACGCTGATCGGTCCGATCCTCGGTGCGATGGCTCTCGGCTACGTGAAGATCCTGCTCGGCGAGCAGACCGTGATCGACAACTCGCTGATCCTCGGTGCGCTGCTGATCATCGTAGTGCTCGGCATTCCACGTGGCGTGGTGCCCGCAGTGATAGCGCTGTGGAATTCGCGCTCGCGATTAGGCCGGCGGCGCAAGGGCAGCGAAAGAGGAATGCGCCGCAGACTCGGCACGCCTGCGGAAGAACGAGCATGAGCGGCGTCGTCGAGACCCAGGAGCTCAACATGCGCTTCGGCGGCGTGGTCGCCGTCAACAACGTGAGCTTCTCGCTGCGCGAGCGCGAGTTGCGTTGTCTGATCGGACCGAACGGCGCCGGCAAGAGCACGTTTTTCAAGTGTCTGACCGGCCAGTATCGCCTCACACACGAGAACGGCCGCGTCCTGATCCGCGGCACCGACGTGATGGGCTGGCGTACGCACGAGATCGTGCGACTCGGCGTCGGCATCAAGACGCAGGTGCCGTCGGTCATGAACGGGCTCACGGTGCAGGAGAACCTGTGGCTGTCCGCGCGCCGCATCCACGGCTGGGCGGGCGCGACCGGGGCGGTGGACGAGGTGGCAGCGGAGCTGCGCTTAGGCGATGTCATGAGACGCCTAGTCGGCGAGCTCTCGCATGGCCGGCGCCAGATGGTCGAGATCGGCATCGTCCTGGTTCAACGTCCGTGGCTCGTGCTGCTCGACGAGCCGGCGGCCGGGATGACCGGCGATGAAGTCGATCGTCTGATCGGTGTCATCCGTCGCATCAACCTGACCGCGTCCGTGATCGTGGTCGATCACGACATGGCGTTCGTGCGCATGCTCGGATCGACAGTCACGGTGTTCCACCAAGGCTCGGTACTGATAGAGGGGCCGGCCGACCAGGTGCTCAACGATCCGATGGTGCGCGAGGTCTACATCGGGAACCGTGCCGCATGAACGCGCGCTCCGTTGCAGCGACCATCGATTCGTCCGAGCACAGCGCGGGCACCAGTCGCGTTCTTCTCGACGTACACGATGTGCGCGCGGGTTACGGACGTGTGCCGGTGCTGCACGGCGTGAGCTTTCAGCTCGCGGAGGGTGAGGCGCTCGGCATCGTCGGCCATAACGGCATGGGCAAGACGACGCTGCTGAAGACTATCGTCGGACTGCTGCCGGTAACCGGCGGCCGTATCACGCTCGACGGCACCGATGTCACGCGCGAGCCTGCGCATGCACGCAGCCGCCGCGGCCTGGCCTATGTGCCGCAGGGACGTGGCATCCTACCGGGGCTCTCGACACACGACAATCTGCGCATCGCCTGGACCGGCGATTCGCAGGAATCCGAACAGGAGGCAGTCGATCGCTGCCTCGCGTTGTTCCCGCGCCTGACGCCATTGCTCGGCCGACGTGGCGGCGCACTGTCCGGTGGCGAACAGCAGATCCTCGCGCTCGCTCGCGCACTCGTGCCAAATCCGTGGATCGTGCTGCTCGACGAGCCGTCCGAAGGCGTGCAGCCATCGATCGTGCAGGAGATCGGCCGGATTCTCGCGCGGCTGAAGACCGAGGCCCGCCTTGCGATCGTGATCGTCGAGCAGAACCTCGATCTCGTGCTCGACGTCGCAACGCGCATCGCCGTGCTCGAGCGCGGGCGCATCGAGCGGGAGTTCAGTCCCGACGAAGTCGGTGCTGGAACCGCGCTGGTCGATGCGCTGGGGCTCGGCTCGGTGCGCATGACGCGAAGTGGGCAAGGCGAGCCACGCCCCGTGCCGACAGCATCATCGCGACCCACAGTACCGGTTGCGCCGATTCGATTTGCCTCGCCCCCCATCCCTGCGGCTCCGACACAGCGCGCGGCACCCCCCGTATCACCGACCAAGATCACAGCCGGCAATGCACCGGCGGCAGCAGGAGTGTCTATGACCAGCGTAAAGCGACCGACGCTCGACCAGATGCGCGACATCGTCACCTCGTTGCACATGAGCATGTCCGACCGCGAGATCGCGGAGTACATGGAGGTCATGGAGGGGACGTTCCAGGCCTACGACCGGCTGCAGCAGCTGCCGGACAATCTGCCGCCGGTGCGCTACCCGCGCACGCCGGGTTATCGTCCAGGCGCCGCGGAGAATCCGCTCAATGCGTGGGCCGTGAAATCCGAGGTGCGCGGCGCAGCCTATGGCCCGCTCGCGGGCAAGCGCATCGTGCTGAAGGATAACGTCTGCCTGGCCGGCGTGCCGATGATGAACGGTGCGTCGACGCTCGAAGGCTACGTGCCGGATGTCGATGCGACGATTGTCACGCGCATTCTCGACGCGGGCGGCACGATCGTCGGCAAGGCGCACTGCGAGTACTTCTGCCTGTCCGGCGGCAGTCACACCTCCGCGCTGGGGCCGGTGCACAACCCGTACAAATATGGCTACGCTGCGGGGGGCTCGTCGTCGGGGTCGGGCGCGCTGGTAGGCTCCGGTGAAGTCGAGATGGCGATCGGTGGCGACCAAGGCGGATCGATCCGCATGCCCTCGTGCTGGAGCGGCTGCTACGGCATGAAGCCGACGCACGGTCTGGTGCCGTATACCGGCGTGATGCCGATCGAGGCGACCATCGATCACACGGGACCCATGACAGCCACCGTTGCCGACAACGCGTTGCTGCTCGAAGTGATTGCCGGTGCCGACGGACTCGACCCGCGGCAATACGATGTGCGCGTCGACAAGTACACTGCAGCGCTTGGTCGTGGGGTGGCGGGCATGCGCCTCGGTGTCGTCACCGAGAGCTTCGGCCATCCCTCGAGCGAGCCGGATGTCGATCAGAAGGTGCGTCAGGGCGCCGAACGGCTGCGCAGTCTGGGTGCGACCGTCGAGGAAGTCTCGATCCCGATGCATCTCGACGGCCCCGCGATATGGTCGTCGATCGCGCTCGAAGGTCTCGAGATGCAGATGATGCACGGCAACGGCATGGGCTTCAATTGGAAGGGCCTCTACACGACCAGCCTGCTCGATGCGCACGCCGCCTGGCGCGCACGCGCGAACGAGCTGTCGCGGACGCTCAAGATCTCGATGATGATCGGCGAGTACTTCGTGCGGCATTATCGCGGCCACTTCTACGCGAAGGCGCAAAACCTGGGTCGCCTGCTGCGCCAAACCTACGACGAGACGCTGAATCGCTACGATCTGCTGCTGATGCCGACGCTGCCGATGAAGGCGACGCCGCTTCCCGATCAGAATGCGCCGCTCGCGTTGTACTGCCAGCGCGGCTTCGAAATGCTCCCGAACACCTGTCCGTTCAGTGTGACCGGCCATCCGGCCATGAGCATCCCATGCGGCATGAGCCAGGGCTTGCCGATCGGCATGATGCTGGTCGGGAAGCACTACAACGAATCGACGATCTATCGCGCCGCGCACGCGTTCGAGCAGCTCGGAGATTGGCGGAACTTCTGAGTGAAGAGTGAAGGGCGAAGAGTGAAGGGTGAAAAGCGCAAAGCGGCCCCCTCACCCCAACCCTCTCCCACAGAGGGGAGAGGGGGTCTAAACCCCGTTCGCCCTGAGCGTCGCAGCGCTAGCTGCAGAGTCGAGTGGCAGGTGGAATCCGCCGTTCGCCCTGAGCGTCGCAGCGTTAGCTGCAGAGTCGAGTGGCAGGTGGAATCGGCCGTTCGCCCTGAGCGTCGCAGCGTCGGGTGCAGAGTCGAAGGGTCACCCTTCCCCCTTCCTCCTTCCCCCTTCACGCGCCGCAGCGACAGCGGCAGAGCCCCTTCCCCCTTTCGCCGTCACCGTGCTCATCGCCGATGAGCACCTCAAACCCCTTCGCCTCAGACTGGCTGCGTGCGGGCAGCACTGACGTCGGTCGTCCCGAGGGCGGTCTTTCATACGTCCGCGGTGCGACCACCGATCCACTGAAGTTCATGACGATCCCGGCGCTGCTCGACCGCGCCGTGATGCGCCACGGCGCGAAGGATGCGGTGATCTACGCACCGACGCGCGAGAGATTGTCCTGGCACGACCTCAAGCGCCGCTCGGACGATGTCGCGGCGGGCCTTTTGGCCCTCGGCGTCAAGCGCGGCGATCGAGTCGGCATCTGGGCTCCCAACTGCGTCGAGTGGCTGCTGGTGCAGTTCGGGACGGCGCGCATCGGCGCGATTCTCGTCAACATCAATCCAGCATATCGTGCGACCGAGCTCGACTACGCGCTAAAGAAAGTCGGCTGCCGTGTGCTGATCATGGCGGCGCAGCTCAAGTCGAGCGATTACGTGGCGATACTGAAGTCGCTCGCCCCGGACATCGACCGCGCAATGCGCTCCGAGCGCCTCGTGCTGGAACGCTTCCCGCGTCTCGAGCGCGTTGTGTTGATCGGCGACCGTGAACGACCATCCGGAGTGCTCGGATTCAAGGAGCTCACGGCGCTCGCTGGCCCTGCGCATCGCGGCCGTCTCGAAGCACTTGGCGCCGCTCTCGATCCCGACGACGCGATCAACATCCAGTTCACGAGCGGTACCACCGGATCGCCCAAGGGTGCCACGCTGTCCCACTACAACATCGTGAACAACGCGCGCTACAGCGCCAAAGCCATGCGCTTGGGCGAGCGTGACCGCCTGTGCATTCCCGTGCCGTTGTATCACTGCTTCGGCATGGTGCTGGGCGTGCTCGCCTGCACGGCCACCGGCGCTGCGATGATCTTCCCGGGCGCGAGCTTCGACGCTGAGGACACGCTGCGCGCCGTGCACGAGCACCGTTGCACCGCGCTGCACGGCGTGCCGAGCATGTTCATCGCCGAGCTGGATCACCCACGCTTCGACGCGTACGATACCTCGTCGTTGCGCACCGGAATCATGGCGGGCGCACCGTGCCCCATCGAGACGATGCGCCGGGTCATCGCCGAGATGCATATGACCGAAGTGACGATCGGCTATGGCATGACGGAGACGAGCCCGATCTCGTTCCAGTCCGGCACCCACGATCCGCTCGAGCGGCGTGTCTCCACGGTCGGGAGAGTGCAGCCGCACTGCGAGGTGAAGATCGTCGACCGCGACGGGCGCATCGTCCCGGTCGGCGTCGCCGGCGAGCTCTGCACGCGCGGCTACCTGGTCATGCATCACTACTGGAAGGATCCCGAGCACACCCAGGCATCGATCGATGCCGCCGGCTGGATGCACAGCGGTGATCTCGCGACGATCGATGCCGACGGTTACTGCAATATCGTCGGCCGCGTGAAGGACATGCTGATCCGTGGCGGCGAGAATGTCTATCCGCGCGAGGTCGAGGAGTATCTGTTCCGGCATCCGAAGATTCAGGAAGCGCAGGTCTTCGGCGTGCCCGATCCCAAATTCGGCGAAGAAGTGTGCGCATGGATCGTATTGAAGGCCGGAGCTAGCGCAACCGAGCAAGACATCCGCGACTTCTGCCGCGGGCAGATCGCGCACTACAAGATTCCGCGCTACGTGCGCTTCGTCCCGGAGCTGCCGCGCACCGTCACGGGCAAGGCGCAGAAGTTCGCAATGCGCGAAGCGATGATGCGCGAGTTGGACCAACGTCCCGCACGTACCGCCTGAGCGCCAGGATTTCAGCTCTCGAGCGCAGCCAACAGCAGATAGGGCTTCGGGGCCTGCGTCGATGCGCTAGTCAGGCCCGCTTCAGACTCGTTGCGCAAACTGCGGATAGAGCGCTCCACGCCCGATCGCGCTCCCGGTGATGGACAGTGAACGCACCGGGCCGAATAATGCGCGGACACCGCACACAAGCTTCCCTATGGCACTACCGAGCTCGATATTGCAGGAACATCTCTTCGCTGCAAAGAGGCGCCGCGCTCTGCTCGCAGCGGCGCTCGCTGTTTGTGCAGCGCCGGGCTGCGGCGGGAACTCCATTCATCAGGCGGACCCGGCTGTCGTCAAACAGTACGCGGACCGTGGCTATGCGCCGGCACATCACTACGAGACGGCTGCGAGCCAGGAGACCTGGACCGTGGGCGCCGAGACAGTCGACGTCGTCCTGATGGTTCCTGCGCATGCGGGAACGTACCCGCTCGTCGTCTATCTCCCCGGCTTGGGCGAACCGCCCGACGCTGGAGCAGCATGGCGCAAGGCATGGGCGCAAGCCGGCTACGCCGTGCTCTCGGCCCAGCCAACGCGATTCGGCCCTGCGATCTGGTCATCGAGCGCCGCGCACGCAGGCGACTTCCACTCGATCGCCAAAGACGCCTTCTCTGCGCGTTCATTGGCCGCACGTTCGCAATTGCTGAAGGGCATTCTCGACGAGGCGTCACGGCGGCAAAGCGGCGCCGGCGGCCCGACCGTGGCGCGCTTCGACATGTCGCACATGGCGGTGGCCGGGTTCGATCTCGGCGCGCAAACGGCGATGGTGGCGGCCGGAGCGCGTGTTGGTGGCGTCGAACCGACGCCGCTCACATACGGAATCAAATGCGTGATCGCACTGAGCCCGTACGCGGATTTCTCCGGCATGGGCACGCAGAGCAACTTCGCGGACATCCGCCTGCCAGTGCTTTCGGTGACGAGCGCGGCCGACACCGATGCCTACGGTCTCGTGACTTCCGCCGCCGTCCGGCGCGCACCGTTTCAATACATGCCCGCGGGACAGAACATGCTGCTCCTGCTATCGGTAGCTCCGCATTCGCTCCTGGCTGGCGGTGTTGCTTCAGGCCAGGCTGGCGGCAAGGTGGGAGCGAATAGCACCGGTGTTGCGATCGACGAAGCTGCGGCCGATCCCGATATCGTCGGCGATGAAAGCGACGGGCGTCCGCGCAAGAAACGTCGCAAGCCGAGCGCGTCCGACACTCAGGTAGCCCGTTCGTCGGAGCGAGCAAAGGAGGTCACACAAGTGCAGGCAGTGACCACCGCCTATCTCGATGCGCTCGTCGCGGACGATGCGCTCGCGCTCGAGTGGCTGACGCGGAACGCACCGCATTGGCTGGGAGAATCCGCGGACCTGATCAGCAAGTGAGCCCGTCGCTCCGACGTGCCGGCGAGGTATGCGACTGACAAGCGGTCACTCCGCTTCGCTGCTGCCGATAAGCGCGCTGTAAGATTCGGCGCACCAGTTTGGCGCGCAACAGGTCGTCGCGCGCGTGATGCGCGCCCTGCTGCGCAAGCATGCTTGTCTTTTTGCTGGTCGCGCACTATCGTTAGGCAGAGCACAAATACAACGCAGCGCTCGGATGATGACAATGGTCTTCATCCCTAAGGTGAAAGTCGAGATCGCGATCGGAGACAACCTGCTCGACGCCGTGATCGAGGCAATCGAGAGATCCGCCCGCACCGGGAAGTTCGCCGACGGAAAGATCTTCGTCGCCGAGCTCGGGCAAGCGTTCCGCGTTCGCACCGGCGAAACCGGTGAGGCTGCGCTCTGAGGAGACCCAGATGAAGCGATTCTTGTGTTGCCTGCTCGTGTGCTGGTCGGTGTTGTTCACGTTTTCGACGCTGGCCGATGAGGCGCCAGCTCCTGCCGCGGGTGCACCGGCCGCTGCGGCGCCAGTTGCCCCGCCGACGCCCAGCGCGCCGTTCATGCAAGACGTGGCCAAGCTCAACTCGGGCGATACCGCGTGGATGCTCGTCTCCACGGCGCTGGTTCTACTCATGACCATTCCAGGTCTCGCACTCTTCTACGGCGGCATGGTCCGCAAGAAGAACGTGCTCGCGACCGTCATGCAGAGCTTCGCGATCACCTGCCTCGTGACGGTGCTGTGGACCATCATCTGCTACAGCCTGGCGTTCACACCTGGCAGCGCGTACCTCGGCAGCGCGGATCGCTTCTTATTGTCGGGGATGAGCTTCGTCAACGGCTCGAAGGTGGCCGTGTCGCATCTGGCGCCGACCATACCCGAGTCGGTATACATGTGCTTCCAGATGACCTTCGCGATCATCACGCCGGCACTGATCTGCGGCGCGTTCGCCGACCGCATGAAGTTCTCCGCGATGCTGTGGTTCATGGCGATCTGGTCGATCGTCGTGTACGCGCCGATCGCGCACTGGGTCTGGGAACCCGGCGGCTGGCTCGCGTCGCGCGGCGTTCTCGATTTCGCCGGGGGTACCGTCGTGCATATCAACGCAGGTATCGCAGGGCTCGCGGCCGCACTCGTCATGGGGAAGCG
>Ga0207674_10007524_pt1 | contig 12695 bp, 13 predicted proteins | sample KBSCornC72_FD_184303 | JGI IMG/M metagenome (GOLD analysis project Ga0207674, IMG submission 184303) | Corn rhizosphere microbial communities from Kellogg Biological Station, Michigan, USA - KBS Corn C7-2 (SPAdes) (version 2) | ecosystem: Host-associated > Plants > Roots > Rhizosphere > Soil ... | reverse complement strand
CAGCCAGCTCGCAGCTCTCTCGCACGTTCTCAAAGGCCGGCAGTACCGCTGACTGCGCGATGTAGCCGAGGCCCACGACCGCGTAGCGGATACGCTCAGGCACTGGCCGTATCCTCTTCGGCGGGAACCGCCCGTAGCGAACGTCCTGTGAGGCCACGCTGGCGGAACTGTTCCGCGAGCCGGGTATACTCAGTGCGAATCTTTTCCTGCGCCTCTTCATCCAACTCCTCCAGATCCAACAGCAGATTGCGGGCGGCCGGTAATACCCGGATCAGCTCATCGAGCTTGATCTGGAGCGCCACCGTATCCCGGTTCTGAGTGTGCTGAATCAGGAACACCATGAGGAACGTGATGACCGTGGTTCCGGTATTGATGACCAGCTGCCAGGTATCGCTGAACCCGAACAGCGGCCCGGTCACCGCCCAAATCAGCACGATGCTCACGGCGATTCCGAACGCCACTGGGCGCCCAGTCCAGCGGGCGCCGTGTTTGGCGAAACGTCCAAACCACGTGTCGTGATCCGTCATGGAATCCTCGGTGCCAGGAACCGGTTTCCTCTGCGCTTACCGACCCGCCTTGATCTCACGCTCCGTTTGATATTGCTCCCGAAATTCCTTCACCTGACGTTCGGCCTCATCCCTGGCCTCGCCATAGTGCGTCTGGATCAAGCCGGTGAGACGATCCCAGTTTCCGCTCACGATGTCGAGCTGATCGTCGGTCAATTGACCCCAACGCTGTTTGATCTTTCCTTTGAGTTGCTTCCACGTGCCTTCGATCTGGTCCGAATTCATGCCATCGACTCCTTCAAAGGGTCGCGGTGACTTGAGCCACCGGTGTAATGCACGCGTAACCGGTCAAGAAAAACGAAATGGCGCGAACCCGCCCATGACGGAATCCGCGCCTTCGACTGGAGGGGCCAACTCCCCTCCCGACCAGGCGGCTTGGCCCGATGCCAAGCCATCATCTTTTCTACGTTTACAGTTTAAGAATCCGAGCCATCGAGGTAAGTGCCGAGGATCACATTTCTTATGACAATTTGTTTAGCTTAGCCCACGCCCTGCATTGCCTCGGCGTTGATTCTTCGTTCCGCAAGTCGTGACAGCCTCACGTCGGCGGCCCCTTCCTCCTGCAGCGTCATGTCTAACATGTCAGCCGCGTCATGAAGACCCAGCAGCGAGGCGAAGATTGTCTCTCACATCCCTCAACTCTTGAACGAACCGACGCATGAGTGAGTCAATAGGCTGAGATCTCCATCTCCGGTAGCCCCCGATACTAGGACGGGATCTTTCTGCCAGTGGCAACCCCCGGCAGTGCGACCACAACCCCAAATGCAGCCATCATCGCCAAGCCAGGAACCCCAGTGCTGGACGGGACTTCAGAACCGGTTGAGCGCCAAGAGGTTGAAAAAAGCACCGAAGGCGCGGGCGACCCCAACCAGGGCCTGCATCCGCGCCTTCGACTGAAGGGACTGAATCCCTTCCGACCAGGCGGCTTGACCTCAAGTCAAGCCAGCACCGTTTGATCCTTTGCGCAGGTTAGGGATACTGCGGGGTCCGCGTCAAGGGGACGCACACATATTGATGACGGGTGCTTCCCAGCCTGCGAGGCTGCATTACTTTTCGTCCTCGCTTTTTCGCTTCAATGGACAGCTGTGCGAGTGGCTGAAGGAGCCGGTCTCGACCGGGGCTGGAGCCCCCGCTCGACAGCTGTCGCTGAAGCGACATTCACGATGCTGATAGCTGTGGCTGACGGCTGATGGCCTGCAACATCAGGACAGGTGTCCGAGTGGCTGAAGGAGCCGGTCTCGAAAACCGGTAAACCCGTAAGGGTTTCGAGGGTTCGAATCCCTCCCTGTCCGTGTTCTCCTCGCTGAAGTTTTCTTGAGCAGCCCCGTCCCTCATCTCAGTGCCTACCTGTAGCACCGTTACCACCCTCGACCTGTGGCGGGCTTACCACTCTTACGGAGATTTCGACCGAACGGTATTTTGGCGCCCGTTGCTCCGGCGGCCCGGTGAGGTCTGCCGGACAATGCAGATTCCTTCATTAGGAGATGAACAGGATGCGCCTCCCCTCTTCATTACGTGTCGGGCCAAGATCAATCAGGTCCATGGCAGTTCTCTCGGGATTCATCGCGCTGGGACTCGGAGCCTGCAGTTCCAACGATAACGGCGGCGGCGGTGGCGGCGGGACGTCATCCTTCGTCGGCACAGTGGTAGGCGGGGCCAACAATGACGAAAGCGGATCACTCACCTTCGATATTGCGGGAACCGCCCTGGCGCCACCGGCCTCGATCACTACGATGTCGTCGGCGACGCTCACGGTGACGGGCACGCTGACCCTGGTCAGCCCGGCGGCGGGCACTCAAGCGCTTACCGGAACCTATGACGACGCAACCAACGCACTCGACCTATCAGGTGGCGGGTATGCGTTCACTGGCGTCTTCGACGGCACCACCAGCCGCTTGGACGGGACCTACAACGGTGCCAACGGTGCCGGCTTGTTCGTGACCGCCCTGGATCTTGGCAACGCCGTTGCCTTCTGCGGCACCTTCGCCGGTGACGACGATGGGACTTGGAATTTCGTCGTGAATGGGACCGCGCTGTCCGGAAGCGCGCTGACCTCCTCCGGCAACGTCGCTCCCTTGGACGGCACGGTGACTGCAGGGGCGGTCAGCATCGTCAATCCCCTCGACCTCCAGGGGCCCCCGCTCGCTACCGGCACCATCACCGGTACCAGTGCGACAGGAACTTGGGACGATGGCCAGGGCAGCAGCGGAACCTGGACAGGGAACGGCTGCTGAACTTCTGGTTGCAACGCGGCGCGGGGGCCTGAGATCTTCCAAACAGGCTTTCCGCGCCGCGTTCTTCTTTGCCGCAGATGAACGCAGACTAACGCAGAGAGTTATTCACGAGGCAATTCGCTAAGAATGCAAGGCATCGATCGTTTCGTCGGATCCTTCCTCGGCCTCTGTCTGGGCGACGCGCTCGGAGCCCCAGTCGAGGCCGCCTCACCCGATGTCGCACGTCTCTACGTCGATCAGGAATTGCGGGCCGGAAAAGCGGGGCATCGCGGCCGCGACGAGTTCCCCTTCGGTCAGGTCACCGACGACTCACAACTCGCGCGCGAGCTGCTGATCTCCATTGCCGAGAGGAGGGAGGCCGATCCGGCTCACTTCGCGTCACGTCTCGGCGATCTGGTCGCGATGAACCGGGTGATCGGGGCAGGGCCGGGCACTATCGCGACTGGAGGGCGACTGCAACAAGGCATTCCCTGGAGTCAGGCGGGAGAGCCCACACCATACTGCGGCAATGGCGCCGCCATGCGCGTGGCACCGCTCGGCGTTCTCTGGGTCGACGATCCTCCCCGCCTCCTGCGAGCGGTCGTGGAGCAGGCCCGGGTGACTCACCACGATCCCCGCTGTGCCGCTGGCGCTGTTGCGATTGCCGTGGCCAGCATGGTCGCCTGTCGGTCCGACCAGCTCGACCGTCACGGGGTGTGTACCGAGGTCGCTCGCCTTGCGGGTCAGGTGGACCCAGGGATGGGCGGCGCTATCGAGAAGGTGGAGCGTTTGCTCGCGATGGATCCGGAGCAAGCCACAGCACTCGTTCATCGCGAACGTCCGGAGGCCGACTCGAGCGGTAAGTGGCGCGGGGTGTCGAGCGAGGTTACCGGCAGCGTGTGCTGGAGTCTCTACGCCTTTCTCCGGTCCCCCGACGACTACTGGGAAACCGTCTGTACCGCGATCGGCGCCGGCGGCGACACCGATACCACTGCAGCGATGGCAGGCGGAATCGTCGGCGCGCGGGTCGGGGTGAAGGGTCTGCCGCAGGAGCTTCTCGCCCGGCTGAATGACCAGGGAGAATGGAAGGTCGCCGAGCTTACCAGTGTCGCCCAGCGCTGCTACGAGGCGTGCCGGTGAACCGAGGGCGGCGATGTCGCCGCCCGCGTCGGAGCTACGAGTCTCACTGCTTGAGATTCGATTTGAGCTTGGCGATATCGAGAAGCGGTAGCCCACCTTCGGTAGGAACCAGCACGACCAAATTGTTCGATGACTTCATGTCGTGCAGCACCTCGAGGTATTGCTTGGTCAGCGCCTCGGCCGTGAGGGTCTGATTCAGCAGCCGCTGCTGGTCGCTTTGCAGCCGCGCAACCTCGACCCGGTGACGCTCGGTCTCGATCTGCTGCTCCTGCGCGATCTTGTTGTTGATCGCCTGGACGACCTGCTCAGGCGGCTGCAGGTCACGGAGAAAGAACGCCGTCACCTCGGCGATCCGGAACGGCTCCCCGCCCGCCCTGGGCTGGGTAATGAGAGCGGAATCGACCAGGGCCTGCATCGCCTCCGCGATCTTGGTTCGCTGGGAAATGTCGTTGATCGAGAACCGCACCATCCCGTCCCGCACGCCTTTGCGGATGGCGTTACGCACGATCGAATGGATCTGCTCCTCGGTTCCGATCTCATTAAAGATCTTCGGGGCGTCCTGTGGGTTGATCTGCCAGCGCAGCCCGGCGTCCACAGTCATCCCCATCTGTTCACTGGAGAGGGCAGCGATGGTTTCCACCTGTTCGCCCTCTGCCGGGTATTGCTCCTCGCGGGCTGAGTAGCGTTCGATTAATGACCACGGCGCCACCAGGTGGATGCCGGGGAGCAGCGGCTGAGGATCGACGGTGCCGAACGCGTGCTTGACTCCGACTTGGCCCGGGTCGACTACCACCACCAATGCCGCGAGAATGGTCATAATGCCGAACGTCGCGAACCCCAGGGAAAAGATCCGGAGCAGACCTGCCGCCGGACGCCCGGCCGTGGTCGAGCCGGAGCGGGCCAGCATGAGGAAGAACGCGATGAGCAGCAGCAGACCGCCGAAGATCAGCTTACCCATGGTGCGGCGTCCTTGGAGGTGGGATGCGGAGAATCTACAATGCGGAATGGCGGAATGGCGGCTCTTGCCCGCTTCGTTGACTCCCTCGGGGTCCGCCCGCTAATTTGCCGCCCCCGATCCACAAGGACAGATGGCCGAGTGGTTTAAGGCGCACGCCTGGAGAGCGTGTATACCTCAAAAGGGTATCGAGGGTTCGAATCCCTCTCTGTCCGCTGGCGGCGCAGCGACTTCCTGGTCGCGGCGCCGTCATTCGTTACGGCATCACTTCCCCTGATTCCTCAGTGATTGATGACCCTCGTCAATCCGGTGTTGACGGTCCCACCTTGCACATCCAGCTCTTTGACGATCCCAACGCCCGGGCAGTAATACTTGTTCTCGAGTGCCTCCGGCTCGAGCGGCGTGAATTCTTCCTGTTTCAAACAGTGGGTGAAGGTGCCGTAGGGAACGGTAATCGTTGCGTTCAGAGCGATCACGCGCGCCTTGTCCTCGGCAACCCCCGGGGCGAACTCCTGTGGCGTGACCTGGCCCACCTTGGGATGGACCCGCATGATGATGCCGGCCTTTGCCCCTTCCTTGCCCGCCTCGAAAGACCCGGCAGTACTCACGACTTTGCCGTCCTCGTACTCCTTGGTATCCTCGCCGAAGTACCAGACATTGCCTTCCCTGTCCTGGGCATACCAGTCGAAGGTCTTCTCCTTGAGCTCACCATTGAGGAAGACCCGATCGAGGACGACGGTCACCGGCACGCCGAGAATGGTTTTGTGACCGAAGGTGATATCGGTAACGACGGTTTCCGGCAGGTCGTCTTCGGTACCGCGGTAGATCAGCCTTCGGCCAAGAGGTAGAGGGAACAGCGGGTTGGTCACCACCGGCACGAACGCCTTGGGATCGAACACGGGAAAGTCGGAAACCTCGGAAAGGTGGGGAGAGCTCATTCCCGGTGTCTGATCGCTGCCCAGCGCGGTGGGGTCGGTCAGATCCTGGGAATGACAGGCCAGGGCAATAGCGGATACCAGCACGATTCGCGAAAGTGATCGGGTCAGCATGAGAGGTCTCCTGGGGATATGGGTTCGCCTCAGTCCTGCTGCACTGGGCGGATCTCATCTCAGGAACCGGGGAGCACTCGCCTTGTGACACTCCCTCCTCCTTGCTAGCTTCCCGGCTCAGCATGCCCACCCGCACGCCCCTCCTCGATGCCCGGGCGGTTACCCGCGCCCTCAATCGCATGGCTTCCGAGATCGTGGAGAAGTGCCACGGGACCGACGACCTCGTCCTGGTGGGAATCCAGCGCCGTGGTGTGCAGCTCGCCGAACGACTCGCCAAACTCATCGAATCCACCGAAGGCCATCCGATTGTCTCCGGCAAGCTGGATATCACCCTCTATAGGGACGATCTCCAGGCGGTCGGTCCCCGGCCGGTCGTCGGGGAGACCAGGCTGCCGGCGGACCTCGATGGCAAGACGGTGGTTATCGTGGACGACGTGCTCTACACCGGCCGGACCATCCGCGCGGCACTCGATGAGTTCGCCGACTTCGGCCGCCCGCAGCGGACCCTGCTCTGCGTGCTGGTGGACCGGGGTGGTCGTGAGCTTCCCATTCAACCCGACATCGCGGGAACGACGATCAACACCACGCCGAACGACCGGGTGGACGTGCTGGTCACCGAGCTGGACGGGCGGGATGCGGTTGAGCTGGTGCGAGGCGATTGACCGGCAAATCAAACGCAGAGGCGCAGAGAACGCAGAGGGCTCGATTTGGCCACGAACAACGAAGACGAAGAACACGAAACACAAGAAACAGATTGAAGAGTCGAATGGACCATGCGCGCACGTGACACAGGTTACCGGTCCGGAGAGCCCTTTGTGAACTTCGTGCCTTCGTGTTTGAACGGTAGTCCTCTGCGCCCTCTGCGCCTCCGCGTTTCTGATGTTGGACACGAGTTGCGTCAGGAGCCTTCATGGGGTCAACGTGACCGCCAGTCTCGGTAAGGACCTGGTCGGGCTCGAGCATCTCTCGGCCGATCAGATCCGGCTCATTCTCGACACGGCCGAACCGTTCAAGGAAGTGAGCGAGCGACCGATCAAGAAGGTGCCGGCTCTCCGCGGGAAGACCATCGTCAACCTGTTTTTCGAAGCCTCGACCCGGACCCGGATTTCCTTCGAGTTCGCCGAGAAGCGCCTCTCGGCGGACACGGTCAACGTGGCGGCCTCGGGAAGCTCGGTCTCCAAAGGCGAGACCCTGGTGGACACGGCCCGGAACCTCGAAGCGATGCGGATCGACATGGTGGTGATCCGCCACCACGCCTCGGGCTCCGCCGAGTTCCTGGGGAAGCGGATCCGGTCGAATGTGATCAATGCGGGCGACGGGAAGCACGAGCATCCGACCCAGGCGCTGCTCGATCTTCTTACGCTGCGCGACAAGTTCGGCAAGATCGAGGGGCTCAAGGTCGCGATCTGTGGCGACATCCTTCACAGCCGGGTGGCTCGAAGCAATATCTGGGGTCTCACCAAGCTGGGTGCGCAGGTCGGCGTGTGCGGACCCGCCAGCCTCATGCCGCGCGGCATCGACGAGCTCGAGGTCACCCGTCTCCCCCGAATCGAAGACGCAATTCAATGGGCCGACGCCCTCAACATTCTTCGGCTCCAGCTGGAGAGAATGACGGCGGGGTTCATTCCTTCGCTCCGCGAATACAACCGGGTGTTCGGGGTGACGACCGAGCGGCTCTCCAAGGTCTCCCGGAATCTGGTGATCATGCATCCGGGTCCGATGAATCGCGGAGTCGAGATCGACAGCGATGTGGCCGACGGTCCCCACAGCGTCATTCTCCCCCAGGTCACCAACGGTGTAGCGGTACGCATGGCCGTGCTCTACCTGCTGGCCGGGGGATCTCCCGACTGGCAGCACAGTGGAGGAGCCGAGTGATTCGTCCCATCCTGATTCAGGGCGGCAGAGTCATCGATCCCTCTCGGGGGACCGACGGGGTGGCCGACGTGTATCTGATCGACGGCAAGGTCGCCGCGGTGGGAAGCAACATCGTCGGCGAGGAAGGAACGCTGGTCATTCCCGCCGCCGGGAAAGTGGTGGCCCCTGGTCTGATCGACCTGCACGTGCACCTGCGCGAGCCGGGGCAGGAGGATCAGGAAACCGTGGCGACCGGGGCCATGGCCGCCGCGGCGGGAGGGTTCACGGCCGTGTGCGCGATGCCCAACACCGATCCAGTAGTGGACAATCAGGGCACCGTCGGGTTCATCGTGAGCCAGGCGCAGCGTGCCGCGAAAGCGAGAGTGTATCCGATCGGCGCCATCTCCCTGGGACAGCGGGGAGAGAAACTGGCGGAGTTCGGAGAGCTGGTCGGAGCCGGCGCTGTCGCGGTGAGCGACGACGGGAAGCCGGTGATGTCGAGTCACCTGATGCGCACCGCCCTCGAGTATGCGCGAACCTTCGGCATCCCGGTCGCCGATCACTGCGAAGATCTGGCGCTGGCCGAAGGTGGCGCCATGCACGAGGGGATCGTGGCGACTCGCCTCGGACTCAAGGGCATCCCCGCGGCCGCGGAAGAAATCATGGTCGCGCGCGACATCATCCTGGCCGAGCTCACCGGAGGCCACGTCCACCTGTGCCACATGTCGACTCGCGGCTCGGTCGAGCTGATCCGGCGGGCGAAGGAGCGTGGGATCCGGGTGACTGCGGAGGCTACACCGCACCACTTCACGCTGACGCACGAGGCGTGCGAAGGGTACAACACGAACGCGAAGATGAATCCACCGCTCCGCGAGGACGCCGATCGCGAGGCGATCCGGCAGGCGCTGCGTGACGGCACGCTCGATGTGATCGCGAGCGACCACGCCCCGCACCACTATGACGCCAAGGAGCGCGAGTTCGACGACGCCCCGAATGGAATCCTCGGCCTGGAGACGGCGTTGGGTTTGGCGATTTCGGAACTGGTGGAGACCGGCTTGATGAGTCTGTCCGACCTCCTGCTGAGAATGAGCACTCAGCCGGCGCGGATCTTCAACCTCCCGGGTGGCAGTCTCGGAGTTGGAGCACCGGCGGATGTGCTAGTGTTCGATCCCAAGGCCCGCTGGACGGTAGACCCTTCGCGATTCCACTCCAAGAGCCGCAACACTCCCTTCGGCGGGAGGTCGCTGACCGGCCGGGCCGAGGTGACGATCGTCCGGGGCAGGGTGGTCTACCAAGCCTGGGGGGACTGAATCCGCCTCCGGATGGCTTTCCGCAAACCCGCGAGGCTTATAGATTTGCAGAAGGTTTTCTCCCTCCGGACCGGCTGAGAGGAAGCACTGGATATGGCCAAGCCGACCCACCGCAACGATGCGATCGACAAGCTACTCCAGGACCGGACCCAGTTCATTTCCTGGATAACCCGGCTCACAGGTCCATCCAACTCGAGCCCGGCGGTGCCCGAGGCAGTACGGCACCGGGTGCGAGCCGACTATGAAGGACGGCTGCAGTCGGTAGTCGAAGCGCTGCGGTCGCACCAAAACGACCTTGAGCAACAGATGTCGGAGTTCACGGCTCGGCGAGACTCGCTTTCCGCTCGGGAGAGCGAGGCAAAAGAGCGGCTCGCCGAAGCCGAGGTCCGCCACATGGTCGGCGAGTACGATGATGGCCGGTGGCAGACGATTCGGGCGGACCTGACTCGTGAAGTCGTGAGCGTGCAGGAGGAGCTTAGCCGCACAACCACCGAGATCGATCGCCTCGACGAGGTGCTCACCACGATCCGGGCGCCGCTTCCGAGCATGGAGCCCGAACCGGAGCCGGAACCGGCTCCTTCACCGGTGGCTGCCGTGGCCGAACCGCCCCGGCCCGCTCCGGCACCGGTGGCTCCGATCCCGGGCATCATGACGGAATTCACCGCTCCGCAGACGGACCAGCGACCGGTAGCGGCGGCGCAGGGCAATGAGATTCCCTTCAAGGCCCCAGTCGCTCCCAAGCCGCAGCCCAAGCCGTCAGCCGCGAAGCCGAAGGAAGATTCTGCCGGCAGGACCCTTTGGTTCCCCTCCGGCAAGCCCGGCGAGGCGCCGGCCGGGAAGATGGATGAGCTGGCCTTCCTCAAATCGGTGACCGGCAATGAGGGCGCGGCTGTGCCGGCCAAGCGTCCCAGTGGAAGCCTCACCAAACCGGCCGAGATCACGGCTCCTCCCGCTCCGGTCGCTCCGGCCGCTCCGCCGGCACCGGTACCTGCAGCGGAAGCGGCGAAGGATCGCGCCAGCGGCGGAACCGCGCCCAAGACACTCAAGTGCGGCGAGTGCGGCACCATGAACCGGCCAACCGAGTGGTATTGCGAGCGGTGTGGGGCGGAGCTGGCGGCGCTGTGAGGGCAGCCGTCAGACCCGAGCGGTCGGCTGTCGGCACCTACTAACACAAAACCCTCCGACTGGCGCGGAGGGTTTTCAGTATTCGGAATAGCTGACGGCCGAAGGCTGACCTACTTCTTGCTCTCTACAACCCTTGCCAGCCGGCTCTTCTGCCGGGCTGCGGCGTTCTTGTGAATGAGGTTCTTCCGGCCCGCGCGGTCCAGCAACTGCGCCGCGCGCTTGTAAGCAGCCGAGGCCTCGGCTGTGGTCGTGGCCGACCGGACCTTCTTGAGGGCGGTGCGCAGCTCGCTGCGGCGCGTCCGGTTCCGGGCATGGGCCGCCTTTGACTTCCGCATGGCCTTCGCCGCGGATTTGATTCGGGGCACGGCAACCTCAGGATCAGGGCAGTTTCGATGCCGGCCAGGGTGGCCGGCGAGAGGCGCGAATTGTAGGCCCCGGATGGGCCAAGGTCAAGCGGCAGGCGGCTTTCGAGGGGAGGACGGCCGGGTTTAAATTGCGGTCCGATCCGCACCTCCGCTGGCTACCCTCACCCGGTTCCTGACCTGAGCGAATTCATCCTGGTGCTCCCCGTGCTGGTCTTCTCCATCGTGGCGCACGAATACGCCCATGGAGCCGCCGCCTACGCTCAGGGAGACGACACGGCCTACATGCTCGGCCGGCTCACCTTCAACCCGATTCCCCACATCGATCCGTGGATGAGCATCCTGTTTCCGGCTCTCCTCTGGTTTTCGTCCGCTCACTTCGGGTCGCCCTTTACTTTTGGCGCGGCCAAGCCGGTACCGGTCAATCCTCGGAAATACCGGAACTACAGGCGGGGCGACATCATCGTCTCGGCCGCTGGCGTGGTAACCAACCTGGGACTGAGCGTCGTCTTCACCATCCTCTTTGCTTTAGTCGGGCTGCTGGGCCGAGCGGCGCCTCCGCTCCAGCCGGGTCTCATGATTCTCCAGCAGATGACGGCCTACGGGGTACTGCTCAACCTGGTACTCTGCTTCTTCAACCTGATTCCGATTCCCCCGCTCGACGGGTCACATCTTTTCTATTACGTGCTGCCTCCGGAGCTCGGGGCGCGCTATCGTTCGCTGCAACGGTTCGGCTTCTTGCTCCTGTTTGCCTTACTGTTCCTGTTGCCCGGGGTTCTCAACGTGTTCCTGACCCCGGCTCACTGGATTTTTGCCCGGCTCATCGGCCTGGTGGCCCCCTACAGTCTGAGCTTCCTCTGAGCGATACTTATCGGGAATGACGGCATCAGCTGCTCCTCCCACTACCGCGCTCGGCGCCGAACCGGGGTTCGTCGTCCAGCTCGACGCCTTCGCGGGACCGCTCGATCTGCTGCTGCACCTTCTCCGCGAGGAAGAGCTTGACATCGCGGACATCCCGGTCGCTCGCATCGCGGATCAGTTCCTGAGCGTGATCCACGAGCTCGGACTCAATCAGGCTGCCGACTACCTGGAGATGGCCGGCCGCCTGCTCCGGCTCAAGGCGCAAACCTTGTTGCCACGGCGGTCGGAAGAGGAGGGCTGGGAGGATCCGCGGCACGAGCTGGTCCGGCGACTGCTCGAGTACCAGTTGATCCGCGAAATCGCCTCCTGGCTCGACAAGTCCTCCGAGCGACGGGCCGGACAATTTGCCCGAGGCTATCTCCCGCCGCCGCCCGAACTGCCGCCGCAGCCGCTCGCCATCGACCTGCTCCAGCTGCTTCAGGCGGTGGAGAGGGTGGTCAGCGAGATCCCGGTTCCCGTTCTGCACCGGGTCGTACCGCGTCCGCTCGACGTCGAAGGCGCCACCAAGCGGATCGAGGCACTGCTAGAGGAGCGCGGTGAGATCGGTTGGCTCGATGCGTTGGGTCCCGAGCGCGGGATCGCCCAAGTCCTCTCCACTCTGCTGGCACTCCTGGAACTCGCCAAGCGGGGCACCCTTCATCTCTTCCAACGCGCAGCGTTTGCGCCGATGGTGATCAGCCGTGACGCCCCTCGCCCAGCTGCTTGAGGCCGCGCTGTTCTCCGCCGCCCGTCCGGTGACGGTGGAGGAGCTGCAGACCCTCGATCCCGAAGCATCCCTCGCCGATGTGCGCGCAGCGCTGGAGCAGCTGCGCGAGCATTATGATTTCGACGGCCATGCGGTCGAGGTCGTCGAGTTGGCCGGAGGCTACCAGATCCTCACCCGGCGGGCCTTCGCCGCGGCGATCGAGCAGGCTCAGCTGTCGGTACGAATTCCCAAGCTGACCGGTGCTGCGCTGGAAACGCTCGCGGTGATCTCCTATCGCCAGCCGGTCGGCCGCGCCGAGATCGAGGACATCCGTGGGGTGTCGGCTGGCGGCGTGCTGAGAACCCTGCAGGAACGTGGGCTGATCGAGGTGGTAGGGCGGAGCGAAGCGATGGGCCGGCCTCTGCTTTACGGAACGACCTCGCTCTTCCTGGAGACGCTGGGCCTCCGAGACCTGGCCGAATTGCCCCGGGCCGACGAATTCACTGTCGCTCTCC
>Ga0207674_10007519_pt1 | contig 12702 bp, 14 predicted proteins | sample KBSCornC72_FD_184303 | JGI IMG/M metagenome (GOLD analysis project Ga0207674, IMG submission 184303) | Corn rhizosphere microbial communities from Kellogg Biological Station, Michigan, USA - KBS Corn C7-2 (SPAdes) (version 2) | ecosystem: Host-associated > Plants > Roots > Rhizosphere > Soil ... | reverse complement strand
GTGCTCGGACGCTCCAAGATGGATGTCGGCGAACTCCTCAAGCTCGGGCCCGGCACCGTGCTCGAGCTCGATCGGCGCGTCGGCGAAGCCATCGACATCTACGTCAACAACCGCCTGGTAGCGCGTGGCGAAGTAGTGCTGGTCGAAGACAAGCTTGGCGTCACGATGACCGAAATCATCAAGGCCGAACGCAACTGACACTCATGAATACTGCGCCCGACAGGCGCCAATAGACGAAACAGGAGACAACTCATGCGGCTTCTCATCGTTGGCACATTGAAAGGCCAGCTTACCACCGCCACCAAGATCGCCATGGACAACGGCGCTTCGGTAACCCACGCCGAAGACCCGGAACAGGCGATGCGGGTGCTGCGCGGCGGCAAGGGCGCCGATCTGCTGCTGGTCGATGTCGCCGTCGATATCCGCGACCTCGTCATGCGGCTGGAAGCCGAACACATTCATGTGCCGATCGTCGCCTGCGGGATTTCCAGCGATGCCCGCGCCGCCGTCGCCGCCATTCACGCCGGCGCCAAGGAATACATTCCGCTGCCGCCAGATCCCGAACTGATCGCAGCCGTACTCGCCGCCGTCGCCAATGACAGCCGCGACCTGATATACCGCGACGATGCGATGGCCCGCGTCATCAAGCTCGCGCAACAGGTCGCTACCTCAGATGCTTCGCTGATGATCACCGGCGAATCCGGGACCGGCAAGGAAGTGCTGGCGCGTTACGTTCACACCCGCTCCAACCGCGCCAAGCGCCCCTTCATTTCCATCAACTGCGCCGCTATCCCCGAACATCTGCTGGAATCCGAATTGTTCGGCCACGAAAAGGGCGCCTTCACGGGCGCGGTGGCGCGCCGGATTGGCAAATTCGAGGAAGCGACGGGTGGCACGCTCTTGCTCGATGAAATCTCCGAAATGGATGTGCGGCTGCAGTCGAAGCTGTTGCGCGCCATCCAGGAGCGCGTGATCGATCGCGTCGGCGGCACGCGGCCGGTGCCGGTCGATATCCGCATCATCGCCACCTCCAATCGCAACCTGGCGGAAGCGGTCCGAGAAGGCACCTTCCGCGAGGACCTGCTGTTCCGCCTGAACGTGGTGAACCTGAAGCTTCCGCCGCTGCGCGAGCGCCCGGCCGACATTCTCGAGCTCGCCCAGCACTTCGCGCGCAAATATGCCGAGGCCAACGGCGTGCCGGTACGGCCGATCTCCCCCGATGCAAGGCGGGTATTGGTTTCAAATCGCTGGCAAGGCAATGTCCGCGAACTGGAGAACACCCTTCACCGCGCCGTGCTGATGAGCCAGGGCGACGAGATCGGCGTCGATGCCATTCTGACGCCGGAGGGCGATCGGCTCGACCACGTCAAGACCATGCCAGCGGTCGCCCACGCCACGCTGGCGGCCGAGCAGGTCACCCGCGCGCTGGTCGGGCGCACCGTCGCCGATGTCGAGCGTGATCTGATCCTGGAGACGCTCAAGCATTGCCTTGGCAACCGCACCCATGCCGCCAACATTCTCGGCATTTCGATCCGCACCCTCCGCAACAAGCTCAACGAATATGCCGACGGCGGCCTGCCGATTCCGCCGGCCGGCTCCGGCGAATTCAGCCGGGCCGCAGCGACCGCCTGAGCACGCTTGAGCTTTTTGGTTCCGATTGAACCAGAACCGCGCCAGGTGTTTATTCTTGACGCGTTTTCTTCACGCGAACCGGTAGCTACCTCGCTCGAAAACGCTATGGTCCGTCACAACGAAACGGCGCGGGATTATTCCCGCGCCGTTTTTGTTTATCAGGCCGGAAGCGGCGCCTCGGGGTTACGGAAAATATGGATGGGGTCACCAGGCTGAAATTCGCGGCCGGTGAAACGCGCGTAGGCGAACAGCACAAGGTAGCCGATGGCCAGCGTCCCCATCACGTAAACAAGCCAGGTCAATAGCCGCTGGATCAAATCGTCATGCCCGCCGTGATGCCGCCCGTCGGGCGGAGTCGGCAGGCTTTTAGGCGCATCGCAGGATAAACACCAGCACCCGGGGGAGCAAAGTTCTCACCTTCCGATCGACCGTGGCCGATGCAGGTTCTGGCCGGGTACGCTGACTTCGGCGAGCAGGGCCGCATCATCATTGGTATCGACAGCAACATAGCGACCTTGCCAATAGGCCAGCGACGCGCCGGGCGCAGCGACGCCCATATGCAAAACGCGGCCGATGACGATGGCATGGGAGTGGCGCTCGATCAGTTCCTCGACCTCGCATTCGATCGCCGCCAATGCGCCTGATAGCAACGGCACGCCTGACACCCGCGTCGTCCACTGAGCGCCGACGAAACGGTCCGCCCCGGCAATGCCGCCCTTCCCGGAGAACCGTTCCGCCACGTCGAGTTGATCGGCGGACAACATGTTCACGCCGAACGAGCCGTAGCGCTGTAACAGCAGCCACGACGACGAACCGCGATTGACCGCGACCAGCAAAGTCGGCGGTTCGGCCGAGAACGATGTCACCGAGGTGACGGTCATTCCGGTAATATCCCTGCCGCGTCCAACCGTGATAACGCTGACGCCGCCCGCCAGATGACGCATCGCGCCGCGAAAATCGTCGGAGGCGACGCCATGATGGACCGGTAACGGACGAACAACGGAGTTCATGGCAGCCTCATATTTCTTCAGCAGTCTTCAGCAGTTCGCGCAGGATCGAACCTTCGATGGCAGCGAGATCGGCGGACCCGCGATGGCGCGGGCGCGCAAGATCCACCTGGATGTCGTGGGCCACCCGCCCCTCTTCGATCACCAGAACACGGTCCGCAAGCGCCACCGCCTCCGCGACGTCATGGGTAACGAGGATTGCGGTGAACGACTGGTCGAACCATACCTGTTCGAGCAGGCGCTGCATCGAAATACGGGTCAGCGCATCGAGCGCGCCGAGCGGCTCGTCGAACGCCAACACGCGCGGCCGGCTGACCAGCGCCCGCGCCAGCGCCACACGCTGCTTCTGTCCGCCAGACAGCACCGCGGGCCAATGACCACGACGGTCACTGAGACCGACCTGCCTGAGCGCCTCTTCGGCGCGCTGCTGCGCATCATCAGCCGAGCGCTGACGGCCCAGACCGACTTCGACATTGGCCAACACCCGCGCCCAGGGCAGCAGACGCGGTTCCTGAAACATGACGCGAATGTCTTCCAGCTGCTTTGTTATATCGCCAAAACTGATGCTGCCGCTATCGGGCTTGTCGAGCCCCGCGATCAGCCGCAGCAGCGTGCTCTTGCCGCAGCCGCTTTGGCCAACCACCGCCACAAATTGGCCGGCTGGGATATGCAGGTCGATCCCGCGCAACACGCTGTGATCGCCGAACGATTTGTGTATGCCGCGCAAGGTCACCGGCAGTCCGCGCGACGGTCTCTCCGCACCCTGGCGCAGCCCGCGCGACCGCTCGATCAAGTCGGGACGCGCTACCGGCTCGGCTTCGGAAGGCAGAAAACGCAGGGCTTCTCGCATGGCTGAACTCAAAATCTGCTCTCAATGCTTTTGAAAAGCGGGGTGCCAGGACAAGGTCAGGCGCTCGAGCAGGCGCGAGGCGCTGTCGGCGAGTTTTCCCAAGAGAGCGTAGATGACGATACTGAGCACGACGACGTCGATCAGCATGAATTCGCGGGCCTGCATGGCCATGTAGCCAAGCCCCGAGGATGCCGCGATGGTCTCGGCGACAATCAGCGTCAGCCACATGATGCCAAGCCCAAAGCGGACACCGACAAAGATCGAGGGTAGCGCGCCGGGGAAAATGACCCGTCGGAACAGCTCGCCATCGCTCATGCCGTATATGCGACCCATTTCGATCAGCTGCGGGTCGACGGTGCGAATGCCGTGCAGCGTGTTGAGATAGATCGGGAAGAACACGCCGAGCGCCACCAGAAACAGCTTGGCGGACTCGTCAATGCCGAACCACAGGATCACCAGCGGGATCATCGCCAGATGCGGAATGTTACGCAGCATCTGCAAGGTCGTATCGGTGAGATTGTCGCTGAATGGCGAAATGCCGTTCAGCAGCCCGAACGCAAAGCCGATGCCGCCACCGATAACGAACCCGACGGCCGCCCGCCAGAAGCTGACCCAGATATTGCGTTCCAGCTCACCCGACAGCAACAGTTTCCACCCCGCCTGCGCCACCTCGCTCGGTGCCGGCAGTACGCGCGAGGACACATAGCCCGTGGTGCAGGCGACCTGCCAGATCAGCACGATCAGCAGCGGCACGATCCAGGGGATCACGCCATCTGCGGAAGGCCAGCGCAAATGCCGGACACGTGGCGTGCTGTCGGCGATACTCATGACTGCGACGCCTTCACCAGCGGCCGATGTTCGTTGGCGATGGTCTCTCCAAACGGGCCGGTATTGACGCGAAGGCGCGCCACATTGTCGGGTTGCGACAGCGACAGCAGCGGGAACACCAGTTCGGCGAAACGATAGGCTTCCTCGAGATGCGGATAGCCAGACATGATGAAGGTGTCGATGCCGATGTCCTGATACTCGCGAATCCGCGCGGCCACGGTCTCGGGGTCGCCAACCAGCGCCGTTCCGGCGCCGCCGCGCACCAGACCGACGCCGGCCCACAGATTGGGGCTGATCTCGAGGCTGTCGCGCCGCCCGCCGTGCAGCTTCGCCATACGCTGCTGGCCGACCGAGTCCATACGCGCGAAGATCTTCTGCGCGGAGGCCACGGTTTCATCGGTGACGTGCTGGATCAATTCATCGGCGGCCTTCCAGGCTTCCGCATTGGTTTCGCGCACGATGACATGCAGCCGAATGCCGAAGGAGAGCTTGCGGCCCTTCGCCGCCGCCGCGGCCTTCACGCGGTTGACCTTCTCTGCGACCTGCGCCGGCGGCTCGCCCCAGGTCAGGTATTTGTCGACGGTGTCGACCGCGACATCGATCCCCGCATCGGACGAGCCACCGAAATAAAGCGGCGGACGCGGCGACTGCACCGGCGGAAACAGCAGGCGACCGTCTTCGATGTGGATGTGCTTGCCTTCGACGTTCACCGTCTTGCCGGCGAGAAGGTCGCTATAGACGTTGAGAAACTCGCGCGTCACCTCGTAGCGTTCGCCGTGATCGAGGAAGATGCCGTCGCCCTTGTTCTCGACCGGATCGCCGCCGGTCACGACGTTGATGAGCAGGCGGCCGTTGGAAATACGGTCGAGCGTCGCAGTCATCCGCGCCGCGACGCCTGGGGATTGCAGGCCGGGCCGCACCGCCACCAGATAGCGCAGGCGTTCGGTGAACGGCGCAACCGCCGAAGCGACGATCCAGGAATCCTCGCAGCTTCGGCCGGTCGGCAGCAACACGCCGAAATAGCCGAGTTGGTCGGCAGCTTGCGCGATCTGGCGCAGATAGTTGAAATTCACGTCACGGCCGCCGATTGTCGTGCCGAGATAACGGCCGTCACCGTGCGTGGGCAGGAACCACAGGATATTCGCGTTGCCCGCTTGGTTTGGTTTTCGACCGCTCATGTTCCTGACCTCCGGGCAGCATCGGAAATGTTGATCTTCTTCGGCAGCAATCCGAGCGCGAAGAAAGAATCGGCCACCCGCTGCTGATCGGCGATGACGTTTTCGGTAACCGGCTTGATGCCATAGGCCTGCCGCCTCAATGCCACCTCGACTACAGGCACCGGCAAGCCGATCGCCGGCGCCAATTGTTCAGCGACGGCATGGATGTCGCCCTTCGCCCAGTCGTCGACTTCTGACAGTTGCGCCAGAACTACGTCGATGACCTTCGGATTGCTCTCTAAAAACTTCCTCGACGAGAAATAGAATTGGTAGTTAGCGACCAGGCCAGTGCCATCGGCGAGTGTGCGGGCGCCGGTGGCCGTTTCGGCTGCTGCCTGGAACGGGTCCCAGATCACCCAGGCATCGACCGCGCCGCGCTCGAATGCCGCCCTGGCGTCCGCAGGGGCCAGGAACACGGGCTCGATTTCCGTATATTTCACGCCCGCGTTCTCGAGCGCCTTCACCAGAAGATAGTGGACGTTCGATCCCTTGTTGAGCGCCACCTTCTTCCCGCGAAGATCGGAGATCGACTTTATCGTGCTGTCCTTGGGCACCAGGATCGCCTCGCCTCTGGGCGCCGGAGGCTCATAGGCGACGTATTGCAGCGGCGCGCCTGCGGCCTGTGCGAAAATCGGCGGTGCCTCGCCCGTGTTGCCAAAATCGATCGCGCCGACGTTGAGCGCCTCGAGCAACGGCGGGCCCGACGGGAATTCGGTCCAAGTCACCTTGTAGCCGATTTCCTTGAGCTTCTCCTCGAGTGTGCCCTTGCTCTTGAGCAGCACCAGCTTGCCGTATTTCTGGAAGCCGATGCGCACGACCTTGTCCTGCGCGCTGGATGCGCCGATGCCGGCGAGCGTCGTACTGATAGCGACCGCGCCCACGACGAGCGCCTGCTTGATCCAATTCATGTCGGAAATTCCTTCGGGATTGTGAAACGGGATGATCAGGTCTGGCTCGGCTTCCAGACGGCGTCGCGGACGACTACCGGCCTTGGAATGAGACCGAGTTTGAAGAAACGATCCGCCACCTTTTGCTGAGTGATCAGGATATCCGGGGTGATCGGCCCGACGACAAAGCTCGAGCGATCCGCCGCAACCTTTTGGATATCGAGCGGAATGCCGGTGACGGCGCTCAGGGTTCTGGCGACGTCATCGCGATGCGACTCTGCCCATCTGGCGGCGGTTATCGTCACATCGATGATTTCCTGCAGCGCCGTTCCGTGGAGCCGGGCGAAATCCTGATTGGCGATGAAGAAGGAATTGCTTGGTCCAATGTCGGCGGCATTGACCAGTATGCGGCCCTTTTGCCTCACCTGCCCAATCGCGAAATAAGGGTCCCAGATCGACCACGCGTCGATACTGCCATTGGCAAAAGCAGGGCCAGCTTCGGGCGGCGCGAGATAGACTGGCGTGATATCGGCGTAGGTGAGGCCAACCTTCTCCAGCGCCTGGACCACCACGTTGTGCGCGCTTGAACCCTTGGTGAAACCGATACGCTTGCCCCTGAGATCGGCAAGAGACTGAATCGGAGAATTCTCTTGAACCAGAATGCCCTGACCGTTGGTGATCGGCTGGCCCGCCGCATAGATGATCGCCGCGCCTGCAGCCTGGGCAAAGATCGGCGGACTATCGCCTACCGCGCCATAATCGAGGCTACCCGCATTCATCGCCTCCAGCATCGGCGGCCCTGATGAAAATTCGACCCATTTCACCTCGATTCCCCGAGGCGAGAAATGTTTTTCCAGAAATGCCTGCTGGCGCGCGACAACAAGCACGCCGTTCTTCTGGTAGCCGATGCGAATTTCCTTCAACGGCGTCTGCGCTTGCACCCGCGACGAGAGCGCAACCGCAGTCGCTACTCCAATCGAAGCGGTCAAGAAATCTCTGCGTCTCATCTCTATCTCCGCGATGCGTTTTAGTTGTTCGCATCGAACTGGAGAAATGATGATGCTGCGCGAGAGCGCTGTCGATAGCTCCGGAAAAATAGCGATGCGGGCACTATCTTCACGCATCAAGACGCACGATTTGTTTTGAGGTGCCCTGTCGCGGCAGACCAAATCTTTCTTGCCGTCGAATGACGGGTTCCGTTCGCGCGGTGATTACGCGGCAAGTCAGTCGGACGGCAATTCAGTTGGACCGTACGTTGGAAGGTCCGTCGCTAACGCTCGCCGTGGTCTCTTTAAAATTGGCAGACTTCGCCCGAAAAGCCCTCCGTGCGAGGGCGGACCTTTGTCGAAAGCAACAGCTGTCGCCTTGCGCCGGGACCACGAATGGTTAGGTTTATGGCGCGTGAGTCGGGACTCTCGCACTCACTGCCCCACCCAATTAAGAATCATGACCTCGTTTTCCCCGCATCAGAATGCTGCGCTCAAGGCCGTGGCCGACTGGCTCAAGGCCAAGCCGGGCCGCAACGGTACGCCGCCGGTCTTTCGCCTGTTCGGCTATGCCGGAACCGGCAAGACAACGCTGGCGCAGCACATCGCCGAAGGCGTCGACGGTGAGGTGAAATTCGCAGCCTTCACCGGCAAGGCGGCGCTGGTGATGCGCAACAAGGGCTGCGACAACGCTTCCACCATTCACTCGCTGATCTATCGGGCGCTGGAGTCGGGCGTGGAGCAGCCGAGCTTCGAATTGTGGGACGACGCGCCAGCCTCCAAGGCCAAGCTGATCGTGATCGACGAATGTTCCATGGTCGATGCCGAACTCGGACGTGACCTGATGTCGTTCGACTGCCCGCTATTGGTATTGGGCGATCCGGCGCAATTGCCGCCGATCCAGGGCGGCGGATTCTTCACCGATGCCGTACCGGACGTGATGCTCACCGAAGTGCACCGCCAGGCCCAGGACAATCCGATCGTGCGAATGTCCATGGACGTGCGGGAAGGACGCCGTCTCGAGCCCGGGCAATACGGCGACAGCGAGATCGTGGGACGCGGCGATCTCGATCCCGATCGGGTGATGCAGGCCGATCAGGTCCTGGTCGGCCGCAACAACACAAGGCGCGCGTACAACATGCGGGTGCGCCAGCGCCAGCACATCGAGGATCCCTTGCCGGTGGCTGGCGACAAGCTGGTCTGCCTGCGCAACAACCGCAAGAAAGGTCTGTTCAATGGCGGTCTTTGGAGGGTGAAATCGCGCGCCCAGTCGAAGTCCAGGATCGTCACGATGCGGCTGATGCCCGACGAGGATTTTGGCCACAAGGTCACCAAGGTTTCGGTGCGCGGTGACTGCTTTGACGGCGGGATCGAGAGCATCCCCTGGGAGCAGCGCAAGCCCTATGACGAGTTCGACTATGGCTACGTCCTGACCGTGCACAAGTCGCAGGGATCGCAATGGGACGATGTCATGCTGTTTGACGAGAGCTTTGCCTTCCAGGAAAGTCGCGCCCGCTGGCTTTATACCGGGATCACCCGAGCAGCCCGGCGCATCAGCATCGTGGTCTGAACAGAGAGGACGCTTCACGAATTCGTGTCGAGGGAAGCGTAACGGAACGGCTTGGGTAACGTATCTTACCGACGAACCCCAAAACGCCCGCGACAACGACGGGGATTTGAAGGATCATCAAATCCCGTCCGGCCAAGGAGGATCTAAAATGCCAGGCCACCCTTTCAGCCGCCGTTTTTCGCTGCTTGTGCTCGCGTCCTTTTTCAGCGCCATCGCTTTTGGTCTGGGCCCCCTGCGCGCCGCCGAAGATGCGGTGGTGATCCCCGCGCCTACGGTCGATGCCAAACCCGCGGAGACCACCCAAACGGCGGTATTTGCCGGCGGCTGCTTCTGGGGCGTCCAGGGTGTCTTTCAGCACACCCGTGGCGTGGTGAGCGCAGTGTCCGGCTATGCCGGTGGCAGCAAGGCGACCGCCACCTATACCCAGGTTTCCACGGGCCTGACCGGTCACGCGGAATCCGTCGAGATCAAATATGACCCCAAGCAGATCAGTTACGGCAAGCTCCTGCAGATCTTCTTTTCCGTCGCCCATGACCCGACGCAACTGAACCGGCAGGGCCCCGACACCGGCACACAATATCGCTCCGCCGTCTTCGCGACGTCCGACGAACAGAAGCAGGTAGCCTCCGCCTACATCAGCCAACTCGACGCCGCGAAGGTGTTCAGCCGTCCTATAGTCACCAAGGTGGGCCCGTTGCAGGAATTCTATGCCGCAGAGGCCTATCATCAGGACTATCTGACGTTACATCCGGAGCAGCCCTATATTGCCTATAACGACCTGCCGAAAATCGAGAATCTGAAACGAATTTTTGCCGAGAATTACATCGAGAAGCCCACGTTGGTGCGCACCTCTAACGCCACCAATTGAGCTTTTCGTCACGGAAGGAAATCGCATGTCCGAGACCCCACTGCGCAGCAAGCCCACCTCCTCCGGCAAGGTGGAGAAGAGCGAGAGCGAATGGCGTCAAGTCTTGACGCCGATGCAATATGCCGTGCTTCGGGAGAAGGCGACCGAACGTCCCTTCTCCGGTGAGTATGAGCACGAGCACCGCCCGGGCACCTATGTCTGTGCCGGATGTGGCCAAACGCTGTTCGAGTCCGATGCCAAGTTCGATTCTGGCTGCGGCTGGCCGAGCTTTACAGCCCCCGCCGAGAACGGTCACGTCGCCGAGGCGCGGGACACCAGCCATGGCATGATCCGGACCGAAGTTCTTTGCGCGAAGTGCAACGGCCATCTGGGCCATGTCTTCGAAGACGGACCAGCGCCGAGCGGCCTGCGCTATTGCATCAATTCCGCGGCGTTGAAATTACAACCCAAATAGACCGGCTCGCCCGGTACGTGAAAGGCGGCGTCGGCCGCCTTTTTTGTGGCTTTGCCGCAAAGGGACTGGCTGAGCCGGGCCATGGCTCGCGTTTCCATATAACATATTGAATTTATTAGATTAAAATGCCAGACGCCCGCCATTAGCCATTCTGGGAGTGGAACGGTAGGAAGATTCGCATTTCCGGTGATCCGGCCTATATTACAGAGTGTCGCCAATGACATTGCCGGCCCCCGTCCTGAGCGCTGCGGCCGAGCTTTCGCCCGCGCCCTACGGCGCGTCTTTCGTTCCAGCAAGGGCCACCGACCATGGCTTTTAATTTCAATGCCGCCGCCGAATTGTTTCCTGCCGCGATCCGCCGCAAGAAACGCGCCGGCTTCGCCTATCGCCGCTTCGACACCGCTGCGGCGGCGGTGCAGTTCGCCATCGAAGAACTGCCGGCGGATTCGCTGAATGGGGCCTATCTCCAGGTGGATGAAGCCAGGTTCGACCAACGCGGCATCCGTTCGCTGTATGAGAGCCAGGATTTTCCGCTGCCCCGGCGCGCCACGCCGAAGGGCGGGGCGGATGCTGCCTGACGGAATGGACCGATAATCTGCACAAAGGGCCCCGGCGATGCCGGGGCCTTCGTTTTTTTACCTTGGCTAGCGCGGCTGCTTTTCCAGCCAGCGCCGCAGAATGCGGGCGTTGCGCATATTGGCGCGAAACAGAACGTCGATGGCGTCGCCGGCGAGCGGCACGGCCCCCACCACCCCCTGAAACGCTACATTGCCAAGCATGCGTGTCACCACATGCCAGGGCGCGCCGAGCGCGCGGGCTTCGCGCACCAGCCAGAGCGAGAGCGCGGTGACGATGATGTCGCCGACGACGGGAATGAGTCCGATCACGCCATCGATGCCGAAGCGAACATTGGTGCCGGGCAGGATGAAGGCGACGTCGAGGAGCTTTGCGATTCCTTCAAGCCGCGCCAGGCGCTGCTCGCGGGTGAGGTGGCCAAACGGACTTCCGCCGAGTTCAAAACGCAAGCCATGGAGGGTGCCAAACGGCGCATCGATGGTCTCCGGCGGAATCTCGCGCCCCTCCTGATCAATAATCGGGCCGGAGGCGTTTCGTCGCCTGGCACGACCGCTCCATTGGCCTGGGTCAGGTCCGGAGCGTTGCGAATGGGGAACCAGGATTTCTTCGTCAGTCATCGGCATCAACTGCAAGCAGGCCCAGGATTGGCATTACTTATTGGCAAAATATTTTCGGCCAAGCCGGGGAGCCGCCAGAGCCGGGTGATGTCAGGCTAACCCGGGGCGATGCCGCGGGTTCCGGTTCTACAGAGCATGTTGTCGAAACAGTCTCTGCTGGCTTTCAAGACGAAGATGCCAGGCACCTCAGCGCGAAGACGCGCTTCGCGCTTTCGGCCGGGCATGACGATCTCGTCTAAATCCATCACGCTTCAGCTCGTTACCTGCGGCGCCAACGGCTTGTCAGCAAGGCGATGCGACAGCCAGGAGGACAGAATCGCGGGAACCAGGCCGACGAGGCCATAGAGAATGAACTGGACAATACCGCTATCCGGCCCGCGAGAACCGTACATCAATTCGGTCAGAACAAATCCGATCGCGCCCAGGATCAGCATGCGCCAGACAGGCTTTATCCGCCGCACATGGAACAGAATGTCGTCGATCGCCGCCATCATCAACGCAGGAACAACGCCGAACAGATAACTGTATTGCAGGGTCTTGATAAAGACCACGAACAGATTGGCGATTTCAGCCGCGTTGGTCTGGTCCCAATAACCGGAAGCCGACGTGGTCGCGACCAGCAACAGAAACCCACCGACGAAAGGGCCAATCAACGCAAAGAGCAGATAGCGTTTCATGCAGGCGCCTCAATCCCTTTGTCCGTCACCAAGCCTAGTCGGCCTTCCGCTATTGCCCCCAGGCCGCGAAAGCATCGTTGAAGGCGCGCTCACCGGGGGCTCCCTTCTCGATGGCGATAATGGCGCGGCGTTGATTGGCATAGACCAGCGGCACATCGAACCAGGAACGTTCCTTCAAGAGCTGCAGATTGCGCGTCCGGTCGGAATCGACGTTGGAGAGCCCCACGAGGAAGAAGCCGTCGGTGACCTTGACCGCGAGGCCTGCCAGCGGCGTACCCCGCGCCTGCTCGCTCGACTTCATCAGAATGCCCGGCACGTTGGCCACCCCGCCACCATCGAAGTCCGGCGGCAAGATGAAGGTCAGCTCCGCGGTGTGGCTGGCCGGCAGCGACGTATCGGTGTTGCGCCGAAATGACATCGTCATCTTGAACTTACGGTCGGGAATTTCAATGTCGGCTCGAACCGCAAGATCGCTGCTCTTGCCGTCTGCCGCCTTGACGTTTTCGGTGCGCCAAACCACCGAGCCGACATAT
>Ga0207674_10007517_pt1 | contig 12703 bp, 8 predicted proteins | sample KBSCornC72_FD_184303 | JGI IMG/M metagenome (GOLD analysis project Ga0207674, IMG submission 184303) | Corn rhizosphere microbial communities from Kellogg Biological Station, Michigan, USA - KBS Corn C7-2 (SPAdes) (version 2) | ecosystem: Host-associated > Plants > Roots > Rhizosphere > Soil ... | reverse complement strand
TCGACGGCCGCGCGCTGATCGTGCTCGACGAAGTCGGGCCTCCGGCGGGGCCGGTCGGCGCGCGGCTTCGCGCCGTGCTCGACGCCGGCGCCGGCGTATTGGCGATTCCCGGCACGGCGGGCGTGGACACCTGGCCGGCGGACTGGCGCAACATTTTGCCGGCGAAAGTCGGCCAGGTCGTCGATCGGACGGCCGATGCGGGTGGGACATTGTCGTCTGTCGACTACGCGCATCCGGTGTTCGAGCTATTCAATGCGCCGCGCAGCGGTGATTTCTCGACGGCGCGCTTCTATCGCTACCGGGCCCTAACGGCGCAACTAGGATCCACGGTGTCGGCCCGCTTCGACGACGGCTCGCCGGCGCTGATCGAGCGGCCTGTGGGCTCCGGGAAGCTGGTGCTTTGGGCGTCCACGTTAGACTCTTATTGGACGAACCTTCCGCTCCAGCCGGTGTTCTTACCATTCATGCACCAGCTCGGGAAGCACGTGGGTCGCTACGCTGATCCGCGAACATCCTTCACGGCGGGCGAAGTGCTCGATCTCTCGCGGCATGGGGAGCTGACCGCGCCCTTCCTCAAAGGTCGCGCGGCGGACAGCCTGACCGAGCTGGTGCTCGCGGCACCGTCGGGGGCCAAAGAGCGCGTAACCGCGACCGGTCCAAACCATCTGATTGCACTTCACGAACAAGGCTTTTACGAGCTTCGAGGACAGGACACGCCGGTCGGCAGTGGCCGTCCCCTTGCCGTGAATCTTGATCCGTCGGAGACGGATCTGGCGCATGTCGATCCGAACGATATCGTCGTTGCCGTCACATCGGGTGACGCGCAGCGTCAAATGGGTAGTGACTTCAACGCCGCCACGCCACAAGATCAAGAGCGGCGTCAGAAGCTGTGGTGGTACCTGCTGTTGGGCGCGCTGTTGTTGATGGCGGTCGAGACGACCATCTCGAACCGCCTGTCGCGCGCCACCAGCTAATGGGGTCAGACCCTGTTTACAAACATTGTAAACAGGGTCTGACCCTCGCAACGCGGGGAGGGGCACAATGGAAAGCGTCCACGGGATGTCGTCGGAACAGTCCGAGCTACTCGGCGTCGTACGCGGCGTCCGCAACCGCTATCGCACGAAGATCGCGCTGCGAGGCGCGGCGATCACGCTCGCAACGGCGTTCGCCCTCTTCGCGCTTTCGGCGTACGCGATGCACGCGCTCAAGTACTCCGACGGCGTGGTGATCACGGCGCGGGTGCTGACGCTGCTGGTCGTCGCGGCAGTGGCGATCTGGTTCGTCGTGCTGCCGCTTCGTCCCAAATGGCGTGATGAACAGGTCGCGCTATATCTCGAGGAAAACGAGCGGTCGCTCAACGCGGCCGTCGTCACCGCCGTCGAGATGCGGACCGGAGCGCCAACCGGTGGCATGCGCTCTCCGGCGCTGATCGAGCGACTCACGCGGGCGGCGCTCGACCGAGTGCATCGCGCGAACGACGGACGCGCAATCGACGCGGGCGAGCTTCGACTCAATGGCGGTATCCTGGCGGCGGTCGCATTCGCGGCACTGGCCACCGTGCTATTCGGCCCCGTGACGTTCCGACATGGCATTCAGTTGCTCGCGACGCCATGGAGCAGCGGTGCGTCGCCGGCGACCATGTTCAGCATTGCCGTTGAACCTGGGAACGTCACGGTCGCCAAGGGTGGCGACGAGCTGATCGAGGCGCGCCTGCGCGGCTTCGAGTCCGATCACGTCGAGCTGTTGGTTCGCGGCGCCGACTCGACGTCGTGGACGCGTTTGCCGATGACCGGAGACAGCACCGGCCGCTTCGCATTCCGGATGTTCGACATCGGCACGAAGACGCAGTACGTGGTGGAGGCGAACGGCGTGCGGTCGACGACATACACGATCGACGTCTCGAATCTGCCATACGTGAAGCACGTCGACCTGCAGTACCGCTATCCGTCGTACACGCAGCTCGAGCCCGTCGACGTAGACAGCAGCGGCGACATCGCGGCGCTCAAGGGGACGATGGTGCGGGTTCGAATAGCGCCGACGGTCCCGACACAGGGCGGTCGCGTCGTTCTCGACGGCGGCGACACGCTCAAGCTCGTGCCGACGCCCGACGGCAAGCTGATGGCGATGCTGCGCGTCGACAAACCCGGTTTCTATAAGGTCGAGCTTCAGGGGCCCGACGGGAAAATGGTCACCGGCTCGCTCGACTACACGATCGACGTTCTGCCCGATCGCCCGCCGACGGTGCAGTTCACGAAGCCGGGACGCGACCAGAAAGTGCTCTCGGTCGACGAGGTCTACACCGAGGTTCGCGCACAGGACGACTACGGTGTTGCCAAGGTCGATCTCGTCTACTCGGTGAACGGCGCCGAGGAGCATGCCGTGCCGTTGCAGGATGGCGCGAAGGCGATCCGGGACATCTCGGCAGGCCACACCTTCATGCTCGAGGGGTTCAAGCTCGAGCCGGGTGACATCGTCTCGTACTACGCTCGCGCGACGGACAACAACACCGTGAGCGGACCGGGGCGCGCGTCGACGGACATCTACTTCATGCAGGTTCGTCCGTACGACAACGAGTACCGCCAGCAGCAGGGCGGCGGCGGTGGTGGCGGCGGGGGCGGTGGTCAGCAGAACGACGCGAACCAGCTGTCGCAGCGCCAGCGTGAGATCATCGCCGCGACGTTCAAGACGTCGCGCGACAGCGCCCAGACGGACAAAAAGGCGCTCGACGAGAACCTCGCGACGCTGCGCCTGTCGCAACAACGCCTGCGCGAGCAGACGAGTGAATTGTCGAACAAGCTCGTGGAGCGCGGCATCTCTCGGTCGGACAGCAACTGGTCGAAGATCTCGCAGATCCTGCCCAAGGCCGCGGCCGAGATGGACACGGCGGAGAAGAAGCTGTCGGGCGGAGCGCCGACGTCCGCGTTGCAGCCCGAGCAGCGCGCGCTCGCTCAGCTCCAGCGCGCCGAAGCGGTGTTCAGAGAGATCCAGGTTTCGATGGGAGGAGGTGGCGGTGGAGGAGGTGGGGGAGGAAACAAGACGGATGCCCAGGACCTCGCCGACATCTTTGAATTGCAAAAGGACCGTCTGCGCAATCAGTACGAGACGGTGCAGCGCGGACAGCAGCAGCAACAGCAGTCGGACAATCAGGTGGACGAAACGGCGGAGAAGCTCCGCCAATTAGCCGCGCGCCAGCAGCAGGAGAATGATCGCGCGCGCGCCAAAGCCGACAGCCTTGCGCGCATGGGCCAGTCCGGCTCGTCAGGCGGACAGTCGCAACGCGATCTCGCGCAACAGACGGAAGATCAGGCGCGTCAACTCGAGCGCCTCGCGCGCGAGCAGCAGAACCAGCAGCTCGCCGATGCGGCGCGCCGGCTCCAGGACGCCGCGAACAACATGCGCAAAGCCGCCGCGAGCAGCGGTGGACAGAAGACGAGTGAAACGGCGCAGGCCCTCAAGAACCTCGAGGACGCGCGACGCTTGCTCGATCAGGAGCGCGGCGGCCGTTCGTCACGCGACCTGGACGACGCCGCGAAACAGGCGCAGAAGCTCGCCGACCAGGAAAAGAAGGTTCAGTCAGACGTTCAAAAGCTCGGTCAGTCGAGCGACGGCGGGCAGAAGCAGCAGCTGCAGCAGTCGATCTCCGAGCAGAAGGGCGTGATGGCCGACGAGGTGAAGGACCTCAAGTCGAAGCTCGACCGCATGGCGCTCGACAACAAGAAGAATCAGAAAGAGCTGTCGCGCGCATTGGAGACGGCCGCGGACACGCTGCGCGGCCGCAAGCTCGAAGAGAAGCTGCGCTACACGCAGCAGGCCGCGCGAACCGCACCGCCGGACTGGTTGAACTCCGCCGAGCAGCAGATCGGCAACGACATCTCAGACCTCGGCCAACGAATCGCCCAGGCGCAGGCGGCGGCTCAGAACGGCGAAGGCCAGCGGCAGTCGTCGCAGGCCGTGGACAAGGCGCGCGATCTCGTGCGTGGACTCGAGTCGCTCGACGAGCGTATGCGGCAGCGCGCCGACCAGCAGAACGGGGGGGGCGCGCAGAACCAACAAGGCCAGCAAGGGCAACAGGGACAGCGTCTACAGAATCAACAAGGCCAACAAGGCGCGCAGGGTCAGCAAGGCAACCAGAATTCACAGAACTCACAACAGAAGGGCCAGCAGGGCCAACAAGGGCAGCAAGGCCAAGCCGGGAACCAAGGACAACAGGGTCAGCAGGGCCAGAACGCCCAGAGCGGCCAACAAGGCCAGCAGGGCCAACAAGGGCAGCAGGGCCAACAAGGCCAACAGGGCCAGCAAGGCGGTGGCCAAGGCCAGCAGAACAACGCGCAGCAGGGTGGAGGACAGCAGGGCAATCCGCAGCGACAGCTCGGCGGCGGTGGAATGCCGAATAGCGGCGGGATTCCGCGTGGCGGGCAGTTCCAGCAAGGTCCGGCCCGATTGTCACCGCAGGACGCTCAGCAGTTCAGCCGCGAAGCCCAACAGCGCCTCGCCGACGCCGAAGCACTACGCCGAGAGCTGGCGAAGAATGGCCAGCCGACGCGCGAGCTCGACAAGGCCATGGAGAATCTCCGGCAGCTGACGAATCCGAACTTCCTCGAGGATACGAGAGCCGCCGCTGACCTTCGCTCGAAGACGATCGAAGGGTTCAAGGACTTCGAGTTCGGCTTGCGCAGGGCGATGGGAGAGGATTCGACACGCGTGCTGCTCGAGAGGGCGGGTGAAGTACCGCCGGCGTACAAGCAGCATGTCGAGGAGTACTATCGGTCGATTGGGAAAGGGAAGAAACCGTAACTGACGCCGAGACCGCGCGTTTCGGAGGTCGGTAAAACTGAAAGCGGCGCCGAGGATCCAACTCCTCGGCGCCGCTTTCGATTCTTGCACGCTTTGTCGTGAGCCTAGTCACGCAGCTCGCCTTCCGCCGTCTTCCCGCGAGCGCTCGGCCTCGCCTGCTTCATCATGCGCTCGAGGTCTACGTCGCTCGCCTCGCGCCACCCCTTGGGCACCACAGTCAACCTGCGCTTGATGAATCTCGATTCGAAGCAAAGCCAGCCGTCGCCGAACTCGTCCGGGAGGTAAGACCATTTCGCCTGCGTCTCTCCTCGCTTTACCTCGAACACTGTCCACTCGACGCCCGCGGAATCAATAAAATGTCTCATTTCGCATTTGCCCCCGTCTGCTGGCTCGACCGCGCGTTTCCACAGCGGCGGTCTCCGCGACTCGATCTGTGATTAGCAGGTCAGGTGCCAAGCGTGACACGAGGCACGGACAAGGGACGCCCTCCCTCACGTAAACTGGTGTGAGAGCGCATCTACCTCGTCAAAAGGTCCGCGAGCGTAGTCGTGTCGATGTTTCCACCGGACACAACACACACTACCTTGCCGCGTCCTGCCCGGCCCGCCATCGCGGCGGCGACTGGTGTCGCGCCCGCGCCTTCAGCGACGATTCGCGCCCGTTCTACGAGCAGACGAACCGCGGCGGCGACCTCATCGACCGGCGAAACGAGCGCGCCGGCGACCAGCTCGCGGACAATTGGAAACATCTCAGGAAGTACGCCACGACCGCCGATTCCGTCCACAAAACTGGGGACGCGCTCGACGGTGACCGGTTCGTTCGCGGCGAGCGCGGCGGTCAGCGGCGTGGAGGTCGAGACCTCGCACGCGAACACCGTGGCGCGCGGAGCGAGCGCGCGAACCGCGGTCGCGATGCCGCTCGTCAGTCCTCCGCCTCCGAAAGGGACGAGCACTGTATCTACATCCGGCAGATCTTCAACGATCTCTAAACCGATCGTGCCATTGCCGGCCATCACATCGCGATCGGCAACGGGATGAATGAAGCGTCCGCGTGCTCCGGCGCGACCGAAATCGGCCAACGTCTGCCACCACTCGGCGTACGGCACCTTGGTTATGCGCCCGCCGAGCCGCTCGACCGCCTCGACCTTCGTGCGAGGCGCGGAATCGGGCATGACTACCTCGCAGGGCACGCCGAGCGCGCGCGCGCTCCACGCGACGCCCTGGGCCATGTTGCCCGCGCTCGCCGTGTAGACGCCGTCGCGCAGCTCGTCTCGGCTCAGTTTCGCGATCGCGTTCCCCGCGCCGCGCAGCTTGAAGGAGCCGATCGGCTGAAGGTTCTCGAGCTTGAGGTAGATCTCGGCGGGCGCGTCGACCTGAAGTCTGACGAGCGGCGTTCTGGTTACGAGTGACGCAATCCGCTCGCGCGCCGCGCGAATGTCGTCGATCGTCGGTGGGTCAATGCGCCGCATGCCGCGCGCCGCCGAGCGAGACCTCGGTGCCAACACCCAATCGGCGCGCTTCGGCGAGTACGTGATTCGCGGCGCCGAGGTCCTCGATTGCCAAGCCGAGCGACTTGAAGAGCGTGATCTCGTTGGCGTCGCGCCTCGCCTGGACCTTCCCGACGAGAATCTCGCCGATCTCGCCGACGATGTGATCGGGGGTGATGTCGCCGTCCTCGAGCGGGATGATGATGTCGCCCGGTTCCTTGAGGGCTGACTCACGTCGGTCGACGTACAGCCGCGAGCGCACGACGGTCTGGGTGTCGATCTCGCGCGCCGCGCGCACGGATGCGCCGACGGCGTTGATGTGCGTGCCCGGCGACAGCCAGTCGCCGAAGAGCACGGGTTCACGCGCCGACGTCGTGGCGCATACGATCTCCGCATCGGTCACCGCGGCCTTGCCGTTCTCGGCGACGCTCGCGTCGAGACCGAATCGCTCGCGCGCCGCGGCCGCCAGCAGTTCGGCGTTTTCCCGCGTGCGACTCCAGACCCGCAGCGTTTTGATCGGGCGCACGGCGCACATCGCCTCGAGGTGCGAATGCGCCTGCACGCCGGCGCCAATGATCGCGAGCGTGGAGGCGGTTTCGCGGGCGAGCGCGCGAGTCGCGACGCCTGAGACCGCGGCGGTTCTGATCGTCGTCACCGACGTCGCGTCCATGATCGCGGCGAGGCTGCCGTTTTCCGGATCGAACAGGAGCACGGCGCCCTGATGGGCGTCGAGCTCACTGCCGTGGTTTCCGGGATACACCGTGATGATCTTGGCGCCGATCGTCTTCGGCGTGCCGAGGTAGGCGGGCATCACCGCGAACGCGTTCTGCGAATCCGGCATGAGGAGCACGGTTCGCAGCGGCAGCAGTGCCTCGCCGCGCGCGAGCGTCGACAGCGTCTGCGCCATGAGGTCGATGCACTTCTCCATGGGGAGAAGGCGCTCGACCTCGGCTTGTGAAAGAACGATCATGTCGGTTTCCGTCTGACGAATTTCACGTGACGCATTCGCGCGCTCGTCACGTCGAAGCCAGTCACTTGCCCGCGGGCGCGGGTGAACTGCACAGTGTAGCCGCCACCAAGGAAGGTGTCGGCGAACGTCAAGCGAAGCGTGATCGGCGACGACGTACCGGTGTGCAGCACCAACGTCGAATCCATGGCGACGACGCGTTTGATCGCCCCGCCAAGCTCGTCGCTGATGTAGTCCCCGGCGTAGTTGGCCATCAGCTGCGGCGTCGCCGCGACGATCGCGTGGCGCTCCATGCGCACTGGAGAACCGGTCGGCCGTACGAGGTCGACGGTTCCCGCCGCGTCGTTGAATACCAAGACCGTCGGCTGTCCAGGAACGGCCATCCGGTCCTCGGAGATCGACACCAAGGCTTGATTGCCCTGAAAGCCGAGGATCAACTTGCCATCGCGAAAGCTCAGTCCATTCACCGTCATCGTGCGCGCCTCGAGGTAAGCGCCGACTCGCGCGCGCAGCTTTTCCGGAGACACGGCGACGGTCGGCGGCGCGCTCTGCGGCGTGACGTCGGCCTGGACGGGTGCCAGCGCGCTTGCCAAGTATGCATCGGCGACCCGTCTGGCCAGCAATCCTGGATTCGCGTTGCCCGAGTTGCAGAGAACGACCGTGGCGAACCCCAGATCCGGAAAACGCTCGGCCCACGTCCGATAGCCGGCATCGCCGCCGCTGTGGTTGACGGCGCGCGCGCCGCGATAGCGATCGGCGACCAACCCGAAACCGTAGTTCGACGTGTCGCCACCGGTGAGCGGCGTCGGCGTCTCCATACGGGCAACCAGCGCGCGGTCCCCGACAGTCGGATTGTCGAGGTTCGTCTCCCACTTGAGCAAATCACCCACGGTCGTGAACAGGCTCGTGGCGCCGTACGTGTCGTAGTTCGGGATGCTCACGTGCCAGACGCCGCCGCGCATCACGTACGCCGACGTCCGCCCGGGCACGACCATCGTGTAGTCGTCGTGGAAGTGCGTGTTCGTCATGCCGAGCGGCTTGAAGATCCGTTCGTCGGCGAAATCACGGAGCGACTTGCCACTCACACGCTTCACGATCACGCCGAGCAGGGTGAACCCCGTGTTGCTGTACAAGTACTCGGAGCCGGGCGTGAAATTCAGCGCCGTCTGGCGCGGCACGATGTCCATGACGTCCGCTTCGGTGATGCGGTCCTCCTCGAAGCGTCCGCGCGCCAGGCCGATGAGGTCCCACTGATCGCGCAGCCCACTCGTGTGCGTCAGCAGATGCTTGATGGTGATCGTTGTCCCGTAACTCGGGATCTCCGGCAGATACTTCCGGATGTCATCGTCGACCGAGAGCTTGCCGTCCCTGGCGAGCAACATGATCGACATCGCCGTGAACTGCTTCGAGACTGACGCGACGTGGAAGATCGACGCCGGCGTGATCGGCGTCCCCGTCTCGAGATTGGCCATGCCGTAGCCGTGCTCGTAGACGACGCGCCCGTTCCGGCTGACGCCGAGCGCGCAGCCGGGCGAATCGGTTCCGCGAAACGCCTCGAAGGCGCGATCGACGACGCGGGTGGTGGTGTCGGAAACAGGACCGCGCTGCGCTCTCAACCCGAGTGGAAGCGACAGCGCGGTGATGATCGAGCCGGAAAACAGGAAGTGACGTCGCATGCGGAAGTCTCCAGGCCGCAGCGACGCCGCGCAAGAACCCGCGGCTACTCCTCGGCCATGAATGGGTACTTGTAGTCCGTCGGCGGCGAGAACGTTTCCTTGATCGTTCGGGCGCTGACCCAGCGCACGAGGTTGAGCTTGGAGCCGGCCTTGTCGTTCGTGCCGGAGCCGCGCGCGCCGCCGAACGGCTGCTGCCCGACGACCGCACCGGTCGGCTTGTCGTTTACGTAGAAATTACCGGCGGCGTTTCGGAGCGCCATCATCGCTTCGCGCACCGCTCCACGATCGTTGGCGAACACAGCGCCGGTGAGCGCGTAGGGCGACGTCGTATCGATCACCTCGAGGGTGTCGTTCCACTTCGAGTCGTCGTAGACGTACGCGGTGACGACCGGTCCGAAGATCTCTTCACAGAGCAGCCGGTAATCCGGCGTCTTCGCCTGCACGAGCGTCGGCTTGATGAAATAGCCCTCGTCGCCCTTGGCGACGCCGCCCGAGACGACCGTCGCATTCGACTTCGCGTCGTCGAGGTACTCGCTGATCTTCTTGAACGCTTTCTCGTCGATCACCGCGCCGACGAAGTTGCGGAAGTCGGCCGGATCGCCCATGCGCATCTCGTCCATCATGCCCGTGATGCGATCGCGCACGTCATTCCACATCGAGCGCGGAATGTAGACGCGGCTCGCCGCCGAGCACTTCTGTCCCTGATACTCGAAGCCGCCACGCGCGATCGCCACGGCGAGCGCCTGCGGATCGGCCGACGGATGTGCGACGATGAAGTCCTTGCCGCCGGTCTCGCCGACGATGCGCGGATACGTCCCGTACCGCGACATGTTCGCGCCAATCGTCTTCCACATGCTGTTGAACACCGACGTGCTGCCGGTGAAGTGCACCCCCGCGAGGTCGCGGTGGGCGAGCACCGTGTTGGAGATCTCGGCGGCGTCTCCGGGCACGAAGTTGATGACGCCCGGCGGCAATCCCGCCGCCTCGAGCAACCGCATGAGGTAGTACGCGGAGAGCATCGCGGACGACGCGGGCTTCCAGATGACGGTGTTGCCCATCAGCGCCGGCGCGGTCGACAGATTGCCGCCGATCGACGTGAAGTTGAACGGCGACACCGCGTAGACGAAGCCTTCGAGTCCGCGATAATCGAGCTGGTTCCACATCGTGGAGCTGGACAGCGGCTGTTCGTCGTACAGCTCCTGCGCGTACCCGGCGTTGAAGCGCCAGAAGTCGATCAGCTCGCAGGCCGCGTCGATCTCCGACTGAAAGATGGTCTTCGACTGACCAAGCATCGTCGACGCGTTGACGGTCGCCCGCCACGAGGTGGCGAGCAGCTCGGAGGCCTTGAGGAACACCGCGGCGCGATCTTCCCACGCCCAATTCGCCCACTCGGCGCGGGCCTCGCGTGCGGCGTCGATCGCCTTCTGCACGTGGGACGCGGAGGCCTTGTGATAATCCGCGAGCACGTGACGGTGATTGTGCGGCATCACCGATTGCGCGGTCTCACCCGTGCGAATCTCCTGCCCGCCGATGATGATCGGGATCTCGACGCGCTCGTTCGCCATCTGCTTCAGCCGAGCTTTGACCTCGGCGCGCTCGGGCGAGCCGGGCGCGTACGACTTCACCGGCTCGTTGACGGGGGGAGGAACGCGGCGCGTGCCGCTGAATCCCGCGAGTGGCGCCGAGCGTGGATGAATGGTCTGCGCTGCCTGCTCCGATTCGGCGGCAACGCGCTCAGGTGCTGTGCGGACGGCCATGGAAGAATCCTCAGGGAGTCGCGGCGGGGAGTACGTCACCGCCGAATAGGAAAACATAGCGCGCTTCTCGACGCTGCGCGGAGCGGCTATTGTCTCGGCATGCGTGCTCACGCGCTGCCGCTAATGCTCCTGGCCGTGCTCGCCGGGTGCGAGCCGGATCCCGTCGCGTGGGGCGACCCCAAGCCTATCGGCCCACCCCCCGCGGACGGAGGGGCGTCGCACTTGGTGGTCGATTCGGCGGGGGCGGCGCGATTCGTCGCCGATACGGTTCGTCCCTCCACGCTGCCGGCCGCGCTCGGCCTCTGCGCGGCGACGCTGCGGACGGCGCAGGGACGGTCCCTGCTGTTTGCCTCGTGGTGGAGTGTGCGCGCCGACAGCAGCGCCGTGCTCTATCTCGCCAATTCGCCGGACGGTGGGCGCAACTGGTCGGCGGCATTGAAGGTCGACACCACCGACGTGAGTTCGAATGGCTGCAAACGGCCCGCGCCGGCGCTCACGACGGTGGGCGATGACGCCTACCTTGCCTATTCGATGATCGCTCCCGAGGGGAAAGGGGTGTTCTTCGCCCACTTGATGGGCAACATGTTGCACACGCCCGTTTCCGTGATCTACGGCGACCGGCTCGTTGAAACGAGCATCGCGGCCGACGAACATCGCGTCGCCGTGGCGTACGAGGAGCCGAATGGCAGCCGGCCGCAGATCGACGTGGCGATCTCAGTGACGCAGGGCCATCTCTTTGATTGGCACGCCACGGCCTCACGCGCCGTCGACGTCGCGTCGTCGCCGGCGGTCGCGATGTCGGGGCCGGTGCTCGCGGTGTCCTGGGTCAATTCCCAACCATCTGGCGGTCCACCGAATCGCGTCGTGCGTGTCGGACGACCACAATAACGCTCATATGACACACTTCTACGGCGCACACACGATCAACAACGGCGGAATCCACATGGCGGCGCGGCGCGCCGGCGCGGCGAACATGCGCGCCATGCAGGCGTTCACCGCGATCCCCAACTATTACGGCGACAGGATCTCGATCAAGCCGGAACGCGTCGAGCGCTTTCGCGCCGCGTTGGCCGAGGCGAAGATCGATCCAAAATTCGTCGTCGTGCACGCGGCGTACGTGCTGAACACCGCGACGCCGGAGGACGACAAAAACATGCGGGCGCGCGCCGGCCTCGCCAAGGAGCTCGAGCGGTCATCGGCGCTCGGCGTCGGATGCGTTTGCTTTCATCCCGGCGCGGCGACCGACGGCGACCGTGAGGCGGCCGCCGAGCGCGTGGCGCGCGCGATCGTCCAGGCGCTCGAGCACGTGCCGAACGGGCCGACGCGTGTGCTCGTGGAGAACACCGCCGGCGCGGGGCGCACGTTCGCGAAGACGGCCGTCGAAGTCGGCGCGATACTACGTCACGTCCCGCCGGCGCTGCGGCATCGGACCGGGTATGGTCTCGACACGTGCCACCTCTTCTCGTCGGGGTACGACCTGCGCGACGCCGGGGGGGGCGCGGTTTCGCGGATACTCGACGAATTCGAGGAAGCAACAGGGGAGGCGCCGGGGTTTTTCCATCTCAACGACAGCGAGGGCGGGCTCGGGTCGAACAAGGACCGTCATGTGCTGATCGGCGACGGACAGATCGGAGTGGAACCGTTTCGCGCGCTGTTCGCGGATCGTCGGTCGCACGGAATCCCGCTGGTGTTGGAAACGCCACAATTGAATTCCGAGATCGCCGACGACGATCCGTCGCCCGATCCGTACGACGTACAAATGATGGCGTTGCTCGAAAGCTTCACTCACTGAGGGTTCGATGAGACGAATTTCAACGATCGGCGCGCTCGCGTCGGTCAGCTGCTCGGCTGCTCGGCTACTCGGCTACTCGGCTGCTGGGCTGCTCGTTCCAGTGTTCGCGAGCGCGCAGGAGCCAGGGCAGGCATCCTTTGCGCTGCTCTTGCGCGGCGACACGATTTTCGACGAGCGCGTGTGGCGCACGCCGACGGAGCTGCGCGGTGAGTTTCGCGACAAGCTGCGCGG